>OOAM01000805.1_pt1 | contig 25626 bp, 18 predicted proteins | sample 1671131 | NCBI WGS metagenome assembly OOAM01 (sample SAMN06348125, study PRJEB24527) | human gut metagenome | biome: human gut; feature: ankylosing spondylitis patient; material: feces | host: Homo sapiens | place: China | collected 2015-10 | reverse complement strand
ATACGGTCGTATGCGCCCAGATGCATGGGGTAGTAATCGTCGCCCAGCTTCTCCTTGAATGCCTTGCCGGCAGCCATCAGATCATCCAGAGACTTGGGAACTTCGGTGATGCCAGCCTTGTTGAAGGTGGTCATGTTCCAGAAGAAGATACGGCCGGTCATGGAGACAGGCACGCACTGCTGGCTGTTTGCAACGTAGCAGGCGTCCATGGCAGCGTCATCCCACTGGGTCAGATCCAGGAACTTGGAAACAGTGTTCAGGTCCACGAACTTGCTGCCATCAGCAGAGTAGTTGTACAGCCAGTTCCAGTTCACCTGGCACACATCCTGTGCGTTGCCAGCGATGAAGGCAGCTGCCATCTTCTCTTCCCAGCCGGACCATGCGGCGAAGGTGGGCTCGATGGTGATGTTGGTGTGCTCAGCCTGGAACTCCTTGATGGCGTTCTGGTAAGCCTCGTGACGGCTGTCGCCGCCCCACCAGCTGATGGTCATGGAAACAGGGCCGTCAGACAGTGCCAGGCTCTCGTCTGCAGAAGCAGCGGGAGCGGAAGAAGCGGTGGAAGCAGCAGAGCTGGATGCAGCAGAGTTGCCGCCGCAGGCAGCCAGAAGGCCGGCAGCGCCCACAGCGCCGGTGACCTTCATAAAATCACGACGAGAAATTGCCTTGCTCATTTTTGTTCTCCTCCTAAATACAGAAAACATCATCTCGAACGGGGGTTCTGCACATACCCCGTTGTATACAATTATGATAACAAAACAACAACCAAAAAGAAAGACGCAAATTGCAGATATCTAAACAAAAAACGTACAAATATTGCTCTTGTTTCCGCGCAAGAATTGACGCCTTCGCTGAAATGAATAAACTTGGCTCGAAAAACTGTGCAACATGTATACTTCGCTATTTTGCATAGAAAACTGGGATGCATCATAGGAGGAACGTCGAATTTTGCGATAATTTTGTAAACATTCCGTTTCAGAACGTGGAAGCGTTGCATACATTGTGGACGAACACCAGCTTAAAAAGCCCGGACGGAAGCCTTTGAACTGATATATCAATAGCGCAAAAAATGTGCACTCTGATATATCAATTGTTTGCGGCGGGCATCCGGCACCGGTCTTCGGGCATGGAAATCGGTGCTTTTTCGCCCTTTTGGGGGGTGAAGAAGCACCGACAGCAACATATTTTGCGCTGCTGCGTGGACTGCGCCTGTGGGCCGGGAATAAAAAAGAAAGGCTGCCGTGTCGTTGGACACAGCAGCCTTGTATACAAGTTTATTCGACCCGCGAAGCAGCTTTTTCGGCGTAGAACGCGCGCTTTGCCTTGAAGTAGCACTGAGGGCACATGCTCACGTACTGCACATCGTTTTCCAGATCGATGGCCACCTGCTCGCCCTCAAAGACGAATCTGCCGTTCACCCTGCGGCAGTTGCAGATGGCCTTGCGGCCGCAGGTGCAGATAGTCTTCATCTCCTCGATGGTGTGGGCCAGCTCCAGCAGGCGGGTAGAGCCGGGAAAGCCCTTGAGCGAAAAATCTGCCCGCAGGCCGTAGCAGATCACCGGAATGTTCAGGTCCACCGTTACCATGAACAGCTGTTCTGCCTGCTGCGCAGTGAAAAACTGGCTCTCGTCGCACAGCACGCAGGCCAGCGGCGCACCGTCAGCGTTGGCCGTGCGCACGGCCTCGAACACGTCCGTCTCCGGCGGGATCAGCAGATCAGCCTTGCGGCGCACGCCCAGACGGCTCACCAGCTCACTGCCGCCCTTGGTGTCCACCTGTGGCTTGAGGATCAGCACCCGCATCCCCTGTTCTTCGTAGTTGTGGGCTACCTGCATCAGGGCGGTGCTCTTGCCGCTGTTCATCGCGCCGTAACGGAAATACAGTTTTGCCATTTGAAAAACTCTCCTTACAGAAAGAACCCTCTCAGCCAAAGCCTGACGGCTTTGCCAGCTCCCCCGATGGGGGAGCTTTTCTGCATCTTCCGGGCAGGCTGTCCTTCGCCGGAGAAGCAGAAACTTTCCCGTCTCCACTCATAAAGCTCCCCTTTCGGGGGAGCTGTCGAGCGTATGCGAGACTGAGAGGGTTCAGCGGCATCTCAGGCTTTGACTGAGAGGGTTCTCTTATTACTTACAATAGGTACGTTCAGTCCTGATTGCGCAGGCGGTAGCCAAGGCTCATCAGGCTGTCGCCCAGATGGACGTTCTCCACCACCACATCGGGATACGGCACAGAGAGGTCATAGTGGGAGAAGTTCCAGAAGCCCTCGATGCCCAGATCCACCAGACGGCCGCTGACCTGTTCCGCACCGTCGCGGGGCACACAGAGCACTGCGACCTTGGGGTGATGCTCGGCACAGAAAGACTCCAGCTCGTCGATATGGCGGATCTGGATGCCGCTGATCTCCTTGCCCACCTCGCTCTGTGCCACATCAAAGGCGGCGATCAGGCGGTAGCCGTTGGTGTCGGTGGTGATAAAGCGGCTCACTGCCTTGCCCAGACGGCCGCAGCCGATCAGGATGGTGGGCAGGCGGTCACCGTTGCCGAACAGCAGGCCTTCCAGAATGGAGAGCAGGTTTTCCACCGAGTAGCCGATGCCCTGCCGGCCATTCACATCGCCGATGCAGTTGAAGTCCTGCCGTACCTGCGAAGCGGTGGTGCCCATCTGAGCAGCCAGCTCGCGGGAGGAAATGCTGTTGATGCCGTCCGCCTGCAGAGAGCACAGATAGCGGTAATATTTGGGAAGACGCTTGATAACGGGAAGCGAAGCCCTTGCAGGAGTGTTCATAGAATACTTTCTCCTTTCGCTCTATTGCAGTACTTGCCGCAGCTGCCTGCTTTACAGATGCGGCACAGAGAAACCCCGATCCGTTTACGGGTTCATATTGCAGATATTACAGTCAATTATTTAAAGTATACTGCACCGATGGAGAATGTCAAATCATTCTCAAAAAAATTTTATGAAATGTTACCGCTTTTTTGCTGCAGCGGGTCTGCATAGCCCGGCACAGGCTGGGGAATGCTGACAAAAAACGCAGGAGGAAAGCATATGAACGATGAAACGCAGCAGACCGACGCAGGACGGCTGGAAAAAGAAGAGATCGAGGATCTGGGCACGGTCACGCTGGCCCGCGGGGAGCATGTGATCCACTGCCTGACCGTCATCGGCCAGATCGAAGGCCATTCGGAAGCGCCGCAGGGCCAGAAGACCACGAAGTATGAGCATGTCATCCCGCAGCTGGTGGCCGCGCAGGAGGATCCTCGCATCGAAGGTCTGCTGGTGTTGCTGAACACGGTAGGCGGGGATGTGGAAGCGGGCCTTGCGCTGGCGGAGCTGATCGCCAGCGTGTCCAAGCCCAGCGCGACGCTGGTGCTGGGCGGCGGGCACTCCATCGGCATCCCGCTTGCCGTCAGCGCCCGGCGCAGCTTCATCGTGCCCACAGCCACCATGACCGTGCACCCGGTGCGGCATTCCGGCGTCATTCTGGGGGTGCCGCAGACCATGCGCAGCTTTGAGCAGATGCAGCAGCGCATCACCGGCTTTGTAGCGGCCCACAGCGGCATGACCGAAAAACGCTACACCGACCTGATGCTCCACACCGGCGAGCTGGTGATGGACATGGGCACCGTGCTGGATGGACGCCGGGCCGTGAAGGAAAAGCTCATTGACGAGCTGGGCGGACTTTCGGATGCGCTGGCGTGGCTGTATAAAGAGATTGAACGCAAATGAAGGCCGATTTTGTACAACAATAGGTTTGCCAATTTCTTCCCTGCGTGGTACAATAATAAAATCAAATAGTGTGTCTACTACAAACGCGGGGAACAAAGAAACATGGCAACAAAAAAACGTAAAACGACAACACGGCGCGCAGCATCGCGCAAAAAACGCGCAGAACAGCGGCTTCCGGCGGGGCTTGGCACCCTGTTTGCAGGCCTTTTGCTGGTGGTGCTGGCCTTTGTGGAAGGAGATTCGGCATGGAAGGCCTTGCACGATGTGCTGTTCGGACTTTTTGGCTGCGGCAGCTTTGTACTGGGCGCGGCAGTGTGCTGCCTTGCTGTGCAGTATACCCGGGGCGAAGACCTTCTGCCCAAGATCTTCAAGCTGGTTCTGGGGCTGGTGTTTGCCTGCGGCACGGTGATCGTTTTTTCTGATATCCAGCCGCAGGGCATGTCGGCATTCCAGATGACAGCTGCCTGCTACGCAAACGGCGTGAATGCATGGATCGGCGGCGGTGCGTTGGGCGCACTGCTGGGCGGCAGCCTGCTGCTGCTGTGCGGACGGCCTGCGGCAACCCTTATCATGATCGTGCTGGCACTGTGTGTCAGCCTGTACATTTTTGATCTGACCCCGGCAGAGGTGTGGCAATGGCTGTGCGCTGCGTTTGGCGGCGTGCACGCAAAGGGTGCGGCCATGGCGCAGCAGAGCGCAGCCCGCCGCGCTGAACGTGCCGCTGCCCGCGCGGCAGAAGCCGAGGCTGAGGAAGACTACGACGAAGCAGAAGATGAATACCGGGATGAGGAAGATGCCGAAGAGGAGATGGAAACTCCGGCTTTCCGCATCGGTGTGCCGGACTGGCTGAACGGCATCCGCCACTGGGGCCACAAGGTGACCGAAGAGATGGAGGCGGAGGAGCCGGAGGCCGCCCCGCAGCCGGAGCCGCCCGCAGATACTTCCGGCCAGCCGCTTGCCCAGCCGGAGCCTGCCGCCCCGGCCATCACGCCGGTGCAGGTACGGGTATCCCGGCCCCGGGCTTCCTTTGACGTAGACCTTGGCCCCGACCACACTGAGGTGAAGGAGGGCGGCAGCGAACCCATCGAGCCGCTCATCGTGGGCCCGGGCGGCACCTTTGGGCAGAACCCGCTGCGCCCGGCCCCCAGACCTGCCCCGCAGCCCATCGTACAGGACACAGTGGAGACCGATGCATCCGATTTCTTTGCAAAGGCTGCACAGCCGGTGCAGCCTGCGGCAGCGGAAAGTTTTGATACTCCGGTCATGACCCCGGCAATGCCGACGGCCCAGCCGGAAAGCCCGGCAGCGGCAGTCACGCCGGAGATGCCCGCCGTGCCCATCCAGCCCGCAGTCCCGGCGGCACCCGCCCGGGTGAGCGCCGAAAACGCCGTTGCCATGCGCGGCACACCCGACGAGGACGGCTGGATCAGCATTACCAGCGAACCGGTGGAGGAAAAGGATATCAGCACGCTGGTGGCAGCGGCAATGGAAAAGCCTGCCGCTTCCGAGCAGGCCGCGGCAGCGGCCCCTGTGGACGAGACCGAACCGGTGGATACTTATCAGTACCAGTATCCGCCCATTGAGCTGTTTGAAAAATCGCAGGACGAGACCGACCCCGGCGCGCAGGAAGAGCTGAAAGCCAACGCCCAGAAGCTGGTGGATACGCTGGAAAGCTTTGGCGTGCGCACCCGTGTGCTGGATATTTCCCGGGGCCCCTCCGTCACCCGGTACGAAGTGCAGCCCATGGCGGGTGTCAAGATCAGCCGCATCACCTCGCTGGCAGACGATATCGCCCTGAACCTTGCGGTGGCAGATGTGCGTATGGAGGCACCCATCCCCGGCAAGCCTGCCGTGGGCATTGAGGTGCCCAACCACAAAAAGACCCCGGTGTATATCCGCAGCGTGTTCGAGAGCCAGAGCTTTTTGCGCATGACCTCACCTCTGGGCATTGCGCTTGGCAAGGACATTGCCGGTGTGGCACAGGTGGCAGACCTGTGCAAGATGCCCCATCTGCTCATTGCAGGCAGCACCGGCAGCGGTAAATCCGTGTGCGTGAACAGCATCATCATGAGCCTGCTGTTCCGCTCCAGCCCGGAGGACGTGAAGCTGCTGCTGATCGACCCCAAGGTGGTGGAGCTGGCCGAGTACAACGGTATTCCTCACCTGCTGATGCCGGTGGTCACCGAGCCGAAAAAGGCCGCAGGTGCCCTTGGCAGTGCGGTGCAGGAGATGGAGCGCCGCTATCATCTGTTTGCAGAGAACAATGTGCGCGACATCAAGTCTTTCAACAAGCTGGCCGCAGAACGGCCTGATCTGGAAAAGATGCCCTACATCGCCATTATCATCGACGAGCTGGCCGATCTGATGATGGTGGTGGGCAAGGATGTGGAGGACTCCATCTGCCGCATCGCCCAGAAGGCCCGCGCCGCCGGTATGCACCTGATCGTAGCCACCCAGCGCCCCAGCGTGGACGTGATCACCGGCCTGATCAAGGCCAACATCCCCAGCCGCATCGCATTTGCAGTGTCCAGTCAGGTGGACAGCCGCACTATTCTGGACGGCTCCGGTGCCGAAAAGCTGCTGGGCATGGGTGATATGCTGTTCATGCCCGTGGGTGCGCCCAAGCCTACCCGTATTCAGGGCACTTTCGTGCGGGATGAGGAGATCAGCCGTGTGCTGGACTTCATCAAGCAGAGCGGCACCGTGCAGTATGACGAAGCCATGATCGAAGCCATGGAAAAGCACGCCATTCAGGACGGCAAGAAGGGCAGCGGCGGCGCGGACTCCGACGAGGATCCCGATACCGACCCGATGTTCAAGCAGGCCGTGGAGGTGGTCATCGATGCCGGTCAGGCCTCCACCAGCCTGCTGCAGCGCCGCTGCAAGCTGGGCTACGCCCGCGCGGCCCGTATCATGGACGAGATGGAACAAAAAGGCATCATCGGACCCTACGAGGGCGCCAAGCCCCGCGCTGTGCTTATCAGCCGCCAGCAGTGGCTGGAAATGCAGATGAACCAACCGGAGGAATAAAAATAAAAGAGCACTCGCCCGTGTTCAACCAAGAATGAGGATATTAGCAAATGGACAACTCTTCCCCTAAGATCTACACCGAATTTCTTCCCATCAGCCGGGCCGATATGGAGGCCCGCGGGTGGGAGCAGCTGGACTTTGTGGTGGTGGGCGGCGACGCCTATGTGGACCACCCCAGCTTTGGCACTGCCATCATCAGCCGTCTGCTGGAAGCCGAGGGCTATAAGATCGGCGTGCTGGCCCAGCCACGCTACACCGACTGCGAGGACTTCAAGCGATTCGGCAAGCCGAAGTACGGCTTCTTCATCGGCGGCGGCAACGTGGACAGCATGGTCAGCCACTATTCCGTGGCAAAGATCCCCCGCGCCGAGGACGAATACTCCCCCGGCGGCAAGGGCGGCGCACGCCCGGACCGCAGCGCCACCGTGTACACCCGCCTTGCCAAGCAGGCCTATCCCGACCTGCCGGTGATCCTGGGCGGTCTGGAGGCGTCCCTGCGCCGCTTTGCCCACTATGACTACTGGCTGGACACCGTGCTGCCCAGCATCGCCGAGGATTCCGGCGCGGACATCATCAGCTTTGGCATGGGCGAGCACCAGACCGTGGAGATCGCCCGCCGCCTTGCCGCCGGGGAGCCGGTGGAGAGCATCACGGACGTGGACGGCACCTGTTACATGACCGACTTCGACCATCTGCCCGAGCGCTACGTGGAGTGCGCAGGCTTTAAAAAGGTGGCGTCGGATAAGACGGCGTATGCCAAGGCCTGCCGCATCCAGATGGACAATCAGGATGTGGTCAGCGGCCAGATCATCGTGCAGAAGCAGAGCGAAAAGTATCTGGTGCAGAACATCCCCGCAAAGCCGCTGGTGCGCGGGGAACTGGATAAGGTCTACGCCCTGCCCTACACCCGTCGGTATCATCCCATCTACGAGAGCATGGGCGGCGTGCCCGCCATCCGTGAGGTGCAGTTCTCCATCATCCAGAACCGCGGCTGCTTCGGCGGCTGCAACTTCTGCGCCATCCAGCTGCATCAGGGGCGGCGTGTCACCAGCCGCAGCGCGGACAGCATCGTGGCAGAAGCCGAGCGCATGACCCACGAGCCGGATTTCAAGGGCTACATCCACGATGTGGGCGGCCCCACCGCAAACTTCCGCTTTCCCTCCTGCCGGGAGCAGATGCTGCGGGGCATGTGCACCGGCGGCAAGCATTGTCTTGCTCCCACCACCTGCTCCCACATGATCGTGGACCACAGCGACTACCTGAAGATCCTGCGCCGGGTGCGGGAGCTGCCGGGCGTGAAAAAGGTGTTCATCCGCAGCGGTATCCGGTTCGACTACCTGATGGCCGACCCGGACGACACCTTCTTCAAGGAACTGGTAGAGTACCATGTGTCCGGCCAGCTGAAGGTGGCTCCGGAGCACTGTGCCCCCAACACGCTGGCCTACATGGGCAAGCCGCCCATCGAGACCTTCAACAAGTTCAAGGATAAATTCTATGAGCTGAGCAAAAAGGCCGGCAAAAAGCAGTATCTGGTGCCCTATCTGATGTCCAGTCACCCGGGCAGCACCCTCAAGGATGCGGTCTATCTGGCAGAATATCTTTACAAAAACCACATGCGCCCGGAACAGGTGCAGGATTTTTACCCCACCCCCGGCACTGTGAGCACCTGCATGTTCTACACCGGCCTTGACCCCTACACCCTGAAGCCGGTGTTTGTGGAAAAGACCCCCGAGGGCAAGGCGCTGCAGCGGGCGCTGCTGCAATACTACGAGCCTCGCAACGCCGAGAAGGTAGTCAAGGCGCTGAAGATGACCCACCGGGAGGACCTGATCCCCCTGCTGGTGCCCGCCGCAGGCCGCCGCGCCGTGCAGCGCTCTGCCCGCCGGGCCGAAGCCGCCGATGTGACGATCCACAATGACGGCACCTATACGGTGCGCCCGAACCAGAAGGGCCATAACGGCAAGCCTGCCCACGGCCAGAGCCGTGCCGCTGCACCGACAGGCCGTGCGCCCAGCCCCGGTGCACGCTTTGCGCCCCATTCGGCACCCGCGCGCAAGCCAAAAAACGATCAACAGAAAGAGAACACAACGTGGAAAACTGGAAAGAAGAAAAAGTAAACGCGCCTAAGAAAGGCCTGTGGCAGCGCCTTGCTGCGCTGGCCGCTGCCGCCGCACTGGTGCTGAGCCTTGCGGGCTGCAGCGGGCTGCCGTCCGTCCCGGGCGGAAGCGCCGATGTAGTGCCGAACCCATCCGCTTCTGCTGCGGCGGCTGTGGATACGGTGGACGCACCCTTGGAGGTGCATTTCATTGATGTGGGTCAGGCGCTGAGTGTGCTGGTGGAATGCGACGGACAGTTCATGCTCTACGACGGCGGCAATGTGGACGACGGCAGTCTGGTGGTGTCCTACCTGCAGAGTCAGGGGGTGGAGCAGCTGGAATATGTGTTCTGCTCCCACGCGCACGAGGATCATGTAGGCGGCTTGGCTGCCGCACTGGCCTACTTCCCGGCGTACCATGTGTACAGCCCGGTGACCGATGCCTCCACCAAGTGCTTTCAGGATTTTGTCAAGTACACCCAACAGCAGGGCCTGCAGGTAGAGGTGCCCGCCGTGGGCACGATGTGGCCGCTGGGCGGCGCTACTGTGACCATGCTTGGCCCGGTGGCACAGTACAGCGACACCAACGATACCTCCATTGTGCTGCGCATCGATTACGGCTCCACCAGCTTCCTGCTGACCGGCGACATGGAAAAGACTGCGGAGACCGACCTTGTGAACAGCGGCGCGAACCTCAGGGCCGATGTGCTGCAGGTGGGCCACCACGGTTCCAGCACCTCCACCAGCTACCTCTTCCTGAACGCGGTGCTGCCGGAAATGGGCATCATCTCCTGCGGCGTGAACAACAAGTACGGCCACCCGCACGAGGAAACGCTGAGCATCCTGCGGGACGCCGGGGTGGATGTGTACCGCACCGACCTGCAGGGCACCATCACCATTGGCAGTGACGGCCAGAACTACACCGTGGGCACCGAGCACTTTGCGGCAGATTCCGCGCTGAACCCCACCGACCCGGCGGCATCCAGCACGGCCCAGCAGGCGTACATCGGCAATGTGAACAGCAAAAAGTTCCATCTGCCTACCTGCCCGAACCTGCCGGCAGAGAAGAACCAGATCCTCTTCTCCAGCTATCAGGAAGCCGTGGAAGCAGGCTATACGCCCTGTTCCAGCTGCATCAAATAAAGAACGAACTCCCCCAGTCTGCTTCACAGACAGCCCCCTCTGGGATGGGCCCTTTGGCAAAACCGAAAAGCTTACCTTTTCGACAGAGGCTCCCTCCTTGAGGGAGCTGGCACGGCGTGAGCTGTGACTGAGGGAGTTTTCTTTTATCCGCCGCTCTGCGGGATTGATAAAATCCCACAGGTGCGGTATACTTAAGACCACTTTATTTCAAAAAAGCAAGGAGGTGCGGCGGATGATCGGTGCACCGCAGCCGCTGGTGCTGGCAAAACCGGCGGCGATCGATACAGCACAGGCAGCGCGGTATTTCGGGGCCAGAGGGGAACCGGACGACCGCACCATGACCCTGTTGGAAACATGCGCCATGCCGCTGCTGGCGGCGGCAACGCCCCGGGCGGTCTGGCTGGAAGCGGACACGGCTGCCCTTGCCGAAGCAGGCATCCTGCGGGGTGGGGATGTGATGAAGCATCTGGAAAATTGCCCGCAGGCGGTGTTGCTGGCCGTGACCCTTGGCCCCGGCGTGGATGCACAGATCCGCCGTGCCGGTGTGGGAGATATCGCGGCGGGCGTTGCGTCCGACGCACTGGGCAGCGCGCTGGCCGAGCAGGCCGCAGACGCAGCCGAAGCAGAGCTGCGCCAGTGGGCCGCAAAAGAGGGAAAGTATTTGACCGGGCGGTTTTCGCCCGGCTACGGTGACTGGGATATTGCAGTACAGCCGCTGGTGGCAAACGCGCTGGATACGGTGCGCCGGGCGGGCCTGTGTGTGACCGATACCAACCTGATGACCCCGCGCAAGAGCGTGACGGCCATTCTGGGGGTCAGCGGCCACCCGGTAAAGGGAAAACTGGCCGGGTGCGGCCACTGCGTGCTGCGCACCCGGTGTGAGTATAGAAAGAGGGGAAAGACCTGTGCAAGCGAGTGAACTTTTCAAGCAGAGCAATACCATCCTGCTGGATGGCGGCATGGGCACCATGCTGCAGGCTTCGGGCCTGAAGCTGGGTGCAAAGCCGGAGGAACTGAACATCACCAACCCGGAGCTGATTGAGAGCATCCATGCCAAGTATGCCGCTGCGGGCAGCCGCATTGTCAACGCCAACACCTTTGGCGCATCGGCCCACAAGCTGGCGGGCAGCGCCTACAGTCTGGAAGAGATCATTGCGGCGGGCATCGCCAACTGCAAGCGCGCCTGTGCGCCCTACGGTGCCCTGACCGCGCTGGATGTCGGCCCGCTGGGAGAACTGCTGGAACCCAGCGGAACGCTGGCCTTTGAGGATGCGGTGAGCGAGTATGCGCGCATCGTCCGGGCAGGCGCTGCCGCCGGGGCCGACCTCATTTTCTTTGAGACCTTTACCGATCTGTACGAGCTGAAAGCCGCTCTGCTGGCCGCAAAGGAAAACAGCGGCCTGCCTATCTTAGCCAGTATGAGCTTTGAAGCCGGCGGGCGCACCTTTACCGGCTGCACGGTGGAAAGCTTCGGCGTGACCGCCCGTGGTCTGGGTGCCAACGCGGTGGGCATCAACTGCTCACTGGGCCCCAAGGAGATCTTCCCCATGGCAAAGCGTCTGGCGGAGGCTGTGCCCGGCGACTTTCCGGTGTTCGTCAAGCCCAATGCGGGCCTGCCCCGGGCCGACGGCAGCGGCTACGATATCACCCCGCAGCTCTTCGCCATGGAAATGAAGCCCTACCGGGAACTGCATCTGTTCGCGGCGGGCGGCTGCTGCGGCACCACGCCGGAGTTCATCAAGCTGCTGAACAGCGTTTTTGCAGGCTGCGTACCCGGCCGTTCGGCCCACAAAATGCCCTCGGTGCTCTGCACGCCGGTGGACTTTGTCAATGTGGACGGCATCACGGTGGTGGGTGAGCGCATCAACCCCACCGGCAAAAAGCGCTTCCAGCAGGCACTGCGGGAAGAGGATATGAACTACGTTCTGGAGCAGGCGGTCAGTCAGGTGGAAGCCGGTGCTCAGGTGCTGGACGTGAACGTGGGCGCACCCGGCGTGGACGAGCCTGCCCTGATGCCCAAGGTGGTCAAGGCCCTGCAGAGCGTCACCAGCCTGCCGCTGCAGCTGGATTCCTCCAATGTGCAGGCACTGGAAAACGGCCTGCGCGTGTACAACGGCAAGCCCATCGTCAACTCCACCAACGGCGAGCAGGAAAAGCTGGACGCGATCCTGCCCCTGTGCAAAAAGTACGGTGCGGCCATCGTGGGCCTTGCCATCGATGAGCGGGGCATCCTGCCCGCCGCCGAGGACCGCGTAGCCATTGCCCGCCGCATCACCGAAGCGGCCCTTGCCGTCGGCATCCCGCGGGAGGACATCTACATCGACTGTCTGACCCTGACCGCCAGCGCCCAGCAGAAGGACGTTCTGGCCACCGTGCAGGCGTTGGAAGCCTGCAAAAAAGAGCTGGGCGTGCGCACCATTCTGGGTGTGTCCAACATCAGCTTCGGCCTGCCCTGCCGCCCCTATCTGAACACCACCTTCCTCACCATGGCGATGTATGCGGGCCTTGACCTCGCCATTATGAACCCTTCCAGCGAGGAAATGATGGCGGCAGTGTACGCTTACAACGTGCTGACCAACCGCGACCCGCAGAGCACCAAATACATTGAGCGCTATGCCGACCGCGTGCCCGCCTCGGTGGCCATCAAGCAGGCCGCGCAGACGGTGCCTGCGGCTTCGGCATCCGGTGAGAGCGCAGAGCTTACCGGCCCTTATGCTCTGCTGATGAAGGCAGTGGAAAAGGGCCTGAAGGGTGATGCTGCCGCCCAGACCAAGGCACTGCTGGCCGAAAAGCAGCCGCTGGAAGTGGTGGACGAAGCACTGATCCCGGCGCTGGACATCGTGGGTGCCAAGTACGAGAAGGGCACGCTGTTCCTGCCGCAGCTGCTGCAGGCCGCAAGTGCTGCCCAGAGCGCTTTTGAGGAGATCAAGAACGTCATTGCCCAGAAGGGCGAGGGCAGCGCCAGCAAGGGCCGCATCGTGCTGGCCACCGTCAAGGGCGACGTGCACGACATCGGCAAGAACATCGTCAAGGTCATTCTGGAAAACTACGGCTTTGAGGTCATCGACCTGGGCCGCGATGTGCCGGTGGAGACCGTGGTGGACACCGTGCGGGAAAAGGATGTGCATCTGGTGGGCCTTTCGGCCCTGATGACCACCACCCTCAAGAGCATGGAAGAGACCATCGCCGCCCTGCATGCAGCCAAACTGGACTGCAAGATCATGGTGGGCGGTGCCGTGCTCACCCCGGAATACGCCGAAAAGATCGGCGCGGACTGGTACGCTAAGGACGCCAAGCGCAGCGCCGACATCGCCAAGGAATTCTTTGGGGTGTGATTCCTGCAAAAACAGAGAAGGAGAAAACCATGAAAAATACGGCTTTCAGCCTGATGACGGCATTGCTGGCAGTGATGAACGAAAGTGAACCGAAAGACCCGTACTATGTGCTGGCGCAGTATTTTTTGTATCATTTCGACCAGCTGCGGGATCTGAACATCTACGACGTGGCGGATGCCTGCTATGTGTCCCGCAGCGGCATCCGGCGGTTCTGCCAGTCCATCGGCTTTGACAACTTTTCCGACCTGAAGGCTGAGGCCGATGAATGGAAGCGCCAATGCAACTACTTCATCGGCTACAGCGTGCGTCCGGACTACAAGGAATACCTTTCCGGCAGCATCGGGGAGATGATGGAGGAGATCAACCGCATTGCCACTCCCGCTGTACTGGATAAGCTGGCCGAAAGCATTCATGCCAGCCGACATGTGGTGCTCTTCACCTCGGATTTTTCCGGCATGGCGGCTCGCAGCTTCCAGCAGTCCATGGTGGTCATGGGCAAGCTGGTGCAGATCGTGTCCGATGCCCACTATACGCTGGATTATCTGAAAGTGCTGACACCGGAGGACCTGCTCATTACAGTTTCAGCCACCGGCAACTTTGCCACACTGATGGAGCCAATGGTGCAGAAGGCTGAAGCCTATAAGGTGCTGGTGACGGTCAACCACGCCATAAAAATGTGGAAAAGCTACGATCAGGTGATCTACTTGAGCGAAAAGGACAACAGCGGTGCCCGCACGGTATACTCCCAGTATGGTATGACCTATTTCTTTGATATCCTGTACAGCCACTATGTGAACAACTACCGGGAGACTGACCTGCTGCAGGGTCCAATTTCTGAACTGCCTTTGTCGGATTCTCAAAAAATGCGGGTGCAAAGATGTGCAGAATGACGGGTGAAACCGTGGAACTGCTCAAAAACAAAAGAATAAATTGTTCAACCATCCAAACGGGGTTCGCATTGCGAACCCCATTTTTTGTCGGAGATGTGTTACGATAGTCCTGCAAAGAATTGGACCCGCGGGGGCTTCTGCGACGGCAGAACAGACTGACAAAGATGGAAAGGATCACACTATGTATTACGGACACAACCCCAAATTCCCGGACAACTTCATGTGGGGCGCTTCCAGCGCTGCCTGGCAGGTGGAAGGCGGAGTCGCCGATGGCGGACGCACGCCGGCCATCATCGACCTGAACTCCAAGACCAAGAAGCCTTTTACGGATAACACCTATGCGGCGGATCACTATCATCACTACAAGGAAGATGTGGCCCTGATGGCAGAGTGCGGTTTCTCCAGCTATCGTTTCTCGCTCAGCTGGTCCCGCATCATCCCTCATGCAGACGGCAAGGTGAACCCCGAAGGCATCGCGTTCTACAATGATCTGATCAATGAGCTGGTGGCCCACAACATCACCCCCATCGTTACCCTGTATCACTACGACCTGCCGGTCTGGGTGGATGAGCTGGGCGGCTGGAAAAGCCGCGACACCGTGGAAAGATTCGAGCACTACTGCCGCGTCTGCTTTGAGAACTTCGGCGACCGGGTCAAATACTGGCTGTCGCTGAACGAGCAGAATATGCAGATCTGCTATGGCAACTGGCTGGGCGTCAGCAAGGGCTGTGACGACTGGTTCAAGGATCAGTGGAAGATCAACCATATCATGAACCTGTGCCATGCCAAGGCTGTCAACGCCTGCCATGAGATGGTGGCGGGCGGCAAGATCGGCCCTGTGCCCGGCTGCGTGCCTATCTACCCGGAGACCTGCCGCCCCGAGGATCAGATCGCTGCTATGAACGCCGAGGAGTTCACCGAGAAGTTCTGGATCGATACCTATGTTTACGGCGAGTACAGCAACTTTATCAAGCACTACTGGAAAGAGAACGACATCGACATCGGAATGCAGCCCGGCGATGCAGAACTGATGAAGAGCGCCAAAATCGATTTCATCGCCGTCAACTGCTACCGCAGCAACGTTGCAAAGTATGCGCCGCATGACGCAAAACAGCAGGATTATCTGCTGAATAAGAACGGCGTCAAGGGCCAGATGGTGTTCCCCGTGGAGCCGGGCCGCTACGCTCTGACCCGCAATCCCTATGTCGAGTACACCGACTGGGATTGGGAGATTGACCCCTCCTGCCTGCGCTATGAGATGCGTTACCTGTGGGATCACTATCACCTGCCCATGATGATCACCGAGAACGGTTACGGCGCCCATGAGACGAAGGACGCCGACGGCCAGGTGCACGATCAGGGCCGCATCGACTACTTGCGGGAGCACATTTATCAGCTGGGCATGGCCATCGAGGACGGCTGCGAGGTCATCGCATACAACCCCTGGTCCTTCACCGATCTGCTGTCCACCGGCAATGGCATGGCAAAGCGTTACGGTCTGGTGTACATCGACACCACCGATGAGGAGCAGAACGCGGCCAAGAGCGTGGAAGAGCTGTCCATGAAACGTATCCGGAAGGATTCCTTCTACTGGTACTCCAAGCTGATCCGTTCCAACGGTCAGGACTGGGGAAAGGAGATGCTGAAATAATGGCAAAGAAAGATTATAAGGCCATGGCGGCCGGCATCATCAAGCAGGCCGGCGGAGCGGACAACATTGTCAGCGCGACCCATTGCATGACCCGTCTGCGCCTTGTACTGCGGGATCGATCCAAGTTTGACACCGATGCCGTCAAGCAGGTGCCCGGCGTGCTGAACGTCATCATCCAGAACGGCGAATATCAGGTGGTCATCGGCCAGGATGTCCCTGACCTGTATGAAGAGGTCGTCAAGATCGACGGCATCCAGGCCGGCGGCAGCGTGCAGGACGATGAGGCCGCAGCCAAGGATCTGGCACAGGATCACGGCAACATCGGCAACGCGATCCTCTCCTTCATCGGCGGCACGTTCAGCCCGGTGATCCCGGTGCTGGTGGCAGGCGGCCTGACTGGTGCGGTGCTGTCCCTGCTGACCAACGTGTTCGGCGTCTCGGCGGAGTCTGGCACCTACACCATCTTCTACGCCATCAACCAGGCGACCTTCTACTTCCTGCCCATCTTCATCGGTTTTGCAGCCGCTGCCCGCCTGAAATCCAATGGTTTCCTGGGCGCATTTCTGGGCGCGATCCTGCTGTACTCCAGCATCAACGGTGCCGAAGGTCTGGACTTCTTCGGCATCCCGGTGCAGGCTATCAGCTATAACAGCACCGTGTTCCCGGTCATTCTGGGCGTGCTGTTCATGAGCGTGGTCTACAAGTTCCTGCAAAAGCATATCCCGGTCTTCCTCAAGACCATCGTCGTCCCGCTGCTGACCATGCTGATCACGGTGCCTGTCACCCTGATCGTTCTCGGCCCCATCGGCAACACCGTGGGCACCTGGCTGGCAAACGGTGTTTACGCTCTGTACCAGGCAGTTCCCGCGCTGGCCGTCATGGTCATCGGCATCACCACCCCGCTGATGGTTTTCTTTGGCATGAACAACGCCACCTACCCTGTGGTCTTTGCCCTGATGGCAGCTGTCAACTCTGACCCGTTGATCTGCACTGGCATGGCTCCCGCAAACGTGGCCGTTGGTGGTGCCTGCTTGGCCGCATCCCTGCTGTCCAAGAATGTGGAAGAAAAGTCCGTCAGCGTTTCCGCCGGTATCACCGCTCTGTGCGGCATCACCGAGCCGGGCGTCTACGGTGTGCTGTTCCCCAAGACCTACCCGCTGATTGGCGCTATGATCGGTGGCGGCATCGGTGGTCTGTTGGCCGGTATCCTGGGCATGACCCAGTACGTTATCTCCACGCCGGGCTTCATCAGCCTGCCTGCCTACATTGACCCCACCGGTTCCAGTTACAACCTTATCGTCTCGGTCATCGTGATGATTGTGGCTGTGGTCCTGGGATTCGTTGCAACCTACGCACTGGGCAAGCGCGCCGAAGCTAAGAAATAAGCCCCTGCAACAGGAAGAAAAGCAAGATCCCATCTGCAAAAGAAGAGCCGCTGCATCACACAAGAGAACGACGCGGCGGTTCTTCTTTTTTCGGCCCTCACAGGGAAGTGCTGTGGTGGGCCGGTACCGTAAAGTGTGGCCAACAAAGCAAATAAAAACACCTTCCATTGGAGCCGTTCTGCTCCAGTGGAGGGTGTTTTACATTATACGTTTTGTTTTTTCTTAGGCTTGTTTGCCAGGCTGTCAACGAACCACGAGGCGAGGGCACCCAGTGCAAGGCCCAGCACAAGGCCGCCCAGCACATCGGTGGGGAAGTGCACATACAGATACAGCCGGGTAAAGGCGATGAAAGCCGCCAGCACCAGCGCGGGGACGCCCAACTTCCGGTTTTGCAGCCAGAGCGCAAAGGCTGCCGCAAAAGCCGAGGCCGTGTGCCCGGAGGGGAAGGAGTGCCCGTGGGGACGCTTGACCAGAATGGTGATCGCCGTGTTCACGTCGCAGGGGCGGGGCCGGGCGAACAGCGGCTTGAGGATGCAGTCCCCGGCCAGCAGATACAGTACCAGCGCCGTGGCCATGGCGCACCCGGCCTTGCGGGTGCGGCGGAACAGCAGCAAAAGCAGCGTGAACGCGATCCAGATCTCACCGTGCTCACCGGCGTAGTTGAGAAAGACGGCCAGCGCATCCAGCACCGGGTTGTGGAACTGCTGCAGCCAGTCCAGAAATGCGAATTCAAACGGCATAAAGAACCTCCTGTCTGTTGGTTCTATGGTAACACATCTTCCGGCCCACCACAACCCGGCAGGCAAAAAACAGGAGTGCAGAAATAAGTTACATCTGTTATATTGGAATGTGATATTACAATACGGAAAGCAAAAACGCCCGTTCCGACGGCAAAGGCCGGAACGGGCGCAGGATGCGAGAGGATCAGAGGCCCATCTCGGGCAGGGTGGGGTAGCTGTCGATGGCACCGTGCTTCTGTACGCTCAGGCCGCAGAACCGGTTGGAAAAGTCCAGGTACTCCTCCAGCTTTTTGCAGGACAGCTTTTCCAGCTTGTCCACCGTCACGCCGTCCCGGCTCAGCTGCCACAGGAAGGAGCCGATGAAGCCGTCGCCCGCACCGGTGGTGTCCACGGCCCTGACCTTCTGGCAGGGGGCAAAGGCATGGGCGGCGCGGGTGTAGGCGTAGGCCCCTTTGCTGCCGCAGGTGTACAGCACCAGCTGCACATCCCCGGCAAACAGCTGGGGCAGGGCGGCTTCGATGTCGGCGGTGCCGGTGAGGAACTCCAATTCCTCGTCCGAGACCTTCAGGATGTTGGACAGCGGCAGGAACTGCAGCACGGTCTGGCGCAGCATCTCCCGGTCGGGCCAGAGGGGGAAGCGGAGGTTCGGGTCAAAGCTCACGATCGCACCGGCCTCCCGGGCGGCTCCGATGGCGGCCAGATGGGCGTGGCGCATGGGGCTGTCCACCAGCGAGACGCTGCAGAAGTGCAGGGCAAAAGCGTCGCGGAACCAGGCCAGGTCGATCTGCTCCGGGGCATACAGCAGGTCGGCCGAGGGCTTGCGGTAAAAGCTGAAGGTGCGGTTGCCGTCCTCCTCCAGGCTCACGAAGGCAAGGGCGGTGTTGGCCTTGTCGGTGAACACCAGATGGCTCAGGTCGATGCCGTAGGCTTCCAGCTCCCGTGCGATTTTGTGGCCGAAGGGGTCATCGCCCAGCTGGGTGAGAAAGCTGCTGGCACCGCCCAGACGGGCAAAGGCAGCGCAGACATTGGCCGGTGCGCCGCCGGTGCGCGGGCTGAAGGACGGCACCTCGTCAAAGGTGCATCCCACGCGGGACGGGATCATGTCGATCAGCGCTTCGCCGATGGAAAACAGAGTATTGCCGGGCATAGAAAACCTCCAGATCACAAATTGCAGAGTTCACAGGCTGCCCCGGTCAGCTTTACGCTCACGTCGCCGGGGGCAGGGTAGTACCGGGTGCTGAACACCGTAGCTCCCCCGTTCAGGAAAATTTCCAGCGAGGAATTGTCGCCCACCACCCGCAGGCTGCGGCAGGGGGCTGCCAGCCGGGCGCGGCGCACGGTGCGGCCGTCGGCCAGAGCGGGGTCGGTGAAACGCAGGATGCAGGTGCAGTCCTGTTCAGTATACACCAGCTGCACCCCCTGCGCAACCGTCAGGCAGAAGTCTCCGGCGGGTGCGGCGGTCAGGTCAAAGCGCGGGGCAAGGAACACTTCCTCGCCGCTGGCGGCGTGCAGGGCGGCGGCGCTGCGCTGCGCGTCCAGCTCCGGCACCGGGTTCTGCAGCAGGGTGCCGTCCGGCCCGGCCGTCAGCACGCGGGGCACGGTGAAGCAGTGCTGCCAGCCGTAAGCCACGGTGGGCGCGTTGCCGTAGTCGGCGTCCGGCATGCCCATCCAGCCGATCTGGATGCGGCGGCCGTTGCCGTCCACAAAGCTCTGGGGGGCGTAATAATCAAAGCCTGCGTCCAGCTCGTGGAATTCGCTCAGGGTGCAGTCCCCGCGCCAGTCACCGTGGATGGCAAACCAGCCGCAGCCGTAGACGTTCTGGCAGTCGATGCCCTGGGGGGACACCGCCAGATACCATTGCCCGTCCAGACAGAACAGGTCCGGGCACTCCCACATGTAGCCGAAGGGTTCCGGGGTGGTCAGGGTGTTGATATGGGTCCAGCGGAGCTTATCGGTGCTTTCCAGCACCAGCACTTCGCCCTTGTCCTCCAGCGTGCGGGCACCCAGCACCATGTAGTACCGGCCTTCGTAGGCGAACACCTTGGGGTCCCGCACATGGCAGGTGAGCCCGGCGGGGTAGTCGCGGTTAGTCAGCAGGCACTGCTTGCTGTCGAGGGTCACGCCGTCCTTGCTGATGGCCAGGCAGACGTTGTGCCCGCGGCCCTCTTTGATGTAATCGAAATTGCCGGGGTGCTTGACGTTGCCGGTGTAGTAGAGGTACATGGTGCCATCCTCCACCAGGGCTGAGCCGGAGTAGGCACCGTGGCAGTCAAAAGGCTCGTCCGGATAGAGCATCACCGGCAATTGCTCCCAGTGGAGCAGGTCGGTGCTCACGGCGTGGCCCCAGTGCTTGACCCCGCCGTTCACGTCGAAGGGGCCGTACTGGAAGAATGCGTGGTACTGCCCGCCGTAGACGCACAGGCCGTTGGGGTCGTTCAGCCAGCCCACCGGGGGCTGCAGGTGGAACCGCTGGCGGTGGGGGTCGGCGGCAACGGTTTCCTTGCCCAGCGACTCCACCAGAGACACCAGCTTTTTCAGATCGCGCTGGAGTGCGTTCATACCTTGACCTCCTCAGGGCTCCAGATGACCCAGGTCACGGCGAAGGACACGCCGAAGGAGATGGCCATCATGATGATGTACTGCAGCGGCATGTGCAGGTGCAGCAGGATGCCGAAGATGCCGGTGACGCCGGTGCCGGTGGCACCCAGCCCCACGATGCTGGCGTACCATGCGCCGCAGGCACCGCCCAGCAGGCCGCCGATGAAGGGCTTGAAGTAGCGCAGGTTCACGCCGAAGATGGCAGGCTCGGTGATGCCCATGCAGGCGGACAGGGCAGAGGGCAGGGCCATGGACTTGACCTTGGTGTCCTTGCTCTTGAGGGCCACGGCCAGTGCAGCACCGCCCTGTGCCACGTTGGCGGCGCTGGCCAGCGGCAGCCAGTAGGTATAGCCGTAACGGGCCAGCTGGCCCAGGTCGATCAGGGTGTACATGTGGTGGATGCCGGCCACGACGGTGACCGCGTACAGGCCGCCCATGATGAAGGAGCCGATGCCGTAGGGCAGGGTGATGAGGGTCTGCACGCCGGTGATGATGCCGTTTTCCAACTTGGTAAACACGGGACCGATGGCGGCCAGGGTCAGGTAACCGGTGACGAACACGGACACCAGCGGGGTGACGAACAGGTCAAACATGGCGGGCACCACCTTGTGCAGCCGCTTTTCGATCTGGCACATGAGCCACACGGCGATGATGACCGGGATGACGTGGCCCTGATAGCCCACCAGCGGCACCGAGTACAGGCCGCCGAACACCGGCTGCATCACGTTGACGCCGTTGGAAACGGTCCAGGCGTTCTGCAGGTCGGGGTGGATCATGATCATGCCGATGACTGCACCCAGATAGGGGTTGCCGCCGAATACCTTGGCGGCGGAGTAGGCGATGAGGATGGGCAGGAAGGTGTAGGCCGTATTAGAGAACAGCTTGGCGAACACATACACCGAGCCGGTGGTGTCGATGTTCAGGAAACCGTTGTTCACCATGAAGTTCAGCGCTTCCATGATGCCCATCAGGAAGCCGGAAGCCACGATGGCGGGGATGATGGGCACAAAGATGTCGCCCAGGGTCTTGATGGCCCGCTGATACCAGGGTGCCTTGGCGGCGGCCGCCTGCTTCACGTCCTCCTTGCTGCCGCCCTCGATGCCGGCCAGCTGGATGAGCTCGTCGTATACCTTGTTCACCGTGCCGGTGCCAAAGATGATCTGCAGCTGGCCCTGTGCCTCAAAAACGCCCTTGGCGCCCTCGGCGTTTTCCAGCTCCTGCTTGTTGACCTTTGCGTTGTCTGCGATGACCAGACGCAGGCGGGTGGCGCAGTGTGCGGCCGACACGATGTTGTCTTTTCCGCCGATGCAGTCCAGGACCTGTTGTGCTGCGTGTTTGTAATCCATAGTGCACTTCTCCTTTGCTTGATGCTTCCTCTTCCAAAGACCGACCACTGAGTTGTAATCGGTTTCACTGGCATGATTATACGATAATCAGCGCAATATTTCCATTCGCAGAGGGCATAAAGTTGGGATGCGTTCTGTTATTGATTTCACATGGTTTCATATCGCTCAGTCCCCCGTGCTCTCCCGACAGACCAGCTCATACCCCAGCATCTGGCTGCGGGGCACGGTGTGGGGGTCGTTGAGCAGGTCCATCAGCAGGGCGGCGGCGTCCCGGCCGGAGGTCTTGTAGTGCAGGTGGGCGCTGGTCAGCGGCACAAAGGTATTGCGCCCCACACTGCTGTCGCCTACGGCGGCGATCATCACATCCTCCGGGATGCGGATGCCTGCCTCCCGGCAGTACTGCATGGCACCCAGGGCAATGGCGTCGGTGGCGCAGAACAGGCAGTCGATGCGGGGGTCGCTGCCCAGCAGGCGGGCGGCCTGCTCGTAGCCGGACGCAGTGCTGAACTTTGCCACCACCATGCGCTGGGGCCGCACCGGCAGCCCGGCGTCCTTCACGGCGGCTTCAAAACCTGCCCGGCGCTGCTGCCCGGCGGCCTTGTCCAGCAGGGTGACCCCGATGTAGCCCGGGGCATGGCGGCCCTTGGCCAGCATGTGGGCCGTGGCAGCCTGTGCCGCGCCAAAGTCGTCGTGGTACACGCTGCAGCAGCCCGGAAACTGCTGCCCCAGCACCACCAGCGGCACATGCATCCGCTCCAGCACGGCCTTGTGCTCCGGGGTGTACACGGTGGCAATGAGCAGGATGCCGTCCACCGTGTGGCGGCACAGGGTGTCCAGGGCGCGGAGTTCCTTCTGCGGGTCGTTGGCGGTGTTGATGAGCAGCAGCTGGTAGCCGGATTCTTCCAGCACGCTGCCGATGCCCTCCACGATGCGGGGGCAGCTGTCGCTGGACAGTTTGGGCAGGATGACCCCCACCTGCCGGGTGCGGCGGGTGCGCAGCATCTGGGCCTGTATGCTGGGGTGGTAGCCGGTGGCTTCCACAGCGGCCTCGATGCGTGCCCGCTTGTCGGCACTGAGGTAGCCGCCGTTGAAGTAGCGGCTCACCGCCGCCTTGGATACACCGGCATACTGGGCAAATTCGGTGATGTTCATGAAATGCCTCCTCATTTTTCTGCGCTGCAGGGCAGTTTTGGAATTGACTTGACGCGCGGGGTGTGCTACAATACCGCTTTGTGTATGACAATTTCCGGGAAAAAGGGAAAACCAAGATGAATCTGACAAAGCAGTTCTTTAAATACGTATCGCAGAATATTTTCGGTCTGCTGGGCACGTCCTGCTATATTCTGGCCGATACCTATTTTATCTCGCAGGCGGCGGGCACCGACGGCGTGACCCTGCTCAACCTCTGCCTGCCCATTTATAACTTCATTTTTGCTATCGGCTCCATGATCGGTCTGGGTGCGGCCACCCGCTACGCCATCCTCCGCGCACAGGGCGAGGAGCGGGCGGCACAGCGGTATTTCTCCAATGCCGTCTTTTGCGCCTGCCTGCTGGCCGTGCCCTTTGTGCTGGTGGGCATCTTCTGCCCCGGCACACTGCTGCGGCTCATGGGCGGCGATGCCGGCATCGTGGCGCTGGGCATCCCCTATGCGCGCATCTTTCTGCTGTTCACGCCCTTTTTTATGTGCAACTACATCGTGTCGGCCTTTGTCCGCAACGACGGTGCGCCCTCGCTGGCCATGGTGGCCACGCTGAGCGGCAGCCTGTTCAATGTGGTGTTCGACTACATCTTCATGTTCCCCATGGGGCTGGGGCTGGCCGGTGCGGCACTGGCCACCGCCGTTTCGCCGATGCTCAGCATCGCCATCTGCAGCCGCCACTTCTTCCAAAAAGACAACACGGTGCAGTTCGTGCGGCAGCTGCCCTCGGCAAAGCTGCTGGGGCAGAGCTGCCAGCTGGGCATCTCCGGCTTTGTGGGGGAGATGTCCTCCGGCGTGACCACGACGGTGTTCAACTTCCTGCTGCTGGGTCTGGCCGGGAATGTGGCCGTGGCGGCCTACGGCGTCGTGGCCAACTTTGCGCTGGTGGCCACCGCCATTTTCAACGGTGTGGCCCAGGGTGCCCAGCCGCTGGTGAGCCGCTGCTACGGCCACAGTGACCGCGCCGGAGCCCGGAAGCTGCTCATTCTGGGCAGCTGCACCGCGCTGGCACTGGCCGCCGCGCTGTACGCGGTGGTGTTCGGCATGACCGATACGCTGGTGGGCTGGTTCAACAGTGAAAGCTCGGTGCAGATGGCCCGGTTTGCCCACAACGGCATGCGGCTGTACTTCGTGGGCTACTTCTTTGCCGGGTTCAACATCGTGGCGGCGGGCTACCTGAGCGCCACCAACCGCCCGGTGGAAGCCTCGGTCACCTCCATCTGCCGCGGCGTGGCGGCCATTGTGGTCTGCTCGCTGGTGATGAGCGCCCTCTTTGGCATGAACGGCGTGTGGGCGGCCTTCCCGGCATCGGAGCTGCTGACGGCGCTGCTGACCCTGTTTTTGCTGTTGCGCCCCAAGCCGCAACCTTAAATAAACAGCTCCTGCTCTCGCTGGGCCTCCTGGGGGGACAGCCCGGAGTGGATGGAATGACCGGCCAGTGTCCGCCATTGTGCGGGGGACTGGCCGGTTTCTTTTTTGAACACCCGGCACAGGTAGTTGGCACCGGAAAAGCCGCACAGGCTGGCCACCACGTCCAGCGTGTACTCCCGGTGCAGCAGCAGCCGCTGGGCGGCCTCCACCCGCACCCGGGTCAGATAGCGCCCCGGCGGGATGCCCAGCGCGGCGGTGAAGGTGCGCACCAGATGGCTCTTGGACACCCCCAGCCGCTCGCTGAGCTCCTCCACGCCGTACAGGCCCGCGTAGTTGGCCCGGATGTCCGCGATGGCGGCCTGCACCAGCGGCGGCAGGGCGGGGGCGGCGCTGTCGGCGTCGGCCAGCTCACACAACAGGGCAAAGGCCAGCTGGCTGCGCACCCGGCCCGGCAAGTCCTGCTCCGAGGCAAGGCGGTCCAGCAGCTCGGCGGCGGCGGGGCAGGTCTCGCCCCGGGCCAGGAACGGCAGCTCCGTCAGCCCGGCAAGGAACTGCACCGCCGCCTGCCCGGTCAGCTGGATGCAGAGCAGGTGGCTCTCCCCTTCCGGGGTCAGGGTCAACGGGGCACGGCTCAGCACCAGATGGCCCGCCGCCGCGCTCTGGGGCGGCAGGATCAGTGCGCTGCCCGCCGGGGAGGGCGAGGCATCGGTCAGGCTGGCGGTGCATCTGCCGCTGGAGATCAGGCAGACCCACAGCCCCTCGCCGGTCAGGGTCAGGGGTTCTTTGGGCTGGATATCCCGCACCACGCCAAGGGCTGCGGTGCTTGTCCAATCATAAAGCAATATCTGACACCTCAAATCAATAAAATGCTATTTTATATCACAAAGTTATCTGCTATTATAATACCAACGAGAGCGTGCACCGTCAAGGTGCCGTAACATAGAAAAATTTTAATGGAGGCAATGACCTATGGCTTCGATTAGCTGCCAGCACATCTACAAGATCTATCCGGGCGCTACTGCTCCTTCTGTTACCGACTTCAACCTGGAGATCCAGGATAAGGAGTTCATCATCTTCGTCGGCCCCTCTGGCTGCGGCAAGTCCACCACCCTGCGCATGA
>OOAM01000793.1_pt1 | contig 26101 bp, 18 predicted proteins | sample 1671131 | NCBI WGS metagenome assembly OOAM01 (sample SAMN06348125, study PRJEB24527) | human gut metagenome | biome: human gut; feature: ankylosing spondylitis patient; material: feces | host: Homo sapiens | place: China | collected 2015-10 | reverse complement strand
GAACCGGCGGTTCCCCAATGTCTTTCATGTCTTTTGTTAATTTTTCACAATTCAACTTAGGTTTTCATGAGTTTCGCAATTGTCTTAGATTAGTATGGCAGTTTTCGAAAAAAATATGTAAAAGAGCATATGCCATAATTTTCTGACATATGCCCTTCTTTCAATTTTTATTCATTTTTATTTTAATGCGGCAGGATTGATTTTCTTTGTTGCGATCTCATCCTTTAACATTGCAAGGAACTCTTCTTTTGGAACGGTTGTGGTAGCCTGTTCGCCATGAAGTCTGTAGCTTACTGTTCCGTCTTTTACTTCGTTCTTGCCAAGAATGATGAGGTAAGGAACTTTCTCTACCTGTGCAGCTCTTACACGATAGCCAAGTTTCTCGGCACGCTCGTCAATCTCCACACGGATACCGTTCTCATCCAGATAGCTGAGAAGTTCATGTGAGTATGCATTCAACTCTTCATCCTCATTTTTAACCGGAATGATTCTTGCCTGAACCGGTGCTAACCAGAGTGGCAGATTTCCTTTTGTTTCCTCTAAGATATAAGCCATGAAACGGTCAAGGGAACCAAGGATTGCTCTGTGTAAAACAACTGGTGTTTTCTTTGTGCCATCTTTGTCAATGTATGTCAGATTGAATTTTGCAGGTAAGCAGAAGTCAAGCTGGCAGGTGGAAAGTGTGTATTCATTTCCGATTGCCGGTTTTACGTTTACATCAAGTTTTGGTCCGTAGAATGCAGCCTCACCGATTTCCTCTGTATAGTCGATTCCGAGGTCATCTAATACTTTTCGGAGTGCATTCTCTGCTGTGTTCCACATCTCATCGTCATCATGATATTTTACTTTATCAGCAGGATCTCTTAAGGAGAGCACGCAACGGTAATCTGTGATGTTGAAATCCTTGTAAGTATCAAAAATCAGATCTACAACCTGTGAGAACTCTGACTCAATCTGTTCCGGTGTCACGAAAAGATGTGCGTCGTTCTGGCAGAAATGACGTCCTCTCTCGATACCTTTTAAAGTACCGCTGGCTTCGAAACGGAAGTCATGTGCGATCTCACCGATACGGATTGGAAGATCTTTGTAGGAATGCATTCTGTTTGCATAAATCATCATATGATGCGGGCAGTTCATTGGACGGAGAACAAAGGACTCTCCCTCCACTTCCATTGCAGGGAACATATTGTCTTTGTAATGATCCCAATGACCGGATGTTTTATACAGATTAACCGTACCAACACAAGGTGTCATAACATGAAGATATCCAAGTTTTCTCTCTTTTGCTTTGATATAATTTTCAAGTTCCTGCCATACTGTGTATCCTTTTGGAAGGAACATTGGAAGTCCACGTCCAACAAGGTCATCCGACATGAAAAGATTCATCTCTTTACCGATTTTTCTGTGGTCACGGTCTTTTGCTTCCTCAAGAAGTTTTAAGTGCTCCTCTAACTCTTCCGGTGTCGGGAAACATACACCGTAAATACGCTGCATTACATGATTGTTTGCATCACCTTTCCAATATACACCAGAGTATTTTACAAGTTTGAAGTTCTTGCATAACTTTGTATTGTCTACGTGAGGTCCACGGCAGAGATCCGTGAAATCTCCCTGATCGTAAACAGAAATGTTTCCATCTTCCAGACCTTCAATTAAGTCCAGTTTGTATGGATCATCTTTGAACATTTCCATTGCTTCTGCTTTGGAAATCTCACGTCTGTAAATCTTCTTGCCTTCTTTGCAGACTTTCTTCATCTCTTTCTCGATTGCTGCAATTGCTTCGTCGTTGATGATATCATCGCCAAGGTCAATATCATAATAGAAACCTTCTTTTACAACTGGTCCTACCCAGAACTTTGCCTGTGGGTATAAGTGTTTTACTGCCTGTGCCATCACATGTGCGCAGGAATGGTTTAAAGTATTCAGTCTCTCGTCTGCTTTAAAATCTACCATTTTCTTCATTTCCTTTCGCTATATAAAAATAAGTTTCTGTAGGAAGTATCTCCGATTCTCTGTACAACATAAAAAATCCCTGATACTGCATTCCTACAATATCAGGGACGATATACTTATCGTGGTTCCACCCATCTTCATCTCTCCGTCTTACCAGACATCAATCTTCTTACTGCCTGTCCATTCCAGAGAAATCTCATTCTTGATTGTAACGGTATCACCGGACCGGATTGGGGTCACTCAGAGCTGGTCTTCACATAATTCTTAGCCGGAATGCTCACACCAAACGCCTTCCTCTCTGTGACTTTTTCTTATGCTACTCTTCTCTTCATCGTTTTGACTAGGGTCATTCTATACCCTTTTCTTCTATCTGTAAAGTACTTTTTACAGTTCAGATACGGCGGACTATCTTCCGCAGCAGTATTTGTATTTCTTACCGCTTCCGCATGGGCATGGATCGTTACGTCCGACTTTTTTGCCTACATGAACAGTGCCGGATTTCTTCTGCTCTAAGAATAAAGCTCTTCTCTTCTCATCATCAAAAATCTCTTTCCACTGTGGTAATTCATATAACCAGTCTGCCTTTGCGTCAACCATGTTTTTGTATAATTTTTCTTTGTCAAAAACAAGGTTAACTTTTGTATCTTCTTCCATGGTGTCGATTGGATTAGCCTCAACCAAGCTGTCGTTGATTCCGTCTAAGAATCCTGTCATCTCCATAACACTGAGGTTGTACTTCTCTGCAAGCTCTTTTACAGTTCCTTCTACTTTCTCATCCGGATTTGTTAAAAGCTGTTCGTATACACCCTTCTCTAAAAGGAAGTATCTCTGCCAGAATCTCTGTAATTCACCTCTATCTGCTTTCTCATTATAGGCAACTTTCTGCCACTGTTCCAATAATGCCATGTTACATTCCTCGATTTCTAATTATAGTATATTTGCACCATGCACAGGTGCATTTGTTATTATAGCAAATATTGATGGGTTTTTCAAAGGATTTTTTTTGGTGGGGAATAGCAAGTATTTTTAATACTAGAATACCAGACAACCGAAAGCTACCAAATCTTTGCCACAATGTCAAGCGGTAAATTTAAAATGAGCATAAAAATAGTTCTTCTCTGAAATGAGAAGAGCTATAAAAAGCATTATATTACTTTACCCATTTTTTCTTTCATGAGCGTAATAAAACAGTTCATCTGGGGTGTAACCCATTTGTTTTTGTGATACACCAGCTGACTCCACATCTGAATACGACAGTCCTCAACATCTACGGTTTGCATTTTCCCGGATAGGAGATAAGGACGAACCACATATTGCGGAAGGAAAGACAAGCAGTTGCCATGAAGCAGTATTCTGACGAGGATGTCCGTGTTACCGGTTTCCAGAAAAGGGTGTATTTCCAGCTTTTTTTCCGCCAGAAGCTGCTCCAGATCATAGCGGTAACTGACACTTTTTTCCGTTAGCACAAAGGGTTCGCGCACCACTTCCGCTAAAGATACTTTTTTCTTGCGACAAATCATATGATCGTGGGAAGCAACAAATAGGATGGGTTCCTGCTGTTCCAGCAACTTGACCCAATCTGCAAAATCTGTTTTCTTGTCCAGAAAGAATAAAAGATCCACATCATTCTGTCGAACCATATCGAACAGTTCATGAATCAAACCTGTGTGGATGCTGACCATTACATCCGGATAACGATGGTGGTATTCCATCAGAATGGGCGTAAGAACGCTCAGCAGAAGAGATTCCGCCGTACCGATTCGTAAACGTCCTGAAGGATTTTCTGGTTCACGAAGAAAATCTTTTGCGTTTTGTTCAGCCTTTAATATCTCTATGGCATAGGGGATAAACTGTTCTCCATGCTCGGTCATCCGAACTCGTTTCCCAATTCGCTCAAAAAGCTGGATCCCCAGTGCTTGCTCCAGCTGGTGAATCTGAACTGTGACAGTAGCCTGAGAATAACCTAGTTGCTCCGCCGCTTTTGTAAAATTCTGCAATTCTGCCACCCTTAGAAAGGTGGAAAACAATCTTAGATCCATGTTTCTCCCTTAATTAAAAAATATAATTATAATAATAAAAATCATTTGTTTCCTTAATCATCAATCCTATGATACACTATTAAAGCAGGAAATTCAACTGTACATCTTCGAATTAGGAGGATTTTATGGCTATTGGAAGAAGCAAAGTTGTCATTATCGGTGCTGGCAATGTAGGTACTGCTCTGGCTCATCATCTTGTAATCTGCAACACCTGCAACAATCTAGTGCTAATCAATAGAAATGCAGAAAAAGCGTGGGCAGAAGTCACCGACTTGAATCACTCTGTGGGATATTACGATAGTAATATCCAAATCAGTGTAGGAACATATTCGGACTGTATTGATGCAGATATTGTTGTATTGGCTGTGGGCGTCCCCTATACAGAGGGCATGACTCGGCTGGACATGTTGGAAAACGCTGCTACTGTTGTAGCTTCCATCACCAGAGCAGTTATGGATAGCGGCTTTCATGGAATCTTTCTGGTCATCACAAATCCTGTGGACGCTATGACCTATCTGGTCAAAAGTATCTCCGGTCTGCCGGACTCAAAGGTTATGGGAACAGGAACCGCCTTGGATTCTGCACGCCTGCGTTATTTTTTGGCTGACCTGATTGGTGTTGATGCCCGCAGCCTGGAGGCCATGTGCATGGGAGAACATGGAGATTCACAAATGATTCCCTGGAGCCAAGTAACAGTCGGCGCAAAGCGTATTATAGATATCCTGCGAGATAGCCCGGAGAGGTTTCGTTATGTGGAGTTGGATTCAATTAGAAAAGAAATTGCCAAAATTGCTTATCAGATTGTAAAACAGAAAGGCGCTACTAATTATGGTATTGCTGCTGTTGCAGCACGAATGATCAAGGCTATCATACAGGATGAAAACATTGTTATGCCCCTGTCTGTCATGCCGCATGGGGAATATGGACTCTCCGACCTCTATTTAGGTATTCCCGCTGTTCTGAATGGGTCTGGTATTCGAGAGTTGGTAGAGTATCACCTGACAAATCAGGAACATCAGGCGTTGCTTGCGTCTGCTGCCGTTTTACAAGAGGCAAACCAGAAGGTGCAACAACTGGTTAAGTGGTAGTAATTTTTTTCTGTCAACTATAATATGTGCGAATCTTTTAAAGTGTTCATAAGCAGAACAGAAGAAGCGACATAAGAAGCAACATTTAATAGGGAGAACACATGTCTGCCAAATGAGTCCTGGTACCTGTATTTGGAAATTTTACCCTATCATGAGAGGATGTTTTTTAAGATGATATCATTAATTAATGCAATTTATAACTTTTTATGGGGAGATCTGGTGCAGATCCCGCTTCCAGGAGGAAGTACACTGGGAATATCCCTTCTGGTTATGATTTTGGTGCCAGCCGGAATCTATTTTACGATCCGCACTCACTTTCTTCCTCTCCGAATGTTCCCAGAAATGATCCGTATAACACTAGAGAATAACAAAACCAAAAATTCTGACGGTATCTCTGGCTTGCAGGCACTGATTGTATCTACGGCTTGTCGCGTAGGCATGGGCAATCTGATGGGCGTTGTGGCTGCCATCTCCGCAGGAGGTGCAGGTGCTGTATTCTGGATGTGGCTCATTGCACTTTTGGGCGCATCTACTGCCTTTATAGAGGCGACTTTGGCCCAAATCTACAAGGAAAAGGATCCGCTGTATGGTGGTTACCGTGGTGGTCCGGCGTATTATCTCCACGTACTGTTCGCATCAAGGAGTAAGAGACAAAGATATTCCCTCTTCGCATGTCTGTTTGCCTTATCCGGGCTTCTCTGCTGGTGTGGAATCAGTCAGGTGATCAGCAACTCGGTCGCATCTTCTTTTGAAAATGCATTCCACATTCCTCCGCTGTATACCACAATTTTTCTAGTTGCTATTGCTGCGATAATTGTGTTGCGGAAAAACGCCACTGTCAAAGTTCTGGATATCATGGTGCCAATCATGGCCGCATGTTACTTTTTCCTTACAATTTTCATTATTGTCAAAAATGCTGGTCAGCTTCCCGATGTTTTGAGCCGGATTTTCAGCGAGGCGTTCGGTCTGCGGCAAGCTGTTGGTGGAGGTATCGGCGCAGCGATCATGAACGGTGCGAAGCGTGGATTATTCTCTAACGAAGCAGGATCTGGTTCCGCCCCCTGTGCGGCTGCCGCTGCGGATATCGACCATCCTGCCAAGGAGGGGCTTTTTCAGGCTCTCGGAGTATTCATCGATACATATGTAATCTGCACCTGTACAGCGATGATTATGCTCTTAGTGCCTCAGGAATTAACCGAGGGGTTAGCAGGTATGGATTTACTGCAAGCTGCTATGGCATACTATTTTGGCGAATTTGGTGTTGTGTTCATCGCACTAATTCTGTTTTTATTTAGCTTTTCCACATTCTTAGGAATTTTGTTTTATGCAAGATCAAATGTGGCGTATTTGTTTGGCGATAACTGGCTCTCTCAGACGCTCTACAAGGTACTGACCCTTGTAATGCTCTTTATCGGCGGCATTGCAGCATACCAGTTTGTATGGGATTTGGGAGACGTTGGGGTCGGTCTGATGACAATTTTTAACATGATAGCACTGTTCCCATTAGCTCCCAAAGCTTTACAGGCATTAACTGATTACGAACATTCTCATAAGCGGTGAGACTTTTCCCGCAAACAATATTTGCATTTTTTAGAGCATTTTTCCCATACTCACTTTTTAATTTACATTTCTGATCAACAAAAAATTTTACCCCATCTCTCGGTTGTTTAGGGATGGGGTAAAGTTTTTATGTTGCAATCTCCGGGATTTCCCCGACAAAGTTATAAACGATCCTGACTTCCTGCACCTGTTCCCATTCCTCCGGCGTCACAATCGCCTCATGGCAGCCCTCAATGACCTCCCATTCCTCACGGGGGATAATGTCATAGGTATTGAGCGGATGCCTTTCTGGTGCGTCCGGCAGACAAGATGTGCGCCCTTATAAAAGGGATTTCGCAGGATATGGCTGATCCTTGCGCTCCCCCACCTCTAAAGATTTCAAATTCTTTTAATTATAATTTTCCTCTTACATTTTGATTTTGACATTTATACCTTTTTAAAACATAAAGTTTAAGATCACATACGGATTACTTTCATTTGATATTTCTTTAATTTTTTCTTTTCTTCCCATATACAAAAAATTCATAATATCATTAAATTCTGTTGTCTCTGGATCATTTCCTGTTAATATTCCATTTTTCTCATAATATGGCAAAGCACTTTCAAAATCTAAATATAAAGCACCATTACTGTTAATCAGTTCTCCTACTTCTGAAATCTTACTTTTGCATAATATATACATATTATCAGGTGAGATATTCTTGATAAATTTAGCTATCTCTATGCCCTTATTTTCAGATATCTCATTAAATGCATTTTCTGTCACTGTATCCAATTTAATTAAATCCTGTTTCTTTCCTTCAACCCATGCAGTTGCTTCATCAACATTAAAGGTCTTCACAATTGCCAATACCAACTTATCAATAATTGAAATATTCTTTGGGTACTTTTTATGCAAAAACAGCAAAACTTTATATCGTATTATAGGTGGAAGCATTGAAAAAGAATTTAACACATCATTTCTTGATCCAAATTCGTATTTTTGAAAATAACTTATCAACAAATATGATAACATATTCATAATCAGGTAATTTTTTTATTCTATCTTGAATCTTCTTTGCTCCTAAAGTACTTTATTTTTCATTCATTAGTTCAAACTACCTATATCATCAACTTTAATATAATTTAAAATTGCAGGTACTGCTTCCAAACTATTGTAATACCTTATTTTCGAATCATATACACATTTTCCTATTCTTTTCTTTAATTCATCGATGCTCTCTACCCCAAATAAAATCTGCATTTTTTTACAATATCTGCGAGATTTCATTCTTTCCCATTCCAGTTGTTTATTCTGAACATATATATAACATGTTGGAAACCAATAAATACCATACCAACTTTTTTCGTCTTCTACTAGTTCATAAGCATTGCATACCTGATATAAAAACAAATCTGCTTCCGCAATCGCTTCTGATGTGTATATTGGAAGCTTTTCTCTCTGATTACATATTACATCTCCCATCAAAGTGTATTTATTTTTCATATCTGATGTTGGTTTATAATGTTCTTCAATGGCACTACTATAGTGTCGAAATGCGGTATAATTAGCCTGTTTAATTACTCCTCCAAATAAACTTGTTTCCAAAAAATATGTATAAGTTAATAATACATTGATAGCTGCATAATCTTTAATATGCCTCATATACACTATAATGCAAATAAACAATTCCCACAAAAGTGTTTTATATATATCTATGTCATTTTCACATACTGAATTTGCATTTTCATCAAATGTTCTTATACAACATAATTTGTTATACATACCTTTGTAATGTCAGGATCATTAACACATCTTTCCATAAATGCATACTTATCTTGCCCTTCTTTTAGTTCCCATTTATCAAGCACAACATCCACTCCATGAGAAATTAAGCGTTGAGCAAGCTCTAGTACAAGTCTATCACTGCTCCAAGAATATGAAATAAACACCTTTGGCATTTTATCATCCTGCAATTCTAATCCCCTCCATACCTTATTTTGACTCTTAACATTTTCTTTTCATTTTACCACCCGACATAAAACGACACAATGAACTTACGTGAAATCGAAAGTTATTTTTTACTAAAAAACACCCTAATAGAATGGATTCTAATCAGGTTCTCATCTGATTGATCATTCTATTAGAGTGCTTCTACTTTAAAATTTCTGTTATGGTCTGAGTTCATTTCCAAAGCCGCCAAATTCAAACACTTTTTGTATCGGTGTCCTGATCTTCGATCCGGTCGTGAAGCTGCTCAAACTTGATACGGATATCCCTTAACATCTGATGATGGTGTATCCTGTTCCCGATCGTGATGCCGGTCAGGACGAGCCCTGTCATGGCAATGATGATCAGGACTGTCTCAACCTTTACTTTTAACGGCTTTTTCTCAGTCGTAGATGGATTCTGCTTCCCAGCTGATGATGTTTCCGTTTTCTGCGTTGATCTCAAATTCATACTTTACCTCTGCATAGTAGGCTTCCCCCTCATAGAGAGAGATGCCGTCGTCATAGTCCGGATGGATGTAGATGTTTCCGGCATCGATGCCAGGGATCCTGTCCATGACGGTCTGTTTTGCTGTCTCGATGGAAACACCGCCCGGTGCTGTCTGCGATGTGCCGGTTGCGTTCTGGGAACCTGTCGTACCATTCTGTGATGCACGGTATCCCTTGTCTATCACTTCGGAGTCTGCTGAAAGGATGCGTCCATCGGATGCATCCAGCTCATAATCGTACTCCACTCCGGCTGCGGTGAATTCCACTTCATATCTGGCACGGCCGTCATCCCAGTCCTGTTTTACCGTGATGTACTGGATCTGTTCTTCTGTGACCCCTGCATTCCCGGCTGCGATGTTCTTCGCTTCCTGTTCCGTGATGCCGCCGTTTATCATTGTGGCAGAACCTGCGGTTGCATGTTGTGACACGCCTGCCTGTGATGTTCCACTGCTGTCACTGTTTCCTGTCTGTGCTGTTCCTGCTCCACTGCTGTTATCCTGTGCATTATGATCTGCTGTATTGCTGTTGTTCTGTGACGCCGTGTCTGATGCATTTCCTGTGCTCCCGGAACCCTGTACAGTTCCACCAGCTGCTCCTGTAGTCCCCTGTATGCTCTGGGGATCCTGCATATTTCCGGTTGTACTGCCGCATCCGCTCACAGTTGACAGAAGTGCCACTGCTATAAGTCCTGCGGCAAGCATTCTCTTTTTATTTCTCACGTTTGTCCTCCCATTTCTCCATTGATTCAATGATGCGTTCCATCCTGATGGCTGCTGTTTTCTGCCGGTGTTCTTTCTCACACCTTGAAGATCCCGGTGTCTGCCTTTAACATTTCTGCCGCTGCACCTGCCTGTTCCGTGGTCTCTGCCACCTCGGAGCACCGCATGGTGATGTTCTGGATGCGCTCTGCCATGTCAGAGGTTCCGCTTGCGCCCTCGTTTGCCGCATTTGCAACGCCCTCGATCGCATTTATCATGCCGTCCATGGAAGCCAAGAGTTCCTCGGATGTCGCACTGAAATCCGATACAAGACCGTCCACAAACTCGGAATCCCGGTTGTAGGCATCCGCAAGGCTCTCAAAGCTGTCATAGCTGGCTTTCACATCAGTTGCGACGAAGTCTAACAGACGTCTGCTGTCCTTTGTGAGCTGGTTCACTGCTTTCACCACGCTATCCGTGACCTCCTGGATGGTTGTCGCCGTCTCACCGGATTCCGTCGCAAGCTTCCGGATCTCGTCCGCCACGACTGCAAATCCTTTTCCCATCTCCCCGGCACGTGCCGCCTCGATGGAAGCATTTAAGGATAAAAGATTCGTCTGGTTGGTGATCTCCATGATCGCCTGTGCCAGGACCTCGATCCGGGATACCACTTCCACATCCTGCAGTGCCTGGTCGAGGCTCACCTTGATCTCGCCGTGCATGCGCTGTGCATTGGCACGGTTCTCCGTGGTCTCTTTCTTCGCATTGATGGCACGGGTATGGATGTCATTGACACGCTCCGCACCTTCCTGTGCGCTCTCCGCGATGTTTTTGATTGCCCGGTTGATCTCCTCTGACATGGTGTTCATCTCCGTTGCGGATGCAGCGGATTCCTCCATGCTCGCTGCAAGCTGCTGTGTCGTTGCGGAAATGCCTTCCATCTCGCCGTTGATCTCATCCACGTTTTTCCCGATGGAGGACACATGGCCGCTCAGGGACTCTGCATTGTCCTTCACGCTCCCAAGGTGTCCCGCAAAGCTCTCCCGGATCTTGTGGAAAGCTGCCGCAAGGTTTCCGATGCTGTCTTTCCTGTCTAAATATTTCTGTTCCACATCCTGTGTGAGATCGCCCTGTGCGAGGGTGTCCGAATAGCTGCAGGCAAGGTCGAGGCTCCTGATGTAATCAATGATGCCTGCCGCACCCACAACGACCGTGATGATAAGCCCGGCTGCCATAAAGGCTGCCATTTTTTTCACATCGGAAGCGATCATTGCCGCAAGCTGGCTCTGCGCCTGCGCCTGTCCGGCACCGTCCATGAGGCTTACTGCATATGCTGCGAGCTGTTCCATGCAGTTTTTCGCATATAACACTGCCCCTGCACCGAGCAGTATCACAAAAAAGAATACGATCTTTGTTCCAAATTTTGTCTTTCCCATGACTTATCTCTCCTGTTCCTTATATGATATTTAGACAATTGCAAAACTCCTCATACTCTTCTTTCAATTGTTTCATATGATTTCTGCAATCATCATCTTCCTGCCCAGGCTGTCCGAGGATGTCCGTGTCCTCCCACTGCCTTATGAACGAGACACATTCCTGCGCCGGGAGCGGCCTGCTGATCAGGTAGCCCTGTAAAAAGTTGCAGCCGAGCTTTTCCAGCTGCGCTGCCTGTTCCCTTGTCTCGATCCCCTCTGCCGTCACCCAGATGTGGTTCCTCTGGGCGAACACGAGGAGCGTCTGCACGATCGGCATGCCCATCTTCCTGCTGTCGATGCCCCAGACCAGCTCCTTGTCCAGCTTGATGCTCTGGAACTCGAAATCCATCAGCCGCACGAAATTGGATTCACCCTTGCCGAAATCATCCATGACCAGGTTGAACTTCTTATCCTGCAGCCTGTGTGCGGTCTCCAGGAGTTTTCCGTTATCCGCCGACTTCCCGAGTTCCGTCATCTCCAGCCAGATCTTCCCATGCTGGAGGCCGTACCGGTCCAGGCAGCTGCTGATCTCCTCCCAGACAGCCTCCACCATGCAGGTCTGCGGCGACAGGTTCACGTTGATCCTCGTGATGCCGTGTTCCGCAAACCTCGTGAACCACCGGCAGCACTCCCGGATCATCCACAGGTCGATGTCATGCACCCATCCGCCTTCCTCTGCCTCCTGCACAAGGCTCTCCGGGTCGAGGAATCCTCCCTTCCCGTCCCTTACACGGAACAGCGCCTCAAGCCCGGTGATCCTGTGCTTTTCCACGTTGTAGATGGGCTGGAAATAAGCTTCCATCCCAAGACTGGAAATATCTTCCCAAGTATAAGCTCCTGTAATGCTCATGGTCTTTTACCTCTTACCTGTTTTTTTGTTCCATCTCCCAGCCCCCGCTGCCCAGATGACCTTTCCTTTTATCTCTTCCCTTCCTGCCGCACCGAGCATCCTGCTGTCTAAAGACACCGGGCGGTTGTCCCCGAGGAAGAAATAACTCCCTTCCGGCACGGTGTACGGATAATCCACGCTGTCTCCTGTTTCCGACAGGCCGAAGATGACATCCGTCTCCTGCACTTCTGCGCCGTTCCTTGTCAGGTGTCCCTCACGGTCCACCTCCATCACATCCCCCGGCAGCCCTGCGATGCGCTTGATCAGGTATTCCCCGGATGCATCCTTTAAGATGACGGCATCCCCATAGCCCACGCCGTCCGGGAGGATGCGCAGGAAGAACACGATATCCCCGGGATGGCAGGCAGGGCGCATGGAATTCCCATCCACGCGCATGATCCCGCACACCCTGAACACCATGAGCCAGACCACAAACAGGATGGCGGCGCGCTCTGTGCGCATCTTTCTTTTCCGTTTTTCCTCACGGATCTTCAGGAGTGCCATGTCAAGGCTATACTGTTCTCCCCCGTTCATGGCTGTTCCCGGAGACCGGTCTCTTCCAGTCCGTCTGCCTGTATCTGCCCCGGTCTCTGCGGCTTTCCATGCAGATCCCGGGTGTCTTCCTCCGGCGGACACTCTGCAAAGATGCAGTCCAGGCCGTTTTTCAAGGCTTCCAGACGGCTGCGGTACTGATGGTAGAGCGCCTGTTGCTTCTCCACTTTCTCCCTTGTCTTTGTCAGGATGACATCCATCTGCCGCCCTGCCTCTGCAAGGATCTCCTCCGCCTGCCGCCCTGCCTCTGCAAGGATCTCCCCTGCCTTCCTCTCTGCCTCTGTAAGGTTCTCCCCTGCTTTTCTGTCCGCCTCTGCAAGGGTCTCCCCTGCCTTCCTCTCTGCCTCTGCAAGAATCCTCTTTCCCGCTTCCCCTGCCTCTTTGAGCATGCGTTCCTTTTCGGTGCCGGCATGGTCAAGGATGGTCGCTGCAGTCTCCTTTGCACCGCCCAGGATCTCCTCCGCCTTTCCTTCTGCCTCCGCATAGAGCTTCTCCTGTGTGGGGATCTGTGCCCGCAGTCCTGCGTTCTCTGCCGCAAGCTGCATCTTTTCCAGATATAGTTCCCTCACTGCCTCCTCGTTCTTCTGTCCATAGTACTCCACCAGCTCCCTGATGTAGAGCACGACTTCCTCACGGTCATACCCTAAGACGGCTGTCCTTAACTTTTCTATTTCCTTAACAAAATTCCTGTCTTTCATGATCTGTCACTTCCTTATAATCCCTTTTTCAGGCACAACAGGGGCAGCCTGCGCTGCCCCTGTCATGTCATCCTGCAAGTTCTCTTGAAAGTCTTGACTCAAACACTGCAAGAGCTGCCATGCAGCCGGCTGTAATGACTGCGCCGGCTATATAGATCGGAGTATCTGCCACACAGTGCCTGCCTGTCACAGCCAGTAAGATGCCCGCTGATATATAGGCTGCACACATCACCACCTGGGCTGCAATACATTTTTTCTGCGTCTTCCGCAGTACTTTTCTTCTTTCAGTATCCATGGTCCTTATCCTCCTGTTCCTTGTATTTCTGCCATGAATGGGTCTGACAGGGATCTTTCCTGTTCTGCCCGCTCATGTCAGATATTTTGTAAGTAAGTATTTTGGAAAAATTACATATATCATTTTGGATTTGTTGTTTGTAAGTTTAGATAATAGGTCTTTCTTTTTTTATTGTCCGGGGATATGTGGATATCCCCGGGATTGTTTTTTTCGTTCTGGTATCTTTTGGGGTTACTGTCTTACTCTCCGTCAAGTTCCTCGCGGATCTTCCGGATACGCAGGACTGTGTATCCTGCAATCACAAGGATCAGGATGACTGGATACCAGTGGGATCCGCAGTCTGCGAAGCTGATGTGTCCATCTGCATCACTGCTGTCTGCCGGGATGCTGTCGTCTGCGTTTCCGCTTCCGTCTGCACCGGCTCCGGTATCTGTGCTGTCAGTGACGTCTGTCGTATTATCTGAACCTGTATCTGCACCGGTCTCTGTGCCTTCTGTCACATCCTCACCATCCGTTTGGTCTGACTCGTTGTTGTTTCTGTTGTTCTTGTTGTTTTTGTTTCCGCCGGACGCATTGTTTGCATCCGCTGCGGCGATATCTGTGGCATTGGTCTTGCCATCTGTGACCCCGGTGTTGGTTCCGTTCGCATTTCCATTGCTGTTTCCACCGCTGGTGCTTCCATTATTGCTTCCGTTTCCGCTGTTATTGCCGCTTCCGTTTCCGCCATTACCGTTTCCACTGTTGGAGCCGCCGCCGTTTCCGCCGTTGCCCGGATCCTTGCCGTTTCCACCATCGCCTCCGGTTCCACCGTTGCCGCTGTCAGAGTCTCCGCCGGTTCCGCCTGTTCCTCCGGTTCCGCTGTTGGAGTCTCCTCCATTTCCGCCGTTTCCTCCGGTTCCGCTGTCAGAGCCGCCGCCATTTCCACCGTTTCCTCCGGTTCCGCTGTTGGAGTCTCCTCCATTTCCGCCGTTTCCACCATTGCCGTTGTTGGAGTCTCCTCCATTTCCGCCGCTGCCGCCGGTTCCGTTGTCAGAGCCACCGCCATTTCCGCCGTTGCCTCCGGTTCCGCTGTTGGAGTCTCCTCCGTTTCCGCCTGTTCCTCCGGTTCCGTTATTGGAGTCTCCTCCATTTCCGCCGTTGCCTCCGGTTCCGTTGTTGGAGTCTCCTCCATTTCCACCGATTCCACCATTGCCGTTGTTGGAGCCGCCGCCATTTCCACCGTTGCCTCCGGTGTTGTCACCGCCGGTTCCACCAGTTTCGCCTGAACTTCCTCCATTACCGCCGGAACCGCCGTTACCCTTGTCTGAGTCGCCGCCGTTTCCGCCGCTGCCGCCGCTGCTTGTGCCGCCGTTGTTATTATTTTCTCCTGTGGAGCCGTTTCCGCCGTTGCCTCCGTTTCCACCGTTTCCGATGTCGGATTTTCCGCCGTCTCCGCCATTTCCACCGGATGTTGTTCCACCGTTATTATCGGTCTTTCCAGGCTGTGTGGTCTCGGTTCCTGTACCGCCGTTGCCTCCGGTTCCGCCCGGGTTCGTGTTATCTCCTGTTGCGTTTCCGCCGTTTCCTGCATCACCGCCTTTGACGGTTCCGCCAGGATTGATGGTGATGGTCTTATCGCCTGCGCTGATTCCGTTTCCACCGTTTCCACCATTGCCAGGGATACCGGTTGCGGAATCTCCGCCTTTACCGCCGTTTCCACCAGTTACCGTTCCACTGACCGTTGGAGTGATCTTGCCGTTACCATCGATACCGGCTCCGCCATTTCCTCCATCTTTGCCTTCTGTGCCATCTGCACCGTTACCACCGGTCACATTCGCATTGCTTCCAATGATAATTCCGGCATCAGCTGTATCACCACTGGCTCCGATACCGGCTGCTCCATCCGGATGTGCGGCAGAACCGTCTCCACCCTTGATGGTGCCGTTTACGATCTCAAGATTCGTTCCCGGATGTTCGTTGCTGTTAGCATCCTTGACAAATTCCAGTCCCGGTTTTGCCTCATTATTATCATCTGCCTTGTCACCTGTGATGGTATGTCCGCCAAGGTCGATCCTGATATCGCCCCATGTGTCCGGGATCTGTACCGTCTGGTCAATATCCTTCTTTACAGTTACCTTGTAGTTGCCGTTATCATCCACTGTGACTTCCACGTTGGAGTTTTCCGCTTTTTCTGTGCTGTCTGTGGCATTGTTGCTGTTTGTATCGCCTGCACCTTTCTCTTCGAACTGCTTCGCAATGTCCGCTGCGTCCACAAGGGAAGTCTTTCCGACTGTGGAGCCGAAATTACTGTGGCTGATCTTGTATTCCGTTGCTTTTTTCAGACCGGATGCAATGCCTTTTCCATTTTCATCTGTCTTGAATTTCAGTGTGTGTCCGACCGGATTTCCGGATGTGTCCAGTTCACGCACGCTGTACTCTGTTTTTGGCCGTCCTGTAAAGGTGAGCGTATGGGCTGTCTGTCCGATGACGGCCGGTTTGTCATCCGTCACTTCCACCGTGATGCTTGTCGCAGCCCCTGCGCCTGCCTGGAAGGTAAGTGCCGCTGCATAGATGCCCTTGCCTTTTGCGGTCAGTTCATCTAATTTGTCCTGGTCTACGGTCACGGTTGCCGTGATGTCATCACCGTTTGCACCATATGCCTTCACATTGGCACGGTTCTTTGCATCAGACGCTGTCAGGTTTCCGACATCGTTCACATGGATGACGAAATCATCCGCTGCGATGCTGCTTCCGTCTGCCCCGTTCACCACGTTTGTGCGGTATACCGGGATGAGCGTCACTTTATCTGCCGTCTGGCTGCTGATGACCGTTGTCCCATTATAGACTTTTCCGGTGTTTGCCTTATCCACCCAGACAAAGAAGCTCTCGTTGTCCGCTTTCAACCCGTCTGTCACTCTCTGCATTTTTGCAAAGACTGCCTCAGCGATCGTTCCGCCGTCAATGACGGTGATGCGCTCCCCACTGCTGATCTGTGCACCGTTCTGGTCTTCAAAGATGAACTGGTGCTGTTTTTCCAGATCGACCGTCACCTTCCATGCCTGATAGATGCCGTGTGTGGTATGGGTATAGACGCCTGCCACACTGTCGTATTCGAGTGCCCTGTCTTCCAGTGCTTTTTCGATGTCGATCGGATAACCATTGACTGTGATGCCCTTTAAGCCGTAGCCGTCATCCGGTTTGATCTTGAGCACCAGCGGAGCGTTGTTCTTTACGATCCTTGTGTATGTGCCGGAATTTTCGTTCCATGCGCCATCATCATTTAAGAGTTTTCCGTTGTTTACCGTAACCTCCACGGTCTGTCCCTGCTCAAAGGTCACGTTCAGTGCCTGTGGCTGTTTTACTTTCTGTGTCGTATAGGTATAGGTCTTTGCACCGGTATTCCGGAGCGTTGCAGACACATCCATTCCCGCATGCTCCGGTGATTCTGACACGTCACTCCAGTAAGCTGTAGGAGCCAGTCCGTTTGCTGTCGTGTCTTTCAGTGTTACCTCCACCGTCTTATCATCTGCCACGATGACATGCTGGAACTGTGATGCGCCTGTCTCTTTTGTGACCTGTGTATTGTCTGTCACTTCTGCCGTTCCTCCTGTCACATGGAGATGTACGATGTGGGATGGCGTAAAGACTGCTTTTAACGTCACATCCGCTTTTGTCGGCGTGTATGTTATCTCATAGCTCTTTTCTGTCCAGTTGAATGTCGCTGTGGCAAACAGATTCTTATTCCCATCTGTCGTATCCGTCAGGGCTGTCAGGATGGAAAAACTCTCTCCCTTCTCCCCGGTCAGGTCTGAATAGTATCTGTCGTCAAAATCATCCGGCGTAAAAGTAAGTGTCAGTTCCTCATTCCTGTTTATCTGGATGCTTCCATCGGCAGCCAGCTCATAGGTGTTGCCGGATGCATCCACTGCCTTGAAGATTCCCTTTGCGCCGCCGGCTGTGAGCCCTTCCACATTTAAGGTCGTAAGCTGGCGTTTTGCCGCAGCATTGATGGTGATGTCGCCGGTCACCTGAGGGATCGTCACTGTGATGCTTCCATCTGTTTCCGCTGTGCATACCTGTGCAAACGGTAATGTCTCTGCTGCACCGGTATCACTTTTTTTCATTGTGACGGTAAAGTTGTCCTTATCGAGGTCAAAGTGTGTCTTAGGACTGATCTTTACCTTGTACTGCTGCAAGTATCCCGGGGCTGCCGGTTTTGCACCGCCGGAGATTTCTGCATTGTTCCCGGTCGTGACCGCCACATTGAATGTTCCGAGATAGTATCTCTGTACGCTGTCGGTCGCATTATAGGTTACTCCATCGATCACGATGCTCTCACCTACCGGGATCGTGACATAATCACGCGATGGATATCCACTGTTTGTCGTGCTGCCCTGGCTGACAGTCGCGCCATTTGCCGGTGCTGCCCCCACTTCATGTCCGAACACGTCTGCACTTGCACCGGAAGGGATCTTTACATCTGCTTTTTTGTCTGTCCTCCTCCGCTCCACGGTCACTTTATCCGAAGCGTTTCCTGTCCCTTTTGTCTTGACAGAGTCTGTATCGTCTAACCTGATCTCTGCTGTCTTGTCTGCAGGGACTTCTGCTTTTGTCACCAGTTCATTCCGGCACATGGCATCCGGGATGTAGACCAGGGTGATGGCATCAAAACTCTGATTGGTATATGTGTATGTCACATCCCCGATCTTTAAGGTGAGTGCGCCTGTCGTATTATGGTTCTTGAGATATGGTGTATCATCCCCTGTACCGTTTGGCACAACGACCGATGATGCGCCTGCCGGGGTTGTCACCTTGTAAGTATTATGGTCTACCGGACTGTAAACGTTCAGTGTTCCGTTATCCGATACATTAAGTGTTCCGTCTTTGAGAGTAACGGTTCCATCTGCTGCAATGTCAAGCGTTACATCCACCGCATCACCCGGTGCGGAGAACCATGTACCATCCTTGCTCTTTAACTGAACACTTTTTTTCATGGTTCCGCCTGTCACTGCTGTGACGGTATCTTTTACGATCTCGACTGTGTCTCCTGCCTGTGCCGTATCCAGTGCATCGGCAAGAGGGGCGTATTTCACGCCGTTTATCACAGCCTCAGCATCCATTGGTGCTACCAGTACGTTGGTCTCACCTTTTTTGGTGTTATCCGGCTGTCCCGGGTCGGCTCCGTCAGCGTAGCCGCCGAATTCGACGAAGAAACCACCCGATGTAATGTCCGTATCTCCAGGCACATTTCCTTCTATTATATCATTCAATGTTTTTATATCTGTATTTCTTACCATTACACAGGATTCCTGCCCTTGTACATCTGAAATTGTACCATTTAGCGCACCATAAGTAACTGATGCACGATTGGGTTCACCACTTCCCCATAACGATTCAATTTTCTCTCCTGTTTCTGGTCCTGCCGCCCAATAATAATCCTGACCATATTTTACAATCCCATTTGTTATCCTTCCAAATGGAGTATCATTGAGACTCGAACCATCTTTCATAATTAACCTTGTGCCAGCTGTCCACGTTTGCCCCGTTTGTAATGTTAAAATATATGATAATTCATCATTAGTTGTAATTGTCGTTAAGTATCCTCTTTCACCGCCTAACTTATATTCTTTTGCTCTATCATACGCTACCGTCCATGATACTTTCTCTTTAACATGCAAATAAAAATGTCCATTTTTTGACCATTGCGTCAATTTTAGATTATCCAAATTCGAATCAAATCCTTCATTCTCATTCGCATTTACTGATACATAGACATTCATATCATTCACATAATCAAATGTCATTTTCTGGATCTGTTTCTCTATTTCCTGACTGGATTTTTTATCCATAAAGATCCATGTGGCTGATCTTCCATAATCATCCCTTACGGTTGCATCATTTAAAATATCATCTGGCAGCTTACCGTTTGACAACGTGATTGTCATCAGGCTTATGTCATCACTGCCTGTATCAATCTTTGCATTTGTATATTGGAATTTCTGATGTGTATCATCCGTCCACACCGGTGTTCCCAGATTTACGGTATAGTTTCCCTGCACATTTGCATAAGCTGCCACTTCATAATCTGCTGCATATGTCTCCACCGGTTCTTCCGCTGCGACTACTTTTACAGTCCTGCTGAAGTTTATCACTTCCTGTGTTGCATTTGCAGCTTTCGGAGTCTGCTCTTCTGTAATGTTTACAGTATCTGTATCCGAGGACTCTTCTTTTACTGTGTCTGTATTTCCATCATTCTGATTTTCCGATCCTTGTGCCTCTCCGACACCTGTGGATGTTCCCTGCGTCTGTCCTGCATTTCCGCTGTCTGTCGGGTCTTTTGCACTGTCCGCTTCATCCTCATCTGCCGGCTGGTCTGGCTTGTCCTGATCTGCAGTATCTGTATCAGAAGTCTGGTCGTCCCCTTCCAGTGTCTGATCTGTATTTTCTATCGTTTCCGTGGTATCTACTGTTTCTGTGCCAGGCACAGTCTCCGTGCTTTCTATAATATCCGCACTCTCTGTGTTCTCCACACTTTCAGTTTCACTTACACTGCTTTCCTTTTCCGTCAGTGCGTATGAGATCTCATAATCTCCAGCCACATTGATATCAAAGTTTCCTGTGTCAGTGACGGACAGGGTATATTTTTCACTGTCATATGTGATCCCTTCCGTCAGGTCATAGTCTGACTCTCCCTGCAGGAGTGTCAGTTCCGGTGCATCATAGGCTTTGCTCTGCTCTTTTGCACCTACGCCGTGAATTGATCCGATGAGCAGTGCGGCTGCCATCACAAATGTCAATGCACGGTTTGCTTTCGTCCTTCTCATAGGTTTCCTCCTTAATTTTTATTGCATAAAGAAAGCTCCACAACATAATGTAGATTATGTTGTGTGGAGGAATGGCTCTTTTGCCCGGTTTCACCGGGATTTTGGACAGATTTATAAAATTTCTGGTTTTTAGCAGTTATTTACAAATGTAGTATGATTAGGAAAACATGATTTCCAGCTGTAAAACCATGAAATACTGAAAAAAATCAGGCGTTTACAGAAGTCTGGTCTTATTTTTGTGCAAAAATGACAACAATATCATAGAGAAGTACTATGATATTAGTGCTTCTTTTATAAAAGTGGGGTTTTTTGTCGAATTTTAGCATCAGACTAATTGACATTTATCGGATTTTTTGATAAAAAAATAATATTTGGAAGTTATTGGTAATAATTACCATACTTTCATCTGAATGCATTCACAACATAATCTACATTATGTTGTGTCTTTTTATTTCTGTCGTTCAGACGACCAGATCCAGACGCTCCAATTTTTTGACATGGTCTTCCTCTGTGGTCGCTACGTAGATCCTTGTGGTATTGATGCTGCTGTGTCCGAGAATATCCGCAAGGTGGCTGATGTTTTTATGCATGTTATAGTAGATGCGCGCAAAGAAATGGCGGAGGTTATGCGGGAATGCTTTTTTCAATGCAACGCCTGCTTTTTCGGCGTTTTTTTTCATTTCCGTCCAGATGTTGCTGCGGTCTACCGGGTTTCCGTTTTTTGTGATGAAGACTGCGCCGCTTCTGATGCCTTTCTTTTTGCAATAGTCGAGCAGTTTCATTTTCAGTTTGTGTACGAGATAGATCTCGCGGTGTTTTCCTTTGCAGGATATGCTGATCTTTCCGGTGCCCACTGCTTCCACCGTGACCGATGCAAGTTCACTGATGCGCATGCCGGTGCTGCCGATGATCTCGATGATCATGGCAAGGCGGAGGTTGCCATTCTCTTTTGCAGTTGCGATGAGTTTTTCGTATTCGGCGCGCGTCATCTCTTTTTCCTGCGCATAGATGTGGTTTGGCTGGGTCTTAAAGATCGTGACGAAACAGTCGTGCCAGCCTGTGTATCCGAAGAAGCCGTTTAAGGCGATGAGCATGCTGTTGGCGCTGGACGGCATGTATTTGGCTTCGAGATGTTTTTTGTAGCGGATCACGCATTCTTTGGTGATGTCTTTCTGTTCCTGCGCTTCCAGCCAGGCGGTGAAGGTGCGGATGTCGCGGATGTATTTGTCGATGGTATTCTGGGATTTTTCCTGTGTATAAATGTGATTTTGATAGGATTGTATGGTATTTTTGTCGATTGTCCTCATGTTGTTTCCTCTCATGCTGTTCTGATTTTCTGCCCACGGATCTCCGAGGAAACCGGGGGATAGTTACAGTATAATGGGTGATTTTGATGAGGACAATCGGGATGGGGGAATTGGAAGAAATTGGCAGAGTTGTTGGCAGATTGGGAATGGTGTTTTTTATCCATATGAATATTTTGGATTAAAAGCACGTATTGCTCTCGCTGTTTTTCTCATAGGTGCAATTCTGCCTTCATCTGTAATAATAAGATAATTCCATTGACCATCACTGATTAAGGTAATGCATCATATATTTTCCGTCAGCATCCATTTTGACAATCGAACCATTAATCTGCTTTACCATCTGTGCACTCTGCCAGTTTGTAAGCAATAAACGATTATTATATTCGATAACTTGTTCTTCCACATAATCATAGACAACAATACGTGGATATACAGCCTCTTTACTTTCTATCTGATATGATCTGTTGACTGCTAATCCAAAAACAAACTTCTCTCTTCCTCATTAAGAGATAGTGATTCAAATATTTTTTGTGATTATTTATCCGTTCTATATGATATAATTGATTTATCTGCAAATAATTGCTCTGTCGTGTATTCAATTTCATTTCTTTTAAATATCCTTTGAAGTCTGGTTTCCGATTTTTTCAGATTTTCATTCATCGCATATGGAATACATTTATTAATAAACCAATCATGTGTATATTCAGCTGTCCACTTTTTTATGTCATCAAAATTATTCATTTTATCGACTTCATTTCCTATATATCCAGGTGACCATAATACATCGTAATAACTACCATTTTGGCGAAATTCTATATATGCATGTATCTCCCCCTCTTGATTCGAATTAAAATTTTTTTGTAAATAAAAGCGATCAGGCAAGCTGATAATATGAAATATATTATATTCATCATTCAAATCTTGATCATATTGATGACTTTCCATGAAGTCATATAAAACATACCTAGTTCTTTCATTTATTTTAAATAATTTCCATAAGTTCTTATCTACCTCAATAAACTCACTAACGCCAAGAATATTATTAATATTTTCAATCTGAATCATATATTCTTCATATAAACTATCACATATTATTGCCATCTGCCTCAATGTTTCTTTTGAAACATTCAGCTGAACATTTGGAAGAATAATCCGATATATAGAATCATCTTTCAAATGTTCATAAAACATACACCATCTTCGTTCTTTTGAATTAAACAATGTTTTATATCCAGAAAAAAGATACTTCTTTATATTTTCTTCTTCATAAGTCAAAAATATATCTGACTGATATACTTCTATAAATGAAATTTGGCAACTCATTTTATCTTCATAATCTACTGGCAAATATGCATCTATCCTTACATTTCCTAATCCATAATGAAAAGAACACACTTTTCCTGCATTAAGTACTTTAAGGCTGCACTTCAGATCCTCTTCATCATATTTTTTCGTTTGAAATTCTTCTTGTTTTTCTAAACCACTAACTTCTTGTTTATCAAAATCACTAACGTTTATTCCTTTTTTAATCCTTTCTATTCGCTTTAATATATCTTGAACGTGTCTGTTCGCAAAATCATGATAGAATCTAAAATTTGATGTTTCAAACGCATAATTGAGTTTTTTTCTATTACAGTCACCACAAGTTATTATGTAATTTTCTATAGAATTAATCTCGAAATTATCCTCTTTCAATTCTTCTACATATTTCTGTAAATCCTTATCTGTACTTTTATTTATTTCTACATCTTTTGTCGGAAAAATATGATCAATCTCCATTTCCCGTGGTTCTATAAATATTCCACAATAGACACACTTTTTTTTATACGATTCCCACATTGCCCGCCGTAAATATATGTCATCTTTCTTCATAATATGATATCGCATAAATAACATCCCCCTTTTTTCATCAACTTTTTAAATTTTGATAAATTTTAAATCTATAATGATTTGCCCCCAAAAATAGAATTCCCATTATAATGGTCTGAATATCTATCACAAAATCAATAATGTCTTCTATATACTTTATTTCAAGTAAAAAAGCTACATACACACCTAATGTTATAATAATAGTTATTTCAAATATAAACACAGCTTTCTCCTACTGTTGTATCAAGTTCCTCAAGCTATCAAGTTACTACAAGCCCATGTACTTCTTCCTGCAACTTTTCAAGGAACTCAAGAATCTCTTCAAACTCCGGTATATTCCCATATATCATATTCCTCATTGCCTGATAGTCCTCTTTCAACGCATTGAGTACCGCTTCTTTTGGCAGAAGTTCAATACTGCTCAATGTTGCAGTTTCATAATGTGCTCCTTTGACATAATAAAATTTCTGCTTAAATACCACATCTTTTTCTAACAACTCTTTTCGTTTAAATGCTCTTTCCTTTACCCATGAATTGCCCATATTATACACATCATATAGATGTCTTGCATATCTGGCAGGCAACGGCTTTCCCTCCGGGAAATTTGCAATTTTATGTAATATGGTGAGTTTTTCCCAGAAAGTTCTCTCAACATCAATGGTCAAAACCGATGTATCTTTTTGTGAAAAAATATCCGGATATTTTTCGGCTGCAAATGGAGTTACGATTGTCTCATGAGATGGCATCCATTCTGCTAATGGTCCAATTTCCAATCTTACACAAGAACGTAAATACTCTGCCTCAAATATCTGCGGATAATAAAAATTAACTACCATCTCATCTTCTGTATCAACCGAAATCCATTCTCCATCCCCCAGTTTTTCTTTCATTTCACTATTCAACTGGGGGATCAATTCCTCTTTATAGAATTTTGCTGCTTCCGAATTAATCTGCTTATTGAATAAATCCTGTTTGGTTTTCGACCTTTCTTCCCAAGGATTCACCTCGTCATTCATTATTTTTCGCCAGTCCAAAATCAAATCTATATCCTCGGAAAACCTCTCAATAACATGGTACGACTTAGAAAGGCTTGTTCCACCTTTAAAGACAAAAGCGTTTTTATACTTACAATCATGGAATTGATGGTCCAACATAAAACATACCCAAAAGTCTTTCTCTATTACATTCGGCTGCATTCCCATGGATATTGCCGTTGCCTGAAATAATTCCATTCTGTCTTTTATCTGTAATTTCGCAACTTCTTTCATTATTCAGCACACACCTTTCTGATTACTGTATATATCCATTCGCTTACACTAGTTGCTTCCACTAACATCTTTTTCTTCTCTTCTCTAGGCAATCTATTTCTCAAACTCAAAATAATACCGTCATCAACACGGTCCTTCCCCAATGTCTTTAATGCCTCAACAACCAAAGTGGTTGTCTCAGACATATATGAAATTTCACGATTTGCACGATGCTTAAAAGACAACGTGATATTATCCCAAGAAAACTTTCTATATGGACCGTCACTGATATAGGACCAGACAACCGGAACCTGCGTTGATAGTCCTAATTTATTTAATGCTACGTCTCCACATGGTGCAATGGTCCAATGAAATCCTCTTGCAATAGCATACGCAACTTTTTCAGGATTAGCCGGAACATATTCCCTCAGCAAATTGCTATATACAGGCTTTTCATAAACTCCGTCAATAATTCTGCGGATGTTTTTCTCTTCAACCTGCCTTCCAAGGCATTTTCTTACAGTTGTTGTTGTAGCAATATCGGTAAAATCTGATGTTACAAATATTGAGCCTTCTTCTGCATCCAGTATTCTTTTTTTTATTTCTATATATATTCCATTTGCCATAGCAATGCTCTCCTTTTTTGTCACGATTATTATATAATTTTCGTGACATTTTTTCAATATCTTTAAATAAAAAAACCAAAGCTAACATATTCACATTTAGTTTTGGCATTTTTATGTGAACTTTTTTGGTGATGTCTTTCTGTTCCTGTGTTTCCAGCCATGCGGTGAAGGTGCGGATGTCGCGGATGTATTTGTCGATGGTATTCTTGGATTTTTCCTGTATATAAATATGGTTTTGATAGGATTGGATGATATTTTCGTCGATTGTCCTCATGTTGTTTCCTCTTATGCTGTTCTGATTTTCTGCCTCGGATCTTTGGGGAAACCGGGGAGATAGTTACAGTATACTGGGTGATTTTGATGAGGACAATCGGAATGGGGGAATTGGAAGAAATTGGCTGGAGGGGCTCATCAGAATCCAAAACACTTCACTCTAAGCTTCTTATTTGCCAGCACACTCAAATAACGTGAGAGTATCCTAAAGTTTGTGTAAACCTCCAAACTGATGTAAGATAAAATTACTC
>OOAM01000777.1_pt1 | contig 26478 bp, 17 predicted proteins | sample 1671131 | NCBI WGS metagenome assembly OOAM01 (sample SAMN06348125, study PRJEB24527) | human gut metagenome | biome: human gut; feature: ankylosing spondylitis patient; material: feces | host: Homo sapiens | place: China | collected 2015-10 | reverse complement strand
CCAGACGCTCAGGGGGCGTCCGCCGCCTTGCGTGAGCAATTCCCATCCGTCGTTGTCGGTTATGGAGAGCGGGAGGCGGTCGCCTGCATCCGTCTGCAGGAACCACGAATCATCGGAGCGGCAGGGGACGCCGTCGCTGACCATGAGGGGCAGGGGCCATTGCCACGGCTGTGCGGCGATGGCTTTGGCCATGCCTTCCAGCGCTTCGCGGAGGGGAACCGTAGGGATGGGAGCCGTTTGGGCCCGGACGGGATCGCCTGTGGCGATGGCCCGCAGGGGAGCCGCGCCCGGATAGAAGGCCAGCGTCATATCCGCAAGGCTGCCGACGACGAAACTTTGCTCGAAGTGCTTGCCGCCGTGTGAGAAATCCAGCAGCAGGGCCGTGCGTCCGCTGTTCTGCCCGCGCAGCCAGACGCGCCGCCGCCAGAGTTTGTTTTCTTCGGCATAGCTCACGCCGAGCACCAGCCAGAGATCGTTCAGGCGTTCCCCGGTGGCGAGCACTTCGTCTTTATCCGGGGACAGGCCGAGGGCGGCACGGATATCCGCCTGTTCCTCCGGGGACAGTGCGTCAAGGTGGCGGAAGGCGTCGATGAGGAGCTGCAGCTGCCCAAACTGGGCGAGCACCACGCCGGGCCAGTCCTCCCCGGAGAACGTGACGCCTTGCAGGTTCCGCAACCGCGCGGCGATGCCGGGAAGCTGCGCGTCGACCATGCGCGCGGCGGCTTCCTCCTGCCATGCGGGAGCCCCGGAGAGCTGCCCGAGGCCGTGGCGTATGAGGTCGCACATCCAGCGCTCCAGATCGTCCAGGCCGGCAGCCATGCGTTTGAGGCGGGACGCCTCGCGCTTGGCTGCGGCGGCGGGATCGGCGGCTGGCCCTTGTTTTCCTGCTTTTGCTCTTGACGCGCGGCGCGTTTTTCGCGTGCGTCAAGCCATTCTTTTACCCAATCGGGCGCTTCGCCCTGCGTAAAGGCGGCCTCTTGCTGGACGCGGAGCAGGAGCAGGGCCAGGGAATGCTTGCAGGGAAATTTTCGGCTCGGGCAGGTGCATTTGAAGACCGGCCCGGACAGGTCGGCTTCGACTTGGTAGGGTTTGGCGCCGCTGCCTTTGCATTCGCCCCATACGGCTGTTTCGTTGAAGCCGAGCGTCGGCCACTGGCCGGGTTTGAGCAGAGCTTGCGCCGCCTTGACGGAGGAGGCATCCGGGGCGAGGGCCAGTACAGATTCGGAGGTGAGTTCCATCGTCTGTCCTGTTGTCGGCGGCCATACGGCTTCTTAAAGTATCGAAAGAAGGGGGGACGGCGGGACGGGTCCGGCGGAACCCCTTTGCCCTTACGCGGCAGGCCCTGTTCCGGGGCAAGGCCGGCAAGTCAGGCGTTCCTGCGGGAACACCCCACGGTGTTAGAAGCGTTCTGCCATAATGAAGGCTTTCCGGCAACCCGTAACCCTTTTCAGGGCACTGTCCGCAAAAAGAGCCCTTTCCTCAAGAGGATGGGAAAAAGGCTCTTTTGTTGGGAAGGCCGCCGTTTGGAAGAGGGAACAACGCCGTCGTTCCAACGGGGCGTTTCCCTTTACGGGGAAAGCGGGACGGTTCAGTTCCGCCGCAGGAACCGCGCCAGCACAGCGGTCATGAGCCCGAACACGGCAATGAGGGCAAAGGAATGGCGCAGGCTCGACGCGTGGGCGATGAAGCCGATGACCGGCGGGCAGAGCAGGAAGCCGAGGAACCCGATGGTTGAAACCACGGCCAGCGCCACGCTCGGATGCATGATCTGGGATTTCCCGGCCATGCTGTAGCAGACCGGCACCACCGAAGCCGTGCCGAAACCCACCAGCGCGAGGCCGAAGGTCGCCGTGGCCACATGGGGCAGGAGAACGGAGATCAGCAGCCCGGAGGCGATGAGCGCGCCGCTGGCTTGCAGGATACGGATGACCCCGAACCGGGTCACAAGCCCGTCCGCCATGAACCTGCCGCAGACCATCGTGCACATGTACGCGATGTAGCCGAGGCGGATCAGTTCCGGCGACGGCTTGATGATCGCTTCGTAGTATACGGCGCTCCAGTCGTACATGGTCCCTTCGCTCGCCATGCAGCCGAAAGCGATCAGCCCGAGCAGGACGACATAGGGATCGATTTTCCCCTTGGGGCGTTTGTGTCCGGGCGTCGTACTGCGTGCCCTGTCGCGCGGCAGGGTTAACCGGAACATGATCGCCACGATGCCCATGCAGACGGCGAAGATGAAACTGAAGTGCACGCGGGTACTGACGGAGAACGCCGCGAACAGTGCGCCGATGATCCCTCCGATGAACCCGGCGAGGCTCCACAGGCCGTGGAAGGCGGCCATGATGCTGCGGCGGTAGAGGCGTTCGACGCCGACGGCCTGTGTGTTCACCGAGATGTTGTGCAGGTTGGCCGCGACGCCGAAGAATACCAGCATGGCGAAAAGCTGCCACGTTTCGCTGATGAAGCCGAGGGCCATGAGGGTTCCCGAATAAAGCAGGGCCGCGAGGAGCAGCATCCTGTGGCTTCCGAAGCGGCTGACCAGATAGCCGGACAGGGCCATCGCCGACATCTGCCCCACGGGGATGGCGAACAGGACGCCGCCGAGCTGTGCCTCGTTGAGATCGAGGGCCTGCTTGATGTCGGGGATACGGCTGGCCCAGCTGGCGAAGACCAGCCCTTGCAGGAAAAAGAAGCTTGCCACGGCGAGTCGGTAAAAGCTCTTGGGGGACTGAAATAATGGAATGAACGGCATGGGCGTTTCCTTTGAGGGAGGACTTCCTACCCCAAAGGGGGGCGGCTCGTCCAGTTTCCTTTTGGTGACGGAAAGGGGCAAAGCCCGAGGAGGCATCCGGGGTTGGGCAAGAGTCCCGGCGAAGACCTGAAGCATGGTGCTGTACAAGGCGGCGCTCCAAAACGGCCGGGAATATGGAGGGAATGGATCAGGAGTGTATGGTGAAAGCGGGAAGGGAGAAGAAGGCGTTACGCAAGGAGGCAACGCCGGAGTGATGCATGATACGCGCCGCAGGGAGAAAGCGGCGTCTTCCTTTCGATCGGAGATTTCTCATGACTAACAAAAGATGCCTCAAAGAAAGGACTATCGGCTTTTCCTTCTTTTCTATATGATGCCGCAAGACGGCACATGAAAAACGGGAGAAATCCTTCCAGGCTGGTCTTGATCGGCTCTGTTTCCGCTTGCGGCGTTTCGTCTGATTGCGGGAGAAGCCCCGGGATGCCGCAGGAATATCACACAGGGGCACGCTCTGACGGTGTGTTTTTCAAGTCCAGTTTGTCATTCTAGAGAGAACGCACATGATCCAGACCGACCCTATTGCCTTTTCCCCTTCAATTCCTCTCGATTCCACTGAAAAACTTTGGGAATGGCATATCCCTTCGGATCGGCTTTTCTTCAGCAAGGGAACCAGGTTGGCCTTTGGCTTGTCCGAGGGGGAAAGCCCCGCCACAATGGCGGCGTTTTTTGAACATATCCCGGAAGGTTGCCTGCAGTCGCTTTGCGAGCTGCGTGAAGGCGTTATCGGCGGGGACAGGGGCTTTCTGGAGACGGCGTATCCGGTCGAGAACTTTTTTGTCCGAGAACGGCTGTTTGTATTGGAAAGGGACGCCGAAGGCCGGGCGATCCGCATCACCGGACAATTTGAGATCGCTCCCGGTACGATGGCCTATCTGCCTCCGGTGAGCACCGTGTCCAAAGGGCAGGCACAGATCTGTTTCTGGAACTGTTCGCTGGAAAAGAGGACGCTGTGGGTCGACGCCAACGGCTCCCGCCTGCTCGGGTATGCCGAGGCCATACCGCGTGTGTTCAACCTTGATGAATGGAAAGAGCGTCTCCACCCCGAAGAAGGCAACGATTGCCGCTATCAGCTCATCATCGAACAGCCGTTGTTCGGAGACGAGCTTACGGATGATCTGCGGGTCCGCAAGGAAGACGGCTCGTATGTCAAAATATGGGTGCGGGGCTCCATCCTGAGCCGGGATGCGGATGGTCGCGCCGTCAGCATGTCGGGCACCTGGCAGCCTTTTGGGTTTGTTGAGGAACGCCACGAACAACGGACGCCGGAAAACGGCAGCCTGCTTTCCGCGCTCAATGCAGCCGGGGACGGCCTGTGGGACTGGAACCCCATTACGGACGAAGTGTATTACAGCCCGCGCTGGCTTTCCATGCTCGGGTATACGGCGGAACAGTTCCCCGGACGCCTCGAAACGTGGAAAGAGAAGATCCATCCGGACGATCTCAAAAAAATCGTGGAACCGCAGCGTAAGCTGGCGGATTCCCCGAAATACGGCGACACGTTCGAGTGCACGTACCGTTTGAAGCGCCTGGACGGGAGCTATGCCTGGATCCTCGGGCGGGGTTACGTGACGCACCGCGACGCAAAGGGGCGGGCCACCCGCATCGTCGGCTTGCACACCAACATCACGGCTTCCCAGGCGGACAGGGATTATTTCGAAAAGCTCGCCCAGAACGATGCGCTGACGGGCCTGCACAGCCGGACCTACTTTGATATCAAGCTGGCGAACATCGAGAACAAAGGGATCCGCCCGTTGTGCGTGATCTCCTGTGACGTCAACGGATTGAAGCTGGCGAACGATTATATGGGGCATCTTGTCGGGGACAAGCTGCTCCAGACCGTGGCGGTCTTGTGCAAGGAAAGCGTGCGTACATCGGATTGCGTGGCCCGGATGGGCGGGGACGAGATCGTTATCCTGTTGCCCTCATGCCCCCGTGAGGCTGGCGAGGAGATCCTTGCCAAGCTGCGGCAGAACTTTGATCGGCACAACGCCTGTTCCGATCAGATGCCAGCACTGGTTTCTTTTGGGCTGGCTTGTGCCGAATCCGCCGATATCCCCGCCTCGGCCATCCTCGTGGAGGCTGATCGCGAAATGCTCAAGGAAAAACGATCCCACCGGAAAGCGGCCCATGAGCGGATCAAACAGTGGATCGAGCAAAACATGGACGTCGTCGTTTCGCTTGAAGATGACAGGTATTAGGCCTTCCCTATTTTGAAAGGCCTTGACGCCGAACGCATATCCGGTACGCCGCAACACGGCGTGGATTCGGCAAAAACGCTATTTCGGCAGGATGGCCCTTTGAAAGGCCCAACACTTCAAAGGCAATCTGCCCCAAGACGGAGGCATCCTTTAGGATGCCTTTTTTATGTCCGATGGGGCGACCTTTTCTTGGTTCGCCTTTTTCATGAACGGCACTCACGGCGAGATGACGCGCTTTTCCGGTAACGCCATTCCCATGCGGCGAGGAAATGACCCGGCCAAAAGGAAGGCACCGGGGAGGTTGCGCCGTTTTTTCTTTTCTGCATTGATCTCTTTTTAAAGCACGAGTTGCGTAACACAACGGATATTTCGTTTTTTATGATAGCTTTTGTTCTTTATAACGTGTCTTTTTTTATGTTTCCTTCTTGTTTCTCTGTTTTAAATGTGTTGATACAGGCGTATACGGTTTTATTTCGCTGTAAAAACATCTTGAATAGGTTTATAATACGTGTCACATTAAATGGAGCCTATAAAATATTATATGAAATATTTCAGTGTAAAACGTTAAGGAGCATGTGCCATCGAAACGTATGCTGGAAAGGCTCTCCATTCTGCTGGGAGGGCTTCCTGATATTGTATTACGGCATTTCCGTATCGGGATTCGCTAAAAAAGATTGCAGAAGCACCTCTTGAGCCGATAACTCAGTTTTTCTATTATCATTTTTGATCCGTTGTACGATCCATAGTGATCCTGAAGGTAGAGAAATATGGAATGGAACTGGATACTCGAAGAATATGACGATATGGTTTATGTCAGCGATCTGAACAATTATGAATTGCTGTATGTGAACCGAGCAGGCCTTGATATGTTCCATCTTTCTCGGGAAGAATTCTTTTCTGGAAAAAAACGCCTTTGCTATGAGATATTCCACGGAAGAAATGCGCCTTGTCCTTTTTGTACCAACAAATACCTGAAAGATTCTGGATTTCATGAGTGGGAACATTATAACGAGCAGCTGGGGAAAACGTATCTCCTGAAAGATCGGAAGATACTGTGGGACGGGCGGGAATCCAGAATCGAGTTCGTTTTTGATGTCTCCAAATACAAGAACAAACTGGATAAGCAGGAAAAACAGCAGGCGGCGATGCTGCGGAGCCTTCCGGGAGGCATTGCCCGGCTCGACGCGCGCGATGAACGCACAATCCTCTGGTATGGTTCGGAATTCCTGTCGATTATCGGCTACACGGAAGAGCAGTTTAAAGAAGAGCTGCAGAGCCAGTGCCTGTATGTTCATCCGGAGGATATGGAGCAGGCTGCGGCGGCGATGCATGAGGCGAAGGAAACGGGGCGGAGCAGCATCATGCAGGGCCGGATCGTGACCCGGTCTGGAGAAATCCGTCACTTGACCATCACGTTCAGCTATATGGACGGGAAGGACAGCGAGGATGGGATACCGTCCTACTATAGCTTGGGCATTGACGTGACGGAAGCGGTCGAACGGCAACGGCTCCAGCAACAGGCTCTGGAAGATGCCTGTCGGGTGGCGAAGCACGCCAACCAGGCAAAGACGGAATTTCTTTCCCGGATGTCCCACGACATCCGGACCCCCATGAACGCCATTGTGGGTATGACGGCGATTGCGGGCGCCCATATCGAGGACACTCCGAGAGTGCGGGATTGCCTCAAGAAGATCAATACATCCAGCAAACATCTGCTCAATCTGATCAACGAAGTTTTGGATATGTCCAAAATCGAGAGCGGACGCTTGGATGTGCGGGCGAACGATTTCAGCCTTCCCAGTCTGGTGCAGAACGTGTTCGACGTGTGCAGGCCGATGATCATGGAGAAGGGGCATCACCTCACGATGAACATCAACAAGGTGAAGCACGAGGAGCTGTACGGGGATGAGAGCCGCCTTCAGCAGGTTTTGGTGAACATCCTGTCGAACGCCGTGAAATACACGCCGGCGGGCGGGCATCTGCATTTCAGCATTGAGGAAAAGCCAACCCATGCCGAAGGGGCCAGTGTCTTCTACTTTACGTTTGAAGACGACGGGATCGGCATGTCCGAGGAGTTCGTCGGGCGCATCTTCGAACCGTTTTCCCGGGCCGAGGATTCCCGGATCAGCAAAATTCAGGGAACGGGCCTTGGCATGGCGATCAGCCAGAACATCATCCATATGATGAACGGCGAGATCACCGTGGACAGCACGCTGGGGAAAGGGAGCCGGTTTACGGTGAGCGTTGCGCTGAAATTCCGGGATGCCGAAGAAGGGGAACACCCTGTTTTGACTAATCTTCCCGTTCTTGTGGTGGATGACGAACGGGATGTCTGCGAATACGCGAGCCTGTTGCTCAAGGAAGTGGGGATGCGGGCTTTTTGGGTCTTGAGCGGGCAAGAAGCCGTCGCCGAGATTGTGCGCGCCCATGAGGAAAGGGACGATTACTTCGCGGTCATCCTGGACTGGAGAATGCCGGATATGGACGGGCTCGACACGGCCCGGGAAATCCGCCGCAGGGTCGGGCCGGATCTCCCCATCATCATGCTGTCGGGCTATGACTGTTCGGATGTGGGGGCGGATTTCCTCGCCGCGGGTGTGGACGTCTTCATCATGAAGCCGCTTTTCAAATCCAACATGGTGCACCTGTTGCGAAATTTTGCGGAGGATCGGGGATGTGGACATGCCTCGGCTGTGCTCAGGCCCGAGGAGCAACGCTTGGACGGATTGCATGTCTTGCTTGTGGAAGACAATGAAATCAATCAAGAAATAGCTAAAGAACTCCTCCTGATGGAAGGGGCGTCCGTTGACGTCGCCGACAACGGGGAACAAGCGCTCGACATCTTTGCCCGGTCGGAGGAAGGGTATTATCAGCTTGTCCTCATGGATATCCAGATGCCCGTCATGGACGGATACACGGCGACTGCCGCGCTCCGTTCCTTGCGCAGGGATGACGCGAAGACTGCAATCATTCTGGCGATGACCGCCAACGTGTTCTCGGACGACGTCATCAAGGCCGAGGCATCGGGGATGAACGGGCATATTTCAAAGCCGTTCGACCCGGACAGGCTGTACGCCATGATCGCGGCATCCTGCCATAGGAAAAGGGGATGACAGCCCGGCAAAAGGGGTGAATGCCTTCTTGTGCGAAGGGTGGTGGGGTTCCCTTTCGCAAGGAAAAATGAGGTGTGGGGAAAGGAATTGAGAAAGGGACAAAAGGCTGGCTGTCCCTTTTGTATTGATGCAGCGCTGTCCCTATGAGGGGAGCGGATCCTCCTGTCGGAGTGGGTAGGCAAATGAAGCTTTCGCCGCATGATTCCTCGCTGGATGCTCTCAAGCTCGTTGTGGATATGGCCGATGTCCCGATGGTGATCACGGACGAGGATGGGTGTTTCGTGTTTGCGAACGGGCACACGCTGGATATTGTGGGGAAAGCCGAAGATGTCTGCATAGGTAAAACCCTCGCGTCTCTCCTATCCGTTTCCCGGCGCCCACGGTTCAACAGGAGCGGCAAGGCCCCTGTGCTGTTCACGCGGGAAGGGCGTTTTTATGAAGTCGATGGGATCAGCCGGTTTCATGCCAAATCGGATACGTTCGAGTTGTCCCGGATTCATGACGTGACGTCCACGTACCGGGATAAGGAAATGCTCGAATTCCTGAAAAGCGACGCTCCCATAGGTATTTTTCAGTTCGTCATGGACGAGCACTTCTCGTTTTTTTACGCTTCGGAAGGGTTTTGCGCGATGCACGGGTATACGCAGGACCAGATGAAGACGGATCTGGATATCAGGGGGAGCGAGCTTATTCACCCCGACCACCTCCAACGCTTTAACGACTTGATCAGGGCGGCCTATGAAGACGGAAAGTCCTCGGTCGGCTTCGAGATGAAAGTCATCAGGCGGGACGGCAAGGTGCGCTGGCTCCTCACGCAGTGCTCGTTTGTCGAAACAGTGGATGGGACCATCGTGTACGGCTACGTCTCGGACTGCACCGACCTGAAAAACATGGAGGAAAAGACCAAAAGCATCCAGGATGTTTGCAGGTTCACGGTCAATCACGACTACGAATGGATCTTGTTGGTCGACATCCCGGCGGACAGGTACGAGTACTTTTTTTCGGGCCGGAACAGCATGACCGGAAGCGGGATGCAGGGCGTTTTCAGCGAGCTGGTGCGGCTCCGGAGCGAAACGGTCGTCCATCCTGATGATGTGGAGGCTTATCGGGCCTTTTTCAAACCGGAACGCCTTGCCTGGGAAAACGGCACGCCGGGGTTGTCCCATGAGCTCAAATATCGTGTGCTCATGGGCAACGGGCAAGCCCGGTGGCATTGCTTGCGGGCGTATCTTTTTGACCCCGTAAGGCGGGTGCTCCTCTTTTGCGCCAAAGACATTGAGGAAGAGGAACGCCAGAAGGCTACGTTGCGTATGGCGCTCGTTGCCGCCGAACAGGCCAACCATGCCAAAAGCGAGTTCCTTTCCCGGATGTCGCACGACATCAGAACGCCGATGAACGCGATCATCGGTATGACGGCCATTGCGGGCATGAACGTGGGCAACCCCGAACGGCTCAGCGAGTGCCTGAACAATATCGCCTTGTCGTCCCGTTTCCTGCTGTCGCTCATCAATGACGTCTTGGACGTCGCCAAGATCGAAAGCGGCAAGATGAGCCTGGCTTCCGAACCGTTTGATTTTGGTGAACTCGTCAGCTCCGTCAGCTCGTTCACATACGGCAGCGCGGTGGCGAAGGGCATAACGTTCAACCTGTTTGCCTCTCCGCTCCTTGGGAAGATCTATGTCGGCGATCCCCTGCGCATCAAGCAAGTCTTGATGAACTTGCTGTCCAACGCCCTGAAGTTTGCGCCCGAAAAGGGCAGGATCGAATTCAACATCACGCCAGTCCAAAAAGTCGGGCATCGGGAACTCGTACGGTTCGTCATTTCCGATAATGGGATCGGCATGAGCAAGAGCTTTCAGGAAAGGATGTTCCAGCCGTTCGAGCAGGAGATGACGGATCAGCGGGGCCTTTCGGGATCAGGGCTTGGCCTGGTCATTGTCAGGAGTTTCGTCCAGCTGATGGACGGGACCATTCGCGTGGAGAGCGAGCAAGGAAAGGGGGCGTCTTTTTTCGTGGACATACCGCTCGGGCTGTTCGAGGGGGCGCTGTACGGATGGGATAAGGACGCCTTGGAACAATCCGAGAGCGTGCGCGTGCTGGTCATAGGCGATGACAGGGCTGCCTGTGAGCATACGGCGGTACTGCTGCGCCGTATGGCGGTTGAAGCGGCCTTCGTGCTTTCCGGCGAAGAGGGCGTCGTCTGTGTGCGGCAAGCCAGGGAGAGGCGGCGGGATTATGGCATGATCCTGATCGATTGGGAAACGCCGGGCATGGACGATATGGAAACGGTCCGGCATATCAGGGAAATCGTTGGAAAGGCCACGACCCCCATAGTCATGTCGGCCTGTGATTGGAGGGAGATGGAAGCCCCTGCCCGTAGCGCCGGCGTGGATTATTTCATCAACAAGCCCATATTGCGGGAGCATCTGCGTGATATGCTCTTGATGGTGACCCCTCATAGGCACGCCTTTGATGCTCCCGCCATGTTGGAGGAAGTCCGTTTTAACCGTGAAAAGCTCCTGATTGCCGAAGATAACGAGCTGAATGCCGAGATCCTCAAAACGCTTCTGGAGTCAAGGAATCTCTCCGTCGTCTGGGCCGAGAACGGCAAGGTTGCGGCGGAGCGCTTTGCGGAATCCGAACCGGGGGAATACGCCGCTATCCTGATGGATGTCCGTATGCCGGTCATGGACGGGCTTGAAGCCACACGGCGCATACGCGGCATGACAAGGAAAGACGCGCGGCGTATTCCGATTTTCGCCCTGTCCGCGAACGCCTTTGCGGACGACATCCAACGATCCCTGCAGTGCGGCATGAACACGCATTTTAACAAGCCTGTGGATATGGATTCCATTTGCGCGGCACTGCACTACTGGCTGGAACATGATAAAGGAAACCGGCCGTGATGTGGCGGTATTGCTCCGTCAATGCCTGTGGCATCCGGAATGGGATTGGAAAAGAGTTGTGGAATGAGGCCGCAACTCTTTTTTATTTATGGAGATAGAGAACAGCTGAGGAGGAGCTAGACAGGGCATCCCTCTCGAAGAGGACATTACCCCGCAGGCAGGAGCGGCGGGAGTCTTGGTTATTCCGGATGCCTTTCCTGAAATACAGGGATGATCGCCGCGTAAAACACGACGCCACCTATCAGGGAACCCGCGAGGCGGATTGCACACCATGCCGTAATCCGCAATCATGGAACGTGCTGCAACGGCTGATCTGCAAGAGGCTTCCTTTAGCGGGCATAAGGCGATAGTATTTTAGAAATGGACATTTCCAGAGGCCATCTGGCTTGAAAATCAGGATATATTCTTTGCATACAAGCGATATGCTGGCGTATCTTTTTGCATAAGGTAATGCGTATGTGGGGAAGGTCCCCCGAAATGAAAGGGGCATGCTCTTGCTGTATAGGTACCCTTATAACGAGTGGATATTGATATGAAAAAAATAGCCATCGTATGTTTATTCGAAAAAACGGCTCTTTTTATACAAAAGCAGCTTTATGCGCTTATAGGTGAATACGTTGATATCCATGCGCTCTCTTTAGAGAAAACGATATACTCAAATATCCAATCGGATCTTGTCTTGCTTGGAGACGCCGCTGTAGGAAAGATCATACACAATTATATTCATGATGATATCGAAATGCTTTCCATGAAAATGACGATAGGCAAGAGCGGATTCGAAAAACTCTTGTCCATTCCGGAAAAATCCCGTGTCCTCCTCGTCAATGATACGGTACAAAGCACGTATGATACTATCAACCTGTTGTATGAGGTCGGGATCAGGCATTTGGAATTCATACCATACTATCCGAATATGGTGTATAATTACGATGTCGATATTGCCGTGACGCCGGATGAGGAGGCTTTGGTTCCTCCTTCCATAAAAAGGATTGTCAATATCGGCGGACGGGTCATTGATCCTTACATGATCATCAACATCTTGACGAAACTTGAACTCGTCAACAATAAAACGCTTCGGGACATCGTATTTAACAGGACAAACGATTATATCCCAAGGAATCCGCAGCTTCTGGATGTTATCGCCTCGATCCTTAAGAGCCGGAATCATTTGGAGAAGATCATTGAAGTCATCGATGAAGGGGTTATCGCCTATGATGAGGGGCAGCATATCATTCTCTTTAATGAAGTTGCCGAAAAGATATTCGGCATCCCGATATGGAAAGCCAAAATGATGACGCTTTCAGAGTGTTTCTCCGAAATTTCGCTTACGGTCGAGAACCCGGAAGATCTCTGCGATGATGTACAGTCAATCAACCATACTGATTATATAGTGAATGCATATCCGTTATATATTGAGGGCCATTATTCCGGCGGCGTTATCCGCTATAAGGAGTTTTCCGCCATACGGCGTTTGGAAAAGAAGATCCGCCAAAGCAGCAAAGGCGGCGGGTATATCGCTAAAAACAGCTTTGATGATATCCTTGGAAAAAGCCCGGTCTTGCGGCAATGCCGGAATTTGGCGGAAAAGATGGCTAAAGGGGATGGCGCCATCCTTATTGAAGGGGAGAGCGGCGTCGGGAAAGAAATTTTTGCGCAGGCCATCCATAACGCCTCTTTTCGCCATGAATCCCCCTTTATCGCGTTCAACTGTGCTTCAATACCGGATACGCTCATCGAGAGCGAGCTCTTTGGATATGAAGAGGGGGCGTTTACCGGAGCCCGTAAGGGCGGGAAGCCCGGGCTTTTTGAATTGGCCAACGGAGGGACTGTCTTTTTGGACGAGCTTGGGGATATCTCACCCAATATGCAGACAAAACTGCTGCGGGTCCTCCAAGAGAAGGAAATTGTGCGGGTAGGCGGCCAGGAAGTCATACCTGTTGATATCCGTATTATCTCGGCATCGAACAAGAATATCCCCGGGCTTGTCCGTGAACATACGTTCAGGATGGATCTCTTTTACCGGCTCAACGTGCTTTCTTTGAAAATTCCGGCATTGCGCGAACGTGGGGACGATATCCTCTTGCTCCTGCATCATTTTTTGCAGGGATACGGATTGCGGTATGAGTTGTCCAAGGAGGCCGCCGATGTTTTGCTGGAGTATGATTGGCCGGGGAATATCAGGGAACTGCAAAATGTGAGTGCCTATATTGGCTATATGTCGGAAAACCGTCTTATTACCTGTGCCGATCTTCCGCAGCATTTTGCAAAAAAGATGAAGAAGCCCCTTTCTTTTCAGCAGGAGAAGGGGATTTTCCAGAGTGAAGATGAGGAAATGCTCTCTATCCTTTTGCTGCTTTATCAAGGAAGAGAGAAAGGGAGGCATATAGGCAGAAAAGAGATCTCCCAGCAATTGCCCGCCTATGGCGTACGCCTCTCGGAAGGGGAGGTCCGTTCCCGTCTCCAGAAACTGGCTGCGGCGGGGCTGGCCCACTGTGGAAGAGGGCGGGCCGGAACCCGTGTGACGCGTGCGGGCGAGCAGCGCCTCCGGGAATCCGGTTTGCTGTAGGCGGAGCTGCGAGGCATTCGCGGAGAATTTCTTATTTGCTCTTTTTTTAGCAAAGAGACGATAGTGTCCAGGGCGATTTCCGGTATCTTTTGAAAAATAGGCGTTTTCTGTATTCATTCTCTGCCCTGATATATGGAACATCATGTTGTTTTTGATTTTATGGCACCGCTTTGATTTTTCATAGAGAGCGTCCGATGCTCGCTATAAACAGGCAAAACAGGTTAAAAAGATATCTTTTTAACCTGTTTTGCCTGTTTTTCGATGTATAGGATATACGTATTTTACTGAAATAAAATTATATTTCTAATGGCATACACATTGCTTGTTCCGCTGTATCACAAATTACTTTTTAACAACAGGATACAGGTATGGACACGAAGAATCTTTCTGCATGTAGCCCCGAGACACAACAGCTTTATTTGGGAGATCACATCGACTGGGGTGATGCCTATCCCGAATCTTTTCCGATCTACCAAACCTCTTCATATACGTATCCGGATGTTCATGCCTTCGCGGAGGGCAGAAAGAAGAAGGGCTATCTTTACGGCAGGATCAACCATCCCAACTTCACCAGCCTCAATGAAGTGCTCGCCAGGATGGAGCAGGGCGAAGCGGCGTGGGTCGTCTCTTCCGGCATGTTCGCTATTTTTACCGCGCTCATTACACTGGTGAAGGGGGGAGATCACATTCTCGCCAATACCAATATTTACGGCGAGACGTACCAGATGCTGAAGACGTTGTTGCCCCAGTATGGTGTGGAAACGACCTTTGTCGACTTGAACGACAAGGAAGCCGTTTCGCGGGCCATCCGTCCGAACACCCGCCTTTTTTATGGTGAAGTCATCGCAAACCCCCTGACCATGCTGCTCGACGTCCGGGGCGCCGCGGACATGGCCCACGCAGCCGGGGCCAAGCTGGTGATCGACAACACCTATTCGTCGCCCTACGTCGTAAAGCCGTTGACGCTCGGCGCGGATGTTGTGGTGCACAGCCTGACCAAGTATATCAACGGGCATTTCGACGCCATCGGCGGGGCCGTAATCGCCGACAAGGAAACCATTGAGCGGGCCAGGTTCTTGAGCACCCTCATCGGCGGCAGCCTTGCCCCCTTTGTCAGCTGGCTGATCCTGCGGGGGACGCGCAGCTTCGAGCTTCGCTTGGAGAAGCAGAACAGGAACGCCATCCAGCTTGCCGCCGCCCTTGAAGCCAACCCCCTCGTCGAAAAGGTCTATCACCCAAGCCTTGAAAGCCACCCCCACCGCGAGCTCGCCCTGCGCCTGTTCAGGCCCGAAGCCTGCGGCGCCATGCTGAGTTTCAGCCTGCCTGAAGATCCCGAGCGGATAGATCGCTTCATGGCCGCGCTGAAGATGGTCGGTTTTGCCAATACGCTTGGCGGCTTTAGAACGACCGTCGCACACCCCGCCACGCAGTCGCACAGCAGCCTCACCCCTGAGGAGCGGGCGGCGCTGGGTATCCATTATGGAACAATCAGGGTGTCCGTGGGGATTGAATCACCCGAGGATATCATCCGTGATTTTTCGGAGGCCATTCAGGAAAGCCTTATCTAGCCTCTTCTCCCTCCCTTATAACGTACAGGAGAAAGCGTCATGACCACGACACCATTGAAGCCTGTCCGCAAGGAACTGACATTCGGCTTTGCCGTTTTCATTTTGACCGTCGTCGCCATCATCGCAAGTGGAATGATGTTTTATGGCCTTAAGCTTCAGATGCTCATGCTGTGCTGCTGGGTCGTTTGCGCGGGGTTCGGCTGGTATCTGGGATTCTCGTATGCCGAGCTGGAAGCGGGGGCTTACGAATTCATCGCGCGGGCCATGGGGGCCGTGCTGATCATGATGTCCGTAGGGGCCCTGATCGGCGCCTGGATTTCGGCGGGCACCGTCGCCGTGATGATCTATATCGGCCTGAAGATCATCACCCCGGAATTCTTTCTGGCGACCAGCTTCATTCTGTGTTCCATGACCTCCGTGTTTACGGGGACTTCGTACGGCACGATCGGGACCGTCGGCCTCGCCCTGATGGGGATAGGCGCGGGGCTTGGCTTCGACCCCGGTATTACCGCCGCAACGGTCATCAGCGGCGCCTTCCTTGGCGACAAGATGTCCCCGCTTTCGGATACGACCAACATGGCCGCGGCCGTTAACGAAGTCCCCTTGCTCACGCATGTCCGGCATATGGTCAATACGCTGACTCCCGCATTCATCATTACGTTGACCATTTATCTCTTCATGGGGTTCCATCACGATGCGGGCACCGGCGACGCCAGCATCCTCAATCAGCTCCTTGACGACATTACGGCCAACTTCCGGCTTGGTTTCATCCCCGCCATCCCCATGATCCTCGTGTTTTACCTCCTGCTGCGCCAGACAAACCCCATTTTGGCCATCATCAGCGGCTCGGTGCTGGGTGTTGTCGTCGCTGTCGGATACGCCGGCGTGGATTTGACGGCATCGTTCAACGCCATGTGGAGCGGCTACGAAAAGACGTTTGACAATCCTTTGCTCATGAAGCTGATGAACCGTGGCGGCGTGACAAGCATGCTTGAAGTTTCGGCGCTCGTGATTTTCGCTTGCGGGCTTGGCGGGATGTTACGCTGCCTTGGGGTGATAGATACGATCCTTGAGCCCGTTTCCCGCCATGCCAAGAGCGCGTTTTCTCTCGTCCTGTCAACGATTGTTATCGGTTTCAGCACGGTTCTGCTGACGGCGTCGTCTTACTTCAGCCTGCTCATGACAGGGACGATCATGACTCCGCTGTTCCGCAGGCAAGGTTATCGGCCCGAAAACTGCTCCCGCGTTACGGAGGATGTCGGGACGCTTGCGACCCCCCTCGTCCCTTGGAGCTCGAACGCGCTGTTCTCCATGGGGATGCTGGGTATTGGGTTCACGGATTATGCCCCGTACTGTTTCCTCATGTTCCTCGCGCCGTGCGTATCCTTGGTCTATTCCATATTCAACATCAACATGACCCGGCTCTCCGACGAGGAAAAGCTGGCCGATAAGCAGGCGCAAGGGCAGCCTGAACAGGTTTCCGCCTGATTTTGAGGGGGGCTAAAGCCCCCTTCCTTCCCCGAACGGCGTTCCCCCTTGCATCATCCTCTGGGCAGGAAAGTTTTTCTTTCGCTCTGTCATAGGATGTGCTTGTTCCACCTCACAGCATGGTGAAGATACAGCTTTTTTTATGCTGAAAGTACGCTTGCAGCCCCTTTCAGGCATTCAGCCATACTGATTCTTTCGGATCTGTAACCACTATTCATAAGCTACTGCTATGTCCGACACCACAGAATGTATGATTGTCAAGGCAGGAAGTATTCCCGCCGGTTCCATCTTGTCAGGGATGCGGCATGGTTTCCCTATTTTTCTGGGGTACATTCCACTCGGTTTCGCATACGGTGTCCTCGCTGTCCAAAACGGCATACCCGCCGTGTATGCCGTTTTGTTTTCTTTGCTCGTATACGCGGGCGCGGGGCAGTTTATCTCGGTGGGCCTGTGGGGGATGGGGGCCTCTGTCTTTTCCATCGTGTTCACTACGCTTGTCGTCAACCTGCGCCATGTCCTCATGTCGGCCGCAGTGGCCCCGTGGTTTGCTCCGTTTACCCGGATACAGCAATTCATTATTGGCTGGGGGCTCACGGATGAGGTCTTCGCCACGCACAGCATGGCCATGGCCAAAGGGGAGGAGGCAAGGTTGCCGGCAGTTTATGCCGTCAACTTCACGGCGCACGGCGGATGGATTCTCGGCACGTTCATAGGGGCCGTAGCGGGAGATTTCCTGCCTGATCCCAAACTCTTTGGGCTTGATTATGCGCTTCCCGCCATGTTTCTCGCCCTGCTGGTTCCCCAATGCAAGGATCATGTATACACGGCGGCGGCTATCCTTTCGGCACTGTTATCCGTAATTCTTGCCTTGTGCGGCATAGGCCGGTGGAATGTCATTGTTGCCAGTGTAGTAACTTCCTCTCTCGGGGCTTTGTTTCTCACATACCGCGATCGCTGTTTCCTTTGTAGGAGCAAAATATGAATACGGATATTCTGCTCTGTATCTTCGGCATGTGCCTTGCGACCCTTGTTCCGCGCGTCGTTCCCGTTACGTTGCTGGCGGGACGAGAGCTTCCTCCATTGCTGGCGCGCTGGCTGTCTTTTGTGCCTGTCTCCGTGCTTGCCGCGCTGGTTATGCCGGATTTGGTGCTTGTAGGCGGCAATCTTGAACTGTCATTCGATAACCTCTTTTTTATCGCATCCTTTCCTACGCTGACGGTTTGTTGGTATAAAAAAGGAAGCCTTTTCAGTGCACTTGCCGTGGGTATGGGGACTATAGCGCTAATTCGTTATTGGATGGGCTAAGGTATCCATAAAGAGCATTCTTATACGGCATCCGGAATGGCGGCTTGGGCTAGCGGCATCGAACCGGGGCCGCTGTCCTAGCGCTCTGGGCGTTTGGAGGCTCCGGTGGAGTTTCGCCTCGCCCTGCTTGCGATACAGCTCCGGGCATATGTATCGAAAAGGGAAGGAGCACGCCTGACGATGAAGGATAGTCCGTCTCGCGGGATGGGGGAGCCGAGGGCGGGAGAATCGTTTGTCTGTGTCTTGCGAGGCATAGGGCTTTGTCGGTTTTCGGCGTGAACGCCCCGGCACATCGGCACGGTTTGGCACACTCCGGCCCAAAAGGTTTGGACTCCTCCGGACAACGACTTAAAACAAAAAAAGCCGTTGCAGTCTCTTACTGCAACGGCTTTAAAAAGTGGTGCGAGGGCGGGACTCCATTTTTCTCGGCACCGCCCATTGCGTAACATATTTTAATAAATAAGGAAAAATTCCTAGTTGTGCTGGGCGGGTTCGGTTCCTTGATAGCACTTTGGCACACTGGAAATCAAGCGTAAGTTGTCGAGCATGTCGAAGTCAGAAGGTATAGTGAGGAGGTTCGCAACGTATAGATGGCTATTCCTGAAAAATGATTTGACAGCATTAGAGCTGTAGAGCTATAGAGCACTAAACAGGGATGGTTGAATGTACACAGCAAAACATATCCAGTTTTCTGAGAAACACGCCGAGGCGTTACCGGCCTATTATCGTCTTCAGCAAACGATTATGGATAAGCTCGTCAATGGGGAATGGCAAGCCGGAAAGCAGCTTCCTTCTGAACGCCAATTTGCCCAGACCACGGGATTCAGTGTGGGAACGGTGCGTAAGGCTTTGGAAAATATGGTGCATCAGGGGTACCTCGTCCGTATTCAGGGAAAAGGAACTTATGTCACCAAGAGTATTATCGACAAGAATGCCGTCAAATATTATCGGTTGCGGCGGAATCTTTCCGAGCAGGATGTCTCGTTAAGCGTCGAACTTCTTTCCATGGAGGAAGTTCCCCGCCAGGCTGAGATGGATAGACGGTTTGCCGTCCCTGAAGATATCCCCTCCTTTTTGCGTATAGAACGTTTGTTCAGCGGAGAGTAGGGAGAAGAACATTGTCCTGTCGCCTTGAGTACTTCCTACATCCCCCTTCCCTTTGGGGAGCCTTTGAAGAGGGCCATGAGTGGAGAGTTAGAAGATTTCTCCCTTTATCTTTTGATTGAAAAGTATTGCCGCCTCCCCGTGCTGAATAGCCGAGAACTCTTGGAGATCGAAATGATTGCAGAGCGGGAGTCGGAGATCATGGATTTGCCCGTGTCTGCCCCTGTCATCAGTTCTTTTATGGTTTCAACAAGCTATGACGACACCATCGTTGAGTTCCGCAAGAGCTTGATTCGGACGGAGCCCTTTGGCCTGATCCGGCTTCACAATTTCCGGGAATAGGTTCGGAAAAAGGGGATGCTCCCCTTTTTTACCCTAACAACTGCTCTATATAACCATAGCAGTATACCCTAAAGGAGGAGACGAGGAATGAAGCCTTATTTGACCGTAAGCGCAGATGTGTTGATCGTCGGAGGCGGCAGCGCGGGCGTCATGGCTGCCATCCGAGCGAAGCAGATGGATCCAAAACAGAAAGTTGTCGTGTTTGAAAAGGGGGATATGAAATATTCCGGCTGCATCGCGCGCGGCATGGATGCTATGAATATCGTTTCCATTCCAGGCACGGAAGAAACCCCGGAATTGTATGTCGAGACCAATGGCGAGGCTTGTCAGGGCATCATGGACGAGCCCGTCAACTATGTCATGGCCCAGCGCACTTGGGCGGTGATGCAGGAGCTCATCGACTGGGGCGTATGTTTTCCCGTCGATGAAAAGGGCGAATACGACAAGTTGCAGATCCACAACAAGGGCAAATTCTGTATCACGATGAAGGAGCCCGAGCTCAAGACCATTCTGGCGGCCAAGGCCCATGAGTATGGCGCGGAAGTGTACAACAGGATCATGACCCTGCGGCTGCTCAAGGATGGCGACCGGGTTTGCGGTGCCGTAGGGATCAACGTGCGCACAGGGGAAATTGTGGTCTGTAAAGCCAAGAGCGTGATCTTGTGCTCCGGCGGCACGGCACGGTTCGGTTTGCCGGAAAACGGCTACCTCTATGGCGTTTACGATTTCCCCGGGAATACCGGCGACGGCTATGTAATGGCCTACCGCGCCGGGGCGGAGCTTTCAGGCTTCGAGTATACCCTTGTTTACTACATCATTAAGGATATCAACGCCCCCCTGCTGTACATCACGCTCACTCGCGGGGCTCATTTGCTCAATGCCTTCGCGCAGGAATTTCAAGAAAACCACCCGGGGATTCACCTCATGCACTCGGAGCATATGGCGTTGCGTGGTCCCATGCGGATCGACATGCGCCATTTGAGCGAGGAAAAGATCCGTGAAGTGGAGGAACTGCTTTTCTCCACGGAACGGCCCGTGCAGGAGCGCTTCTTTAAGGGCCGCGGCGTTGATTTCCGTACTGGAGAAATCGAGCTGTGGCCGACGGACTGTTACCTGTGCGGCGGTCACGGTCTGACGGGCATCCGGATCAACGAGCGCGGGGAGAGTTCCGTGCCGGGGCTGTATGCGGCGGGAGACGTTTCCCTGGTGGCCCGGGGACATTTGAGCGGAGCTTTCACCTATGGACAGATTACGGCGGAAAACGCCACGGAATATGCCCGTACGGTAGTCAACCCCGTCATTGACGACGAACAGGTCATGGAGATCATTCGGGATCGTGACGCCAAGCTTGCCCAAACCGGCGGGCAGATTCCCATTGAAGAGTTCGAATACAAGGTCCGCCGTCTGATCAACGACTATGTACGGCCTCCCAAGAATGAATACAAGCTCGACAGGGCACTGTGGTGGATGGACAGATTCCGTAGTGAACTGCGTACGGAGGTATGCATCAGGAATCAGCATGATCTGTTTAAGGCATATGAAGTGGAAAACATCATCCAATGTGCGGCCATGAGTGCCGTGGCCTCCAAGGAGCGGAAGGAAAGCCGGTGGGGATTGTGGCATATGCGCTCGGATTACCCCGTCAAGGATGATGCCCAGTGGCTGAAGCACATTGTGCTTACCCAGGGGGATTCTTTGGAAGATATTCGTGTTTCATACGCACCTGTCATCAAAATGGAGGAAACCGCATGAGCGCCGGCAATCTTCTTGAGGCGTTGACCGACAACCTCGTCGTGGACAAGACGAAATGCATTTTTTGTGGAAAGTGTGCGGAGACGTGCATACTCGACAATATTCGGATCAATCGCGCCCCTTGTTCCGCGGCCTGTCCTTTGGGCCTGAACATTCAGGGATATGTGCAGTTGGTGGCTCGCGGGAAGGATGATGAAGCCCGTGCCGTAATCGCTCAGGATTTGCCATTTGCCCAGCTGATTTGCCGCATTTGTGACCACCCCTGCGAACATGCCTGCAACCGCTGCAAGGTCGACGGGCAGGCCGTCAATATTAACGGCATCAAGCGTTATCTCTTTGCCGGAGAAAAGATGCTTCCGCTGGAGTGCGCCGAAGCGTCCGGCAAAACGGTGGCCGTTATCGGAGCGGGTCCGGCAGGGTTATTGGCGGCCCATGATCTGCGCAAGGCGGGGCATGCCGTAAGCGTGTATGAAGCAGAGGGCAAGGCCGGAGGGTTGTTACGGAATATCCTGCCCGTTTGGAAACTCCCCGACGCCGTGCTGGATGAGGCTGTCGGCATCATGGAACAGGCTGGCGTTGTCTTTCATTATGGCCAGCGTATCGTGGATAAGAAGGCACTGGATGATTTGTCGCAACGTTATGATGCCGTAGTACTTGCTCTGGGAGCGGGAGGCGGACGCAAGGCGTCTATTGAAGGTGAAGAATTACCGGGTGTGCTGTCGGCATTCCGCTTTCTTATGGAAGTCCGTGCAGGGGGCGGTCAAAAGTTGTCCGGCCATGTCGTGGTGGTTGGCGGCGGATATGTGGCTCTCGACAGCGCGCAAGCGGCCATGCGTCAAGGCGCGGAAAGCGTTACCATCGTTTATCGCCGCACCATTGATGCATTCCGAGCCGATGCTGAAGATATTGCCAAGGCCAGGAAGCAGGGCATCAAATTTGCTTTTACCTGGGCACCCGTGAAAGTGGAGGGCAAAAACGGGAAACTGGCGCTGTCTTGCCGTCATGATTTGGAATTGCTGCCGCCGCAGTGTCTGGACTACCCTGACTTTAAGGCCGACGAGATCCGCAGCATAGAGGCTGACAGCGTCATTATGGCCGTGGGGCAGGAACGGGACAGCCAGCTGGCGCGGCTTGTGGGAGATGTCACCCTTGATCCCGTGACATTGCAGCTCGGAGACAAGGCTATCTTCGCCGCCGGCGACATGGAGCATGGGCCTTCGTCCGCCGTATACGCTATGGCTTCCGGACGTCGCGCAGCTACCTCGATCATCCGTCTCTTGGCTGGTCAGGACATGTTCTATGGCCGTCAGTACGCCGGTCCTTATGTAGACGACTTTACCGTTGATACCGGCAATGCCGTCGCTATCCCTCGTCAAACGGGCTTGGGCCACTTCTGCACGGGTACCGGAGATTTTACTGAAACGACGCAATATTTGACTGAGCAGGAGGCCCGGGACGAAGCATCGCGTTGCCTGTCCTGTGGCGGTCCCACTGGGCACTACAGGAACTGCTGGTTCTGTCTGCCTTGTGAAGTGGAATGTCCTCAACAGGCTCTGTACGTCAATATTCCCTATCTTCTTCGCTAACTCCAAAAGCCGATCTCGTTCGGCTGGCATGAAAAGGGGTATATCATGAAGAGTTTCTTTGGGTTGCTCTTGGTGGCGTTGTTGTTGGCAGGTACAGGTTCCGCGTCGGCGCAGTATCCCGACAAGGCTGTGACCTGTATAGTTCCTTTTGCTCCGGGCGGTGCGGCTGATATTTCGGTTCGGATGGTCGCAGACTATCTGTCCAAAGAACTGGGGCAGCCCCTCGTCATCGTCAATAAGGGGGGAGGAAGCGGCATCCCCGGATTGAATTTTGGCCTGAAGGCTAAAAATGATGGATATACCGTCATTGGCGGAGCTATCGGCAATGCGCTGGTGGCCACCTATTTTCTCAAGGCTCCTGCCTACAATTTGGATGACATCATTTTTGTAGGAGCTTATATGCCGCAGGATCGCCTGCTCCTCACGCGTCCGGATAAGCCATATAAGACGTGGAAGGAACTTGTGGATTACGCCAAAGCACATCCCGGCACCGTATCCGTGGGTTCCGGAGCCAGTCAGGAAGCTCTTGAAGTTCTTCACGCCGCGGCTATTCACGATGGCATCAAGTTCAGGCTGGTCATGTATAAGAGTGGCGGGCCAGCCACGGCTGACTTGATGGGCGGGCATATTGACGCGTGTGAGCTTGGCGTGGGGACTGCCGGTTATCAGGCGGCCCGCAAGGGAGACTTGCTTGTACTGGCCAATTTGGGAACTTCGGAAGTCCCGTACATTGCCGGCGTACCCAAACTGCGTGACATGGGATATCCCTTTGCAACCTCTTTGATGTACGGCTTTGCCTTCCCCAAGGGGACCCCAAAGGCCATCTGCGACAAGTGGGAACAGGCCATTGCCAACGTCCTGAAAAATCCCGAACTCCAGGACAAGATGAAGGCGGCGGGATTCATCCCGCAGTTCCTTTCCGGAAAGGATTATGATGCCTTTTCACGTCATTCCGTTGAATCCGTTCAAGAAATGCTGAAGTACAATGAGCAGGACAGCAACTAGTCAATAGTACCAATCATTCCCGGAGGGTTTTCCTCCGGGAATAAAGGGGGCCCTATGCTGATAGATCGCTTCATAGGATGTCTGTTCCTCTGTCTTTGCGCACTGTTGTGGTTTGTGATCATCCCACAGCAAGTCTCAGGCGAAGAGCAGGCCATGTACCCGCGCCTGACAATCATCTTCCTTGCCATTCCAGCCCTGCTTATGGCTCTGCGTACCACAGGAAAAAATATTTCTTAGGGAGGATTAGCCAAGACGTTTTCCAATTCATCCGATACCGTTTTCCGCGTATTCTTTTTCTTGTAGTGAGTTACGCCGTCTGTATCATGAGCACGGAGTACGTCGGCTTTTTTGTAACTAATGCTGTATTTTGCATGATATACATGCTTTTTTTCCTCGAGCGAGGTTTGATACGTATTGTACTGACGCCTCTTCTTTTGCTTGGTGCTATTTATGGGATAGTTGTCTCTTTTCTCAACTACCCCCTGCCAAGCGGTATTCTTTTTTAGTACGCAAACGTATCGGAGAACACTATGCTTGAAGATATTATTGGGGCTCTGGATCTCGTTTTTGCTTGGGAAAATTTCTTTTGGGCCTTTATTGGAGTGTTCTGTGGTGCCATTATGGGGGCTATCCCCGGCTTGACGGATACTATGGCCATTGTTCTGCTCCTGCCCTTTACCTATTATCTCGGTCCGATTCCCGGAATTGCCATGCTCATGGGGCTTTCCAAGGGAGGAAATTTTGGCGGTTCGCTGCCCGCTATTTTATTCAATATTCCCGGTACGCCGCAGGCTATGTGCACTACTTTTGACGGGTACCCGCTCGCAAGACAAGGAAAGAGCGGAAAAGCCATGCAGACAGCTCTTTATTCCTCTGTATTGGCCGATGCTTTGTCCGATTTGGTGCTGATCTTCTTGGCCGCCCCCGTAGCGGCTATTGCCTTACATATCGGCCCGCCCGAATACAGTATGGTCGTGCTCTTCTCTTTGGTCGTTATTTCCGTAGCGGCCACTGCCGATCCTTTACGGGGACTGCTTTCGACAGCCTTGGGGCTTTTTCTTGCCACAGTAGGCACCGATCCGGAATTTGGCACCATGCGGTTGACCTTCGGCATTGTCGATCTGGCCGATGGATTCAGCCTTATGCCTATGGTTATTGGGCTATTGGCCTTTTCGGAAGTGCTGTTGCAGGCGGAAAATTATTTCCGGCAGCGCTTGGCCCAGAGGAAAAGTGGGGAGCAGGAGGAAAAGATCATCATTAGCTCCAACCCGGACGACAACAGGGTTACAGCCAAAGAGTTCAAGACCTGTCTGCCTACTATCGGACGTTCCACGTTCATTGGTAGTATTGTAGGCATTGTTCCGGGCATTGGGACGACTGTCGGAGCCTATTTGAGTTATCTGTGGGCGCGTAAGAAGTCCAAGACGCCTGAGCTGTTCGGCAATGGGGCCTTGGAGGGGATAGCCGCTTCCGAGGCTGGCAATAACGCCGTTAACGGTCCTAATCTGGTTCCATTGGTAACCTTGGGAATCCCCGGCAACCTTGCGGCGGCTCTGATCATGGGAGGATTCATGATCAAGGGGTTGGTACCGGGCCCCCGTTTTATGGAAGATCATGCATCGCTGCTCTATGCTCTTTTTGCGGTGTTGCTGATTTCCAACTTTTTTACCTTACTGATAGGTAGCGTTTTCATTCGCTATGTGCGCCGCCTGACGAATATACCTCGTTCAACCTTATATGCTTGTATCCTTGTTTTCAGTATCCTGGGAGCATATGTTTTCAACGGCAATATGTTTGATGTGTGGGTAATGTTCTGGTTTGGTATTTTGGGATATATACTGAATAAAATGTCTTTAAACCTGCCTACGCTCATTGTGGCTTTCTTCCTTGGGCAGCTTTTGGAAGAAAAAATTCGGCAGACGATGCTTATTTCAGGCAATGATTGGACGATATTCTTTACGAGACCATTCGCCTTGTTCTTTATAGTTTTGACTATTCTGACATCGTATATTTATCTTTCAAAGATTAAAAAGGCTACAAAGAATATGTCTGATTAATATAAAGTATATTATTTTACGAATAAAGTCTCTGATGTGAAATGAATAGCAGGAAGGAAAGGATACCTGATTAGATTCGGGTATCCCTTCTTTTTGCCTTGGTTCAGAACAAAGGCGCTGAATTTCCGTAACTGCACGTCGTCCGTGCATTCAGCGCAGGCATAGTACAGGTATGGTTTTGATTCGCAAAATCGTCTGATGAATTCCGTTTTTCCAACGCGCCTTCTACCGTAGACGATGGCAAGGCAACTGTCCTGTCGTTTGTAAAGAACATCAAATAATTGAAACTCTTTATTTCTTCCGATAAACATATTGGAGTCCTTATCTTTAAAATCATAACTTATTAAATCTAAATTTATTAAATTATGATTTAGTATTGAGAAGGCAACATCCATAAAAAAGATTTTCTTTAGTAGGGGCAAGGGTATCCGGTTTTCCCAGATACCCTTCAGCAAGCTTTACTCGTCCATCTCATCCGCTATGACGGTCAGAATGGCAATCACTACAGGTATCCATTTTCCGAGACTCATATCTTTTCCTTCCTATCTGGTTATGAAGCGAGACAAACGGCACTGGCGGGCAGTTCCACAGTCCCACTCGATATGTCTTCCAAGGCACAACGGTACTCTCATCAAAAGCCCCAATCGGCACAGTCGGCAGGTATCCGTCATGCGTTCCT
>OOAM01000758.1_pt1 | contig 27050 bp, 25 predicted proteins | sample 1671131 | NCBI WGS metagenome assembly OOAM01 (sample SAMN06348125, study PRJEB24527) | human gut metagenome | biome: human gut; feature: ankylosing spondylitis patient; material: feces | host: Homo sapiens | place: China | collected 2015-10 | reverse complement strand
CATTGTTTATTCCTTTCTGTTTTATCTCCATATTCTTTCTTTGTTCTATTCTATTTTTACTATTTTATCTTTGTTTCTTATCCGTCTGCCTTTTCAACTCTTCTCTGCCCCATTTCACTATTGCTAATATCACAATCTCACAGTAAAATATAATAATCGAAAACGATCCTGCACCATGTTATTCATCAGAAATTTCCGGTTTGCACAGATTTACCGGGAATAAACAGAAGGAGACCAGCATGAAGGAAAACCGCAAACTATTAAAAGAAGTGCTTAAAGAAATTCGCCATGATATGACCAATGAGGAGGTTCTGAATCTGCTTGCCGTCAAAGCCTTTGATCCATTCCCTCTTATCCTGCTTAATCTCGTGCTGTCCTGTGTAGCTGCGATTCAGGCACCTCTTATCATGATGAGTCAGAACCGGCAAGAAGAAAAAGATCGCCAACGTGCTGAAAATGACTATAAGGTTAATCTCAAAACTGAGATCATGATTGAAGATCTCTATACATTAACAGTAGTATGCTTTTTAGTTGTACGTAAAATGATATGCCCTAGCACCATGACTCTTTAATGACACACTAAGGCTCTTTGGCTCTTCCACGTGCTCTCCGCTCCAAAGCTCCGTTCCATTTACTCCATCATAAATCTCCAGATCGGCAAGCGGTATGGATATGTCACTGTCTTTATCACCCAGATTAAATACCGCGACATAATATCCACCCTTTGTATCTGATGCAATCCACAATGCATGCTCTATACCATCGATTTCACGTCTCCACACCTGATGCGAATGCCGTGCATTTGCATGCATGGCAAGTATTTCAGAATTGGTTACCAGATTCATAGTGAATTCGTCAAACCCTGTCAGCTCTCCTCCCAGCATCAAAGGAGAACGCATGATACTCCAGAGTGTCAGCATGGTGATCTGCTCATCCTGTGTGAAATTCGTCCAGTTATTCACATCATATACCTGCCGTATCGGTCCGACCGGAAGCATATCGGCATCCGGCCAGTGCCCTGCACCTGCATGGGTGCACCATTTTTCTGCTCTTGAAAACATATCATATAACAGTTCCCACTTATCCCAGAAATCATCGGTGATTCTCCACATATTGGAAATCTGCTTATAAAGCTCTGCCTTTTCTAAAAGAGCAGGTCCCGGCGACAGACTTAAAACCATGGGTCTTCCGCAACCATGCAATGCTTTGCTCAGCATAATCAGTTCGGATTCCTCATGTGGCAGTTCCCGTGCAATATCATCACATTTAATAAAATCCACACCCCAGGAAGCATATAATTCAAAAATACTGTTATAGTATTCCCGTGCCCCGTCTTTCTCAGGATCTACACCATACATATCCGTATTCCAGGCACAGATACTGTTTGTTTTGGCAATTTCCCGGGCATGTCTGTCACTGTTCATGATTTTCGTGTTCTGATGTACAGCCTGCCGTGGAATCCCTCTCATAATATGAATGCCGAACTTCAATCCAAGAGAATGGACATATTCTGCCAATGGTCCAAAGCCCGCACCGTTTGCTGCGGAAGGAAAACGATTTACTGCGGGAAGCAGTCTTCCATACTCATCCATTACTACATCCGCAAAAGGATGATACTCATTGGTTGCAGCATAAGGCTCATACCATTGGATATCCACCACAATATATTCCCAACCGTACTCCTTCAGATGCTCAGCCATAAATTCAGCGTTCCGTCGTACGATATCTTCTGTAACAGCCGCTCCATAACAATCCCAGCTGTTCCACCCCATAGGTGCTGTTTTCATCTTCATCTGTTTTATACCCTCTCGATATCCTGTTAATTCTGTCCGTAATATGCATCTGCACCATGCTTACGGAAATAATGCTTATCCTGTAATTCCTGCGGAGCAGGTGCTACCTGCGGATGAATCAGCTCGGTTCGATATGGGAATAACTCATATCTTCAAAGTTAATGGAAATAAACTGCATCGGACTGACACCGGACTCTGTAAGCTCCTGTTTAATCAGCTCCAGCATGACCGACTTTCCGCAGCGGCGGATACCGGTCATAACCTTGATCAGCTCCGTTCCACTTCGGTCCGCGTTGAGCAAAGGTCCACCGGACCTTTAGCGCCCTTGGAAAGTAAGACAACCGTCTCGACATTTGCGGTCCAGGGGAACTGGTCCACGGCCACGGCCTTGTCCACGCGGTAACCGTTCTCCAGAAACACTTCCAGATCCCGCACAAGGCTGGTGGGTTTGCAGGAGATGTAGACAATATGATCCACACCGTAGGCAATGATCTTCGGCAGTGCTTTGGGATGGATGCCGTCTCTGGGGGGATCCAGGATGATCATATCCGGCTTCTCTTCCACTTCGTCCAGAACCTTCAGTACATCTCCGGCGATGAATTCGCAGTTATCCAGCCCGTTGGCAGCGGCATTTTTCTTTGCTGCCTCTACGGCTTCCTCCACGATTTCCACGCCGATAACCTTTCCGGCCGCCGGTGCCATGAGCTGTGCGATGGTACCGGTGCCGCTGTAGAGGTCGAACACAGTCTTGTCACTGCCGCCCAGGTCGCCCACATAATCTCTTGCCGTCTGGTACAGTACCTCCGCACTGTAAGAGTTGGTCTGGAAAAAGGAGAATGTGGAGATCTTGAATTTCAACCCCAGCAGTTCCTCATAAAAATACTCCTGTCCGTATAACAGCTCCGTACGATCACTCTGCACCACATCTGCAATGGAATCATTGGTAATATGTAAGATTCCTGCGAATTTTCCGGCTAGCTTCCTATCCTGTTCCAGGGAAAGCAACAGATCCTTAAATCCTGTGATCAGTGCATCCACATCCAAGCTTCCTTCCACCGCCGTCTCTCCCTGCCAGGGATCCTGTGAGGTCGTCACCAGTGCCACCAGAATCTCTCCGGTGCGGGATGCCTTACGTACTAGCAGGTGACGTAAGTACCCCTCATGGCTCATTCTGTGGAAAAAGCTTACCTTCACCCGGGCAAAGTAATCTCTCACTGTCTGTAAGATCAGGCGGTAATCCGCATCCACGATCTCACAGTCCGCTACGGTCACTATATCGTAGAAGCTGCCTCTCTTATGCATGCCCAAAGCCAACGGTCCATCCTTGTACTCGTCTCCGAAGGAAAATTCCATCTTATTACGGTATTCATAAGCCTTCGGGCTGCCCTTGATGCCCTCAAAAGCCCAGGCTTCCTCCTGCTTGTTTAACACACTGTCCAGCAGGCGTTTTACCTGTTCCTCCTTGACTTTCAGCTGTTCTTCGTAAGGAAGAGACAGATAGGTACATCCGCCGCACAACCCAAAAAGGGAACACGTCCGGCCGGTTTCCAGAGGTGACTTTTCCGTCACCTCCAAAAGCCTTCCTTCCGCCTTCCCTTTGCGCACTTTATTCACCGAGAACTTGACTTTCTGTCCGGGCAGGCTGTTCTTGACTACAGCAGTCTCATCTCCCACACAGACGATCCCTTTGTTGGGAAAATCGACCCTTACAACAGATCCTTCATATACCTGTCCTTTTTTCATGGGTTAGTTCTCTCCTTCATCCTCGAAGAAGTCGTCATCATCCTCTTCCACGTCATCTGCTTCATCTTCGAAGTCATCCTCGAAGTCTTCCAGATAATCCTGTGCAAAGAAGAAACGGTATACAGCATAAGCCACTGCTGCAACAGCTGCTACGGCGCCGATGATGGCCAGTACCCATAACAGGATATTGCGTTCCTTCTTCTCTTCTACTTCCTTGCCCAACAGCTTGTTAAGCTTCTTCAGTTCGCTGACTTTCAGCTCATTTAATTTGTCAAGATCTACCAGATTTTCAATTCTGTTCATATTATTTACCTGCCTTTCCTGCATCTATTCGTATTTATGGATGCAAAGCATTTTGTTTTCATTCCTTTATATGATACCATATTTTCATCAAAAATACTATAGAAAAACCATATTTGAGGAAATACATTTCTTATTCTTATATTCTTATAATTTCTTACAACTGCTTTAGTTTTGCAAAAGACGCATACATAATCTTCTGCCCTGCCTGGTCGAATTCCACGGTCACCTTATAGTCTCTGGGTTCTCTCACGATATTTAGTACCGTGCCCTCGCCGTATTTGATATGGCGCACTCTGTCACCTACCTCGTAGTCCAGTTTCTCCGGTGCCTTGAACTCCGTGCCCTTCTGCAGTCCGGCCAACTGGTTCAGTCCGCTGATGCCCTTGGAAATATAAGGTTTATCCGCCTTTGCCGTAACACGGGGTTTTAAGGTCGCCTTGGGTCTTGGATCAAAGCCGGTATTACCGAAGCCGCCAAAACCACTATCCGAGCCGGATCCAGACCGGGGAGATGCAATTGCCTCCAGTCCCATGGCACGAAGAGCTGCTTCATTGGCTCTTCTCGCCTGAAAATCTTCCAGATCATCGTCCCGGTATCTTCTGCTGGGCGGCAGGGTATTATCCAATAATTCCTTCGGAATCTCCCTCACAAAACGGCTCACCGGATTGTACTGGGTCTCCCCACGCAGCATTCTGCTCTTTGCACATGTCAGCGTCAGATCCTCCTTGGCTCTGGTGATTCCCACATAAGCCAGTCTTCTCTCTTCCTCGATCTCCAACGGGTCATCGGAAGCAATGGTCATAAAGTTGGGGAATAATCCATCTTCCATGCCGGCGAGATACACCACCGGGAATTCCAGGCCTTTGGCACTGTGCAGCGTCATGAGCAGCACCCGGTTGTCACCGTTCTCCACATTGTCAATGTCTGCCACCAGCATGATTTCTTCCAGAAATTCCGACAGAGAAGGCTCGTCGTGAGTCTCCTCATATGCGGCCGCCTTGGTGATCAATTCATCTACGTTCCCCAGACGATCCTCAGCGGATTCCTCATCCTGATCCCGCAGATATTCTGCATAATCGATCCGTTCCAGCAGAGATTTGATCAGATCCGGCAATGTATACGAAGACAATCCGCTGCGAAGTACCTCGATCAGATTCACAAATCCACGGATCTTGGTCTCCGCTCTTCCCAATCCCTTGATCTGATCTGCTTCACACAATGCATCAAATAAAGTAATATCCTTCATCTGTGCATAGTCTGCTACCTTTTCCAAGGATGCCGCACCGATGCTTCTTTTCGGCACATTAATAATTCTGCGCAGAGCCACTTCATCCCTGCCGTTATCAATAGTTTTCAGATATGCCAGAATATCGCGGATCTCCTGTCTGGCATAGAAGTTCACTCCACCTACCACATGATAAGGAATGCCCTCCACTACCATACGTTCTTCCAGAAGTCGCGACTGGGCATTGGTACGGTACAGCACCGCACAGTCCGCATAGGCAATGCCGTCATTTTTCACCTTGTCGGCAATATCGTCCGCAATGTATTCCGCCTCTTCATAGGCATTGTCAAACTGCCTGAAATGTACCCGGCTGCCTGCTCCTTTTTCCGTCCAGAGGGCTTTTTCCTTACGGCCTCTGTTGTTACGGATCACCGCGTTGGCCGCATCCAGGATGTTCTGGGTGGATCGGTAGTTCTGTTCCAGCTTAATCACCTTTGCATCGGGATATACCTTCTCGTAGTCCAGAATATTACGGATATTGGCACCGCGGAATTTGTAGATGGACTGGTCATCATCACCTACCACACACAGATTGCGATAACCGTCCGCCAACAGACGGATCAGTTCGAACTGCGCTGTATTGGTATCCTGGTACTCATCCACCATGATATATTTGAAACGTTCCTGATAATTATAAAGTACTTCCGGGCAGCTTTTGAACAGTTCCACAGTCTTTACAATAATATCATCAAAATCCAGTGCATTACTCTTTTTCAAGGTCTCCTGATACTCTCTGTAGACCTTGGCGATCACGGATTTCTTGTAATCTCCCACGGATTTTACTTCAAATTCCCGCACATCCACCAGCTCGTCCTTGGCGGAGGAAATTTCCGATAACAGCGTCCGCTCTTTGTACATCTTCGTGTCGATGTTCAGGCGCTTGCAGACCTGCTTTATCACAGATTTCTGGTCATCCGTATCATAAATGGTAAAATTCGTATCATAGCCCAACCGGTCAATATGTCTTCTGAGGATCCTCATGCAAGTGGCATGGAATGTCGCTACCCATACCTGATCCGCACCGAAACCTGCGATCTGATCCACACGCTCCCGCATCTCCTGGGCTGCTTTGTTGGTAAAAGTGATGGCCAGAATGTTCCATGGATTTACTCCCATCTCATCGATCAGATAAGCCACTCTGTGGGTCAGGACACGGGTCTTGCCGCTTCCTGCGCCCGCCAACAGAAGGAGCGGTCCTTCCGTATGAAGCACCGCTTCTTTTTGTTCTTTATTTAAGGTATCATAAATACTCATGAATTACGCATTATCCCTTTCATTAAATTCCTGCAAAAACTTTCGGAAATCATCGATTGGCATAGGCTTTGCATAAAAATAGCCCTGTACGATGTCACAGTCCGCCAGACGCAGCATGTCTAACTGTTCCTTCGTCTCCACCCCCTCTGCCAATACCTTGAAGCCGAGATGCTTCAACATTTTAGTCAGATATTTGATAATTGTCAATGCCGTTTCTTCCCGTTCGCTGTTCATGGTGTCATCCAGGAACTGCTTGTCCAGCTTCACCGTATCCACCGCTACCTTGGACAACAGATTCAGGGATGAATAACCGCTGCCGAAATCATCTACTGAAATCTCTACCCCTTTATCCCGGAGAGTCTCCAGATTGTTGGTCAGTTTATTTAGATCCGACATGAAAACAGATTCCGTCACTTCCACTTCCAAAAGTTCACTGGGTACTTTGTAGTCTTTCAGGCGTTTTAAAATATTCGGTACGAAGTCTGTATATTCATTATGCCTTCTGGAAAAATTCACCGAGATCGGCACCACTTCTTCTCTCTGCGCCAAAGCATCCTGCAAATATTCCAGTACCTGATCCAGAATGGCAAAATCCACCTTGGTCACAAATCCGTTTCTCTCAAAGACATCAATAAATCTCCCCGGCATTACCATAGAACCGTCAGCCCGGATCCATCTGACCAGTGCTTCAGCACCCACTACTTTTCCGGTGTGCAAAGAAACTTTCGGCTGCAGATAAGCCCGAAATTCCTTATTATTATATGCAGCTACCATACCAGATACGATCTCTCTGGTATTCTCCAGATTCTTACGGATCTTCTCTGTATAGATTTCCACCGCACTGTCTACCTTCTGGATCTTGCACTGTTTTCTGGCCTCATTGGCATTATCCATCATGGAAGACACCGACCAGTCATTCTCCAGGATTTCATACATTCCCGTGGCAATGACCAGATTGCACTGGTCGTAGCGGCTGTTGGTCTTCTGCACAAAAGCATTGGTGAATTCCAGATATTTGTCTCTGGCCTTCTCCACCGTATCTTCCTTCAGCACTCCCACGAAATGATCCGAAGTTACACGACAGAACAGTACGCCGTTCTGGCACTTTTCCTGCAAGGCTATCGCAAAATCATGCAGGATCCTATCTCCCACTTCATAACCGTACATTTCGTTCACATACTGGAAATTTGAAAAATCAGATGACACAAAAAACAATCCTGATTTCCCGTGGGCAGCCATATAGGCCTCCAGCTTATCCACAAACTTGTTATATATCGGCAGTCCGGTCAGAGCATCATAATTCAGTTTCCGGTTCAGCTCACGCTGATCCTTCTCCGCATTCTTCAGCGTGCGCAGTCGGTTAAAAATCTGGTGAGAAATTCTGCACAGTGCATTTTTCTCCTCCTGCCAGCTTCTGTCTGTGTGGCGATTTGAGAAAATAACGCTGGCCTTTAATCCCTTAGCGGCCGTGGACATTACAATCATCACGGACTCCGCCTCTTCCTTGTAGACATCCGGAGTCTCTGACTGCCGGTAGATCACAGCACCGGATTCATCGGCCTTTTTCCGGATCCTGTCCCATTCGAACACACCGGGATTCAGGATTCTTCTGGCAAAATCTTTCTTCTCTTCACGATTCCATTGATAACGGATTGTTGGTCCAGCCTCGTTAACTTCCACACAGATCATGTCATCAATTCCAAAAAAGCTACAGGTCCGCTCACAGATCACCTTTAGTGCACTGGTCAGATTCGGCACATTTTCCAACAGATCCATGCAAAATAATACCAAATCTTCCGCACTCTCAAACTGTGCCTCTTTATGGGCAATCTCGTCCTCCTTGTTCTCTTCACTGTCCAGATAACTCTTGCCGGGCAATGCCACACCTTCCTTGACATCCAGCAGGTAATAAGCACCCTTTCCTTTGCTCTTTACCTGATACAGGGCTGCATCTGCCCACTGGAACAACATATTGTAATCCGTCACCGTGCCGTCTGTCACCGCCGCGCCCAGGCTACAGGAAATGTGCAGCCCTGTCTTGTCATCATCATAACGGTCAGACATGCAACGGTTCAGCTGTTTTAATTTCTCCTCCAGCTGTTCTCTGTCCATGTCCTCCACATAGAAGACAAATTCATCCCCACCGATCCGGCCTTTTAACGCCTCGGGGAAAATATTACTGAGTTCATCCGCAAAGGAACACAATACCGCATCCCCAAACAGATGGCCGTTGGTGTCGTTGATCTTCTTAAAGCTGTCCACATCCTGTACGACCAGATACCCAGTCTGCCCGCGTTTCAGGCTCTGTAGCCTGGCACCGATCTGTTGTTTGATGGTAGAATTGTTCAGCAATCCGGTCAGGGAATCTTTCTGAGATTTTTCCCGCAGTTCCCACTCTTTTTTCTTCTGGTCATCAATGTCACAGACCTTTCCCAGAACCCGCTCCGGTTCTCCCTTTTCATCATAAAAAGTCTGTCCGATGACCTTCACCCACCGGGGCTTCCCCTGCGCATCGGTCTTGCAGAGTTCGATATAAATATCCGGCTTGCCACTGCGCAGTGCTTCTGCCAGCTGTTGTTCTACCGTTTCTGTCCGGTTCCCGGCTTCTTTGAGCAGCTGATCTGTATACCCCTCCGTGATCTGCCAGGAATACAGAATTCCCTCTCCCGGACCGGCATAATACATCTTGTCATTTACAATATCATATTCGAAAATCAGATCTCCGGACATACGGATCACAGCCATCAGCTTTTCCCTCTCCCGGTGCAGTTCTCTGGTGGTCTCATCCAGCTGTCTGTCTACATCCCCTGTCTGTTTTTCCTGCAATGCAACCTCGTTTTTCAATCCCATACATTTTTCTTCCATGCAGACCCTCTTTTGCTTTCTCTATACCTCTTCCACCCGGCTGAAATTCCAGACACGGAGATTGTATTCCACGATCGGCGTGTCACAGTAAATACATTTCTTGGCTCCCAGTCCCGGAAGCGGTGCTCCACAGTTCGGACAGTTCAGTCCCAGACCGGCATCCTCCTGATTCTCGATCATATCCTGATCCTGGATATAGACCAGTTCCACGTTATACTTGGCCTGTTCTTTATGCTCTTCACTGCCTCTTATTACTTTTCCGTTCTCTTTTAATGCATGAAAATACTCCACTGCCGTCTGCAGGACAATACTCTGTCTTCCCCTCTGCTTCCGGTACTGGTGGATCTCCGTTCTGTGAATATGGATATTTTCAAAGCTCTCCTTCTGGGACTGGTTCTGTAGCATTTCCAGCCGCAGTCTGAGCTGTTCTTTCAATTCTCTGGTTCCCTCCGACAACAGGGCCGGATTCTGTTTCGTAATACTCTGCAGATAGGAGGTCAGCACATTCTCCGCTCTGCTCTTCATCTCATCATAATGAAATTCCGGGAAATCCCGCATAATGGACGGCATGTACAGGTTGGTTGCGGAAGAGACCGACTTCGGTGTCATTTCCACTTCCTTTTCTCTCTGTTTCATTCCCTCAATCATGGAGTCCGTTCCGAATAACATCCGGAAGGTATCCCGCAGTTTTTTCCTGATGTTGCAATAGGCATAATAAATGATTCCTGCAAGCACCAGAAGTAATACCAATATGACGATAATTGCAATCAGATTTCCGCTCATTTATGTTTCTCTCTGTTTTTCATTCTGTTGTAATGTTTGTATAGCATAAGTTTCAGGAACGCAGGTGCCAAAGTTGCACCACATATCTGAACTGTTAACAGTTCAGCGCGCCATTCGCAAAGCCGCACTGTTACAGCAAAGTACAGCAGACGCCTAAAGGCATCCGCTGTACTGCTGTTTTGTAGAAATATTCTGCTGAGTATGTATTATACTCTGTCGTTCTCGTCAAAAGGATCACCGCACTCCGGGCAGAACTTGGGAGGATGTGCAGGATCTTCCGGCTCCCAGCCACACTTGTCGCATTTATAGATCGGTGCGCCGTCCGGCTTCTTTGCTCCGCATTCGGAACAGAACTTGCCCTGGTTTACTGCACCACAGCTGCAGGTCCAACCTGCATCGGAGGGCTTGGGTGCGCCACACTCGGAACAGAATTTGCCCCGGTTATCCGCAGCACCGCAGCTACAGGTCCAGCCTAGTACCGGTGCCTGCATCTTAGGAGCCTGCCCCTGCACAGGTGCTGCCTGTGCCTGCTGCATACCCATACCATTCTGCTGTGCATCCATCTGGTACAGTTGGCCGGCATTAATACCACCTACCATATTCGCCATGTTCATACCGGCAAATGCCATCATAGGTCCTGTAGAAGTATTAGATGCTGCCATCTTCATAGCTTCGGCCTGTGCAGCAGTCATGGTAGCTGCAGCCATTCCGGTATTACGCAGTACTGCTGTTCTCTGCAGATCAGCAATAGTCTTCGCATCCTCATCGGGAATCTTTGCAGAGTTGATATTGATAGTAACGATCTCGATACCGCGAAGCTTGGTCCACAGATCGGAAAGTTCATCTTTTAAAGCCTCCGTCAGTTCCTCAGTGTGTGCGGGAATCTCACTGGGACGGACGCCTTTTGCGGAGATCTTGGCCAGTGCGGGCTGCAATGCAGTCAACAGTTCTGCCTTCATCTTCGCTACCAGTTCACTTCTGGTGTAGGACTCTGTTACGTTACCACATACATTCTTGTAGAATAACAGAGGATCTACCAGATGGAAGGAATATTCACCGTTACAACGTAAAGAAGTATCCAGATCCAGTCCGATATTCTGATCGATCACACGGAAAGGAATGGGGCTTGCAGTACCAAAGAGATTGTTCATGATCTCCTTAATATTAAAAAAGTAGATTCTCTGATCCTTTGCCGCATTACCTCCGAAGGTAAAACGCTTCCCGATATTGGAAAATGTATTCTTAACGCTCTCACCAAGATTTCCGTAGAACAGGCTGGGCTCGGTGGAAGAATCATATACGAATTCACCTGCATCGGCACAGAACTCTACAATTCCGCCCTGATCCACGATGATCATACACTGTCCTTCGTTGACTGCCACGATAGAGCCGTTGGAGATAATGTTCTCCACACCCTTGGTGTTACTGTTACGTCCATTGGTTACACGCTGCTGTCCTTTTACTACCAGCACATCATTGGAAAGGGAATCACAATAGAAATACTCTCTCCACTGGTCAGCCATCATGCTGCTGACTGCATCTTTCGCTGCTCTGATTAAACCCATTACCGCACCTCCGTTTTTATATGAAAAATCTGTTCTTTTTCACATCTCTTATATTTTAGCAAATTTTACACATTCCCTCAACTGCTTTTCGTAAAATATCGTCATTTTTCCTTTACAATGTGCCGTTTTTCTACTAAACTGTGATACTAGAGATGTTTGATTAAACTATAATATAAAAGGGTTGAAAGAAAAATGGGTAAAAAAGCTACAAAAGCCGCTGATAATATGTACTATCTCGCACGTTGCGAAGCCGCTGAGACGAATGCGGACTTCAGCAGCCGGGAAAAAGCCGCCGAACTGGTGGACATCGACCGTACCAGACTGGCCAGGATCGAACTGGACACCATTGTTCCCTATCCCGAGGAAGTCAAGGCCTACAATACACCGGAGCTTTGCAATTCCTTCTGTGCCAGGGAATGTCCTCTGGGCCGCAGCAGTGTATCGGAAGTCGACATTGTGGACTTTGACCGGCTGGCATTGAAGGTACTGGGTTCCTTAAAGGATATCGACACCCTGCGGGCTTCCCTGATTGCCATCTCCGAAGACGGCATCATCTCCGAGGATGAACGCCCGGCATTTCAGGATATTCTGGATTCCCTGGAGAAGATCAGTACCAATGCCAAAGCTTTGAAATTATGGGCCATCAAAAATATACACATCAAGGAGGAGGACGTCTGATCCTCCCCCTTTTTATCCTATTTTATTCTGCTTATCTTGCCGTTGCTTTCTCTGCGAATTCCGTAGTTACCAGTGCCTCGTAAGGTACTCTCTCTTTCAGTACATCCGAGTCCTCCAGAATATTCTGCAACAGGTCAAAGGCATCTTTATGGAAGATCAGATCCTCTTTCCAGGTATCCTGTTCCTGATATCTGGCAACAATAGCTGTCAATGTGTCACTTTCGGTCTCGGCAAACTGGGGTGCAATACACTTGGCAATTTCCTCCGCACTATGCTCCTGTACATAATCCATACCTTTTTGCAAGGCATCAGTGAATGCCTGAATGGTCTCGGGATTTTTTTCCAGGTAACTCTTCTTTGCTGAGAACGAGGTATAAGGAACATAACCGGACTCCTCCCCCAGAGAGGCCACCACATAACCGTCACCCTTTTGTTCCAACAATGTGGCATGAGGCTCGAACTCAATGGTAAAATCTCCCTGTCCACCGGAAAAAGCTGCTGCCGTGGATCCGAAGTCAATGCTCTGGTCAATGGACAGATCCATGTCCGGATCAATATTGTTCTTCGTCAGGATATATTCAAACACCATCTCCGGCATTCCACCGGCTCTGCCACCCAGAACCTTGGACCCCTTCAGCATATCCCAGGAAAAATCATCGATGGGTTCTCTGGCCACCAGGAAATTTCCCGCCCGCTGGGTCAGTTGGGCAAAGTTCACCACATAGTCTTCCGTTCCTCCGGCATAAGTGTATATGGTGCTCTCGCTGCCCATAAAGCCGATGTCTGCCTCCCCGGTCAATACCGCCGTCATGGTCTTATCCGCACCGAATCCCGTCACCAGTTCCAGATCGATCCCGGCATCCTCAAAGTATCCTTCTTCGATAGCCACATACATCGGTGCATAAAAAAGAGAGTGGGCTACCTCATTGAGCACCACTCTGGTCTTCTTTGGTCCGTTCGTCTGCTGTGTGCTGCCGCAGCCCGTAATCGTAGCTGCTGCAAGCACTACAAACAATACTGCTACCGTTACTTTCCTTCTTTTCATAATCGTTCATCCTCCCTGAAATTACATATTTATTCTATGTAACCTCAGGGAAAACGTTCCGGGTAATTACAGATTTTCCTTGATCTTGTCGATCATCTCCTGGTACTCCACATCAGTCAGAAGGGTCTTGCCGGGGTTCATCTCAAAGGTTCCGCCCCACTCGAAACCGTCCTTGTACTTCGGGCACAGATGCATGTGCAGATGACAGCCGGTGTCACCGTAAGCGCCGTAGTTTAATTTATCGGGATGGAATGCTGCATGAATAGCTTTGGCTGCATGAGCCACATCCTCGAAGAATAATCTTCTCTCTTCCTCGCTGATGTCCACGACCTCGCTGACATGGTCCTTATATGCCACGATACATCTGCCGGGATGGCTCTGCTCCTTGAACAGGATCAGGCTGCTTACCTTCAGATCACAGATAAAAATACCGAACTTGTCTAACAGTTCTCCTCTCATACAATATCCACAATTTGCGTCTTTCATTTGTTCTCCTATCTGCCCTCTTACGGGGCCTGCCGTCTGTGGCTTGAATTCTTGTCCGGTCTTGCCGGGCGGAATCAGCTATAATGTTATGTTGATCAGCTTACGGATGTTCTCCGGATCATAGTTCAACACCAGTTCCTTCGGAAATTCCAGTTCCCGCATCAGCTGCTCTGCATCATCAAATGCTCCGATGGCAAAGCACATATGGCTGTCCGTTCCCATTATAACAGGCTGATCATACTTCATGCAAGTCTTTAACAGCTCTGTAATATTTTCTCTGCCTCCTTGTCTGGCCGACTGGGGATTCAGGGATGAATTGTTCACTTCCAACACCGCCTGTGCCTGTCTGGCCTCTCGCACCAGTTCGTCATAATCCAACGGAAATCTGCCGTCATCGGGATGGCCAAGTATTTTCACATAAGGATTCTGAAAAGCTCTGACAGATGCCAGTGTATTCTCCTTGCGGCTTCCCGCAGTAAAGGCAAAGGGATGAATGCTGGCAAGGGCATAATCCATTTTCTGCAGATAGCGCTCTTCCAGATCCAGTTCACCGTTTGTACTGCAGATATTTGCTTCTACGCCGCATAGCAGGCGCAGACTTCCATCTGGCTTCGGTATTACCCGGCCGGTGTTCTCTTCTCTGTCATATATTCTGGGAATCACTTTATAATTACTGAAAAAGAAATTATGCGGGCCTCCCGGGGAAGTCGGTCCGTGCTCACTCATTCCCAGGTACTGTAAGCCCATTGCCAATGCAGCATCTATATTCTCCAATAAGGTACTATACGCATGCCCTGCTGCCAGAGTATGCGTATGAAGATCCATGATTGCTTTCATTCTATTGTCCTTTTACTTTCCAAAACGGTCTAATTCTTTTTCTTATGAGATTCCTTCTCCGGCTCCTGTGCTTTCATCGTATCTGCCAGATCCGCTACCAGCTGTTCCACAATCATCTTTTTCATATAGACATCAAAGCTCAACAGGCAGATCAGGGCAAATTTCTGTAAAAACTCCTGCTCTTCTCCGGTCACTTCGGTAAAGGAATCCTCTGCTCTGCGGAATTTCTCCACAACATCCTTTTTCAGATCCTCCAGCTGTTCCTTCTCCAGCACCACCACTTCCTTGTAGACGCTCTCCAGGTCAAAGACCTGTCCGTTCTGAAAATAGCGGTCAGTAAGGGGCTTAAGCAGCGTCTGGATCTCATTCATGGGAATGATCCCTTTATAATAGTAGATAAAAATAAGAAGCAGCACATGCTCTTTGGAATATTTCTTCTTCACCGGCGGCGGCAGCAGATCATTCTTCGCATAATTATTGATCATGGTCTTGGTCAGGATGCGGTCTTCGGTCTGGGGCCGCACTGCGGAACGCAGCTTACGATCCATAAAGGTCAGTACCTGATCCATATACAGATCAATATTCGGAATGTCTTCCGACTTGATATATTCTACTTTCTCCAGACTCTGTAAGATCATCTGAAGTAATTCTTCTGTTGTTGCTGCCATAATGTTCCTGCTGTCCTTTCCGTGAGGTAGTTTCCAAAAATATTAACTCGAGAACCCGTGCTTCGCACTCCACTGTCTGCTTCGCAGACGGTTCTCTCGTTAATGCATGCAAGAAAACAAATGCTCGCTCTGCGAGCGCTTGTTTTCTTTTGCATTCATTATATAGTATTCAAAACTACATGTCAACAGTTGCACATTTCCTCTGTTCTCTGAATTTATGAAGATTTTATAACTATTTTGTTTCACTCCTTTACTTTACAACTTTAGTATGTTAAAATACTAATAGTTGCGTTGTATTGATTACAACTATGGAAAGGTGTGTCGCTAATGAATAAAAAAATCAAAACGGACGCTGTAGATTCCCTTTTTGATGCGGTGTTGTGTCTGCAGTCCCGTGAGGAATGCTACAGTTTCTTCGAAGATCTGTGTACTGTCAACGAACTGTTGTCTCTGTCCCAACGGTTCGAAGTGGCTGCCATGCTGAAGGACGGCAAGACATATCTGGAGATTGCCGAGAAGACCGGAGCTTCCACCGCCACCATCAGCCGCGTAAACCGTTCTCTGAATTACGGCAACGACGGTTACGAGCTGGTCTTTGGACGTATGGAGAAAAAGGAAACGGAACAGAATTCTTAACTTAATGAATAAAAACAGGAGCACTCAAAAACGGCGCTCCTGTTTTTATTTTATCTTTTATTCTTCTTATGCTTCGCTTGTATTGGCTGCTGTTGTTTCCGCAGCTGGAGTTTCTGTCTTCTCCACCGTCTCTGCTGTCTGTGAAGTCTCCTGATTTTCTCTCTTTTCTTCCTCTTCCACTTCCTTCAGAGCTTCTGCGATGGCTGCCTTGGCACTCTTGCGTCCTGCCCGGACCGCTTTGGCCGTTCTGGCTTTACCTTTTCTGTCAGGAACTGTCTGGTTCATATCGATTTTTCCCTGGAATACGGCATGTTCATCAATAACGATCACCTTTGTGGCAATGTCCCCCAGCACTTTGGCCGAAGCTGTCAGTTCCGCTTTCTCCGGTGCAGTGATATTTCCGGTCACTTCCCCGCCGATCAGAACAGATGCAGCCTGTACATCTCCTGTGACTATGCTTCCGGCTCCCAGGATCAGGTTGCCTGTCACCGTCACGTTACCACCAATCTTACCGTCAATTCTTGCGGAACCGTCCAATGTAAAATCTCCGGTCAACTCCGCTCCGGCACCGATCAGTGTGCTCATTTTTGTATCTGCATTCTTTTTTCCTAACATGTATCTTCCAAACCTTTCTGCAATCAACCACTGATTGCCAACATATCCATAGGATTAATATAGCTTCCGTCTTTCTGCATCTGGTATCCCAGATCCGCGTTATCTTCGCCGATGACAAACAAGGTAGTTCCCTGTACTACGGAATCCCCCACATTCACTGTGGTATCTCCTTTATTCCGATAGATGGTGACATAACCGTTGCCATGATCCACCCACACGCTGTGTCCGTAGATCTCGTCTTCATTTATGGCAATGACCGTACCGCTGGCCGCCGCCACAACCGTAGTTCCCACCGATGCATGGAATATGCACATGGGATCGCCCTCACTTACTTCCTCCATGGATGCAGAACCCGTCAGAGGGAATTCCGTAGGAAGGCTCTGCTTTTCCAGAGTTGCTGATAATTCGCTCTCACTCTGTACCTTCTGGCTTACGGTGTCGCTTAAGATCTGTATCTCTTCCGCCTGTTCCGTCACCTGCGCCTCCAGCTTACTGTTCTGCTCGCTCAGTGTCTTGTTCTCTTCCTCCAGTGCCATAACCTGTTCATGGCTCCGTCTACTGGCGTTCTCCCAGAGCTGTCCCTCGTAGATAAAATAGCCGATCACTCCGCCGACCAATACACACAACAGAAGTACTACGACTTCCACGATCCATGCACGTACACGGAACTGCTTTACATTGGCATCTGCTGCGTCTGACGTAAGAATCAGCACATGGTTCAATCTTCGCTTATGTTTACGTCTTTTCATAGAGTCACCTCCGCTAAATATCAACCCATTTTACCACAGGAAAGCTCTTACAGCAATCATTTCTTAACATTTTTGTAATATTTTCCCAAGATTTTCTTCATTTATTCGTATTTAAAAGGGAATTGCCTATAAATTTTTGTGCAATTTTACAGAATCGTCTATTTACTTTTACTACCTGCTGTGCTATGATGCACTTGCTGAGACAATGTTGTATACATTGCAAAAAGTAAATGACAGCAAAGAATTTGTGGAGGTATCTATTATGAACAAAGGTACAGTTAAGTGGTTCAACAATCAGAAGGGTTATGGTTTCATCTCCGATGAATCCGGCAAGGATGTATTCGTACACTACAGCGGTCTGAACATGGACGGTTACAAGACCTTGGAAGAGGGCGCAGCCGTTTCTTTTGATATCGTAGATGGAGAAAAGGGACCTCAGGCTGTTAACGTAACCAAACTTTAATCATAAACGAAAAATAAGATCCGCAGGTGCTATCACATGATAGTTCCTGCGGATCTTTCTATTTTTCTCTGCACACTGTCAGTACATCTTCCCATTTCATGCTGCCGCCGAAGAGATCCAGTGCACTCCCGATGGTCACATTCATCCGGTTCTGCCCCAGTTTTTTTAACAAATACAGATCTTCCATGGAGTGAACACCACCCGCATAGGTGATTGGATTTCCGGTATAATTTCCAATAAACTTTACCAGTTCCTGTTCAATTCCCCGGGCCTTGCCTTCCACATCCACGGCATGGATCAGGAATTCATCACAATAGGCAGATAATTTTTTAAGTAGTGCCTCATCCACTGCTTCTTCTGTCAGCTTCTGCCAGCGGTCAGTCACTACCAGATACTGCTCTCCCGCACGCTTGCAGCTTACATCCAGCACAAGGTGCTCTTTTCCGATGGACTGGACCAGTTTGTCCAGTCTGTCATAGTCGATCCGTCCCTCCCTGAACACATAGGACGTCACGATCACATGGGAGGCCCCTGCTGCCAGATACTCTGCCGCATTCTCCGCCGTGATGCCTCCTCCGACCTGCAATCCTCCCGGATATACACGCAGGGCCGACAATGCCTGTTCCTTCGTTGCCTCATAATAAGGGCTGTCCGAGGCATTCAATAAAATAATATGTCCGCCTTTTAAACTGTTTTTCTGATACAGTTTTGCATAAAAGGCAGCGTCCTGTTCTGAGACAAAGTTCTCCTGCGCCCGATCACCGAGATCTTTTAAGCTTCCACCGACAATCTGTTTTACTTTTCCGTTATGAATATCAATACAGGGGCGAAATTCCATCTTTTTCCTCGTTTTCTTCCAAATGATTTTTATTTTTTTGAATTATTTTCTAAAATCCGCACATACTACCCTCAAGCCGACCACCTTTGGTTCGGACTGAATATCCCTGACGGGCATCTTGAAATGGAGGACATTATGAAAAATAAGACAAATAACGTAACATCCCACATCGGGAAAAAATTACTGGTTCTGGGCATCATCACAGTCTACCTGTGTATGGCGACCGCCTGTGGCACCAACAAGAACAACAATAACTCCGGCAGCATGGCTGCCTCTCCTTCTCCGTCCACCTCTCCTGCTGCTCAGGGGAGCACAGAGGCGCAGACCACAGAGACCGGAACTGCCGCTACCGACAGCACTATGGGTGACATGAACGGCAACGGTAACACCGTAGGAGAAAATGATTCCATGCTGGACAATGCAGGCAATGCCATCGGAGAAGCCGGTGATACCGTAGGCAATATCGTGGACGATGCCGCAAACGGTGTCTCCGATATCACCAACGACCTGGTAGGCAGCGGTAATGATACTGCAGGTAACAACGATTCTACCACTGCCACCACCGGAGCCGGCCAGAGATAAGTTATACCTCTTCCATGATCGTACCTTCCCGGTAAGCCTCCAGGAGTTCTTCCAGATAGAAGATATTCTCCTGGATCTCCTTGCCGGTATCGGTATCGGCCACCAGTTTTCTGCGGGGGAAATTCTCCACCACCACGGAATCCGAGAAAATATCCGATTCCTTGATGATCGCCGCTTCCGTAGATTCAAAAGGTTCATGGGCTACCAGACGCATTCCTCTGGAATTACATACCAGCGTATATCCCGCAATTCCCGTCTTTTTCTGATATGCTTTGGAAAAGCCACCGTCGATGATCAGCAGCTTACCGCCGCATTTGATGGGTGATTCCCCATGGATCTGTTCCACGGGCACGTGACCATTGACGATATGGGCATCGGCCTTGTCCAGACCGAATTCCTCTAAGATTCTGCCGATGACTTCCTCATTTTCCAACAGCTTATAGTAACTGTTTTTCTCTTCTATATGAGTCTCCTTATCCTTCAGGAAATACCGCTCAAAGGTAGCCATTTTTGCCTTGCCGAACACCGGGGAACCGGGGCCAGCCCAGATGTACCAGATCATATCCTGTCCCAGAGCGCGCTCTTTGGCTTCCTTGGCATAATAACCTCTTCTGGCGTAATATTCCAGAATGTCGTACAGTGCTTTTCCGCAATACTCTTTTCCGCAGATCTCCACCTGCATGAAACTGCCGTCCGGATTCAAGGGGACACAGCCGTGATACAACAGATTGCCGTTGTAAATCTTGTACATGCCGCCCTTGGAAAACAGAAATTTTACATGGCGCTGCAGTTTCTCACAGCGCATGAACACCTGCTGCAGGCGCAGCATGACCTTGCTCTCTTCCTCCGTGAGTTCGTAAGGATGTACAGGATCCACCGTAGGGAAATCCACGTCTTTCATGGGATATTCTTTGCCGTCCACGCAGATCGTCTTTTTCTCGAAATCGATCCGATGCAACAGCATCCGGTCTTCCATATGGAACTCCGGGTGTCTCATGATCAGCTGTCCTTCCAGCTTGAACTGCAAGATAGCAATTGCTTTATGCATCTTGGTGTCCAGCCCGAGATCCTTGGTATTGTAATCGGTATTGAACTTGATGGTAAAGACATCGCAGTTGGTATTCTCATAAGTTTCCAGTGCAAATGTAGCCAGAGGCAGCAGGTTGATGCCGTAGCCATCCTCCAGAGTGGCGAGATTACCGTATCTGGCAGACATTCTGACCACATTGGCGATACAGGCCAGACTTCCGGCCGCCGCGCCCATCCACACCATGTCATGGTTGCCCCACTGGACATCCACGGAATGGTATTCGCACAAAGTATCCATAATAATATGAGGGCCGGGACCTCTGTCGTAAATATCACCGACGATATGCAGATGATCGATGACCAGCCGCTGGATCAGGTGGCTTAACGCAATAATAAACTGCGGCGCTCTGCCGATGCGGATGATAGTATGGATGATCTCATTATAGTATGCCTCTTTGTCCTGGATTTCTTCCTTCTCCGTGATCAGTTCTTCGATGACATAGGCGAAATCCTTCGGCAATGCCTTTCTGACTTTGGAGCGGGTGTATTTGGAAGAGACACGTTTGATGACCTGTACCAGACGATGAAGGGATATTTTGTACCAGTCCTCCAGATTGTCCTCTTCTCTTTCCACGATCTCCAGTTTGCTCTCTGGATAATAGATCAGGGTTGCCAGGCTTTTTTTGTCCTTGTTGCTGATGGTGTTGCCGAATTCCTCGTCGATCTTGCGGCGTACGGAACCGGAACCGTTTTTCAGGACATGGTTGAACTGTTCGTATTCTCCGTGGATATCCGTCAGGAAATGTTCCGTACCTTTGGGGAGGTTCAGGATGGACTGGAGGTTGATGATCTCTGTGGAGGCTGCCGCTATATTTTTGTATTGGTGTGAGAGGGTCTTTAGAACCTTCTGTTCCATTTCGTTCATGAAATTCACCTTTCTATGTTACTTCACGAAGCGTACGGATACCATGCCTCGGTGTAAGGTCTCCGAGTGTGAATTTTCTAGGAAAAGTGATTCATTTGTTCTACTTAACACGGGCACGCCTACACGCACCATCCGTAGTGCGGATCGGCTGTCGCAAACATCGTGTTTGCTCCACCCTGTTCTTCAACACTTTTCAAGAAAATGTCAACACTCTACGACAAACATCATCGCCATGGCATCCATCCACTTCGTCAGTTCATGACTTTACCCGGTAATTACATCGCTGCATCGATCACATCAGACATGTTGTACATGCCTGCGGGCTTGCCTGCCAGGAACTTGGCTGCCTGTACGGCGCCTTTACCGAAGACAGCTTTGGAGTAGGCGGTGTGGGAGAAGGTTACCACTTCGTCTGCCCCGGCGAAGATCACATCATGGTCACCGACGATGGTGCCGCCTCTGACAGAGCTGATGCCAATTTCTTTCTTCGGTCTCTGCTCTCTGCGGTTGCTGCGGTCATAGACATATTCATACTCACCGTTAAATTCCTCGTTGATGGAATCTGCCAGTGCCAGTGCGGTGCCGCTGGGAGCGTCTACCTTCAGATTGTGGTGCTTCTCCACAATCTCCATATCGAAGCCTGCGTTGGCCAGCACTCCGGCAGCTTCTTTCAAAAGCTTTAACATCAGGTTGATACCTAAGGACATATTGGCGGATTTTAAGATGGCCACCTTTTTCGCTGCTTCGTCTACTTTCGCCAGCTGTGCCTCGGACAGACCAGTGGTACACAGCACGCAGGGAAGCTTTTTCTCCACGCAGTAATCCAACAGCTTGTCTACTGCCACGGCTGCGGAGAAATCAATGATTGCATCTGCAGCCACATCACATTTGTAAATATCTGTGAATACAGGGTAGGGATTGTGTCCATCGTCTCTGGCATCAATTCCCGCCACCAGTTCCATATCGGGGTCCGCTGCGATCAGTCCGCTGATCACCTGTCCCATTTTACCGTTACATCCATGCATGATTATTTTTACCATTTTTCTTTTCTCCTATCTATCATGATTTTTGTAATAACGATCCAGCAGCCCTCATATTCATTTGCAAAAGCGCACTATGAATCGTTACTTTTTGAAAAAAGATCCCGCCCATGACAAAAATTTCACAGGCGGGATTCTTCCACTCTTGCTCTCTATTTTCCAGCCTACAGGATACCATAATCCTTCAGGGCTTTTTCAAGCCTCTTGGCATTGGCCTCTTCCATTTCACACAGAGGCATACGGAACGCACCGGCTCCCATTCCCATCATGTTCAGTGCGGTCTTCACAGGGATCGGGTTCACTTCACAGAACAGCGCGTTACACAGATCCATGGCATCTAACTGCATCTGACGGCTGCCTGCCACATCTCCGTCAAAGAACTTCTGGCAGATCTCGTGGGTCTGTGTAGGTGCTACATTGGAAAGTACGGAGATAACTCCGACTCCGCCCAGGGCCAGAATGGGTACGATCTGGTCGTCATTACCGGAATAAATATCCACAACGCCCTGTCCGATGGCTGCCAGGTGAGCGATCTGGCTGATGTTGCCGCTGGCTTCCTTGACACCTACGATGTTCTCCACGTCCTTACACAGCTTCACTACGGTCTCCGGCAGAATATTGCAGCCGGTACGGCTGGGTACGTTATACAGAATAGCGGGAACCTTCACAGAATCCGCAACGGTCTTGAAATGACGATACAGTCCCTTCTGGGTTGCTTTATTATAGTAGGGACTTACCAGCAGAATGCCGTCCACGCCGTATTTCTCCGCTTCCTGAGACAGGTATACTGCAGTCTCGGTACAATTGGAACCGGTACCTGCTACTACGGGGATTCTCTTTGCAACTTTGTCCACACAGTATTTGATAGTATCCAGATGCTCCTCATGGGTCAGGGTAGATGACTCACCTGTGGTACCGCATACGATAATAGCATCTGTGCCGTTTGCGATCTGGAATTCGATCAGTTCACCGAATTTCTCATAATTGACGGATCCGTCCTCGTTCATGGGTGTGACGATTGCCACGCCTGCTCCTTTAAAAATAGCCATATGCTTCCTCCATTTGCAAAACGCCAGCGCACAATGGCGCCGGCGCTGATTATCCAAGCTTATTTGATAGCGCCCCATCTGCTCACGAGATGACAGTCATACGCTTCTTAAACGTATGCCCAAGATAACATATACAGGATACCTTATCTTTCGGCGTGTTCCCCTTTCTTCTTCCCTCATCGGTACCTGTTACCTCCGAAAAAATACTCTTGAAAAACGCAACCTCTATCTTTTTAAATATAGTTTTATGATAGCATCAACCCATGTGACTGTCAATCCCAGACCTTGAATTTTACCGTTTCAATCTTGGACACTTCATCCGCCAGAACACAGATCTCATCGTTCAGGGTGATTCCCGTCAGAATCACATCCGTATCTCCCCTGCATTCCAGTAATGCCTTCAGGTCATCTTCCGTAATAATATCCTTCTCCACCAGTCCCAGCACTTCGTCCAGGATCAGCAGATCGCATTCTCCAGTCGTCAGTACTTTCTTGGCAAAGCCGATCCCGTTACGGATGTTCTGGATCTCCTCCTGCTTCTTTTCCTCCGGTAATTCCACGAAATTACCGTCCGATTTCTCGAAACGGAACAGCTTGATCTCCGGCTCCATTCTGCGTAAAAAATCGGAATCCCCCAGTCCCTTTCCCTTCAGGAACTGAATAATAACGACCCTCTTGCCTTCTACCGCTGCCTGTACCGCTCTTCCAATCGCTGCCGGTGATTTGCCTCTGCCATCGCCGGTATAAATATAGATGCATCCTTCTGCCATTCCACACCTCATGGTCTATCTGCGTATCTGACGCTCCCTAGCTGTACACAGTTACTAATATCTATGCATTCTTTTATACCATATATTGTCACTTTTTGCAATCTTTTGTCGTTAGACGATGGATTCCTGCACCTGTGCCTCCTCCAGAAGTTCCAGTTTGCTGACGGATACCTCGAAAGCTACTCTTTTCTCCACATGCTCTTCATCCAGTTTTTTCATATATTCACGGCTCTGGATCCGTCCCCAGATCGCACAGCGCTCTCCTACCTTGAAATGCTCCGCATAGCGGGCGTTACGTCCCCAACAGATACAGGGAATATAATCGGATTTTCCGTACGGACGGTTTACCGCCAGCAGCAGATCCGCTATTTCTCTTCCCAACGGTGTCTTACGATACACCGGTTCCTTACATATATATCCATCCAGATAAATCTGGTTCGTCTTCGAACTTTCTTCCATTTCTTCAATAAATTTCACTTCTCTGGCAAACACAGACAACACCAGTCTGTTCTTGCGCTCCTCATGACGATTGTAGGAACGAAACTGTCCGTTCACACACAAAAGCATTCCGACATAGCTGGCTGTCACGTCCAGTAATCTTTCTGAGACCATCACCGGTATAATGTCAAAACTGTCGCTCAGTCTCGTACATTTGATGTCCACCATGTAGAATCCTTCCCCATAGATCTCATGGCTGTAGGAAAAATTGCTTACCACTTCCCCCATCACCGTTACCTGATTGTTTTCAATAACCTTATCTGTCATTTTTGTTCTCCCTTCTACATCTTCTGACTCTTCTACAACAATCTTTATGTATTGCACTACTATTTATACTCTAAAATCCATCGTTTGAGTACTAAAACTCATCGCACAAAAGGGCAAATTACGCACAAAAGGGATTTCTTTTCCATACTTTTTCATATAGAAAACCACCAAAAGCGTTGATTTTCCACGGTTTTTTCTTGCGTACGGAAATGATAAGTGCTATACTGAAACAGTTTGAAAAAAGATTGAATCAGTTGCACGCATTTTTAGAAAGGCAAGGATTTTTATGAGACAAAAAAGAGAAGATGTCAGAAACGTTGCAATCATTGCTCACGTAGACCACGGTAAAACCACTCTGGTGGATGAGCTGTTAAAACAAAGCGGTGTATTCCGTGAAAATCAGGAAGTTGCTGAGCGTGTCATGGACTCCAACGATATCGAGCGTGAGCGTGGTATCACCATTCTGTCCAAGAACACTGCCGTTATGTATAAGGGTACCAAGATCAACATCATCGACACCCCGGGCCATGCGGACTTCGGCGGCGAGGTAGAGCGTGTCCTGAAAATGGTAAACGGTGTTATCCTGGTGGTGGATGCCTTCGAGGGTGCCATGCCCCAGACCAAATTCGTGCTTCGTAAAGCACTGGAATTAAAGCTTCCCGTTATCGTATGTATCAATAAGATCGACCGTCCCGAAGCAAGACCCGATGAGGTCGTAGACGAGGTACTGGAACTGTTCTTAGAGCTGGATGCGGATGATTCTCAGCTGGATTGTCCTTTCGTATATGCTTCCGCAAAGGCCGGTATTGCCTCTCTGGATGCTGACGAAATGGGTACTGATATGGAACCTCTGTTTGAGACCATTTTAAACTACATCCCCGCTCCCGAAGGAGATCCGGATGCGGCTACCCAGGTACTGATCAGTACCATTGATTATAATGAATATGTAGGACGTATCGGTGTCGGTAAAGTAGACAACGGTACCATCCGTGTAAACCAGGATGTGGTCATCTGTAACCACCACGATCCCGACAAGATCATCAAGACCAAGGTCAGCAAGCTGTACGAGTTCGACGGTCTGAATAAAGTAGAAGTCAAAGAAGCTGGCATCGGTTCCATCGTTGCGATCTCCGGCATCAGTGAGATCCACATCGGTGACACCCTCTGCTCTCCCGAAAATGTGGTTCCCATTCCTTTCCAGAAGATCAGTGAGCCTACCATTGCCATGCAGTTCATGGTAAACGATTCTCCTCTGGCCGGTCAGGAAGGTAAATTCGTTACCAGCCGTCACCTGCGTGACAGACTGTTCCGTGAGTTGAATACCGATGTTTCCTTACGTGTGGAAGAGACCGAGTCCGCCGACCGTTTCAAGGTATCCGGCCGTGGTGAGCTGCATCTGTCCGTACTGATCGAGAATATGCGTCGTGAAGGTTTTGAGTTTGCAGTAAGTAAGGCTGAGGTTCTGTATCATACCGATGAGAACGGCAAGAAGTTAGAACCTATGGAGCTGGCTTACATCGATGTTCCCAATGAATTTGCCGGTGCTGTTATTGAGAAGCTTGGTCAGAGAAAAGGTGAACTTCGTAACATGGGTTCCATTTCCGGCGGCACTTACACCCGTCTGGAGTTCTCCATCCCCGCAAGAGGACTGATTGGTTACCGCGGTGAGTTCATGACCGATACCAAGGGTAACGGTATTCTGAACACCGTATTCGACGACTACGGCCCTTACAAGGGAGATATCCAGTATCGTAAGATGGGTTCCCTGATCGCATTTGAAGCCGGTGAAGCTATCACCTACGGTCTGTACAATGCGCAGGAGCGTGGTACTCTCTTCATCGGACCCGGTGAAAAGGTATACTCCGGTATGGTCATCGGTCAGACCGGACGCAGTGAGGACATCGAGATCAATGTCTGCAAGAAGAAGCAGCTGACCAACACCCGTTCCTCCAGCGCTGACGAAGCTCTGCGTCTGACACCGCCCAAAATCCTGTCTCTGGAGCAGGCTCTGGACTTCATCGATACCGACGAACTGTTGGAAGTAACTCCTACCAACCTGCGTATCCGTAAGAAGATTCTGGATCCGACCATGAGGAAACGTGCCATGATCAATAAGAAAGCTTAAGAAGATTTATAAATAGAACCACCTTCATGTACTGCCTGCAGTATGTGAAGGTGGTTTTTAACTGGGTTAACAAAGAATCCCAAATGCCCACGGCGAACGGAACATCCTTCCTCGATGTAAGGTCTCCCGGTGGGAATTTTCTGACGAAAAGTGAGTAGC
>OOAM01000748.1_pt1 | contig 27230 bp, 17 predicted proteins | sample 1671131 | NCBI WGS metagenome assembly OOAM01 (sample SAMN06348125, study PRJEB24527) | human gut metagenome | biome: human gut; feature: ankylosing spondylitis patient; material: feces | host: Homo sapiens | place: China | collected 2015-10 | reverse complement strand
TAAAAATGAGAGGATTCTTTTTGTTTGTACTTCTTCTCATTAATTGTACTGTAAGCAAGGGGCAGATTTATAAGTACATAGGACTGGAAGACGGGTTGAATAATCAGAAAATATACCATATCCAAAAAGACCGACGGGGGTATATGTGGTTTCTGACTCAAGAAGGGATAGACCGTTATGATGGCAAACATATCAAGCATTACAACTTTTCAGACGATAACATGACGTTGGATTCACGGATTGCCTTGAATTGGCTTTATATGGACAACAGAAATGTATTATGGGTAATTGGTCAGAAAGGTCGTATTTTTAGGTATGATTCGCAGCATGACAAGTTTGAACTGGCTTATGTGCATCCGGAGCTGATCAGAAATAAGTCGCAAGCATTTCTGAATTATGGTTATTTGGACAAGAATGACCGTATATGGTTGTGCTGTAAAGATAGCATTACCTGGTATGATACCCATACCGGGACAGTGTTAAATATGTCGGTGCCGGTCAACGGCGAAATAACTACCATTGAACAGACAGATGGTAATCATTTTTTTATAGGGACGGGAAGTGGTTTATTTCGTGCCGGAATAGAAGAGGGGAAGTTAAGGCTGGTTCCTGATGAAGCGGTGGAAAGCATCGCTCCGGTACATGAACTTTATTACCATGCTGTTTCAAAACAGTTATTTGTGGGAAACTATAAAGAGGGAATACTTATATATGACATGGGGGGAACAGGAAAAATCATCTCTTGTCAATTCCCCAATCATGTAGAGGTTAACCAGATTGCTGCTTTAAACGCTCATGAACTTCTAGTGGCTACTGGGGGAAAAGGTGTATATAAGCTGGATGTGAATACATACATGAGTGAACCCTATATAACAGCTGATTATAGCAGTTATAACGGGATGAATGGAAATAATATTAATGATGTCTATGTGGATGAAGAAGATCGCATCTGGCTCGCAAATTATCCCACCGGCATTACAATCCGTAACAACCGTTATGGAAGTTATGACCTGATAAGACATTCTCTTGGTAATACCCGGTCACTGGTGAACGATCAGGTTCATGATGTGGTGGAGGATAGTGACGGTGACCTCTGGTTTGCAACCAGTAACGGTATCAGTTTCTATCAGACTGATACAAAAGAATGGCGTTCCTTCTTTAGTTCCTTTGATCCGGTACCGAATGATGAGAATCACATTTTTTTAGCGCTGTGTGAAGTCTCTCCCGGTGTAATGTGGGCTGGAGGTTATACATCGGGTATTTACAAGATAGAGAAGAAGAAAGGGTTTAAGGTAACTTATCTTTCTCCTGCTGCCATTGCAGGAGTACGTCCCGACCAATATATTTATGACATTAAAAAAGATTCAGGAGGTGATATCTGGTCCGGTGGATATTATCATCTAAAGCGTATCAATCTTGAGACTAAAAATGTACGTTTATATCCGGGAGTAAGTTCTATTACTACTATTCAGGAGAAGGACGGCCGGCTGATGTGGATTGGTACGCGAATGGGACTCTACCTGCTTGACAAGGAATCCGGGAGTTACCAATATATTGACCTGCCAGTTGAATCTCCCTATATATGTGCATTATACCAGAGAGAAGACGGTATCCTGTATATCGGTACCCGTGGAGCCGGACTCCTTGTTTATGACATTAATAAGAAAAAATTTATCCATCAATATCGTACTGATAACTGTGCGTTGATTTCCGACAATATTTATACAATTCTTCCACGTCAGGACGAGAGTCTTCTGATGGGTACGGAAACCGGTATTACAATCTATTCCCCCCAGAAACATTCTTTTCGTAATTGGACATGGGAACAAGGATTGATGAGTGTCAATTTTAATGCAGGTTCTGCCACCGCCTGGAATAAAAGCACACTTGTTTTTGGCGGTAATGAAGGTGCAGTTAAGTTCCCGACAAATATACAGATACCGGAACCGCATTACTCACGCCTGTTATTACGTGATTTTATGATTGCTTATCATCCTGTTTATCCGGGTGATGACGGATCTCCTTTGAAGAAGGACATTGACGAAACTGACCGGCTGGAACTAGCCTACGGACAAAATACTTTTTCCCTTGATGTAGCTTCCATTAATTATGATTATCCTTCCAACATTCTTTATTCATGGAAGATTGACGGTTATCATAAAGAGTGGAGCCGTCCGAGTCAGGATAACCGGATTCTTGTCAGAAATCTGCCTCCTGGCAGTTATACGTTGCAAATTCGCGCCATATCCAATGAAGAGAAGTATAAGACCTATGAGACTAGGAACATTCAGATTGTTATAACACCTCCGGTATGGGCCAGTTTGTGGGCTATGGTGGGATATGCAATTCTGTTGGTATTGGTTATGATTATCATCTTTCGTATCATCATGTTGCAAAAGCAGAAGAAAGTGTCGGATGAGAAGACACGGTTCTTCATTAATACGGCTCATGACATACGTACGCCGCTTACGTTGATAAAAGCTCCGCTGGAGGAAGTCATAGAAAATCGTATGGTGACCGAACAGGCGTTACCCCATATGAATATGGCTCTTAAGAATGTAAATACATTGCTTCAGCTGACAACGAACTTGATAAATTTCGAACGGATAGATGTCTATTCATCCACTCTTTATGTTTCCGAGTATGAGCTGAATACTTTTATGAATGATGTTTGTGCCGCTTTTCGCAAATATGCTGAAATGAAACATGTCAGATTTGTTTATGAAAGCAATTTTGACTATCTGAATGTGTGGTTTGATAGTGACAAGATGGGATCTATTTTGAAAAATATCTTGTCGAATGCATTGAAGTATACACCTGAAGAAGGTAGTGTCTGCATTTCCGCCTGCGAGGAAGGAAACACTTGGAGCATTGAGGTGAAAGATACGGGAATTGGTATTCCTTCGTGCGAACAGAAGAAATTGTTCAGGAACTGTTTTAGAGGTAGTAATGTTGTCAATCTAAAAGTGACAGGTAGCGGAATAGGGCTGATGTTGGTATACAAACTAGTCAAATTACATAAAGGCAAGATTCAGATTCAGAGCAATGAACAACAAGGCACTTGTGTACGAGTAACTTTCCCGAAAGGAAATAGCCATCTTCATAAAGCTAAATTTATTTCTCCCAAGCTGCCGGATGAACGTCCGGAGACTATCATACCGGGTAGTATTTTTGATTTGCCGGTTATGGAGATATCCCAGATAAACAGTTCCTTACAACGTATCCTGATAGTGGAGGATAATGATGATTTGCGCAATTATCTGGTGGATATGCTGAAGACGAGTTATAATATTCAGGCTTGTCCGAATGGAAAGGATGCACTAATCATAATTAGGGAATTTAATCCGGATCTTGTTATATCCGATATAATGATGCCTGAAATGAGCGGAGATGAACTTTGTTCAGCGATAAAAGGGGATCTTGAGATGTCTCATATTCCGGTCGTTTTGCTGACAGCATTGGGAGACGAGAAGAATATGCTCGAAGGGCTGGAAATCGGAGCGGATGCTTATATCACCAAGCCTTTCAGTGTAGGAATACTCAAGGCAACGATTAAGAATTTACTGGCGAATCGTGCTTTGCTCCGTCAGGTTTATAATAGTATCGAAGAGGAAGAACAGAATTTTCCGGTTAATTGTACTAATACTTTGGACTGGAAATTTATAGCTTCGGTCAAGGAATGTATAGAGAAGAACATGGGGGATCCGGATTTTAATGTAGAAATGCTTAGCAGTCGCCATCACATGAGTCGTACGAGTTTCTTTAATAAATTAAAGGTCTTGACAGGTTATGCTCCGGCTGATTATATCCGGATGATACGTTTGCAACATGCTGCACAATTGCTAAAGCAAGGAGAATATACAATAGCGGAAATTACCGATATGGTCGGGTTCTCGGATGCGAAATATTTCCGTGAGGTATTTAAAAAATATTATGGTGTAAGTCCGAGCAAGTATGGAGAGTCGGAAAAGACAGGATCTTATCCGGCAATCAATTTAAAAAATGAGAAATAGTAGGTGGCGTATATAAACATTGTTCTATGTCCGGTTGTTATGTTTGGCAAACAAATATATATTCTGCCGGATGAAAGCAATATTGATATTTTTAGCTGGTCTGCTTTTCCCTATAACTTTTTTATTCGGGCAAAGTGCAATTCAGAAATATGCGGGAACGGCTATGCCGTATCCTTTTATAAAGAATCTATCTGTTTTGAACCATGATGGTATGGTTCCTTTTTATATCAATCATTTAGGAAGGCACGGAGCACGGTTCCCGACTTCGGGAAGAGCATTAGAGAAGGTTAGAAATGTACTTATATTGGCGGAGCAGGAAAAAAGATTGACTGTAAAAGGTCAGGAACTGCTTGCTACGGTATTACGGCTATCCGAAGCTTTCGAAGGACAATGGGGAGAATTGTCGGCAGTAGGAGAGCAGGAACAAAAGGGGATAGCAGAGCGTATGCTATTGCGTTATCCAGAAATATTTGTAGATTCGGCGCGAATTGAAGCGATAGCTTCCTATATTCCTCGTTGTATTAGTAGTATGGATGCTTTTCTTTCTGGTATGGAAAAACAGGATTCCTCATTGGTAATAAAGAAAAGTGCAGGAAAGCAATATAACCCACTTCTTCGTTTTTTTGATTTGAACAAGCCTTATGTTTATTATAAAGAGAAAGGTGACTGGATTTCTTTGTATGAATCATTTGTGCAAGATAAGATAGTTTTTACACCTGTCATGAAAAGGATTTTTCTCACCTCAGGACAAGAAACAGAACAGGAAAAACGGGAGTTTGTCATGGCTTTGTTCTCAATAGCAGCTATATTTCCTGATACAGGCTTATCTTTTAATATGAAAGGTATTCTCAATGATAAAGAATGGTATGGTTATTGGCAAACACAAAACTTGCGGCAATATCTGACTAAAAGTGCAGCGCCAGTTGGAAATATGTTGCCGGTTGCAATTGCATGGCCGTTACTTTCAGAGTTTATTCAAACGACAGAGCAGGCAATTAACGGGCAATCGGACAATCGGGTGGATCTTCGTTTTGCGCATGCAGAGACTGTCATTCCTTTTGTAGCATTGATGGGTATAGGAAAAACGGATATACAGATAGCATCACCTGATTCCGTATCTATTTATTGGAAAGATTATGAAATTGCTCCGATGGCAGCTAATGTGCAATGGGTGTTTTATCGTGATAAGGACTGTCAAGTCTGGGTCAAAATACTTTTGAATGAGCAAGAAGCAACCATTCCGGTGGTCACATCCTTTTTCCCATATTATCGGTGGGAAGAAGTCTGCCACTATCTGAAACAACGGATAGCAATATCAAAAGAGATTCTTTCCAGGTTTTCAAGTAAGACTGATTAGCAAAAAAGCCCTGTAAGAATGATTGCTTCTCACAGGGCTTATTTGTATGGGAAGAGAATTTTTTATAATAATTTGTTGGAACCAAGTATAATCAACATGGTATATCCCAATATCAGTCCGATGATTCCCATGATTATTCCGACTTTTTCCATATCCTTTTGCTGAATCATGCCTGTGGCATGTGCCAATGCGTTGGGAGGAGTACTGATAGGCAATATCATTGCTAATGATGAACCGATTGCCACTCCAATCAATAAAGTCTCTACCCCACCTAGGGAAGATAGGTTCTCACGCATGCTGCTTCCTGCAATGGCTAGGATGGGGACGAGCAATGCGGCAGTAGCTGTATGTGAGATGAAATTAGCCATAGCATAACAAATAAGTCCGGAGCCGACAATCATTAATACAGGAGGCCATGTGTTGAATGGGATAGCTTCAATCATATGTTTCGCCAGTCCGGTTTCCTGTAAAGCAACGCCCAGAGCGAAGCCGCCGGCTACCATCCAAAGTACGCTCCAACTGATTTCTTCCAGATCGCGTTTGGTGATGACTCCCGTTATACAGAAAACGGCTACCGGAATCATAGCTACTACATTAGAGTTTACTCCCGTCACCTTGTCAAACATCCAAAGTATGACTGTGATAGCAAAAGTGATATAAACCACAATGGAACGCCAGTCTTTTTTGGCTTCACCTTCAATTTGTAATTCAATATTTTTTTGTTTAAAGGGAAACAATCGTAAAAGTATGAACCAAGCGATAAACAATACAATAATAGTATAGGGTAACATAAAACTCATCCATTCTCCGAAACCGATATTTAGGTTCAGTCCCTCCGGATCATTCAGGTATTTTAAGGCAATTGCGTTGGGCGGTGTGCCGATAGGAGTTCCCATGCCACCCACATTAGCAGCTACAGGAATAGCCATAGCCAGACCAATTTTTCCTTTACCGTCTGCCGGAAGTACTTTTAATACAGGAGTTAGGAAAGTGAGCATCATGGCAGCTGTAGCCGTGTTGCTAAGGAACATTGAAAATACAGCTGTAACAAGAATGAATCCTAATAGTACATAGCGTGATTGGGTTCCGAAAGGTCTTAGCATGACGCGTGCCAACAATACGTCCAATCCGCTTTTGGTTGCTGCGATGGCAAGTATGAACCCACCAATAAATAACATAATGATTGGATCGGCAAAGCAATGCATAATGGACTTATATTTGACTGTCTGTCCCAATTCTTCTGTCGAGATTCCTTGAGTAAGGAACCATAAGCTGCTGTCGGAAACGGTGAGTAACAATAAAACGACAATCAATACGGAAGTGGTCCATGCAGGGACAGCCTCGAATACCCACATCAGTGTGGCAAAAATAAAGATAGAAATAAGTCTTTGTTCTATAACTGTTAACCCTTCTATACCAAATGTGTCAATAGGGAGGAGCCATAAAATAAGGGAAAGGGTAATAGCTACGGTTAGCTTTATGCATCTGGCCACTGTCTGATTTTTTGCCAACCGTTTGGCTTTCTTTAAGTCCTGATAAGCTTCCACTAGATGGAAGCCGTGAAAAATCTTGTACATAATACTAGTTTAAGATAAGATTAAAAAACGGTGCAAAAATAACTTTTTATTCTATATCTCGTAAATCAACGAGAGAAGTTTTTTATAATTCTTTTGGATTGTGATGTCCTTGAAGATATTAATATGGATATTAGGTAGTCTGCTGCAATTTCTCTAAATTTGTGCCATTAACTCGACTAATACATTCATGGAGCACACTGAAACTTTAATAGTAGAGCAGTTGAAGATAGGCAACGAAGACGCCTATCAATACATCTATGACCGTCACTATGCTCTGCTGTGTCATGTCGCAAGTGGCTATGTAAAAGATCAATTCCTCGCGGAAACCATTGTCGGGGATACTATTTTTCATTTATGGGAGATTCGTGAAACGTTAGAGATTTCCGTTTCTATCCGTAGCTATTTGGTGAGAGCCGTCCGTAATCGTTGTATCAACTATCTGAATTCTGAATGGGAAAAGCGTGAGATCGCGTTTTCATCTCTAATGCCTGATGAGATAACAGACGATAAAATGACGATCTCCGATTCGCATCCGTTAGGTGCATTGCTGGAGCGTGAACTGGAAGAGGAAATATATAAAGCCATTGATAAATTGCCGAATGAATGTCGTCGCGTATTCGATAAAAGTCGTTTTGAAGGAAAATCATACGAAGAAATTTCTCAAGAGTTAGGCATCTCTGTCAATACGGTTAAATATCATATAAAGAATGCATTAGCATCTTTACAAATGAATCTAAGTAAATATCTGATTACTCTACTTTTATTTTTTTTCGGGTAAAAACGAAAAAAAGTCATTTTCAGACTACCCTCAATTAAAAAACTACTGTCTCCTTTATAGAACGCAGAAAAATGGAAGAAGAAAAGAAACATATTGATGAATTGATTGCAACCTATCTGACGGAAGGTTTGGACAAAAATGCTTTAGCCGAACTGAAAGCATGGATAGCTGCATCACCTGAAAATAAGAATTACTTTATTCAGCAGCGGGAAGTCTGGTTTTCTGCTGTCAGTCGTGAAGCTGCGTCGAAATACAATAAAGATAAAGCGTTCGATACATTTAAGAAACGTATCGGAAATCGGAAGGAAATAGAAAAAACGTCTCATCATGGATTCCGGTTGTCAATGTTGTGGCGTTATGCAGCGATTATTGCAGTCATACTTGCAGTCGGCTGCTTCTCTTATTGGCAGGGAGGAGTGAACGTAAAAGACACATTCGCGGATATATCCGTAGAAGCTCCTTTAGGATCGAGGACAAAGCTTTATTTGCCGGACGGTACATTGGTTTGGCTGAATGCCGGTTCACGAATGACTTACTCACAAGGTTTCGGAGTCGATAATCGTATGATCGAACTGGAAGGTGAGGGATATTTTGAAGTCCGGCGGAATGAAAAACTCCCTTTCTTTGTAAAGACTAAAGATTTACAATTGCAAGTACTGGGAACAAAATTTAATTTTCGCGATTACCCGGAGGATCATGAAGTCGTAGTATCTTTATTGGAAGGGAAAGTAGAACTGAATAATTTACTGAAAAAAGAGAAAGAAGCAATTCTTGCGCCTGATGAGAGAGCAATATTGAATAAAACGAACGGACGGATGACAGTAGAAACAGTTACAGCCTCTAATGCTTCGCAATGGACGGACGGTTATCTGTTTTTTGATGAAGAGCTTCTGCCGGACATCGTGAAAGAATTGGAACGTAGCTACAATGTAACTATTCGCATTGCCAATGATTCTTTAAATACCTTCCGGTTCTACGGTAATTTTGTCCGTCGGGAGCAAAGTATTCAGGAAGTATTGGATGCGTTGGCATCTACGGAGAAAATACAATATAAGATTGAAGAACGCAATATAACTATCTATTAACCGGTTACCAGAGATTTATAATACTATGATTGTTTAACCTTAGAAATTGAAGAATATGAAGGAAGAAAATAATACTGAATAGTCTTTAGTGAATGAATAAGGAGAGAAAAATAAAAACCGGAAGATCTCGAACATCTTCCGGCTCCTGAATCTCTTCTTCAACAACTTTCAAACGTGAGCATGTTTTCAAAAGAGATAATGCAAAGTTAGCAAAATACATCTCTTTTAAAACGAGTTATTCAAGTTTTAATTAAATAATTTGTTTATTTTATGAATTACAGGAAGAAGGCCATATTAATGGTCGTGGCTCTCTTTTGCCTTAACATAGCAATGCTAGCCCAGGCCGTTTCATTGAAAATGAATAATGTTTCAGTGAAAGAAGCAATGACGCAACTGAAGAATAAAAGCGGATATTCTTTCGTATATAAAGTGGGAGATCTGGATACAAAGAAAATTGTGAGTGTAAAGGCAAAGCAGTTGAATGAGGCTATCGATCAGATATTGTACGGGCAAGATGTTGTTTATGAGGTAAAAGGTAAAAACATTGTTGTCCAAAAAGGGCAACGGCAGAATACCTCTAAAGACACTAAAAAACGTAAAATCACAGGTGTGGTGAATGATGCCAATGGTGAACCGATCATCGGTGCTACCATCAAGGAAAAAGGAACGGCTAACGGAACCGCATCTGATTTGAATGCGAAGTTCTCGTTGGAAGTATCACCGGGAGCCGTATTAGAGATTTCCTATATTGGTTATCAGACACAGGAAGTAAAAGTGGGAGACCGGACCTCTTTATCCGTGACCTTGGCTGAAAATCAGCAAATTTTAGATGAGGTGGTAGTGGTGGGCTATGGTACGACTTCCCGCAAGAATCTGACTACTTCTATTGCTACAGTAAAAACAGAAAAAATATCGAAAGCAGCTACCAGTAATATTTCCGGAATGTTGTTGGGGCGTGCTGCCGGTTTGCAGGCAACCGTATCCAGTCCCCAGCCGGGGGGAGGCATCAATATCTCCATTCGTGGAGGTGGTACACCGATTTATGTGGTAGATGGAGTGGTTATGCCTAGCGGCTCTTTTGAAGTCGGTACGGGGAGCACATCACTTCCTTCCTCCGTCAACCGTGCAGGATTGGCAGGATTAAATCCCAACGATATTGAATCTATTGAAATCCTGAAAGATGCTTCTGCCGCCATTTATGGTATCGGAGCTGCCGATGGTGTTATTTTGGTGACTACCAAAAAGGGAAAAGAAGGAAAACCGACCATAGTGTATGAAGGAAGTTATTCCATACAGAAACATTATCCTTATCTGGAGGTATTGAGTGGTCCCGAATTGATGAACATGGTCAATGTTTTTAGTAAGGAGAATTATTTATATGACAAAGGTCAGTATCCTTATGGAAATACCGCTTATGATGATAAGTGGACACCTATCTTTACACCGACACAAATAGCCAATGCTCCGACTACGGACTGGTTGGACAAAGTGCTGAAAACAGGTGCGGTGACCAATCATAATCTGACGATTAGCGGTGGTTCTGAAAAGTTTAAATATTATCTGGGTGTTAACTACTATAAAGAAGATGCTACCGTTCATAATTCGGATATGGAGCGCTACTCTTTGCGTACAAATATCACCTCCCAACTGACTAACTTTTTGAAACTGACAACAATCGTCAATTTGAATCAGAATAATTACACGAACTCTACTGTTGGCGGGGATGTTGGGAACTTAGGAGATCAGGGAGCCGGAGCACTTTTCGGAGCAATTTTCTATCCTTCCTATCTTCCTATATACGATGCCGAAGGGAAATATAATGTATTTAGCCGGACGCCTAACCCTGTTTCCATGCATGATATTAATGATAAGTCCGAGCAAAGTGGTTATTACATGAATTTCTCATTGGATGTTGATATCATAAAGAATATGCTTTCGGCAAAAGTGTTGTATGGATTGAACAAGGAAAATACCTCTCGTGATTCATACATACCTTCTGATGTTTACTACGCATTGCAACGTAAATCCAGAGGAAACTTAGGATATGGAAAAAGGCAACAAAGCACTCTCGAAGGTACATTGACATTTCAACATAAGTTTGGAGAGCTGTTGGATATGAATCTGATGGCCGGTATGGGACGTTATCTCGATAGTGGCGATGGTTCGGATATATCATACGAAAATGCGAATGATCATATACAGGGAAGCAGTGTAGGCATGGCAGACGGTCCTTTCTATCCGACTTCTTATAAATATAAAAATGAAAAGAGGTCACAGTTTGTCAGAGGAAATTTCGACTTATTGGGTCGCTATGTAGTATCTGCTTCATTGCGCCGTGACGGTACGGATAAATTCTTTCCCAGTAAGAAATATGCTCTCTTCCCATCTGTTTCTCTAGCATGGAAAATGAACGAAGAATCATTTATAAAGAATATCTCCTGGATTAATATGTTGAAACTAAGAGCCAGTTATGGTGAAACTGGTAGTGACAATTTAGGTACAACACTATATGGTATTGTAACAACTACCCGTGAAGATGTTCAGTTCAATAATAATTCAGTTACCTATATTCCTTACATATTGTCCGGTGCCAACTATGAAGATGTAACCTGGCAAAAGACAGTCATGAAAAATATCGGATTGGATTTTTCTATTTTTAGAGATAGAATCTGGGGTAGTGTAGACGTGTTCCGTAATGACGTAACCCATTTGTTGGGAACAGCACCGACAGAATTATTGGGAATGCACGGAACACGTCCTATCAATGGAGGACATTATAAACGTACCGGAATAGATGTGAGCCTGAACTCATTGAATCTTCAGACACATGATTTTAAATGGACCTCTCAAATTACGATGTCCCATTACAATGCAGTATGGATCGAACGTATGCCCAACTATGATTATCAGAAATATCAGAAAAGGAAAAATGAACCGATGAATGCATTCTATTATTATAAAACGACTGGTATTATCGATATGGATAAGAGTAATATGCCCGAATCTCAACGTTCATTGGGACCTGCCGCCTGTATGCCGGGTTATCCTATTGTAGAAGATAAAAATGGTGATGGAATCATTGACGTGAATGACTCTTACATGGATAACATGCTTCCTAAATTGTATTTTGGTTTTGGCAATACGTTTACATGGAAAAACTTTGATCTGGATATATTTATGTACGGACAATTAGGTGTAAAGAAATGGAATGACGCATATAGTTATAGTGCAGATGCCGGAAATCTCTCCAGGGGAGTGGATGCGCACAATGTTGGTATCTATTCTTATAACATCTGGAATACCCAGACAAACACGAACGGATATTTCCCAGGTATTGCAATCAGTAAATCAGTGGCTTTACCCGAAAATCTGGGCTTTGATTATACAAGAGAAAATGCCTCTTATATACGTGTGAGAAACATCACATTGGGATATAACCTGGGTCCCAAAGAATTATCCGTATTTAAAGGGTATATTAGGGGAATACGTGTGTTTGTCGACTTTCAGAATCCTTTGACCTTTACCAAATACAAGGGATATGACCCTGAAATCAACACTTCCTCTTCTAATTTGACTGGAGGGCAATATCCTCAAATGAGAGTTTATTCAATAGGTGCAAAATTAACCTTCTAAACTTCAAGCTATGAAATCTAACAAATTATGTCGTATGAAAAAGAAGATTTTTTTACCGATGCTTGTTTCCTTGCAACTATTATTCGGTAGTTGTGAGAATAATTTTGATCCTTATATTTATGGAGCTTTGTTGCAGGGAGAATATCCTTCTACAGAGCAGGAGTATGTTTCCTATATGATGATTTGCTACTTGCCATACACCACAGTTTGGACGTATGATATGGGTTCGGGCGGTTTGCAACATGGCATTCATATTCCGTCAGGCGGAGTGGTGCGTATGTTTGATTCTACTTCTGATATATGTGCATATGCAGCGACGGTAGGAGCGGACTGGAGACGTTTTAGTTTAGGAGATTATAGTAATTGTTTTTATTATTGGCGCGGAAATGTGGAAGATAACAGTAACCTCAACCATTTTCCGAAAACGGCTCAAATAACCCGTATGACTGAAGTGATTGGAACTTTGGAGAAAGCTCCCCTGACTGCTCTTACAGAAGAAAAAAAGAATAACCTGCTTGGAGAAGCACGTCTGTGTCGTGGATTGATGATGTACTTTCTGTTACATGTTTACGGTCCTGTACCGGTCATCCTAGACCCCGAAAAAGTAATTGATCCGGAAGCGTTATCGAATACCGTGCGTCCTTCTTTGGACGAAATGACTCAATGGATTACGGATGATTTGGAATTTGCCGCAAAGAACGCTCCCGAAACAGCTCCGGATTTGGGACGCTATACGCGTGACTATGCCCGTTTCTGCCTGATGAAACACTGTCTGAACGAGGGTGAACACATGGAAGGCTATTATCAGAGAGCGATGGATATGTATAATGAACTCAATACGGGTAAATATGATTTGTTTAAAACTGGAAGTACCCCATACGTTGACCTGTTTAAGAATGCCAATAAATTCAATAAAGAGATCATTATGGCTGTCAGTTGTAGTCCGACTGCCGATGGTAATCCGAAACATGGAAATGCGAACCCTTTCCTGATGTGGGCTTTACCTTCCGATGTGGCAAAAGAGGCTCCTTTCCCGATGGGAGGTGGATGGATGCAGGCTTTCAGTATGGACAAGAAATACTACGATGGTGCGCCCGTATAGGCGATATAATAAATATAGCATTGGCAAGCTATTAGGTAAGTGTTCCAATATTTACCTATCATCACCAGCTTATCTGCCCACGAAAGGACGGCAGGGAGTATAGCACGCTGGAAAGCCATAAGTCAATTAGTTATCAAATTGCAACTGAATGGTGAGATGAAACAGATAGATACGAGGATAAAATCCAAACTGATTGAATGATAGTCCAAGTGAACCCAGTATGTTTTATAGTGAAAGATAACTTAACTCGCTATACCGTAATACCTCTGTTGCGAGCGTCGTGTAGTAGAGGCAGGAACAAATTACGGCACAACCGCAGTAAGCGGTAACGGGCGGAAGTCATATCCGATAATCTATCATAGCCATGTTATTATATCGTAAACGGGGATTGCCTAAATCGGAACGCCGCAAGGCTATTAGGTACAGACCTATGAAAATCCGACAAGGCAACGGAGCTTCCGTAGTAGTCTGAGCAGGGGAAAGCCCTGTACATGGCGAAGGGAAGCAGCTAATAATTTTAATGCAAATAACGGAAAATGTGAGAGACATTATGAGAAGTCCAGAGTATGTATTAAACAGTCTAACGGAACACAGTGAAAATTTGAATTACAAGTTCGAACGCTTGTACCGTATCTTTTTCAATGAGGAAATGTATTACGTTGCCTACCAACGCATATATGCGAAACCGGGCAATATGACAGCAGGTGCAGATGGGAAAACCATTGACCAAATGAGCCTGAACCGAATTGAACAACTGATAACATCGTTGAAAGATGAGAGTTATCAGCCCCAACCCTCAAAACGGATGTATATCCCAAAGAAAAATGGGAAAATGCGTCCATTAGGTGTACCAGCTTTTAACGATAAATTATTGCAGGAAGTGGTCAGAATGATATTGGAAGCCATCTATGAAAGACAGTTTGAAAAAACGTCGCATGGCTTCCGACCCCTAAGAAGCTGCCACACTGCCTTGTCTGATATTCAGAAGACATTTTCGGGCGTGAAATGGTTCGTAGAAGGTGATATTAAGGGATTTTTCGACAATATCAATCATGAGATACTGATAGGTATTCTGAAAGAACGTATCGCTGACGAAAGATTTATTCGCTTGATTAGAAAATTTCTGAATGCAGGATATATCGAAGACTGGAACTTTCATAACTCCTACAGCGGAACACCGCAAGGCGGAATTGTCAGCCCTATCTTGGCAAACATATACCTTGATAAGTTGGATAAATTCATGAAGGAATACACTGAAAAATTTGATAAGGGGAAAGAACGGAAAAGAACCAAACAGGCAGTATCACTTGAAGGCAAACGACACCGTATTCTGAAAAAGTTGAAAGTGGTAAAAGACAAAAATGAAAGGTCAGAATTGATAAGACAATATAAGGCTTATCAAAAAGAAGGTTTGCAGTATTCTGATGGTGACGAAATGGATATGAACTACAGAAAACTCAAATACGTGAGATATGCGGATGATTTTCTAATTGGAATCATTGGCAGTAAACAAGATGCTATCATCATCAAAGAGGACATAAAGAACTTCCTCTATGAAAAGTTGGCTCTTACACTGTCCGATGAGAAAACACTTATCACCCATGCTGAAAACGCTGCAAAATTTCTCGGATATGAGATTTTTGTAAGGAAATCCAATGACACCAAAAGAAGCAAATACGGAGTACTAAGACGTGTCTTCAATAAGAGGATACAATTGGCACTTGGAAAGGATACGTTTAAGAAAAAGTTGCTCGAATATCGTGTTTTAGAAATAAAGATACACAACGGCAAGGAGTATTGGAAAGCAAAATCCCGTCCCAAACTTTCAAACAACAATGACTTTGAGATACTTGACAGGTACAACAAGGAAATAAAGGGCATTTACAATTACTATTGTTTGGCTAATAATTGTAGTAGTCTGTCAAAACTTGGGTATATCATGAAATATAGTATGTACAAAACATTTGCGCAGAAATATCGGACAACGATGTCGCAAATCCGAAAAAAGTACACCAAGAATGGACTTTTTTCAGTTAGATACTATTTAAAGAACGGTACTGCCAAAGACTTGACCTTTTATCATGGTGGGTTCAAAAAGAAAAATCCAATGAACATTAAGGATTTAGACAACTTGCCCAAATTCACATATCATCCTACAAACACAAGTCTTATAGATAGGCTGAAAGCGGAAAAATGTGAATTATGTGGAGTAGTCGATAAGTTAGTGATGCACCATGTGAGAAAATTAAAAAATCTTCAAGGGAAAACTACCTGCGAAAAACAAATGATGGCTCGCAAACGAAAGACTATTGCCATATGTGGTAAGTGTTACAAAAAACTCAGTAACAATGAATAGATTGATATTATTAGTAGAAAGCCGGATACGCGGAGACGTGTACGTCCGGTTTGGGGGCGAGCTTCCGAAAACCCACCGTAGTAATACGGCAGGGCGTTGGATGCTTAGCCTACCTTTCGAAAGCAACGACGGTCGTCTGAAAACCATTGTAACCAGTTATAAGGACAAGAATGGTGTCGTTATCAACAAAGATAATCTGGGGGTGAGATGGAACGGATATATTATAAATAAATTCCCGCAGGAAACGATGACTACTTTCCAGGGTACCGATATTCCTTTGGCAAGATGGGCCGATGTATTATTGATGTATGCAGAGGCAGAAGTGCGTAAAACAGGAACTGTACCTTCCGTAGCTGCTATAAATGCGGTGAATCAGGTGAGGAAAAGAGCCGGGCTGTCGGACTTGCCGAGCGTGACAACCAATACAAAAGACGCTTTTTTAAACGCTATTCTGATAGAGCGGGGACATGAATTTTTCTATGAAGGTAATCGAAAGATTGACTTGATCCGTTTTAATAAATACGCGCAAGAAATGTATAAGGCGAAAGGCATAATGCCGACGCATCAATACATGCCGATTCCTAACTATGCAGTCGAACAGGCCATTTCTTATGGAAAAGAGCTGAAGCAGACTTGGGAACGTCCGGGTTGGGCGGAGGATAAGAGCAAAGCGCAACAAAGTATAAATTAAACCTATTAACTGAATAAAAGATATGAAACGTATGAGTTACTATATAATTGGTCTATTATTGTCTTTAATGAGTTGGTCGTGTTCGGATGATGCAGAAACAGGCAGAGAAGAAATTCCGGTGGAAACTGATGGCGGATATTTGTTCGCCCACATGACTAATGCAAATTATGGAAAGTTATATTATGCTGTTTCCCGGGATGGCATCAACTGGGAAACACTGAATAAAGGCCGGATCATCAATAGCGCTTACATTGGACATCCTGATATTTGTCAGGGACATGATGGAGCTTTCTATATGATTGCAGTCAATCCGCTGGCTTTGTGGCGTTCGGAAAATCTGGTGACATGGACATCTACCCAGTTGAATGAAATGATTTTTAATCGTAGTAATGCACAGGGATTCTATACTACCTATTATTGGGGAGCACCCAAAATGTTTTATGACAAGGATAGCGAACAGTACATTATAAGCTGGCATGCCTGCAACGACCCGGATAAGGACGATTGGGACAGTATGCGCACTCTCTATGTGTTGACAAAGGATTTCGAGACCTATACGGAACCACAGAAATTATTCAATTTTACCGGTACGGATGAGAATATGGCTATTATCGATGCTATTATCCGTAAAGTAAACGGTGTTTATTATGCGATTATGAAAGACGAACGCGATCCGGCTGTTGCTCCGGAAACAGGGAAAACAGTCCGTATTGCCACCTCTTCCAATCTGACTGGTCCCTATACCAATCCGGGAGCACCTGTCACTCCGAATGATATGATGCGTGAAGCACCTATTTTTATCGAACGGCCGAATCATAGCGGTTGGTTTATTTATGCGGAATCTTATGCAGCCAAACCTTATGGGTATCATTTGTTTCAGTCGACCTCTATGGACGGGCCATGGAAAGAACGTACTTTCTCCGGACCTAATGTAAAGGATGGTACGGACAGACCCGGCGCACGACACGGCTGTATTGTGAAGGTGAACGAAACAGTTTATCAAGCTCTGCTGAAAGCATATAAAAAATAAATGTATAATCTTAATATGACTGCATTATGAAATATTATATATATACGGTCCTTCTGTTGCTGTTAACGGCATCTTGCAGTGATGACGTACAGAAATGGGATCAATGGCCGGAATGGAAACTTGCCTCTCCTCTTTCTGTAGGAGGTCAAGTGTTGGATGAAGAGATTTACTCTAATTTTCAGGGAAAAAAGCTTCATCTGGACAAAGGACAGGAAGTCGAGTTTTCGGGGATTGACGAAATAGAATCCATTCTTTCACCGGATTACTTTGAATATGTGTCCGAAAATAAGGCCCGTTTCAAAGGAGAGACGGCTGATTATAGTGTGCTTTATGATCCTGCTAATGAGCTTTTGTACATAGAAAAAGCCGGGGCGACCTATCCGGACGGATTATGGTTCTGCGGAGCCAACTGGGGACATCCTCAAGCGAGGCTGGTTACCACAAGCGGTTGGAGTATGGACGGACCTAACAATGTGCTTTATTGTTATAAAAGTGCCGACAATGTTTTTCAACTGACTCTCTATCTGGCTAATAACTTCTCATTTAAGTTTTTCAAGCATAGAGGCTGGGGAGAGGGAGACAATGAGATCACTACTCTTCCCGAAGATAATATCACTCTAACTACCCCTTTCTTGGTTGCCGGAAAGACGGGAGGAGATTTTATTCCGGGACCGCTGTTCCAACCCGGAGTTTATCTTATCACGCTCGATTTGAACAATAACACTTGTGCTTTTGAAGCGAAAGATGAGAATATTCAAGAACAATCTTTCCTAGTTAACGGTCAGGAAATGGGTATATTAGAAGAGGCTTCATCTTTTCTGGGCATTGCTTTGGAACTTCATAAAGGTGATGAAGTGACTTTCAGCAATTTTGGTGATGTGAGAAAGATGCTTCAACCGGATTTCTTTGAAAACATAACAAAAGATAAAGCTACATTTATAGGAGTAGACGGAAACTATAAATTGTATTATGATCCGATAAACAAACTGACATATCTGGAAAACCGCTCGGTAAATTATCCGGATGGGTTATGGGTTTGCGGATCCAGTTTCGGACATCCTCAAGCCGGACGGGTGACTGTCGGTGCATGGACTTTCAACTTGCCGAGTGATGCATTCCAGTGTGTGAAGGTAGCAGACAATATTTTTGAAACCACCCTTTATCTGGTTAAAGATTTCCAGTTTAAATTCTACAAACAACGTCCTTGGGGAGGTGAACTGGCTAGTACTATTGTCAATACGCAACCTGTTAATTTATTGGGTAAGGGATGGTATTACAGTGATCCGGTAACAGGTGGCACTGGTGGCGGACATTTTACCGGTGATTTTGTAGCCGGACCGGATTTCACACCGGGAGTATATCGTGTCCGGATAGATTTGAATAAGAATATATGTATGTTTATTGATAAGGTGGATGAAGGACAACTTGGACCGGAATCTTATAAAATAAATGGTACGGAACTGACTCAATCTACTAATCCAAGCTATACCGCTGTAGAGTTAAACCTCACGAAAGGACAAGTGGTCGATTTCGAAGGATTTAGTTATCTGGACTATATGCTTCAACCGGAATACTTTACGAATGAAAATGGACAATATAAGTTTAACGCTCCGGACGGTAAGTATCGGATTTCATATAATAAGGATAGAGAACTTATATATGTAGAGAAAACGACCGATACGGAATTCCCGGAAACAGTATGGATAACTGGAGCTGCCTTCGGCCATCCTAGAATCAGCGGACTCCTTCCCGATGACATTGGAAATTGGGGATGGGATAATCCAAAAGACTTTATTTGTTGTGTGAAGACCGGAGATCGTGTATATGAAACTAACCTCCTTCTGAACAACGATTTCATGTTCAGATTTTATAAAAGAAAAGGTTGGAATAATGAAATTACTTCGTTTGATGTGACCATCGTATCTGAAGGTGATTTAATAGCCCGGGGCGGTTATTGGGATGGAGATCAATGGAAGGAAACAGAGAACTTTGGACCGGGAAATAATTTCAGAGCCGGTATATATCATGTCAAACTGGATATGAATACAAATACCTGTACGTTTACAAAGAGATAATAGTCTGACATAGGTATTAGTGTTACATAAGATAAAGAGGCCGGGTTTCACCGAAACACGACCTCTTTATACAAATAGCAATGTGGCTTTTTCTTTCAGAAATGTCTTATTATATAGATTCTAAAAATAATATTCATGAAGAATTTCCTATTTGTCTTAACTTTATTGTTTTCATTATCATCCTTTTCCCAGTCTCCGGTCGATAAGTCTTTTCCTCCGGAAGAGTTGTTTGCTTTGGGCTCTTACTATTATCCCGAGCAATGGGATTCCTCCCAATGGGAGCGTGATTTGAAGAAAATGTCGGAAATGGGCATCAAATTCACCCATTTTGCAGAGTTCGCCTGGTCTATGATGGAACCGGAAGAGGGAGAATATCATTTTGAATGGCTGGATCGTGCAGTCTCTCTGGCGGAGAAGTATGGTCTGAAAGTAATCATGTGTACACCTACCCCCACGCCTCCCGTCTGGCTGTCGAAAAAATATTCCGACATACTGATTCAACGGGATAATGGAGTGACTATTCAACACGGACGACGTCAGCACGCTTCCTGGAGTAGCGATCGCTACCGTCATTATGTAGAAAATATCGTTTCCCGCCTGGCAATACATTATGGCAATAATCCCACTGTTATCGGCTGGCAGATTGACAATGAACCGGGACACTACGGGGTGGTAGATTACAGTGAAAATGCACAAGCCAAATTCCGTATCTGGTTACAGAAGAAATACGGCACTATTGACAAACTGAATGATACCTGGGGTGCCTCTTTCTGGAGTGAAACCTATCAGAACTTCGAGCAGGTTCGCCTTCCCAACCAGCAGGAAGTACCTGATAAGGCCAATCCTCACGCCATGCTCGATTTGAACCGCTTTATGGCGGATGAACTGGCAGGCTTTGTCAATATGCAGGCAGACATCCTTCGGCGGCATATCCACAAAGACCAATGGATCACTACCAACCTGATACCTATTTTCAATCCGGTCGATCCGGTACGGATCGATCATCCGGACTTCCTGACCTACACCCGCTATCTGGTGACCGGACATAATCAGGGAATAGGCAGCCAGGGTTTCCGGATGGGTATTCCGGAAGATCTCGGTTTCTCAAACGACCAGTTCCGTAATCGCGTAGGTAAAGCCTTTGGAGTTATGGAACTCCAACCCGGGCAGGTGAACTGGGGAGTGTATAACCCCCAACCTTTACCCGGTGCCATCCGTATGTGGGTGTATCACGTCTTTGCAGGTGGTGGGAAATTCGTATGCAATTACCGTTTCCGTCAACCTCTGAAAGGCAGTGAGCAATATCATTACGGTATGATAATGACTGATGGAGTAACTCTTTCTCCGGGCGGTGAAGAATATGTACGCATTACGCAGGAGATGAAAAAACTGCGTGCCGCCTACGATAAGAAAAATCGTATGCCCGGTCAACTGGTCTCCCGGCGTATTGGTTTACTTTTCGATATGAGTAATTATTGGGAAATGGAGTTTCAGCGGCAGACGGATCAATGGCGGACGATGGCTCACGTGCATAAATATTACAATCTGCTAAAATCTTTTGCAGCTCCGGTAGACGTGATTTCGGAGAAAGAGGATTTTTCCGGTTATCCTTTCTTGATAGCTCCTGCCTATCAGTTGCTTGACAACAAGCTGGTGGAACGTTGGACTGAATATGTGAAGAAGGGAGGACATCTGATCCTGACTTGCCGTACCGGTCAGAAAGACCGTGACGCCAAACTGTGGGAGGCTCCTTTGGCTGCTCCGATTCATCAACTAGCCGGAATAAATAGCCTGTATTATGACCATCTGCCCCACAATCTGTACGGAAAGATCGATTTCGAGGGTAAGGAATTTGCCTGGAATAATTGGGGAGACGTACTGACACCGGCTGCCGGAACAGATGTGTGGGCTGTCTATACAGACCAGTTCTATAAGGGAGCTGCTTCCGTGATACACCGCAAACTGGGTAAAGGAACGGTCACTTATATCGGAACGGATACCGATGACGGCAAACTAGAAAAAGAGGTAGTGCGTCGTGTATATACGGAAGCAGGAGTATCGACCGAAGATCTGCCGTACGGAGTAGTGAAAGAATGGCGCGACGGTTTTTACATCGCTTTAAATTATACATCGGACGTTCAGGAAATAGCCATTCTCGACAAGGCGGAGATACTGATCGGCAGTGCACGCCTCGAAGCTGCGGGAGTAGTGGTGTGGAAAGAAAAATCAGACAACAGGCATAAATAATCAGCTAACAGGAAAAATGAAGATAAAGAATTTGGTCTTTTATACCCTTTACGGGTTTACTCTCTTTGTTTGATCTTAAGATAAAAAATGAACAAATAGATTTATATATTAATCAATTGAAATAGCATGAAAAATAAATGGTGTGTTAATGTTGTGTTTTTATTCTTTTTTGGGATATGTGTATGCGCCTGTACACAGGATTCTAATTCTTCAAACAACAGCCGTTGGTCGGAAGAGAAGATACAGGAATGGTATGACAATCAGCCTTGGTTGGTAGGTTGCAATTATATTCCGGCAACGGCAATCAATCAGATAGAAATGTGGAGTGCGGTTACTTTCGATTCTGAGCAGATAGACAAAGAACTTTCATGGGCACATGAACTGGGCTTTAATACCTTACGCGTTTTCTTGAGCAGTGTTGTATGGCAAAATGATGCAACAGGAATGAAAAAACGTGTGGATGAATTCTTGAATATTTGTCGGAAGTATTCAATCCGTCCTATGTTTGTGTTCTTTGATGATTGTTGGAATCCAGAGTCGGCTTATGGCAAACAACCGGAGCCGAAGCCGGGAGTTCATAATTCCGGATGGGTACAGGACCCTTCATGCAGCTTGCGCAAGGATACGCTGACTTTGTATCCTTTTCTACAAGAGTATATCAAAGATATTGTACGCACTTACGCTCATGATGATCGGATATTGATGTGGGATTTGTATAATGAACCCGGAAATAGTAAACACGAGGAAACCTCTTTGTCTTTATTGACCAATGTTTTTCGCTGGGTACGCGACTGTAAACCGTCACAACCGATTACTGCCGGTATCTGGGACTATAATTCTTCCCGCAAGAATGTTCTGAATGCATTTATGCTGAATCATTCGGACATTATCTCTTATCATAATTACGATAATGAGGCACGGCATGCCGAGTGCATCAAATTTCTAAAGATGCTTAACCGTCCGTTGATCTGTACCGAATATATGGCCCGCCGCAATGACAGCCGTTTTTGCAATGTTCTTCCTCTGATGAAAAAAGAAAAGACCGGAGCTATTAATTGGGGATTTGTTGCAGGAAAGACAAATACTATTTTTGCCTGGGATGAAGTGATTCCGTCGGGAGAAGAGCCGGAGTTATGGTTCCATGATATTTATCGTTCTAACGGAGTACCTTTTCAACAGGAAGAAGTCGATTGCATAAAATCTCAGACAGGAAAAAGATAGAATCCCGTATTCATTTTTCATTTCTGTTTTTTAGTTTTCATATAGGTTACTACCATATATTATTTTATTTTTGCATCATTCTTCTTATGATTTGATAACTACTATAATTAAAACCATGAAAAAACTGAAGATTTTATTATTTCTATGTGTTGTCGCATGTACGCTTACGGTACAAGCACAAAAACAATTTACCTTGAATTCTCCGGATGGGAAACTCCAAACAACTATTACCGTCGGTGATAAGTTGACTTATGACATCCATTGTGACGGACGTCAGATACTGGCTTCTTCTCCAATTTCAATGACATTGGAGAATGGAGAAGTTTGGGGAGAGAAAGCAAAGTTGGCCGGCACTTCCGGGAAAAAAGTAGATCAGATGATTCCTTCTCCTTTCTATCGCGCCAACGAACTAAGAGATTACTATAATGAACTGACTCTCCGGTTTAAGAAAGATTGGAACGTAGAGTTTCGTGCTTACAATGATGGTATTGCATATCGCTTTGTCAGCCGGTCGAAGAAACCTTTCAATGTAGTGGATGAAACTGTAGATTACCGTTTCCCGTCCGATATGGTAGCCTCTGTTCCGTATGTAAAAGCGGGGAAAGATGGTGATTACGAATCCCAATATTTCAATTCTTTCGAGAACACTTATACTACTGATCGATTATCGAAACTGAATAAAAAACGTTTGATGTTTCTGCCGTTAGTAGTGGATGCTGGTGAAGGTGTCAAGATTTGTATCACAGAATCCGGTTTGGAGAATTATCCCGGTCTCTATTTATCTGCTGCTGAAGGGGAAAAACGGTTGACGGGTCAATTCGCTCCTTATCCCAAGAAGACGGTGCAGGGCGGACACAATCAACTTCAGATGTTGGTGAAAGAGCGTGAAGCTTACATTGCCAAAGTAGATAACCCCCGAAGTTTTCCATGGCGAATGAGCATTGTTACCACTTCCGATAAAGATTTGGCGGCAAGCAACTTGAGCTATTTGTTGGCTGCTCCTTCCCGTCTGACGGATATTTCATGGATCAAGCCCGGTAAAGTGGCATGGGATTGGTGGAATAACTGGAACTTGGATGGCGTTGATTTTATCACCGGAGTAAATAATCCGACTTATAAAGCATATATTGATTTCGCTTCTGCAAACGGAATAGAATATGTAATCCTTGATGAAGGTTGGGCAGTCAACCTGCAGGCGGATTTGATGCAAGTAGTGAAAGATATTAATCTGAAAGAACTGGTAGATTATGCAGCTTCCAAAAATGTAGGTATCATTCTTTGGGCTGGTTATTATGCCTTCGATCGTGATATGGAGAACGTTTGCCGTTATTTTGCCGACATGGGAGTCAAAGGCTTTAAGGTCGATTTTATGGATCGTGACGATCAGTATATGACAGCATTCAATTATCGGGCTGCCGAAACGTGTGCTAAATATAAATTGATTCTCGATTTGCATGGAACGCATAAACCGGCCGGCTTGAATCGTACCTATCCGAATGTGTTGAACTTTGAAGGGGTTAATGGCTTGGAACAGATGAAATGGAGTCCGGCTTCGGTCGATCAGGTGAAGTATGACGTACTGTTGCCTTTCACCCGTCAGGTTTCTGGTCCGATGGATTACACCCAAGGCGCGATGCGTAATGCTTCGAAAGGTAACTATTATCCTTGTAACTCGGAACCTATGAGCCAGGGAACTCGCTGTCGCCAACTTGCTCTGTATGTGGTATTCGAGTCTCCTTTCAATATGCTGTGCGATGCGCCAAGCAACTATATGCGCGAACCGGAATCGACCGAATTTATTGCCAATATTCCGACCGTATGGGATGAAAGTATCGTGCTTGATGGTAAAATGGGAGAGTACATCGTAACGGCACGCCGGGCAGGAAATGTCTGGTATGTAGGTGGAATTACCGATTGGACGGCACGTGACATTGAAGTCGATTGTTCCTTCTTGGGCGACAAGACATACGATGCTACATTATTTAAAGATGGAGTGAATGCCCACCGGGTTGGACGTGATTATAAATGTGAATCTTTCCGGATAAAGAATGACAGTAAGTTGAAGATTCATTTGGCACCCGGAGGCGGTTTTGCACTGAAGATCAAATAATAGCTACTTTAGGTTCTATATTCTATCTAAATATTGAACCGGATTTGATAAGTTTGAAATAGGTTCGATGCTGTTCAGTAAATTTGATACAGCATCGAATTTTTATGAACAGGTTGATTGAAGACCTGCCATGCAATGACAAATTAGAACGTGTCAGGATAATGCCGCAATACCTGTTCCTATCAGATTGGCATTATTCATACATTTTATGTCGATCTCTACGTCTTCCAAACCAAATAAACTGAAGAGTTCCCGTAATTTCTCCATGACAATCATATTATAGTTTTTATCTTTTCTGTTCTTGCTCCAGAAAAGACTTCCTTCGGCAACCAGGCAAATTCTCCTTATCTCCTTATTGTATGACTTTAGCAACATGATAAGCCCTGTAAGTGAAGCTGCAACCAATTGCGCTGATCTGCCATATATCCACTGTGCTACCTGCACATACACTTCTTTATAAATATCGGGATAGTTCATGATAGAGGTAAGCTTTTGTGCATCGAATTTTTCTTCAAATTCTTCCAGAGGGAAAGTCGCTTTTAGAATGTCTCCCAAGTACATGCCGGATACAGCTTTCTCGAAACGTTGTCTTCCCGGATTGTCGGAGATTACATCTACCGTATTATCTACTGCGGTGAGGAATGGTGGATGGAAGTTCCCTGACTCCAGATTAACGGGAATCAAGCCATCAACCTTATGTGACGGACTTAACTTCTTAATTTTGTCAGCCGGAATAAAAGTAGCCATATTGGTACCTGTTCCCACAATCAGACCTATATATGCATCGTAACTGCTGTCGGTAAGTCCTGCGAATAAACTGGCTACGGTGTCATTAAGTACTTTTATATTCGTAAACTTGATTTTATTTCTTTCGTTTAGATAATCCAATAAAGGCTTCCCTACCACTTCTCCGATCATCTCTTTTATGTCAACTCCTTTTGTCCAGCGTAAGAGTTTTGCATCTCCGCTTGGCACAGACTCTGTCGGATAAGAAAAGCAATATCCGATTGGCATTTCTTTTTCCCGTTTTATTCCGGTAATCATGTCTGCCAATTCTTTGAATAATTCCTCGCGGGTATAGCCGGGAGATTTCATAACCGACATGTCTTTCTTCCAACCATTGTTGGGGTGAATAGTTGGAGGAACTTTACTGAAGTCAACGATTGCCACCCGATAATTGGTTCCTCCCAAATCAAGCACTAACGATTTACCATTAATACTACTTGCTTTCGGAGTGATAAAAGTTGGAATGCATTGTATCTCTGCATTTTCAGTGTTCAATCCCTCTTCTACTTTTGCTTTGAATGAACGGGCAATTTCTTTGAGTTGCTCATTATCTAACTGAAAAATATTCTTCTCCATGATATTGACTTTTATTGTGTATACTATGATATATATGAATAACAACTGAAAAGGAATTTTGCTCGGTCGGTATACGGTATATGGATTCGGCCGGATTCCTGATTTATCTCTTTCTTTTTTGCTCTTTCCTAAAAAATAACCTTTCGTTGAATTCAAGTTCTCCTGCAAATGATTTTTCATTTTCATTTCTCATGTTCTCATAAGTTGTATGGTATTTGTTTGTAAATCAATAATATAATGCTATGAAAAATAAACTGTAAAGTGGTATTTCTCATAGTATTTCCATCATTTATCCTTAAAAAAGCTGCATTTCTCATCGGTTTCAACTCATTTTTCCTCTTATTCTCATACTCCTTTTATCTGTTTTGCTTATTTCTCATGCATGATGGCTGCAGCTTTTCCCGAACTCTCGCCGGACTTACGATTATTCCTTTCCTTATGTTGTTTATTAATCAACTTCCTATTGTTTACTGCTTTCCTGTGTATCATTCACCTTATATCTTACTGTTTTCCCTTACTCATTGCCATTTCTTCCTGCTACAGGGCAGACGCATTAAAAATTATTTTCCTGTAAAAGTTGTGACAAATATTTT
>OOAM01000745.1_pt1 | contig 27237 bp, 23 predicted proteins | sample 1671131 | NCBI WGS metagenome assembly OOAM01 (sample SAMN06348125, study PRJEB24527) | human gut metagenome | biome: human gut; feature: ankylosing spondylitis patient; material: feces | host: Homo sapiens | place: China | collected 2015-10 | reverse complement strand
TGCAGCAAAATTTGCCGAAAAGACACGTGGATACGCTTGTGAAGACAGGTTCTAATAAAGGCAATCCAAAAAAAGCCGCCGGAAACGCAGATGGTTTCCGGCGGCTGTTGTTTTATGGAGAAACAGGCTCTTATTGGTCCATCGCCTGACGATACAGCTCCCGCATCTGCATCATCCGTCCCTCTCCGGAGAACCGCACCGCATCGGCACGGTTGTGTGCGCCCATCTGTTTGCGGAGCAGCTTGTTGTCGCAGAGCTGCTGGATGGCATCAGCGCAGGCGAGCACCAGATCGCCTTTCAGACAGCAGGCGCTCTCCCCTGCCTCCGCATAGGTTTTCGTGCCGTGCACCCGTGTGACAATGAGGGGCAGACCGGCAGCCATTGCCTCCAGCGCCGCCATGCCGCAGCCCTCCCGGCGGGACGGCATGCAGAAGATGTCCGCTGCCCCCAGCAGATCCGGAATGTCCGTCCGATAGCCCAGCAGGTGCACCCGCTCTGTGAGGTGCAGTTTCTCCGTCAGCTTCCGGAGAAAGGGCATATCCGGCCCCTCGCCGCAGATGATATAGTGCAGCTGATCCAGCTCCCGCAGCCGTGTCATCGCCTGTAACACAATGCGCAGCCGCTTCTGCATCCGCAGCGTGCCCACGGAGAGCAGCACCGTGGCATCCTCCGGAATGCGCAGCTCCCGCCGCACCTCTGCCGCACTGCGCTGAGGGGTGGCGTACCGTGCGCAGTCCAGCCCCACGTCCGGCAGATCAACCACCTGTGCAGCGTGGAGGCATTTTTTCGCATAGGCGGCATCCTCCGGACATACGGTCAGCATGACCTGCGTGTGTCTGCTGTGCCGGCGTTCCAGCGGCGCAAAGACCAGCCGTTCCGCCCCGTGGCAGCCGTGAAATATCCGGAAGTCATGGGCGGTGTAGAATACCGGAATCCCCAGCTTTTCCACCACGCTTCTGCCGTAGATGCCGGCGATGGTGCCGTGGCAGTGGAGCAGGTCGGGCTTCAGCTCCTCCAGCAGCGCCGTCAGCGCCTGCTTTGCCCGGTGGTTTTGGAGGAGGGAGAGGGCGTTGTCGGAAAAGGGAATGTCGTGCCAGATGAGTTTCGGGAATGTCTGGTTGAAGGCGTGGAGAGCGGCAGCGGAAACCGCCGGCTGCTGCAAATCGCACACCATGTGGATCTCACAGCCCAGTGTCTGGAGGGCGGTGAGATCGTTTTTTGTAAATTGTACCAGCACGGCAGCAGATGCCGCCAGCAGAACGATACGCTTCATAGATTAAAAGATTCCTTTCTGCGATGTTGTTGCACTAAGTATAGCATAAAATTCCGAAAAAGTCCAGCGGCGGAGAATTTTTGTGTGTCTCTGCGAAATTTCTGAATGCTTGCTTCTGCAATTTTGCAGCATGTCCTGTAGGGACACGGCACGCCGTGTCCGCAGATTTCAGCGGAGAAAAATCTTGTTAGAAACGTTCCGCCCGGACAGCAAAAACCATCGTGCAGGAACAAAACGAGTTCAGAACGGTTGCCCCGAAAAGGCTGCTCCAGCTGAGCGCAGCTGGCGAGGTGTTCTTAGAGGGCACGTGCCCTCTAAGTCGCTGTCCGCAGACAGCGAAATTCCCTGCGCCATGCTTCTGGCGCACGGGGAAGGTGGGTGAGAAAAGCGACAGCTTTTCGAGGGCGGAGCGAACAAGACCGCTCCGCCCTGTGTCCCGTTTGCTGTATCATGATTTTGGAAACGTTCCGGTGGAACGTTTCCAACGCATCTTTCCTGCTGGAACCAATCAATGCGGTACAAATTTGTTGCAGCCATTCCAAGCAGGTCATACATAAACCACAAAGCCCCTCGTCCGCACAGACGAGGGGCTGTTTTTTATAGCAGAACCGCCGCCGGTGCATCCGGCAGAGCCTCTCCCTTTGGCACACAGCAGGAGATCACCCACTGTCCCTGGAGGAGATACTGCCCGAACTGCCAGTCCGGCTGGCTGGAACGGATGCCTGCGGGGGTGAGCTGAAACCGCACCTCCTGCATGGGGTAGGAGATGCCGATGCCGATGGCCTTGACAAAGCTCTCCTTGAGCGTCCAGAACCGAAAGAACATCTCGTCCGGCGAGGCGCTCTCCCCAACGGCAGCGACCTCCTCCGGCGCAAAGACACGGCGCAGCACACGCTCCCGCAGGGGACGGATCTGTTCGGCATCCACGCCCAGAGGCTCGCCAGCCACACCGCACACCGCCAGTCCGGCGCAGTGGCTCAGGTTAAAGGCGATCTCCGGATGCCGGGGGAGAAAGGGCTTGCCGTGTTCGTCCTGCGCCAGCACCGCATCCTCCAGCCCGTATGCCTGCCGGAGTACCGCCCGAAGCAGGGCATGCGCCGTGCGGTGTTCTGCCTGTTTGTCGCTGCCGGTGACGGGGGTGTAGAAGAGCTGCATGGGAAGGTTCCTCCTAGTTGACCAGATAGTCCAGAATGGTGCGCAGAGTTTCGCTGGAGTTGTTCCGTGCGATGACCTGCTGCGCCATGACGGGGTCGTCGGTGATGATGCTGTCCACGTGGAGATTGCAAAGACTGCGCACCTCCGAGGTGCTGTTGACCGTCCACGCAAAGACCTGTTTGCCCGCCTGATGGGCGGAGTTGACCACCTGCCGTGTGATGAAAACCTTGTTCAGGCTGAATGCGTCTGCGTATTTCAGGGTGTAGAATCTGCCGTATGCCACGCTCATGATGTAGCCGGTGCGGATGTTGGGGTTCGCCTGCTTGACCTTTTTCAGGGAGGTGTAGGAGAACGAGGTCACCCAGCACTTGTCCTCATAGCCGTACTGTGCGATGAGGTCGGCGACATTCTGTTCCAGATCGTCGGTGTTGTGTTTGGTGGGCTTGATCTCGATGTTGAGCTGTACTTTGCCGCCCACGAAGCGCAGCACGTCCTCCAGTGTGGAGATGCGTGCGTTGGCGTATGCCGGATCGAACCAGCTGCCGGCATCCAGATCGGCGATCTCGTCGTAGTCCACCTCCCAGATGCTGCGCTTGTCGCCGGTGGTGCGCCGGAGGCTGGAGTCGTGCATGACCACCAGCACGCCGTCTTTGGTCTGCTGCACGTCCAGCTCAATGAGGTTTGCGCCGGCGTCTATGGCATCCGAGAAAGCGTAGAGGGTGTTTTCCGGCGCATGGGCGGAAAGTCCTCTGTGCGCCGTCACAGACGGCTTTTGGAACAGGGTGAGCTGGAGGGTGGAGCGGTCTGCCACCAGACTGTAGACAAAGGAGAAGTTCAGCACCAGCGCAGCTGTGGCACAGCAGACGGCGGAGATGAGGATCGTGCGCCGGCGGAACGGCGTGGCAGCCTTTCGGGTGGCAGGCTCCGGCTCCGGAAACGCCACGTCCGGACACTGCGCCCGCCGTTTTTGCAGCAGCGCCATGAGATGCGCCATGCAGATGGGCGTGGAGAAGAACGAGAACGTCCACAGCACCAGCTGCACCAGCAGCTTCAGCACCTGCAGCGCACGGGAGGGAATGAAGCTGCTGCCGTGGATGATGTGCATCGCCAGCAGTGCCAGCAGGAGGATGACCGCCAGCAGCGCCAGCAGTACGCCGAAATAGCATAAGTTCCACACCAGCACCGAGAGAAACGTGCGCCAGAAGCGCCCTTTTACCAGCGAGGCGCTGCACTTGCGGGCGCTGCGGAATTTGCAGCGGGAGCGCACAAAGAGCACAGAAGAGAAGATCCACCGGACAGACAGCAGGCAGCACAGCACGATCGCCGTCAGATAGATGGGAAGCAGGAACTCTTTCTTGGTGAGATAGTAGGAGATGAAGTCCGGAATGCCCATGACGGCGAAGATACCGGAGGCAGCGGAGAACTGCATGAGAGGAATGAGTACCAGCAGATGGAACAGTAGCAGGGGGCTGCCGTGGGTGAAGAACCGGCGCAGAGAGCGGATGCCGGCACGTATCATGTGGCGGAGCATTTTGCGCATGGGCTGACGGGCGGGCTGCGCAAAGCAGGCGCAGACGGCAGCGATTTCAAATAGGGTGTACAGCGCTGCCAGCACGAGGAGCACCGCCAGAAGCAGCAGCGTCCACGGGGAGCGCAGGAATTGGAGCAGATTGGAGTTGGTGAGATAGCGCAGATGCGCCGCACGAATGGCAGCCTGTACCAGACCGCCCAGCGTCGGCGCAATGATAAGGACGGTGAGAAGCTTCCAGAGCAGCTCAAAGACGATGAGCGCAGGGAAGTGCTGCCGGAGCAGCCGGAGTCCGGTTCGAAATTGGTTCAATGCAGAATACCCCCAGTGATTTCTGATGGATTCGGGAAGCGCAGGAACAGAGCGAAACGAGGTCGCTGGACTCGTCAGACAGGCGTGTAGGGACACGGCGTGCCGTGTCCGCTGGTTTTGTCAGAGGTTTCTGTACACACACCAGCGCTCCCGAACCGCATCAGGTTTCTGTGTTTATTGTAGCACATTTCCCGAGGAACGTCAAATGAATGCACTCCCAAAAAAGAAACAGCGCCCGTCCCCGAAGGGACAGACGCTGTTAGAGCTTGTTCCGTATCTTTTTATGCGCAGATTTTCGAGCATGATTTTGTCAGTGACAAGGAAAAAATCCGCAGGCATACTGTCGTATGGCAAGGTTTTTTGACGCTGTCACCGGCAAAATCTGCCGAAAAGATGTGCGGAAAAGATGCGAAACAGGCTCTTAAGATGATAAATTTACCGGAACTTATGCGTTGGCTTTTTTCTTGGTCTTTACCGGAGCAAGAACGGAGATGCCACGCTTTTTCTGCCACCATACCCACAGGCTGGGAACGAAGCAGATGGAGTTGTAAGTACCCATTGCGATGCCCACCATCATGGGAACGGAGAAGCTCAGGATAGAATCCAGACCCATAACCAGAGAAACAATGGTCACGATCAGCATGGAGCTGAATGTGGTGACGGAGGTTCGGATGCTTCGGCGCAGGGACTGGGAGGAACTGATGTTGACCAGATCCTCGATCTGCATGCCGGGGAGCAATGTCTGGTTCTCACGGATACGGTCGTAGATGATGATCGTATCGTTGATGGCATAGCCCAGCAGCGTCAGGATGACTGCCATGAAGTTGGAGTCGATCTCGAAGCCGATGAGCACAACGCTGCCGTAGGTGACCACCAGTGTGGAGAGCAGTCCCAGTACGGCGCACACGCCGGCGGACCAGCCGCTGATCTGCTTGAACCGGAAGGCGATGTAAACGATCAGGATCAGTGCTGCAAATGCTGCTGCAACGAGGCACTTGGCGAAGAACTCGCCGCCGGAACGTGCGTCAACGTCGTTGGAGTCCAGCAGTTCCAGCTGGCTGTCCGGATACAGTTCCTGGATCTTGTCGGTAACCTCTGCCTGCCGTTCTACGGTCAGACCCTCGTTGGAGCTGAAGGAGAGGGACAGGGTGTGGGCGTTGCCCTCCAGGCTCTCGCCCTCCTGTGCGTTGACCGCAGAGCCGACCAGAGCAGTCAGCTCCTTTTCCAGCTTGGACTCGTCCATGTCGCCCATATAGCTGTAGGTGATGATGGTACCGCCCTTGAATTCCAGCGCAATGTCCACGCCGGTGAAGGTGGAGAGCAGCGAGATGACGATCAATGCGAGGGAGATGATGAAAAAGATCTTCGCCTTGCCGCAGAAGTTGCGGACCTTGACGTCCACGTCGTATTTCTTTCCCTCTTTTTCCGGATTAGTCTGCTTTGACATGGATATCACCTCCGTAAAGCTTTTTGTTTTGGAAGCACTTGAAGTTAGACAGCGACATGGTCAGGAGTCTCGCAGCCAGTACGCCCATGATAAAGTTCATGATCAGACCGGTCATCAGCGTGAAGCCGAAGGAGTAGATAACGCCCTCGGTGGTTGCGCCGAAGAAGAAGAAGATCTTGTTGAACAGTTTTGCCCAGATGCTGCTGGGAACGCCGAATGCGCCCATGAGGACGATGGCAACAATGATACCGGTGAGGTTGCCGTCGAAGATGGCGCTGAACGCACGGTGATAACCGGACTGCAGTGCAGTATCCAGCGTCTTGCCCTTGCGCAGCTCCTCACGGATACGCTCGCCGGTGATGATATTGGCGTCAACACCCATGCCCACGGAGAGGATGATACCCGCAATGCCGGGGATCGTCAGCGTGCTGCTGGACATGAAGCCGAACCAGCCCGAAACTGCTGCCAGCATGCCGGCAACCTGTCCGATCAGGGTGATGGAAGCAACCACACCCAGCAGGCGGTACAGAACGATCATATAGATGACGATGCATGCCAGCGTGATGATGCCGGCGATGATCATGGCATTCAGCGCACCCTCGCCCATGGTCGGGGAGATGGTCTTGAAGCTTGTGGTTTCCAGCGAGAACGGCAGTGCGCCGGCGTTGATCTTGTCTGCCAGCTCCTTGGCGCTCTCGTAGGTGAAGTTGCCGGTAATGGTGGCCTTGCCATCTGAGATCACGGCGCTGACAGAGGGCGCAGAGATCATGGTGTTGTCCATCCAGATGGAGATCTGACCCTTGGACTGGTACAGTTCCGAGGTTGCCTCATAGAACTTTTCCTTACCGCTGTCGTTCAGGTTCAGGGTGACCATATAGGTGTATTCCTTGGTGGAGTCGTCTTGTGTGGCACCGGTTCCGGCGCTCTCCACGTCGGCACCCGTCAGAACGATCTCGCCGGCGGGAACGGTGTCACCGTTGTCGTCATAGGCGGTGTCGGTGCCCTTGCGGAATGTCAGCTCGGCGGTTTCGCCCAGCTCCTTGACCGCAGCTTCCGGATCGAAGTTCGTTTCGCCTGCCTGCCAGGGGAAGCGGACGATAATGCGGTTGCTCTTGTAGTCCAGATACGTTTCGCTGTCGCTGATGTTCTGGTTTGCCAGACGGAGCTTGATGGTCTCCAGCGCAGCGTCCATTTGTTCCTTCGTTGCATCTACGTCGTCTGCCGGTTCAAAGGTAACGTCTACACCGCCTTGGATGTCGATGCCCAGACGGATATCGTCGACCCCGTGAACATAGGTGGTCACGATGTCGCCGTACTGGGAGTGCACGCCAAAGAGGGTGGTGAGGGTGAACAGGGCGATGACGGCAAATACGATGAAGAAAACGGGTTTTTTCACTTTTCTCACGATTTAGCCTCCTGTGGTGCGGCGGCTGTCTGTCCCAGCGCCGCAAAATATGTGTGCTTGCGTGTGCATGACGGCAGTGCAGGGGACGAGCCTCTGCGGCAGCATGCACGACTGACAATTACTTATTATTATATGCTAAAATTCGCAATTAGTCAATAGCCGCGGCAAAACTTGTACAACATTGCCGATTTGAAAGATTTAAATTCGGCGAGGTCTCCAAATTTCTGGGGAAAACTTTCCCCGCCGGCGTTGCAATCCCGCTGTCCTTATGATATAATGGTATCATATCCTGTGCAACACAAAGAGAAGGAGCTTTGCAAATGGTACATTTCGGAAACGACTGGGACACCATCTTAGACGGCGAGTTCGCCAAGACCTATTATCAGAACCTGCGGAAATTCCTCATGGAGGAATACCGGAACTATACGATCTACCCCGGCATGTATGACATCTTCAACGCCCTGAAATACACCCCCTACGCCAAGGTGCGGGCGGTGATTCTGGGGCAGGATCCCTACCACAACCCCAATCAGGCGCACGGGCTCAGCTTTTCCGTGCGGAAAGGCGTGGCACCGCCGCCGTCGCTGGTGAACATCTTCAAGGAGATCAAGGACGATGTGGGCATCGACAACACCGGCAAGCACGGCGAACTGACCAACTGGGCAAAGCACGGCGTGCTGCTGTTGAACACGGTGCTGACGGTGCGTGCCGGACAGGCAAACTCCCACAAGGGCAAGGGCTGGGAGCAGTTCACCGATGATGTCATCCGGCTGCTGGACCAGCGGGAAGAACCGGTGGTGTTCCTGCTCTGGGGCAACAACGCCAAGGCGAAAAAGGCTCTGATCCAGCACCCCCAGCATCTGGTGCTGACTGCCGCACACCCCAGCCCTCTGTCCGCCTACCACGGCTTCTTTGGCTGCAAGCATTTCTCCAAGGCAAACGCCTTCCTGCGGGAACACGGGCTGCCGGAAATCGACTGGAGCATCTGACATGGCATATTTCTATCGCTGGCAGTACTGCGACATGGATTTTCTGCGGCACTGTCTGAAACAATACAGCCTGCTGCTGGAGAAGATCCCATCGGCGATTCTCACGGAGGAAACCACGGGAACGCAGATGTTCGTCACAGGATACCTCTCCGACTGCATCAAGCGGTGTGATGACGGATTCGACGATTACACCATGACGGCACTTTTGCCGGAAGGGACAGCCTCTGTCACGCTGCAAGGAAATGGGTGGACGATTCGCCGTCTTTCCACCCGCTACCACGGCAAGTATGCGGCACTGCTTCCGGAAATAGCAGCCTATTACTTTTCCAAAGCCGGCAGACAGCGACGGCGGGATACGGAACATGCTCTGGGAAGCCGCTGCTTCGCATTTTTCGATTATGCGTACAACAGAATGTTGGAAACGCAGTTTCTCCGGCACGATTTTCGCTGGGTGGGCGGCGAAATTCCCTCTGTCAATCATTTGAAAACGCTCTCCGACGCTGCCGACCTGACTGAGGCACTGGGGCAATTCCGGCGGGAAGAATATGGCAGGCGAAAGAAGCACGATCTCTCCCATGCAAAGCTTTGCACTTTCTTGGAAACTCAGTTTGGAATACTATATTTTGAAAATCGGTCTGCTTCGTACCTGTTGCAGCCGGTTTCCGGCGGTTTTTCCGCAGATGACGGCAGCACGGAAAGCTGGCTGCTGTGGAGATGCAACCGGCTGCTGGGCGGCATTGCCCTTACAGCAGAGCGAAAAGTGTGCCGCCTGTTTGGAACTGACGAAAACGATCGGCAGCAGGTACTGGCGGCATACTTCTGTTTCTGCCGGCAAAAGGGGATTCTCTTTTCCGGAGAGATGCAGCTGTGCCAGCCGGAATACCCCGAACCGCTGGGGAAAGATTTCCTGCCGTGGAAGTGGGAGTCCGGCAAGGTCACGCCGCAGCTGCTGCAAACCATAGCCGACCAACTGCGGCAATGTGCTCCGGAACAAGCTGCGGACTGGTGCTGGCTGCTGGGGACACGGCTGGTATTTACTGTGCTGCCGCTGGCAAAAGAAGCATTGGCAGCACTGCCCCAGCTGGAACGAGATGCCTTTTTCGTACAGGCGGAGCAGTTCCTGCGGGAAACGGCGACTGCCTTAGGCGACCAGCCGCAGCCGCTGACGGAGCCGAACTTCGAAAAACTGACGGCACAGTACGGCAAGCTTTTGCTAGTAGATTCCAAGGAAAAGCTGCGGCGGTATGCCCGTCTGTATCCCACATTGGCATGCACCAAGTTTCCGATACGGCAGAAAAATGGCTATGTCTGGCTGCCGGAGCAACCAGTACGGCAATCAGCAAAAGCTGCCTCAGACGGCATCACCCTGCCGGAAATCCGCAGAGAACTGCTGTTGAAACAGTTGCAATTGCCGCCGGAAAAAATTGCTCTGGAACAGGTCTATCCCCTTTGCTATGAGGATATGGGATTTTTCTCTGAAAATGGGAGCCACCGCAAACGTGGTGAAGATTTTCTGAAAGAAGCACCGCAGCTGCTGCAGGATTATGAAGCACAGCATGGCAAAGTTCTCCGGGAACGGTACTCACCGGAGGAATGGGACTGGTTCCGGCAGGCTGCCGATTAACCCGAATCTGCCATAGGAAAAATTGATACCAAGCGATACGATTTTGCCGTCTACCCCAATGCGGAAAGCTGTGGTATAATAGAAGGAGTATCATCGGCACAGCCTGCCGCAGAAAGGAACAAGTATTATGAAAATCGCATCACTGTTTGCAGAAAAAACGGTTTTTTCGTTTGAAATTTTCCCCCCGAAAAAGACCTCTCCCATTGAGACTGTCTACGACACGCTGGAGGCGCTGCAGGATCTCCATCCGGACTTCATCAGCGTGACCTTCGGTGCCGGCGGCAGCGGCAACGGGGAGAACACCCTTGCCATTGCACGCCGCCTGAAAGAGCGTTACGGTGTGCTGCCCATGGCGCATCTGCCCTGCATCCACTATGCCAAGGCACAGATCGACCAGATTCTGGAACAGTTTCAGGAGAACGGTATCGAGAACATTCTGGCTCTCCGGGGCGACCGGGTGGAGGGACTGACTCCCACCACGGATTTCAACCACGCAGCCGACCTCATCCGCTACATCCGCAGCAAGACCGGCAGCTTTGACATCGCCGGCGCATGTTATCCGGAGTGCCACCCCGAAGCACCCAACATGGACACAGATATCCGCCACCTGAAAGAAAAGGTGGATGCCGGCGCAAGCCACCTCATCACCCAGCTGTTTTTCGACAACGACTCGTTCTATGACTTCCGCTACCGGGCAGCCCGTGCCGGCGTGAACGTGCCCATTGAGGCAGGCATCATGCCCGTCACCAACCGGAAGCAGATCGAGCGCATGGTCACCATGTGCGGTGCCAGCCTTCCCCGCAAGTTCACCAAGATGGTGCAGCGGTTCGAGGACAATCCCGACGCACTGCGGGATGCCGGCATTGCCTACGCCATTGACCAGATCGTGGATCTGGTGACCGACGGCGTGGACGGCATCCACCTGTACACCATGAACAACCCCTACGTGGCACAGAAGATCAGCGAAGCGGTGGGCGGCATCATCAAGGCGGCAACGAAATGCTGAGCATTTCCCTGAACCCCATCGACCAGCGGGAGGCGCTGCGGTACATGGGCTGTCCCGAAGCGCCGGACGACACGCTCCGTGCCGTCATGGAGCGCTGCGAGGCGCAGCTGCGCAAAACAGTGCACCCCGGCGTGGTGTTTCGGGTGCTGCCCCTGTGCCGGGAGGACGGCACACTTTCCGCCGGCGGTCTGGCGCTGACGGGGGAGGACATTGCAAAACTGCTGGAGAACTGCGACCGGGTGCTGCTCATGGCTGCCACCCTCTCCGGCGCAGCTGACCAGCTGATCCATCGGGCGGGCGTGTCGGATATGACCAGCTCCCTTGCCATGGATGCCCTCGCCAGCGCTGCCATTGAGCAGGTGTGCAACCGGGCGGAGGAGCACTTTCGGGAGCGCCTGCCGGACGTGTATTTCACATGGCGCTACAGCCCCGGCTATGGCGACCTGCCCCTGTCCCTCCAGCCTCAGATGCTCCAGCTGCTGGATGCGCAGAAGCATCTGGGGCTGACCGTCACGCCGGAGCACATTCTCATTCCCAGAAAATCGGTGACCGCTCTCATCGGGCTGTCGGCGCAGCCGCTGAAAAAGGGCGCACGTGGCTGCGCCACCTGCCGGATGCGGGAAACCTGTGCGTTCCGCAAGGGCGGCGCACACTGCTGAATTTCACAGGCTGTGCAAAGCCGTCAGGCAGGCTGCCTGTAAATAAAGGAGTCTTATTCATGGCATACGAAGTCGTACCCTATACAGAAGCAGATCTGGACGGCATGATCGCCATCTGGAACGAAGTGGTGGAGGAAGGTATGGCGTTCCCCCAGATGGAAACACTGGATCATAAGACCGGCGTGGAATTTTTCGGAAAGCAGGACTTTGTGGGTGTGGCAAAGGTGGACGGCGAGGTTGCCGGACTGTATATCCTCCACCCCAACAACGTGGGCAGATGCGGCCACCACGCCAACGCCAGCTATGCCGTTTCCTCCCGCATGCGTGGAAAGAAGATCGGCGAGAGTCTGGTGCAGGACTGCCTGCACAGGGCAAAGGAGCTTGGCTACCGGCTGCTGATCTTCAACGCTGTGGTCAAGGGCAACGACCGTGCCATCCGCCTGTATGAGAAGCTGGGCTTCCGGAGGGTTGGTGCCATCCCCGGCGGATTCCTGCTGAAGACCGGCGAATATCAGGATATCTTTGTGTATTATCATACGCTCTGACAAAGGAGGGCTTTCTGTGAACAGTGAAAATGAACTGGATACAACCTGCGGCGTTTCTGATGAGGAGCTGACCCGCCGGTTTCGGGAGGCAGTTCGGATTGAAAACGAAATCAAAAAAATCAAAGGACTGCCGATTGCCGGGTATGACCATGACAGAAGACAGGCATACATCGAATATCCAAATGGGAGACGTGAGTATGCGGAAAGCCTGCACACACTTGAAAAACCAATTGCACAACCTGCGCACGCCTAGAAGCTGAATAGCCTTAAAAAACGAAAACAGCAGTATTTTTACAGGGAAAACGAATTCTGGAAAAAAGAAGAGATCTCACACTTAACCGGAATCTCATTCCCCGCATAATTTCATTTTTGGAAAGGACACTCCCTTATGCTTTCTTCCCTATTTCCCCATCGTAACTTCATTCGTCTGGACGGCGGTATGGGCTCCATGCTGCAAAAGGGCGGTATGCCCGTGGGCGCACTGCCGGAGGTGTACAACATCACCGAGCCGGAGCGCATCATCGGCGTGCAGAAACAGTTCGTCGCCGTTGGGTCGGACGTGATCTATGCCAACACCTTCGGCGCAAACCGCCACAAAATGGCGAAGTCCGGCTATTCCGTACAGGAGCTGATCGCCGCCGGCATTGCCTGCGCCCGCAAGGCGTGCGAGGGCACACAGACTAAGGTGGCGCTGGACATCGGCCCCATCGGACAGCTGCTGGAACCGCTGGGCACGCTGACGTTCGAGGAGGCATACGACATCTTTCGGGAGGAGATCCTCGCCGGACAGGATGCTGACCTCATCGTCATCGAAACCATGACCGACCTGTACGAAACCAAGGCGGCGCTGCTGGCGGCAAAGGAGAACTCCGACAAGCCGGTGATCTGCACCATGACCTTCGAGCCGAACCTCCGGACGTTTACGGGCTGTACCGTAGCATCCGCCGCCATGACGCTGGAGGGACTGGGGGCAGATGCCGTTGGCGTGAACTGTTCCCTCGGACCGGATGAGCTGTATCCCATTGTGGAGGAGATGGCGAAGTGGACGACGCTGCCGCTGGTGGTAAAGCCCAACGCCGGACTGCCCGATCCGGTCACCGGCGAATATCTGGTGGATCCGGCGGAATTTGCCAATGCCGTGGTGAAATTTGCGCAGCTGGGCGTGACGGTCTACGGCGGATGCTGCGGTACTACGCCGGCGCACATCAGGGCAGCCTATGACCTGCTGGAACAGACGGAGATCGCAAAGCGGGAGAACATTCAGATTCCTGCGGCGGTCTGCTCCGCTTCGGAGGTGGTGCTGATCGACCAGCCCCGCATCATCGGCGAGCGCATCAACCCCACAGGCAAAAAGCGCTTCAAGGCGGCGCTTCAGGCGAACGACATGGACTACATCCTCGATCAGGCAGTGCAGCAGGTGGATGCCGGCGCAGATCTGCTGGACGTGAACGTGGGTATGCCGGGCATTGACGAGAAGGGTATGATGATCCGCACCGTCAAGGCGCTCCAGTCCATCGGCGGAACCCCGCTTCAGCTGGATTCCACCATTCCGGCAGTCATGGAGGCAGCACTGCGGGTGTACAACGGCAAGCCCATTGTCAACTCCGTCAACGGCGAGGAGGCATCTCTTCAGAACATCCTGCCGCTGGTCAAGAAATACGGTGCGGCAGTGGTGGGACTGACGCTGGACGAAAACGGCATCCCCAAAAAGGCAGCCGACCGCTTCGCCATTGCCAAGCGGATTCTGGAACGTGCCATGGCGCTGGGCATCCCGCGGCAGGACGTGTACATCGACTGCCTGACGCTGACTGCCTCGGCGGAGCAGGACGGCGCAAAGGAGACGCTGGAGGCTGTCCATCGGGTCAAGACAGAGCTGGGGCTCAAGACTGTGCTGGGCGTGTCCAACATCTCCTTTGGTCTGCCGAACCGTGAGGCAGTGACACGGACGTTCCTCACCATGGCGCTGGAAAACGGGCTGGATCTGCCCATCATCAACCCCAACATTGCTTCTATGGCGGAGGCAGTGCGGGCATTCCGGCTGCTGCGCGGCTTCGATGAGAACTGCGCTGCCTTTGTGGAGGCATACGCCAACATGCCCGCACCCACTGCTTCCGCTGCCCCCACGCCGTCGGCAAAGGCATCGCCGGCAGAGAAAAAGCCGGAGACGCTGGATCTGCCCTATGCCATGTCCCACGGACTCAAGAGCGAGGGCGCCAAGATCACGGCGCAGCTGCTGGAGACTACAGACCCCATGGTGGTGGTGAACGAGATGCTGATTCCGGCGCTGGACAGTGCCGGCAAGCTCTTCGAGCAGGGAAAGATCTTCCTGCCCCAGCTGATTCAGACGGCAGGCGTGGCGCAGGCGGCGTTTGAGGTCATCAAGACCACCCTCATCCAGCGGGACGCTGCGCCGGTGAGCCGTGGGGAAGTGGTGCTCGCCACCGTCAAGGGCGACATCCACGACATCGGCAAGAACATCGTCCGTGTGCTGCTGGAAAACTACGGCTATACCGTGCTGGATCTGGGCAAGGATGTGCCGTGCCAGCTGGTGGCGGATACGGCAAAGGAACATAACGTGAAGCTGGTGGGACTCTCCGCCCTGATGACCACCACGCTGGGCGCAATGGAGGAGACCATCCAGCTGGTCAAGGCGGCGTGTCCCGACTGCAAGGTCGTTGTGGGCGGTGCTGTGCTGACAGCGGATTACGCCGAGAAGATCGGCGCCGACTTCTACGCCAAGGATGCCATGGAAACCGTGGCAGTGGCAAAGCAGATCGTGGGATAATCCGGGGGCGATGACAGCGGTTATCGATCAATTGGACGAATTGGCTGCTTGCTCTTTGTAGGGACACGGCGTGCCGTGTCCGCCAATTTCAACAAAGGGAAATTCCGTTGAAAACGTTCCACCGGAACGTTTTCAAAATATCAGTACGGCAAACGGCACACAGGGCGGAGCGGTCTTGTTCGCTCCGCCCTCGAAAAGCTGTCGCTTTTCTCACCCACCTTCCCCGTGCGCCAGAAGCATGGCGCAGGGAATTTCGCTGTCTGCGGACAGCGACTTAGAGGGCACGTGCCCTCTAAGAACACCTCGCCAGCTGCGCTCAGCTGGAGCAGCCTTATTATTTTTCGTTTTTTACGTGCATAGAACCGGACACATGTGCCCATCAGAACCCCAAAAGACACCGACATCCAAAAAAACACTGGGAGGTAATTATGGAAACAGATTCGAAGCAGGACACCGTACCGCAGGAGGACTTACAGGAAAAGTACACCGAGGAACTGGAAGAGGAGCGGAAGATCAAAAAGAGGGATCTTGTCAACAAACAGTGGGCAGCAACGGCGATCTTCAGCGGCGTGGTGCTGCTGCTGGTGGCGTTCCTGTTCATCCGCCACGAGATCTTCACCGGATTTCTCTCCTATGTTTTGGGCGTGCTCCGTCCCATCACCATCGGGCTGGTCATCGCCTTTGTGCTGTACCGCCCCACCTGTCAAATTGAGAAACTGCTGCAAAAGGCGCAGAAAAAGTTTCCGAAGTTTCCGGCAGGTGTGATTGCCGTGTTCTGTTCTTACTTTCTCATGCTGCTGCTGCTGAGCGGTGTGATCTGGATCATTGTGCCGCAGTTTGCGGACAGCATCCGGGACTTCTCCGACAACATTCTCATTTACTATAGCAATGTGATGAAGTTCCTCAACAGCAACCGCGGGGAACAGATCTTCCGGTTCTTACAGGAAAACGGCTTCGACCCTGCCTCGCTGCGCACCAAGCTGACCAGCCTCACCAGCTACATTCCCGATGCGCTGGGCACGCTGGGCACATTGGCAAGCGGTCTGATCGGCGGTTTCATTGACTTTTTCATCGGTCTGATCTTCTCTGTCTATGTCCTTGCCGGCAAGAATAAGCTCCGCAGGCAGGGCAAGCGCATCCTCCGGCACTTCCTGCCGAAAAAGCACTACCAGCGCCTGTCCCACTACGGCCGCCTGACATTCAACACCTTCTCCAACTTTGTCAGCGGACAGCTGTCGGACGCCTTCATTCTGGGCGTGCTGATCTTCTGCGTCATGACCATCGGCGGACTGGAATACCCCATGATGATCGCTGTTATCATCGGCATCACCAACATGATTCCCTACGTCGGCCCCTGGATGGGAACGATTCCCTGCGCCCTCATTCTGCTGATGGTGAACCCCATTCATGCGGTGGCGTTTGTCATCATCGTCATCATTGCACAGCAGGTGGACAGCAACCTGATCTACCCCCGTGTGGTGGGAACGTCTGTGGGACTGCCTGCCATCTGGGTGCTGTTCGCCATCACCGTGGGCGGCGGTCTGTTCGGCGTCGTCGGCATGATTTTCGGTGTGCCGGTAATGTCCATCATCTACACCGTCATTCGGGAAAAGACCATGGGCGACACACCGGAACCGCCCGGCAAGCCCGCCGAAAAAAAGCGCCAGCGGTTTTCCGGTTCGCTCCGGAAGCTGCGGGAGAAAATGCAGCGTGAAAAGAAATCCTAAGAACTTGTAAGGAAAGAAAAAACCCATGTCCCAATCGAAAAACTACCAGAAGACCATGTACGCCTGCTTCATCGGCTATATTGTGCAGGCGGTGGTCAATAATTTTGTACCGCTGCTGTTCGTGGTATTTCAGGACAGCTATCACATTCCGCTCTCGCAGATCACGGCGCTGATCACCATCAACTTCCTGATCCAGCTGGGCGTTGATCTGCTCTCCGCCGGCGTGGTGGATAAACTGGGCTACCGCACCTGCGTGCTCCTCGCCCACGGCTGCGCAGCTGCGGGGCTGGTGCTGCTGGCGTTTCTGCCTGACCTGCTGCCCAATCCCTTTGCGGGAATCCTCATCGCTGTGGGTATCTATGCCGTGGGCGGGGGACTCATCGAGGTGCTCATCAGTCCCATTCTGGAGGCGTGCCCCACGAAGAACAAGGAGAAAGCCATGAGTCTGCTGCACTCCTTCTACTGCTGGGGACACGTGGGCGTGGTGCTGATCTCCACTGTGTTTTTCCGGCTCGCCGGCGTTGGAAACTGGCGCATCCTGACGGTGCTCTGGGCGCTGATTCCCGTGGGAAATCTGGTGCTGTTTGCCGGTGCGCCCATCTACTCCCTTCACGAGGAGGGCGAAACGGGGCTGACGCTGCGGGAGCTGTTTACGAAGAAGATCTTCTGGATCCTGATGCTCATGATGCTGTGCGCCGGCGCCAGCGAGCAGGCGGTGAGCCAGTGGGCATCGATCTTCGCCGAAAAGGGTCTGGGTGTGAGCAAGACCGTGGGCGATCTGGCAGGACCGATGGCGTTTGCCGCACTCATGGGCACCTCCCGCCTGATCTACGGCAAATACGGCGACCGGCTGAACCTGAACCGCTTCATGACGCTGAGCTGTTTCCTGTGCATCGCCGCCTATGGCTGCATCTCCCTGATTCCCAACGCCGCTGTGGGACTGGCGGGGTGCGCAGTGTGCGGATTCTCTGTGGGAATCCTCTGGCCGGGCACGTTCAGTAAAGCATCCGCTGCTGTCAAAGGCGGCGGAACTGCCATGTTTGCCCTGCTGGCGCTCGCCGGTGATCTGGGCTGTTCCGGCGGCCCGACGCTGGCGGGAGCGGTTTCCAGCCAGTGCGGCGATAACCTCCGCATGGGCATTCTGGCGGCGGTGGTCTTTCCAGTGCTGCTGCTGGCGGGAATGCTGCTGCTCTCCCGGCAGAAACCTGTAAAATCGTGAACGCTGAGGAACGGTACTGCCGTTCCTTTTTTTGTGGGCAGAATCGCTGCGTGCATTGCTGGAATCCAAAAAATTTCGTGTGGAAACAAAAAAAATTCGAGGCCGTTGGACTCGTCAGGCTGCTCCAGCTGAGCGCAGCTGGCGAGAGGTTCTCAGGAGGCGAGGAGCCTCCTGAGTCGCTGTCCGCAGACAGCGAAATTCCCCGTGCCCATACTTCTGGGCACAGGTCGAAGGTGGGTGAGAAAAGCGACAGCTTTTCGAGGGCGGAGCGAACAAGACCGCTCCGCCCTGTTTCCCGTTTGCTGTATCATGATTTTGGAAACGTTCCGGCGGAACGTTTTCAACGGGATTCCTCTTGCTTCCTCTTGCGGAAACCGGCGGACACGGCACAACCTGTCCCTACAAGGGCGAGCAAATTCCGGCGGAATATTTTCCACCGAATTTGACCGCTCCGCCCTGTCAGAGCATTCCTCATTCCGGATTTCGGTTTTTGTGGAAAACCCATTGCAAAGCCGCAGATTTCATGCTATAATAATACATATATTCCGGACAAATTCCCGTGCAGCTGTGCACCCGAACCGTCCGATCACTTTTGAAAGGAAGCTTTTTCTCATGGATGTCACCACATTTCCGCTTTCATTTTCCTGCCATCTGATTTTTAGTCTGATCGCAGGCTGTTTTTTCCTGCTGCAATATTTGCGGCTGCGCCGGCCGTACCAGCTGGTGCTGACCATTGCCATTCCCGCCTCGCTGCTCATCTATCTGGGCAGACTCATGGAGCATCTGGGACAGACCGGCGCCGCTGATTTCTTTAACGGAAAGCCCTGGTTTCACACCATCGGTGCGCTGGAAGCTGTTCTGCTGCTGGGGGCGCTGGCGCTCTCCATCCTCGCCAAGGTTCGCCGGAAAAAGGACGGACAGGACGATGCGGACGGCCAGCCGAAAGAGGATGCCGCATGAAACTCGTTGTCACAGACGGCACCACCCTCTCTGGCGGCGGCGTTTCGCTGGAGCGCTTCTCCCGGTACGCACAGGTGACGGTCTACGACCTGACCCCGCCGGAACAGCTGACGGAGCGCATCGCCGATGCGGATGCGGTGCTGTGCAATAAGACCCCCATTCCCGCTGCGGTCTTCGACCAGTGCCCGAAGCTGCGCTATATCGGCGAGTGCGCTACGGGCTACAACAACATCGACATTGCCGCAGCGAAGGCGTACGGCGTGACCGTCTGCAACGTGGCGGGCTATTCCACCGATGCTGTGGCGCAGCACACCTTTGCCCTGATCCTCCACCACTACAGCCGTGTGGCACAGTATGACGCTGCTGTCCGGCAGGGGGCGTGGAAACAGGCAAAGACCTTCTGCATCATGCCCTATCCCATGCAGGAACTCGCCGGAAAAAAGCTGGCAGTGGTGGGATACGGCAGCATCGGCAGAAAGGTCGCTGCCATTGGCGCAGCGTTCGGCATGGAGGTGCTGGTCGCCACACGCACCCAACCCCAAAACTGCCCCTATCCGCTGGTATCGCTGGACGAGGCGTTCCGGCAGGCGGATGTCCTCACCCTGCACACGCCCCTGACAGAACAGACTGCCGGCATGGTCAGCGCCGCACGGCTGCGCACCATGAAGCCCACGGCGCTGCTGGTGAATACGGCACGGGGCGGACTGATCGTGGAAGCCGACCTGGCGCAGGCGCTGAAGGACGGCACCATTGCCGGCGCAGCGCTGGACGTGCTGACGGAAGAGCCCATGGGGGACACACCGCTGGCAGATCTGCCCAATTGCACCATAACCCCGCATACCGCATGGACACCGCTGGAAACCAGACAGCGTCTGCTGGCGCTTGCCGAGGAAAACCTCCGGTGTTATCTGGCGGGAATCCCGCAGAATGTGATTACTGCCCCGTAAGGAGAATATGATACGATGATTGATGTTGCCAAGAAAAAACGAATCGTGCTGAAGCTGGGCACCTCCACGCTGACGCACAAGACCGGAAAACTGAACATCCGCCGGATGACCAATCTGGTACGGATTCTGTCCGACCTCCACAACGCCGGCAAGGAGCTGCTGCTGGTTTCCTCCGGCGCTGTGGGAATGGGCGTGGGCAAGCTGAACCTGCCGGAGCGCCCCAAGGACACGCCCTCCAAACAGGCTGCTGCTGCCGTGGGACAGTGCGAACTGATGCACATTTACGACGATATGTTTTCCAAATATAATGTTACCGTGGCACAGATTTTGCTGACACGTGCCACCCTGACCAACGAGCGTCTGCCCCACGTCCAGAACACCATTGGCAGACTGCTGGAAATGGGCGTGATTCCCATTGTCAACGAGAATGACACGGTGGCGATCGATGAGCTGGAACTGGAAATCGGCGAAAACGACTCCCTTTCCGCTACGGTTGCTGCCGCAGTGGGAGCAGATCTGCTGATCATCCTGTCCGACATCAACGGACTATACTCCGCTGATCCCCGCACCGATGCCAATGCACAGGTCATTCGGGAAGTCCGGAAAATCGATGCCCGCATTGAACAGATGGCAGGCGGTGCCGGCTCGGCACTGGGCAGCGGCGGAATGGCGACCAAGATCAATGCCGCAAAAATTGCCACCGAAGCCGGCGTGGATATGGTCATCATGAATGGCAGAGATCCGGAACAGCTGTACGCACTGTTTGACGGCGAACCGGTGGGAACGCATTTTATGGCGGAATGAGTTTATCACACGAAACCCGCAGGTTATTACATCAATAGAGTTTTTTGCTCCAGCAATTTTTTCAAAAATGCTGGCGAGGTTCAGGGCGAGGAGCCCTGATCGCTGTCCGCAGACAGCGAAATGCCCCGTGCCACGCTTCCGGCACGCAGAGAAAAGGGTGAGAAAATCGACAGATTTTCGAGGGGAAGCGAACAAGACCGCTTCCCCTGTTTCCCCTTTGAAAAAGCAAGGGCTGGGAAATGTTCCGGTGGAATATTTCTCACGAGGTGCTTAAAATAGAACTTGGTGCAGTATCAACATGGACAGCATTTTTAGAAAAATTGCTGCACCAAAAAAATCTTCTTATTGAAATTGATGCTACTTTTATCATTAGAAAGGAGCATGCCCATGAACACTCTACTGACCTACCGCCGTCTAACAGAAGCAGACATCCCCACATTTGTGGCAATGCGAATCGCACAGCTGAAAGAAGAAGGGGCAAAGTCTGATCTGGACATAGAGCCGGCACTGACAGCATACTACCAGAAGCATCTGGCAGACGGCACGTTTGTATCGTGGCTGGCGGTGGATGGGGAAAACATCATCGGCACCAGCGGCATGTCCTTTGTGGAAAAACCGCCGTACTACAGCAATCCCACCGGAAAAATCGGATTGCTGTCCAGTATGTACACGAATCCCACCTATCGCAGACAAGGCATTGCCCGAAAACTGCTGGATCATGTGGTGGAAGAAGCCAGAACCTATGGCTGCGGAGCCGTGTGGATCACTGCGTCTGAAATGGGTGTGCTGTTATACACCGCATATGGATTCGAGAAAAACGGGCGGTTTTTGCAGTACTCGCTGTCGTGAAAGAAATCATTAGAGAACGCTTCCGTGTAAAACATCCCGCTGGGATGTTTTACAGAGTCACCAATACAAAAGGGGCAGCCAGGGAAAGCGGTCGTGTTCGCTTTCCCTCGAAAATCTGTCGATTTTCTCCCCCTTTTCTCCGTGCGCCAAAAGCACGGCGCAGAGATTTCGCTGTCTGCGGACAGCGACCAGGGCTTCTCGCCCTGGACCTCGGCAGCATTTTTTTCAAAAAATAGCTGCACCAAAAAAATCCTCTTATTATGAATCATGCCATCACTTTTACCACTCAGAAAGGAGCACACCCATGAATTACGCTGAAACCCTTGGTGTCAAGGCAAAAGCTGTGGAATCTGCCATTGCCACTGCCGCACCCCAGGTCAAAAACAACGCCCTCGCTGCCATTGCCGATGCGCTTCTGGCAAGACAGGAGGAGATCCTCGCTGCCAACGCCAAAGACTTGGAGGCTGCCGTCCAGAACCACATGACAGAATCGCTGCAGGATCGCCTGCGGCTGACCCCTGCCCGCATTTCCGGCATGGCAGACGCTGCACGCCAGCTGATCGCCGCCGAAGATCCCATTGGCTCTGTGGACAGCGGCTCTGTCCGCCCCAACGGACTGCAAATCCTCAAGACCCGTGTGCCGCTGGGTGTCATTGGCATTATCTTTGAATCCCGCCCCAACGTCACCGTAGACGCTGCCACCCTCTGCCTGAAAGCCGGAAACGTGGTCATTCTCCGTGGCGGCAAGGAGGCGATTCACTCCAATACCGCACTGGCGCAGATCATGCGGGACGCTGTGGAAACTGCCGGACTGCCCAAAGACATCATCCAGCTGGTGGAGGACACCTCACGGGAAACCGCAGCCGATATGATGCACCTCACCGGCTATCTGGATGTGCTGATTCCCCGCGGCGGTGCCGGACTGATTCAGGCGGTGCTGCGCCAGTCCACCGTGCCGGTCATTGAAACCGGTGCCGGAAACTGCCACGTCTACGTAGACCGCTGCCTGCACGGCGAAGCGGATTATGAAATGGCTGTCCGCATCATCGACAACGCCAAGACCCAGCGTCCCTCGGTCTGCAATGCCATTGAGGGACTTGTGGTGCACAAGGACGTTGCAGCGGAGATTCTGCCCCGTGTGCAGGAGGCGTTCCGTGCCCATGATGTGACGATTTACGGCGATGAACAGACACGGAGGATTCTGGGCGATGCCGTTCAGCCGGTGACGGAAGAGCTGTATGACACAGAATTCAACGACTACAAAATTACCGTAAAAGTGGCGGACAGTCTGGACGATGCCATGGCGCACATCGCCAAGTACAGCACCAGGCACTCCGAGTGCATCATCACCCGTGATCTGGACGCAGCGCAGAAATTCCAGCGCACCGTGGATGCCGCTGTTGTCTACGTCAACGCCTCCACACGGTTCACCGATGGCGGGGAATTCGGCTATGGCGCAGAGATCGGCATCTCCACCCAGAAGCTCCACGCAAGAGGCCCCATGGGACTGCACGAGCTGACCACGGTGAAGTATCTGGTCAGCGGTAACGGACAGATTCGGGGGTAAGGGATGCTGTCAGTCTTTTGTTGTATTGCCTGTGCGGTGCTGGTGATTTTAGATGTCACCGGAAAGCTGCATCCGGAGCGCACCCGTTCGCAGGTGCTGCTGCACCTGTTTTCTCTGGTGGGAGCGCTGGTTCCGCTGGTGGCGACGCTTCTGGTTCCATGGTTCGTTGACGATCTGGAAACGCTGCGGATGGTGCGGTATCTGTACACGCTGCCCTATGCGCTGTCGTTCGTGTCCAATCTGGCAAGCTTGCTCTGTGCTGCCACGTGGGCGTATACCATGGTGCGCATATGCAGCTGTGTCCCCATTGCCAAGACCGGCAGCGACCGGAAACAGGCGGCGAAGCAGCAGCTGACCATGCTGTGGCTCTCCCTGCCGTTTTTCCTGCTGATGCTGGTTTCCGGTGTCATTCTGCTGGTCAGTACGCTCAGTGTCTGGTGGATGGCGGCGCTGATGGCGGTGCTGCTCTGCATCGTCTTTCTGCCGGCGATCGTTGCCGCCGCTGTGCTCCTGGGCGGACTCACCCTGATGATGGCGCTGCCCCTGCTGGTGCAGTTCATCGCCCTGCTGATTCCCTATGTCATGGGCGTTGTCTACGGCAACCGTTACCTTATCGCCTGTGCGCCCTGTCTGGGCTGGAAAAAGCCGTTTCGCATCGTCTTGCAGGTGCTGATGTTCCTGCCGTGGATTCGCTGGATCGTGACGCTGATCGTCATGTCGAAGATGCAGAACGTGAAATGAGGATCACCAAAAACGCCCCGGCAATTCGTTTGCCGAGGCGTTTCTTTTTGTCATATGGATTTGCTGCGGTTATCCCACAGCGCCGTCTGTGCCGATCTGGTTCAGTGCCTCCTGATATTCCTCCAGTGACATGGTGTCCTGCGCATCTGTCACATGGGGGCTTTCTTTCTGGTAGGCGTAGCTGGAGAGGGGCTTTTGCACAATGCGGAAGCAGCCCTCGCCGGCGGAGAAATCGTAGTAGCCGTAGGCGATCTGGGATTCTCCCGTCAGCTGTCCCTGATAGCACACCGTTTCTGCCAGTGTGTTGCCCTCGGTGAGGGTGTACTGGGTGATGTTCTGGGTGTCCATATAGCAGCCGCTGGTAAAGAACCCGTTCTCCGAGTCGGAGCCGTACAGCAGCGTGTGCGAGCCGCTGGCGTCGCCCTCCACCTGTACGGGATTCTTGTCGGCGTCTGTCGTCCAGACGCAGAAGGTGTACTCCGCCTCGTTGTAGCCCGTCCGGACGATCAGCTCCGGCGAACCGTCCTTGTCCATGTCGTACAGGGCGTAGGTGGGTTCCGGCAGGGAATCGTCCTGTGCGCTGTCGGACTGGTACTGTTCCAGATAGTACTGGATGACGTTCCGGTAGGGGTCGCTGTCCGCAGCGGAGAACTCCAGCGCCGGCGCATCGGTGAACTGCTGGGCAGTTGCCGGCTGTGTGGTGCTGGCAGGGCCGGCGGTGTGGTCGATCTTGCCGCATCCGCTGAGAAGCAGGGCGCAGACCAGTGCGCCGGAAAAGGCATATCGTTTCATGAAAAAGACCTCCTGTTCACAAGAAGCGCATCCCAAATCATAGCTTGGCTCATTCCACCGGTTTCCGCACCACGCTTCCCGCCGGAAACGCCGTTTCACAGGCAATGGAGCATTGCATCATGGCATGGTTGGCGGTTTCGATGATTTCGCCGGCATCGTTTTGCAGTGCCTGCGCCGCCACCGTCACCGGCGGCTGTCCGGGAGCGACGATCTCCAGCGTATCTCCGGCAAAAAAACGGTTGCGCTGGGTGAGGTACAGTCTGCCGTCCTTCCAGCTGTCTACGACGGCGACCACGTCGCAGTTCCGGACATAGCTGCTGTTCTGGTAGCGCTGGGCGGCGTTCTCTCTGCCGTAGAAGAAGCCGGTGCAGTACTCCCGGTGGCTGACCTGTACCACCTCGTCCAGCGCCCACTGGGGTGCCGGTTCACCAGCCTTAGCGGCATCCAGCGCCGCACGGTACGCATTCGTGACAATTGCCACATAATAGGCGGACTTGTTCCGCCCCTCGATTTTCAGGCTGTCCACGCCTGCCGCCAGCAGTTCCTGCAAATGGCCGATCATGCACAGGTCTTTGGCGTTGAAGATGTACGTGCCCTCGTCCGTCTCCTCCACGGGGAAATACTGCCCCGGGCGGGTGGACTCCATGAGATGGTAGTTCCAGCGGCAGGGCTGGGCGCATGCGCCACGGTTGGCATCCCGTCCGGTGAGATAGGCGGACAGCAGACACCGTCCCGAAAAGGACATGCACATGGCGCCGTGGACAAAGACCTCCAGCTCCATATCCGCCGGAATTTTCGCCCGAATCCCGGCGATCTCCTCCAGCGACAGCTCCCGTGCCAGCACCGCACGGGTCACGCCCATGTCATACAGAGCCCGGCAGGTGCCGTAGTTGACAATGCCCGTCTGGGTGGACATGTGAATCTCCATGTCCGGCGCAAGCTTCCGTGCCATTGCCAGAAGCCCCAGATCCGCCAGAATCAGCGCATCTGCGCCCGCCTCCTGTGCCTCCCGCAGAAACTGCGGGAACGTGGGGATCTCCTCGTTGCGGGGGAGGGTGTTGCAGGTGAGATAGACCGGCTTTCCGTACTGGTGCGCCAGCGCCACCGCCTCGTGCAGCTGCGCCTCGCTGTGGAAATTGCTGGCGGCTGCACGCATGCTGAAGCTCTCCCGCCCCAGATACACCGCATCTGCGCCGTAATCCAGCGCCGCACGGAGCCGTTCCAGATCGCCAGCAGGTGCCAGCAGCTCCGGCTTATTCTTGTGTATCATCGCTGCCCTCCGTTTCGCCGGCGTCCTCGCTGCCGTCAGAAGCACTGTCTCCGTCCTCTCCGGCGGCCTTGCGCTGTGCCTCCACTTCCTTCTGGTTTGCCTCGTGCTGTTCCAGCGTGGAGGCAAAGTACGTCTCCTTGGTGTCCACATTGGAGTAGAAGTAATAGTAGCTGGTGTCCGCCGGATAGAGCGCTGCGTAGATCGCCTCGCTGCCCGGATTGTCGATGGCGCCGGCAGGCAGTCCCGTGCACACATAGGTGTCATAGGAGTCGAACAGCGTCTGATTATAATCCTCGCTGTGGGGCTTGATGACCTCCTCCACGTACTTGGTGGTGGGGTCGGACTGGAGCAGCTGGTATTCTGCGGAGTGGTTCAGCCGGTTCCAGAAGACCGACGAGATATTCGCCATCTGGTCAACGGAGCCTGCCTCCGCCTGAATCATGGAGGCGAGGGTGATAACGTCGTCCAGCGAGATGTTCAGCGCTGCCATGCGGTCGTAATACTCCTGCGGAATCTTGCTGTTGAAGTTTTCCAGAATCTTCTGGCACACCAGCTCCACGTCCATCTCCTGATAGAACGTGTAGGTGTCCGGGAAGAGATAGCCCTCCATCTTATAGAACTTCTCGTCCTGGAAGCTGGGCATATGGGATTCATACGCCAGCCCGAAAGAGGGATCGTTGTTGAAGTAGTTCAGGAAAGCGTCGGCATCGCAGACGTTGTTCTCCTCCAGCAGGTCTGCCGCATCGCACAGGCGAATGCCCTCCGGGAAGGTAATGGATACCGACAGGGAGCTGTCCATGGGGTCGCTGACCAGTTCACTGAGGATGGTTTCATACGCCATGTCCGGACGAAGCTCGTGGTCGCCGGGCTTGATGTCCTTGTCCTTGTTGCTCATGCCGGCAATAAAGACAAAGAAGCTGGGCTTGGAAATGATGTCCTCTTTTTGGAGCGTCTCCGCAATGTCGTTCATGGAAGCACCCTGGGGGATGGTGACGATCTTGGTGGTGCTGTCGCTGTTGATGCCCAGCAGATCTCTGCCGTAGACGATGAGCAGGGTGGAGAGCAGGACAGACACGGCGATGATGACAATAGTCATGACCAGCGCACTGATGACACGGTGGGGCTTGCGTTTCCGGCTGGTGCGGACGGCAGCGCTGCTGCTGCGGGTGCCGGGCTGGCTCTCGCCCTCCAGATCCTCGTACAGCGGGTCAGCGGGTTCCGCCGGCTCCGGCGCTGCGGCGTGCCGTGTGCCGGTGAACTCCTGCGAAGCGGCAGGGCTGCGGAAGCTCCGGCTGGGCTGTGCCGCCGTCCGGGGGGCAGCCGGCTTCGGTTTTGCCGGCGCCGGTGCAGGCTCTGCTGCAATAGGTTCATTGTGAATAAAAGACATCATTTCCGCGCCGGTGATTGTCTCTTTGATCAACAGGTATCCTGCAATCTCGTCAAGCAGGGTGCGGTTATCCTCCAGGATCTGTACGGCTTCTCCGAAGCAGTGCATCAGAACAGCATGAATCTCATCATCCACTTCAGCAGCCGTATCCTGAGCGCAGGTCAGGCCCATCTGGCCGTCCAAATACTGATTCTGGATCGTGGCCAGCCCCATTACACCGAATTTATCGCTCATACCGTACATGGT
>OOAM01000722.1_pt1 | contig 27852 bp, 28 predicted proteins | sample 1671131 | NCBI WGS metagenome assembly OOAM01 (sample SAMN06348125, study PRJEB24527) | human gut metagenome | biome: human gut; feature: ankylosing spondylitis patient; material: feces | host: Homo sapiens | place: China | collected 2015-10 | reverse complement strand
CTTTTATATTATATCACATTCAGAAGTTTTTGTCAAGTAAACAATTTGTGAACTGCTGTTCTTTCCTGTTCTCTTAACTTTTTCCTTCTCGCCGTGACTAGCTTTTCTATTTTATCACATCTCGTCCAGTTTGTCAAGTAAACAATTTATGAATCAAAGTTCAAACCGTTCACTTCTTCCTCTCCCCGAACAAGCTGCCCAAAACAGTCAGCCTCTCTATTCTATCACACTTTCGCTTTTCTGTCAAGTGAACTTTTCTTGAACACTTTTCAGAAGCTTAACTGCCGAACTCCCGTTCCGTTTTTCCGCTTCTTCCCTTTGTTCTTTCATTTCCTTGACTTTCGCTCTCGTGCGACAGCTTTATTATTATATCACATCCATTTGCCTTTGTCAAGAAAATATATTTTAAGGTTTCTTAGTCCTTTTTGTTTACTGTGCACAAAAGTAAGAGGCATCCATCCGCATAATCCAAAACGCCCGCAGAACCGTTCGATTCTGCGGGCGTTTTGGAGTTCTCTTATTTATATATCAGCTTATGCCATCAGCTTGACCATAACTGCCTTCTGTGCGTGTAGACGGTTCTCGGCCTCCTCAAAGATCTCGTTGGCATGTGCCTCGAATACCTTTGTGGTGATCTCCTCTTCACGGTGCGCCGGCAGGCAGTGGAGCACCATGGCATCGGCGTGTGCCTGTGCCATAACGTCGTCGTTGATCTGATAGCCATGGAATGCCTTCCGGCGCTTCTCTGCTTCGCCCTCCTGACCCATGGAAGCCCATACATCTGTGATGACAACATCGGCATCCTTGGCAGCCTCCAGCGGCTGGTTGGTCATCTGGAACTTGTCGCCGTACTGTGCAGCGAAGTCCAGCACTTCCTTGTCCGGCTGGTAGTCATCCGGGCATGCGATGGAAACCGCCATGCCGACTTTCAGGCAGCCGACAATGAGGGAGTTTGCCATGTTGTTGCCATCGCCGATGAAGCACATCTTCAGTCCGGCAAAATCAGTCTTGAATTCCCGAATGGTCATGAGGTCTGCGAGAATCTGGCACGGGTGGCAGAAGTCTGTCAGACCGTTGATGATCGGGATGGAGCCGTATTCTGCCAGATCCTCCACTTCCTTCTGCTCGAAGGTGCGGATCATGATGCCGTCCAGATAGCGGGACAGAACCCGTGCGGTATCCTGTACCGGTTCGCCTCTGCCGATCTGGAGATCGTTTGCAGACAGGAACAGGGGGTGACCGCCCAGCTGGTACATACCGGTTTCAAAGGAAACACGGGTGCGGGTGGATGCCTTCTGGAAGATCATGCCCAGCGACTTGCCTTTCAGATGGGGATGCGGGATGCCGTGCTTCAGCTCGTACTTCAGCTGGTCGGCGAGATCCAGAATTCCGATGATCTCCTCGGTGCTCAGGTCGAGCATTTTCAGTAAGTGTTTCATAGTCTTGTTTCCTCCATGTTATTTCGACAGAACGTCCGCCAGAATGGCAACGCCCTTTTCGATCTCCTCGTCTGTGATGGTCAGCGGCGGCAGCAGACGCACCTTGTCCTTTGCCGTCAGCACCAACAGCCCCTGCTCCAGCGCTGCGTTTGCCACGTCAATGGCTTTCTTGTCCTTGAGGGCGATGCCCACCATAAGACCCAGACCGCTGACACCTGCCACACCGTCCAGCTTCGCCAGCTTTTCCCGCAGCAGCTTTGCCTTGCGCTGCACCTCGTCTAAGAAGCCCGGCGCAGTCACGGTGTTCAGCACTGCCAGACCGCCGGCACAGCAGACCGGATTGCCGCCGAATGTCGAGCCGTGTGAGCCTTTGTCCAGCACGCCGGCACACTTCTCATTGGCAAGGCATGCGCCCATGGGCAGACCGCCGGCAATCCCCTTTGCCAGCGTGGTGACATCTGCCTTGTGTCCGAACTGCTCGCCGGCGAGGAACGTGCCCGTTCTGCCAACGCCGGTCTGCACCTCGTCCGCCATGACCAGAATGTCCCTGGCGGCGCACTTCTCAAATACGGCGTCCACAAATGCCTGCTCCAGTGCGTTCACACCGCCCTCACCCTGGATATACTCCAGCATCACAGCACAAACGGTGTCGTCCAGTTTTGCCTCCAGATCGGCGATGTCGTTGGCAACCACGTAGTCGAAGCCCTCCACGAACGGAAAGAAATAGTTGTGGAACACGTCCTGACCGGTGGCGGACAGGGTGCACAGGGTTCTGCCGTGGAACGAGTTTACCAGCGTCAGGATCTTGTGTCTGCCCTTGCCGTACTTGTCGAAGCTGTACTTCCGTGCCAGCTTGATGGCGCACTCGTTTGCCTCTGCACCGCTGTTGCAGAAAAACACCTTTTCATAGCCGGCAGTCTGGCACAGCTTCTGTGCGAAGTCTGCCTGCACCTTGGTGTAGTACAGGTTGGAGGTGTGCTGCATGGTCTTGACCTGCTTGCAGACTGCCTCCGTCCACGCCTCGTTGCAGTAGCCCAGAGAGGTGGTGCCGATGCCGCTGCCGAAGTCGATGTACTGCTTTCCGGTTTCGTCAGCACAGGACTCCCCTGCACCGTGATCGATCACCACCGGAAACCGTCCGTATGTTCCCATGACGGACTGGTTCATTTGCTCTTGTGTTGTCATAGTTATCATTTCCTTTATTCTGCCGCCTGTTCAGCGGAAAATTTCTGTTCCAAAAATTCGATCAGTTCCATTGCGTTGGGACAGCCTTGAGAAAAGCCGTACCGCCTGCCGTTCAGGTGCAGCATGATGCACTGGTCCTTTATGTACATCTGTTCAAAATCGTCCCAAGTATAGTGCACTTCCGGCTTCCAGTTCTGCCGGATATGAATGCCGTCATCGTCCCACATCACCCGAAACCGCAGCGTACAGGTGAAAAAGTACAGGCTGACCAGCAGGAATGCTACCATCAGCAGCGTATACCAGATCTCACTTGTACCATACCGCACAAAAAATGCAATTGTCCCCGCCAAAAACACCACTACCATAAAGCCGTAAATCCCATAATCTTTTCTTGCAGATGTCAACTTCATACCTGTTCCTCCTTCTGATAGTCCCGCAGATAGCAGAGAAATGCATCTGCACCAATGAAAAACTGCTGTTCCACCCGAATTTTTCCCTTGGCAGTCCACACAATATAGCCATCGCTTTTCAGTTCGATCTTCTGCACGTCCTGCAGGGTATACTGCTTGGGCTTTCCGAAAAAGTTGTACACCGTAATTCCCGTGCGGTCGTACTCGATTCTGAAATTGTGCCCATAGATCAGCAGGCAGATTCCCAGCACTGCAAACACCCCAGACAGTACATAAAACGCCGCATCACTCTGTCTGTGCTTCAGAAACGCCATTCCCAAAGCCAGCAGAATAGAGGCAATGGAAACCACCGGAAACACCTTTGATGCCTTGACAATGCCTCTGGTGTCGGTGTGGCTTTCTTCACTTTCCGCCATTTTCTTTGCTGCTTCCATCGCAGCACGTTCTAACAACCCCATTCTTTCAAATCCTTTCTGTGCTTATCGGAACTGTGTCCCGATGCCCTCATTGGATAGCGTTTCGATCAGAATGGAGTGGGGCACTCTGCCGTCGATGATCGCCGTCTTTTTCACGCCGCGGCGCACAGCCTCCACGCAGCAGTCGATCTTCGGGATCATGCCGCCGGAAATGATGCCCTTGCGCTTGAGGAACGGCACTTCGCTGACGTTGACAAAGGGAATCAGCGTGGACGGATCCTCCTTGTTCCGGAGCAGTCCGGCAATGTCCGTCATCAGGATCAGGTTCTCCGCACGCAGCTGTGCGGCGATGCGTGCCGCAGCAGTGTCTGCATTGACGTTGTACGCCTGTCCGAACTCATCGGTCGCCACGGTAGCAATGACCGGAATATAGCCGTTGTTCAGGGCATCCAGAATGGGCTGCTCGTTGACCTTGGTGATATCGCCCACATAGCCCAGATCTTCGCCGTTGGGGCCGAGCTTCCGCTCTGCCAGCAGCATCTGTCCATCGATACCGCACAGACCCAGTGCTTTGCCGTGGGTATGCGTCAGCAGGCTGACAAGCTCCTTGTTCACCTTGCCGGAGAGCACCATTTTGACGACATCCACCGCAGCCTCGTCTGTATAGCGCAGTCCGCCGATGAACTTGGACTCGATGTTCAGACGCTTCAGCATGTCGCTGATCTCCGGCCCGCCGCCGTGCACCAGCACGACCTTGACACCCACCAGAGACAGCAGCACGATATCGTCCATGACTGCCTGCTTCAGCGCCTTGTCGGTCATGGCGTTTCCGCCGTACTTGACCACCAGAATTTTGTTGTTGTATTTCTGAATGTACGGCAGAGCATCCACCAGCACCTGTGCCCGCACATTGTTATGAATTTCTCCCATTTTCTCGAAGTCCTCTCTTAGGAACGATAGTCCCCGTTGATTTTCACATAGTCATAGGTCAGGTCGCAGCCCCATGCGGTAGCAGAAACCGGCCCGTCCCCGATGGAAACCAGAATCTGAATCTCATCCTCCAGCAGCACGGTCTTGGCAACGTCCTCGGAGAAGTCGATGCCTGCGCCGTTCTTGCAGACGTCCACCGAGCCGGCACGGGATGCCAGCGTCACAGCCACCTGACTGATGTCAAATTCTGCCGGTGCGTACCCCACTGCACACAGCACCCGTCCCCAGTTGGCATCCGAGCCGAACATCGCACACTTCAGCAGCGGCGAGCATACCACGCTCTTTGCCACGGCAATGGCGGTATCCAGATCGGCTGCGCCGGAGACCTTGCACTCCAGCAGCTTGGTAGCACCCTCGCCGTCATATGCCAGCATTCTGGTCAGGTTCATCATAACGCAGTACAGCGCCTCCCGGAATGTCCAGTACTCCGCCGAATCCACAGCGATCTCCGGATTTCCGGCGTGGCCGGATGCCATGAGCAGACAGGTATCGTTGGTGGACTGGTCGCCGTCCACGGACAGGCAGTTATATGTCACCTTAACCACGTCAGACAGTGCCTTTTGCAGCAGCTCCGGCGAGATGGCTGCATCTGTGGTGATGCAGTTCAGAGTGGTCGCCATGTTGGGGTGGATCATGCCGCTGCCCTTTGCCATGCCGCCCAGACGGCAGGTCACGCCGCCCAGCGAAAATTCCACGGCGATCTCCTTGGCGAACGTGTCTGTGGTCATGATTGCCACAGCTGCCTCGTGTGCGCCCGCCGGACTTGCCTCCAGCTGTTTGCACAGCGCCGGCAGTGCCGCCTGAATCGGCTCCAGCGGCAGAATCTGCCCGATGACACCGGTGGACATGACCAGCACATCCTCCGGCTTTACGCCCAGCTCCTTGGCGGTGAGGTCACACATAGCCTCTGCCTTTTCCTCACCGTCTGCGTTGCAGGTGTTGGCGTTCTTGGAGTTTGCCACAACGGCGATTGCCCTGCCGCAGGTGGCTTTCAGGTGCTTCTTCATCACCAGCACCGGTGCGCCCTTGACCTTGTTCTGGGTGTAGACGGCTGCCGCATTGCACAGGGTATCTGCGGCGACCACCATGAGGTCATTCTTCTTTTCCGGATTCTCCTTGATGCCGCAGTACACACCGCCGGCACGGAATCCTTTTGCGGCACAAACGCCGCCATCCACGAAGGCAAAGCCTTCCATTGCTACTTTTTCCATGAGGTATAACTCCTCTCTGATTGAGTTCGATTGATTCTCAGGGCAATGCCCTCTGTTATGGCAATACCGCACAAAGCTTGTGCGTAAGATGCGTAGTCGGATTTTTCGACAGATTGCACAGAAATTCTGCAGGCATACTGCCGTATGTCAAGGGATTTCTGTGCAGTATGACGGAAAATCAGCAAGCAGATTGCGTGCAAAGCCGCCAGGCGGGCTTTGTGCGGCGTTGCCTTATATTTTGATTACAGCAAACCCACGGTTTCGTCCAGTCCCAGCATAATATTCATGCACTGTACGGCTGCGCCGGAAGCGCCCTTGCCCAGATTGTCCAGACGGGAGCACAGGAGAATCTGCTCGGCATCGCCGAACACGAAAATTTCCATCTGGTTGGTGTCCCGCAGGTCGTTGCAGCTCAGCTTGGTGGCGGTCATCTCTGCCGGTGTTTTCAGGGGCTGCACGTGCACGAAGTTGGAGCCCTCGTAGTGGCGTTCCAGCATCTCCTGCACCCGCTCCGGTTCCAGCTGGAAGCCGGAGACTGCCGCCTGAACGGGCACGCATACCACCATGCCGTTATAGTAATCGTCTACAATGGGGGTAAACATGGGCTTTTTCTCCAGACCGGAGATCTTCTGCATCTCCGGCAGGTGCTTGTGGTTGTTCGCCAGACCGTAGAAGCGGGGGCTGTACAGCTCCGGCGCACGGTCGGGGGATTCGATCTCGGCGATCATCTTCTTGCCGCCGCCGCTGTAGCCGGACATGGCGAAGCACTGCACCGGATAGTCCCTGGGCAGGAGTCCGCTGTGCACCATGGGATACACCAGCGAAGCGAACCCGCTGGCATAGCAGCCCGGCACTGCCACACGCTTAGAAGTGCGGATCTTCTCCCGATGTTCCGGCGACAGCTCCGGAAAGCCGTATGCCCAATCCGGATTGGTGCGGTGCGCCGTGGAAGCGTCGATGATGCGCACATCGGCATCCCCTGCCAGTGCCACAGCTTCTCTTGCGGCATCGTCCGGCAGGCACAGAAATGTCACATCGCTCTCCAGAATGGCAGCACGTCTTGCCTCCGGATCCTTTCGGTTCTCCTCGGTCAGGGTAATCATGGACAGATCCTTCCGGTCTGCCAGACGCTCATGGATACGCAGACCGGTAGTGCCGGCCTGTCCGTCAATAAATACTTTTACAGCCATTTTTCACTCATCCTCATACAATCATTCCCGTGGGCATTTCCACAGGCTAAAGGCACAGGTCAGCACGACGATTGCAATCGCCCAGATGCGGGATACCGTCATTCCCAGATTCAGCACCAATCCCAACAGGATCTCTCCGCCGATCCAGAGCAGAACCGCCACGGCACACAGCGCCACGATAAATTTCAGCTGCCGTTTTTTCATGCCAGCTCCAGCTTCGCCTTTACCAGCTTCAGCTGTTCTGCCACAGCCTTCGGCGACGGGCCGCCCTGGGACACTCTGCCACGCACGCAGGTTTCCAGACTGATGGCGTCGTAGACATCCTCGGTGAACAGCGGTGTCATCTTCTGATATTCCTCCAGCGGCAGGGTTTCCAGTGTCAGTCCCCTGGAAATGCACTCTGCCACCAGCGTACCGGAGATCTTATAGGCATCCCGGAACGGCATACCCTTCTTAACCAGATAGTCGGCGCAGTCGGTGGCGTTGATGAAGCCCCTGGCTGCGGCGGCACGCATATTCTCCTTGTTGACACGCATGGTTTCCAGCATGGGGATGACGGTTTCCAGACACAGCTTCACGTTGTCCACAGCGTCGAAAATTGCCTCCTTGTCCTCCTGCATGTCCTTGTTGTATGCCAGCGGCAGACCCTTCATCATGGTCAGCAGTGTCTGGAGATCGCCATAGACACGGGCGGTCTTGCCGCGGATCAGCTCGGTGATATCCGGATTCTTCTTCTGGGGCATGATGGACGAACCGGTTGCGAACGCATCGTCCAGCTCAATGAACTTGAACTCCCACGAGCACCACAGGATCACTTCCTCCGAGAAACGGGAGAGGTGCATCATAATGATGGAGAGGGTATCTGCCAGCTCAATGCAGTAGTCCCGGTCGGAAACGCCGTCCAGACTGTTTGCCATGGGCGCATCGAAGCCCAGCAGGGATGCAGTCTCCTCCCGGTCGATGTGGTAGGTTGTGCCGGCCAGCGCACCGCTGCCCAGCGGGCACTCGTTCATGCGCTTTGCGGTGTCGTCCAGTCTGCCCAGATCACGGAGCAGCATCTGCACGTATGCCAGCAGGTGGTGTGCAAAGGTCACCGGCTGCGCACGCTGCAAGTGGGTGTAGCCCGGCATCACGGTTTCGGTGTGCTGTTCTGCGGTGCGCACCAGTGCCACGGCAAACCGGTGCACCAGACTCCGCACCTCGGCGATCTCATCCCGCAGGTACAGGCGCAGGTCCAGCGCCACCTGATCGTTTCTGGAGCGGGAGGTGTGCAGACGCTTCCCCACATCGCCGTAGCGCTTGGTCAGCTCTGCCTCCACGAACATGTGAATATCCTCGGCGTTGGGGTCAAACTCCAGCTTGCCGCTGTCCAGATCTGCCAGAATCTCTTTCAGCCCCTGAATGATGAGGCTGCTGTCCTCCTTGGAAATAATGCCGCAGTCACCCAGCATCGTGGCGTGGGCAATGCTGCCCTGAATGTCATGACGGTACATCCGTGCGTCAAATGCGATGGAGGAGTTGAAGGCGTTCACGCCCGCATCGATCTCCTTGGAAAATCTTCCTGCCCAAAGTGCCATATCAAAACGTCCTTTCGTTCAAGATTACGAATTCTCTTCAAAAAACATATCCCTGCCATATATACCTTTCAAGGCCTGCCAATTAGGCTCCCCTGAAAGGGGAGCTGGCAAGCCGCAGGCTTGACTGAGGGGTTCTTCTGCAAAATCCAGCACATAAAAGAACCCCTCCGAGCGGCTTCGCCGCCCACCTCCCCTTTCAGGGGAGGCTTATTTCCAACAAAAATTCACTGTGTTCAAGAAACGGAAAAGAGGCGACCAGAAAACAGCCGCCTCTTCCTCACCGGCAGGAGAACCGGTATTCAGGGGAATCACCGCAGTGTTCCCTTATTTTTGCAAAGCTTACTTGCCACGCTTCTGATCCAGTACAGCCTTTACGTGGATCGGCAGACCGAACAGGTTGATGAAGCCCTCTGCATCCTTCTGGTTGTAAACGTCTTCTGCGTCGAAGGTTGCAACCTCTTCATCGTACAGAGTGTACGGAGAAGTTACGCCGGCATTGATGATGTTGCCCTTGTACAGCTTCAGCTTGACATCACCGGTAACGGTCTTCTGTGTCTCAGTTACGAATGCAGACAGTGCTTCCCGCAGCGGGGTGTACCACTGACCGTTGTATACGATATCGGCAAACTTGATGCTCAGATACTGCTTGGTTCTTGCGGTTTCCTTATCCAGGGTGATGGTCTCCAGAACATCGTGCGCATGGTACAGGATGGTGCCGCCCGGAGTTTCATAAACGCCTCTGGACTTCATGCCGACCAGACGGTTCTCTACCAGATCAGCCAGACCGATGCCGTTTGCGCCGCCCAGCTCGTTCAGCTTTTCTACCAGTTCTACAGCACCCATTTCCTTGCCGTCGATAGCAGTCGGGATACCCTTTTCGAAGTGGATGGTCACATAAGTGGGCTTGTCCGGAGCCTGAAGCGGAGAAACACCCAGTTCCAGGAAGCCTTCCTTCTCATACTGCGGCTCGTTTGCCGGATCTTCCAGATCCAGACCTTCGTGGGACAGATGCCACAGGTTCTTATCCTTGGAGTAGTTGGTTTCACGGTTGATCTTCAGCGGAATGTTGTGAGCCTCTGCATAGTCGATCTCTTCGTCACGGCTCTTGATGGTCCATTCTCTCCACGGAGCGATGATTGCCATATCCGGAGCGTATGCCTTGATTGCCAGCTCGAAACGAACCTGATCGTTGCCCTTGCCGGTTGCGCCGTGGCAGATGGCATCTGCGCCCTCTTCCAGAGCGATTCTTGCCAGCTCCTTACCGATGATCGGACGAGCGAAAGAAGTACCCAGCAAATAACGGTTCTCGTAAACTGCGCCAGCCTGTACGGTGGGGAAAATGTAGTCCTCAACGAAGGTCTTCTTCAGATCCAGAATGATCAGCTTGGAAGCGCCGGTCTTGATTGCCTTTTCTTCCAGACCGTCCAGCTCTGTACCCTGTCCTACGTCTGCGGAAACTGCGATAACCTCGCAGTTATTGTAATTTTCCTTCAGCCACGGAATGATGATCGAAGTATCCAGACCGCCAGAATATGCCAGAACAACCTTTTTAATATCCTTCTTTGCCTTAGCCATGAGTGTTTCCTCCATTAGCGTAAAATTGCATCGGTTCCCGGCGAACTTGTCCGCCGCAAATGCTCTTGACTCTTATTATACACCTTTTTCCGCAGTTGTCAAGCATTTCTGCATAATTATACGGAATTTTTTTCTTTTTTTCACATTTCACGAATAATATGCATTTCCATCGTATATTTCCGAATAAAACGGGAAAAACAAACAAGAACGGCCTCTGCCGCACCGGCAGAAGCCCTTCTCCCACGATCAGAAATGATCCTCTCGTTTGTCCCAAATCCCTTTTGCCGGTGCAGCGTTGTGCGTCGCTGCGCCTGCGGGTGATTTCATGATGTCAGCGCCGCTTTTAGAACCTGTCTTCACAAGAAATATATGTGGATTTTCGAGCATAATTTTGTTGCAGACAAGGCAAAAATGCGCAGGCGGGCTGTCGCCCGGCAAGCATTTTTTACGCAGTATGCAGCAAAATTTGCCGAAAAGACACTTGTATACGCTTGTGAAGACGGGTTCTTAGAACGCACGCTCGTAGTAGCCCAGAACCTCGCCGACAAATTCCCGGTGCAGCGGATCCTCGCCGTACCACTTCTCATAGATCTCCGGCTTCACGAAGCCGTCCTTCTGGAGCATGCTGGTGTACATTTTCCGGCAGACAAGCACACGCCGTGCCTGTGCAAAGGTGACAGAGCCGCCGACCTCCATGGGCTGCAAGCCGGTTTCCTTTGCCTTGTCGCAGTCTCTTCCGGAATTGGAGCCGCAGAAAGAGAGTGCGGGCTTATAGCCGATGTCAAAGAAGCTGACAGTAAACAGATCGTTTGCATCCAGGTACTTCAGGGTATAGCGGTTTGTGCGAACCACGCAGTGGAACGAAGGCACGCCCCACATCTCGCCCATTGCACCCCAGGAGGCAGTCATGGTGTTATAATCCTCCAATGTGCCAGCCGTTAGGAGATACCACTCCTTTCCGATCATCCGAAACGGGTTGCACGCCAGCGAATCCAATTCTCTTTTCTTCAAGAACACTTGTCCCTCAACCATAATTCGATTCCTTTCACATTGAGATAGGAGCCCGTTTCGCACCTTTTTTCGTACGTCTTTTCGGCAGATTTTACCGCTGGCTGCGTCAGAGATCCTTGCCAGACACAAAGTATGCCTGCAGATCTCTTCCTTGTCACCGACAAAATCATGCTCAAAAATCCGCACAGAAAAAGATACCAAACAAGCTCTGAGGTAACACCGCACAGGGAGCGTGCAGCGTTGCCAGAAATAAGATAAATCTAACAGCAGGGAAACAATACCTTGCCATCTATATCCTACCACAAAAATCGTCAGACTGCAAGGGGAAATTGAAAATTTTCTGTCATTTTTGTATAATAATTTGAAATATCCATAGAAAAGACCGCCTTTTGGTCACGATTTCGGCAAAATGCCGAACTTTTTGCTGAGAAATGCGGAATTATGACCGGGGGACCGGCGATACCGTAGATTATGCGTGCCGTTTCTTTCCGCTGCAGCCGTACTTCAGGCGCAGCTTATCGGTCAGCAGGGCGATAAATTCCGAATTGGTGGGCTTTCCCTTGCAGTTATTCACGGTGTAGCCAAAAAAAGAATTGATGGTGTCCAGATCCCCGCGGTCCCATGCAATCTCAATGGCGTGGCGAATGGCACGCTCCACACGGGAAGAGGTAGTGTCGAACTTTTTGGCGACCGTGGGATAGAGCATTTTGGTCACGCTGTCCAGCAGGCTCTGGTCATCGATGGATGCCAGAATGGCGGCACGAAGATAGTGATACCCCTTGATGTGTGCCGGCACGCCCAGCTGGTGGATCATCTCCGTGACGACGACCTCCAGATTCTCCTCTTGAGATGCGGCAGAACGATTCCCCTCTGCCAGCTCCAGAATCCGCTTGCCCAGCGTAGAGATCTCAAAGGGCTTGAGCATAAAATACGACGCACCCTGCTCCATGGTCTGCCGCTCCAGAAATTCGTTCTCATAGGACGAAGTGATGATAAAAAGCGGTCTGTGCGCCAGTTCTTTGGATTTCGACAAAATTTCCAGCGCATCCAGATTTGGCAAAACGGCATCCATGACTACCACATCAGGCATGTCGTTCCGAATCGCATCCAGGATCACTTTTCCATCCCGCCGGCGGGTTACAACGTAAAGTCCCAGCGCACGCAGTTCATTGGCACAGGCAATCCCGTATTCCGTGCTGTCATCTCCGATCAGGACTTTCACTTTTTTGTTGTCCATTTTGTTACCTCCTGTTTTTTTGTTCTACTTGATAATTTTACCATAAAGCGTAGTACATTTACAAGTCAAAATTCTGTCGAAAATTGTCGAAATCTGCAAAAACTCAGAAAAACTTTTGAAATGTCATCACCGTTATTTTTGATTTTCAGTGACAATCCATGTCGAAATTATGTCGCACCTCAAATAATCGGCGGTGCCTGTGCTTTTTCTCCCCTTTTTCTGGCAAGACGCTTCTGCGTATCCGCCGGAGAAACGTGCTGGAGCACGGCGAGCACCGCAAGACTGCCATAGGCGACCCACGTGGGCAGGATCTCCATGCGGTAGAGCGCATCCACCTGCATCTCCATGATCTTGCTGTAGAACCCGCTCTCCGCCGCATAGGAGGTCACCCGATACAGCGCCGCCATACACAGCGTGATGCCCGCAGTCGCCGGAATCAGCGCCGTCCGGTTGCGGTGCAGCAGCACCAGCACAGCGCCAGCTGTCAGCAGCGCTGCGGCGGCGATCATGGTCTGCCCGTACGCCACAAAGTCCATGGGCCAGTTTTCTCCGGCACGGGCATTCTTGATCCAGCCCCATGCGCAGCCAATGTCCGTGATCCAGACACACAGGACGGTACTGAGAATCAAAAGAATGCGCAAACTGATACAGCAGATGCGCAGCACCCGCTCCCGCCGCACACTGGCTGCGGTCTGTTTGCCCTGCGGCGCTTTGTCTTGCCCTTTCATCCTATGTATCTTTCCTTCCTTTGGTTCTGCACGTTTTTCAAATTTTTTGTGATATAATGAGAACCGCTTCCAAAATTTCACGCCGTTTCCACAGGAAATCTCCGGTTTCCTGGTTTTTGCGCTGATAAAATCCGCTGTGCCGTCCATAGTAAGGACAGCGCCACACAAGATCCTTCAAAAGAAAGCAGGTCTGAAATGTCATGATTCGAATCGTGCGAAAATTCGCAATTCTTTTTGCTGTGCTCACAGCGCAGCTCTACACCGCTGCCGCCTACTACGCATGGAGTCTGCCGGACAGCTACTACACCGCTGACAGCAGCACGCTGGAGCTGGATACAGCGCTGCACATTGCAGCCGTTCCGGCGGAGCACACGGTACAGGCGGCAGCCGATACCGCACCGGCATCAGAGCGCATCTTCCTCCGGCTGTTCGGGCTAATTCCCGTCAAAGAGGTGGAAGTCCAGCAGATCGAAACGCCTCTGCTCGTCCCCTGCGGTCAGCCCTTTGGCATCAAGCTGCGCATGGACGGAGCACTGGTGGTGGGGATGAGCGATGTGGAAACCGCAGAGGGGTCCCGCTGTCCGGCACAGGAGGCGGGCATCCAGACCGGCGACCTCATCCAGTCCGTCAACCGCCAGTCCGTCACCACCAATCAGGAGCTTCAGGCGGCGATCTCCGCCTCCAAGGGCAGCGCCGTCACCATTACGTTCTCCAGAGAGGAGGACATTTACACCTGCACCCTGACACCGGCGTTCGCCGAAAAGGATGGCTGCTATGAGGCAGGGGTGTGGGTGCGGGACAGCAGCGCCGGCATCGGCACCATCACCTTCTACGAACCGGAGAGCGGCAGCTTCGGCGGTCTGGGGCATCCTGTCTGCGATGCGGACACCGGCGGCATTCTGCCCCTCGGCTCCGGCGAGGCGGGCGCTGTCACCATCTCCCGTGCGGTGCGTGGCACGCCGGGAAATGCCGGCATGCTGCAAGGCAGCTTCACCAAAGAACCGCCGCTGGGCGAGCTGCTGTGCAACAACCGCTGCGGGGTGTTCGGCACGCTCTACCGATGTCCCTCACCGGAGGATGCCGTTCCCATGGGGCTGAAACAGGAGATCGAAACCGGTCCGGCACAGATCCTCTGCACCGTTTCCGGCGACACGCCCCGGAAATACGACATCGTCATCGAGAAGATCGACTACACCGGCACGGATAACACCCGCAACATGACGGTCTGCATCACCGATCCGGCACTGCTGGAGGCGACCGGCGGCATTGTGCAAGGCATGAGCGGCAGTCCCATTCTGCAAAACGGCAGACTGGTGGGTGCTGTCACCCATGTATTTCTTGACGACCCCACACGGGGCTACGCCATCTTCTGCGAAAACATGGTGCGCTACGGGCTGTGCGGTTCGTAAGCGTCCGGTCTGATTCACTCCGGCGATGGGCAAACCATGCACAAAAACAAAAAACCTCACGGAACGCCCATCGCATTTGCGGCCGCCGTGAGGTCTGTTTTGTTTGCCCGTGCGCAGGATCTGACTCCCCGCCTTTCGGCAGCGCACTGAAACGATTCTGATTCTAATTAGTCGCTAAAACCGCTCTCTACCAGTTCTACCAGAGAGTTTACGGCAACCTGTTCGTCCGGACCATCTGCGATGATCTTGATGTCGGTTCCGCCTACAATACCCAGAGACAGAATGCCCAGCAGGCTCTTTGCGTTGACACGACGCTCTTCCTTTTCGATCCAGATCGAAGCCTTGAACTCATTGGCTTTCTGAATGAAAAAAGTTGCCGGTCTTGCGTGCAGACCTACCTGATTCTGTACTGTAACTTCTCTTACATACATAACTAAGCTCTCCCATCTGAAATTATGACGCAGGCGTCTGCATCATACATTGGATTTTTTCTACCATGTTTCCATTATACCGTCTTTTTTGCGTTCCGTCAACGTGTTTTTTGCAATATTTTCCCGATTTTTCGGAATTTTCTACGTGTTGACAGAACCGAAGATTCATTTCTTTCAAATCTTTGTGAAACATGACAACAAAACCAAAGCGTCAAAAAGGCATGCACATCGGTGAACACATTTTGTTAAACTATCACAAAGAAAACCGCTATTTTTTATCCAAATAGCAATCGTAAAGATCGGGGCGATGCGTCTTTGTGACCTCCAGACTCTGCGCAAGCCGCCATTCTGCGATGTTTTTGTGGTGTCCTGTAAGGAGCACCGGCGGAACTTCCTGCTCATGCCAGACCGCCGGACGGGTATACTGGGGATATTCCAGCAGCCCGTTGAAGTGGCTCTCGTCCTCGAAGCAGAGGGACTCCGGCAAAACGCCCGGCAGCATCCGTGCTACCGTGTCGATGAGCACCATTGCCGGAAGCTCGCCGCCGGTGAGTACGTAATCGCCGATGGAGATCTCCTCGTCTATTATGGTATCCAAAATTCGCTGATCTACCCCCTCATAATGCCCGCAGAGCAAAAATAAATGGGGCATTGCCGCAAGTTCCAGCGCCCGCTGCTGGGTGAGGACGCTGCCCTTGGGGGAGAGGTAGATGCGGTGGGGCTGAGTGCCCGCCTCCGCCTGCACCGCCTCATAGCAGCGGTAGATCGGATCTGCCTGCATGACCATGCCGCGGCCTCCGCCATAGGGCACATCGTCCACACGGCGGTGCTTATCCAGCGTATAGTCCCGAATGTTCCAGCACTGTACGGTCAGTGCGCCGTTTTTCCGTGCCCGTCCCAGAATGCTCTCCGAGAGCACTGCCTCGCACATCTCCGGAAACAGCGTTGCCACATCAATCCTCATCGAACAGTCCCTCCAGCGGACGGATCTGCATGGTGCCGGCATCCAGATTGGTTTCCAGCACAACGTCCGGAATTGCCGGAATCAGGACGGTCTTTCCGGATTCGTCCCGCACCTCGTACACATCGTTGGCACCCGTCTGGAGCACATCGGTGAGCTTGCCGTAGCTTGCGCCGGTGTCGGCATCCAGCACCTCCAGCCCGATGAGATCCTGAATGAAGTACACGCCTTCCTCCAGCTCCACTTCATCCCGGTCCATATACAGGATATGCCCACGGAGCTTTTCTGCCTCCTCCACGGTGCTGACACCCTCCAGACGAAGCAGCACATTGCCCTTTTGCAGACGGGCATCCGCCACCTGTACCGGCTTGTGCTCCCTGCCCAGATAGAGCGTTTCAAATTCGCAGAGAAATTCCGGATCATCGCACCACGGCACGACCTTGACATCTCCCCGCAGTCCGTGGACGTTGACAATTTTTCCGATTTCCAGATACTGTTTCATACGCATTCCTTTCCGCATATAACAACAGGCGAACATTGCTGTCCGCCCGTCCGTTTTTTAGTCGATCTCCACTGCGATCTTTTCGTTGCTCTTGGCCGCACCGGCACGCATAATGACACGAATCGCCTTTGCGATGCGTCCCTGCTTTCCGATGACACGTCCGGTATCCTCCGGCGCAACGTGCAGATGAAAGACAATGACACCCTCCTCGTTGGGGGCATCTTCTGTGATCTCAATGGCGTCCGGATTTTCCACCAATCCGGCAACAATGGTTTTCAGCAGTTCCTGCATGTTCCCAGCTCCTTTCTCATGCTCGGCCGATTGCTCCACTGGTCAGCCGTCCCGGCACGCTCTGCGCCAGACAGTTCACCGGCGGAGCAATCCTTGCGCCGCTCCTGCGGCACAACCCCGCACTTGGGCATACGCTTAGAGTACGCCTTCCTTCTTCAGGATTACCTTTACGGTATCGGTCGGCTGTGCGCCGTTTGCCAGCCAGGTCTTTGCCTTGTCAGCGTCCAGGCTAACAACGGTCGGCTCCTTGGTCGGGTCATAGTAACCGATCTCTTCGATGAAGCGGCCATCTCTCGGATAACGCTCATCAGCAACCACGATACGATAGAACGGAGCCTTCTTTGCGCCCATTCTTCTCAGTCTGATCTTTACTGCCATGTTAAAATTCACCTCCGTGTTGTTTCTTTGACATTAGGGCTTGTTTGAAAAATCCGTACATTTGCTAAAATACCCATAAATCACTGTCTGTGTCGTCGAAACTCCTTGTCAGGCGATAGCCTGCCTGCGAATTTTCTCCTAACATACAATCATTTCTGTGCATTTTCCCAAACATCGCTATTTTTCAAACAACCCCTTCAAATCTATGTCCAGCAGTTTCCTGCGGGATTGCTTATTTCTTCGGCGGCATCAGCCCCGGCGGAAGTCCGGGGATCCCGCCGCCTGCCATTCCCTGCAGCTGTTCCGGACTCATTGCCGAAAGCTGCCGCATGGCACGGCGGCTCATTTTGCCGCCCTTTCCCGTCGCCTTTTTGCCCAGCTGCTTCATCATCTTCTGCATCTGGTCAAACTGTTTCAGCAGACGGTTGACATCCTCCACCCTGGTGCCGCTTCCGGCGGCGATACGCCGCTTGCGGGAGGGGTTGATGATGGAGGGCTTTTCCCGTTCCGCCCTGGTCATGGATGTGATCATCGCCTCAATGCGGACGAACTGTTTCTCATCCACATCCACGTCCCTGAGCTTGTCACCCACGCCGGGAAGCATATTGATGATGGAGCGGATGGAGCCCATCTTCTGAATCTGCCGGAGCTGATCCAGCAGATCGTTCATGTCGAACTTGTTCTGTTCCAGCTTCTTAGCGATCTTTGCGGCATCCTTTTCGCTGACGGTGCTCTCCGCCTTTTCAATGAGAGTGAGCACATCGCCCATGCCCAGAATGCGGGACGCCATACGCTGGGGGTGGAACTGTTCGAAATCGTCCAGCTTCTCGCCCATGCCCACGTACTTGATGGGCTTGCCGGTGACTGCCAGCACGGACAGTGCCGCACCGCCACGGGTGTCGGAGTCCAGCTTGGACATGAGCACGCTGTCGATGCCCAGCGCATCGTCAAACGCCTTTGCCACATTGACGGCATCCTGACCGGTCATGGCATCCACCACCAGCATGATCTCGTTGGGGTGCGCCAGTTTCTTCAGGTCTTTCAGCTCGTCCATCAGTTCCAGATCGATGTGCAGACGGCCGGCAGTATCCAGAATCACCACATCATGGCCGTGATCCTTGGCGAACCGCATTGCCTCCCGCACGATGATGCGGGGGTCGATCTGACCCATCTCAAAGACCTTGACGCCGGCACGCTCGCCCACCACCTGCAGCTGGTTGATTGCCGCCGGACGGTAGATATCGCATGCCACCAGCAGCGGATAATGCCCCTCTTTTTTCAGCATCTTCGCCAGCTTGGCGGCGTGGGTGGTCTTACCGGAGCCCTGCAGACCGCACATCATGATGACGCACGGCGGCTTGGACGGGAAGTTGATGCGTGCGTTCTCATTGCCCATGAGGCTGCACAGCTCTTCGTTGACGATCTTGATGACCTGCTGCGCCGGTGTCAGGCTGTTGAGCACCTCTTCGCCCACGGCACGCTCGGAGACCTTCTGCACAAAGTCCTTGACGACCTTATAGCTGACATCTGCCTCCAGCAGCGCCATGCGCACTTCCCGCATCGCTGCCTTGACATCGCTTTCCGTCAGCTTGCCGTGGGATTTCAGCTTTTTGAACACCTGATTCAATTTTCCGGAAAGTCCTTCAAATGCCATGTTGTCTCCTCCTCGCCTGTATTTCCAGCCGGCGCTTTACAGCAGCTTTTCTCCCTGCTGCACCGTTTCCAATGCCCGGCGGCATTCCTCCTGCACGGAGGCGTTGTCCGCCGTCTGCGACGCAATTGCCCGGATGGACTCGGAAAGCGCCGTGTAGTTCTCCCGCAGGGCGCACAGACGTGCCGCAAACTGAAGCGTGTCCTCCATTTTCAGGAGGATCTGTTCGCCCCGCTTGATGCCGTCCCGCACGCCCTGCCGGGTGATGCCGACCATTTCCGCAATCTCTCCCAGAGAGAGATCCGCACAGTAGTATAGCTCTGTCATGCGGTACTGGTGGGGTGTCAGAAACTCCCCGTAGCAGTCCAGCAGCATGGCGAACCGCAAATCCTTTGACATCCTGTGCCCTCCCTGTAAAAGCAATCTGCTTTACAAGTATACTCCATTTTTGCCGGTTTGTCAAGTCCGGTTTGTTCGTGATTCTGCACAAATTTCGGACTCTGCTTTTTCCGATTTGTCAATATATTTGCTTATTTTTCATGCTTTGTCTGCATTCGCCTTGACATCTTTCCGGTTTTCGCCTATAATATTGATAAGAATCGCAGTTTCCGACAGAAATTGTGCCATAGACGTGCGGTACCGGATACCGCACCAACAGAAAGGATGGGCATTATGACTTTTGATGAGATGTTTGCACAGGCAAAGGCACTGCTGGAAAACGCCAGTGCCAAGGACACAGACACCACCGTATCGGTGCAGTTTGATGTTTCCGGTGACGGCTGCGGCGCATTCTATGCGGTAGTTTCCGCAGACAGCGACGAGCTGACCATCGAGCCGTTTGACTATAAGGATCACGATGTACTGGTATCCGCAGATTCCGCTGCCCTGCTGGACGCTCTGCGCACCGCAGAAACCGCTGCGCTGGATCTCGCCGGCGAATGGGAGAAGATCGCCGCATTCCGCCGTGTTCTGGCAACCCTGCCGGCACCGGAGGAAAAGAAACCGGCTGCTGCGCCGAAGGCAGAGGCTGCTGCTCCGGCAGCTGCGGAGAAGAAGCCGGCGGCTGCTCCGGCAGCAAAGACCGCTGCGGTAAAGCCGGCGGCAAAGGCTACCGTTGCAAAGCCGGCTGTCTCGGCAAAGAAACCGGCTGCATCTGCCGCAAGAAAGTCTGCCAGAAAGAGCAAGTAAGAACCTGTCTTCACAAGCGTATACAAGTGCCTTTTCGGCAAATTTTGCTGCATCCTGCGTGAAAAATACTTGCCGGGCGACAGCCCGCCTGCGTATTTTTGCCTTGCCTGCAACAAAATTATGCTCGAAAATCCACATATATTTCTTGTGAAGACAAGTTCTAAGACGGACGAGAACGGTATTTTGTATCCCATAAAAAAACCGGCTGTGACAGGCAATTGTCACAGCCGGTTTTGGTTTTCCTGTCAAGGCGACCCCGCACTACCGAATCAGCGTACTCCAGTCCGGCTCTTCTCCGGTCGCCTGAATTGCGTAGTATTGCAGGATGGCGAAAGCGTCATCCATTTCAATGGAATCGTTTCCATTCACATCCGCCGCCATCACCTGCGCCGGCAGCAGCGGACTCAGATTTCCGGCTGCCACATTGGAATAGGACTGGAGCGCCAGAAACGCATCGTCCAGCGTGATGTCCCCGTCCCCGTCCACATCGCCCCGTTTCCAGGTGGTGTTGGCGTACAGATAGCGTGGATACTGAAGCACCTCCTCCTGTTCCAGCTCTGCCAGCAGATTTCGTGCAGCGTTGTCCAGCAGCGGCTGCGCAGCGTTCTGCGGGAGCGCCGCCGCCTCGGTATACGCCTGATTCAGGCGTTCATTTCCGGCGGTTTCCAGCACATCGCTCTCCGAGACCGTCTGAAGCGCCGAGAGCAGCTGTGTCGGGTTGCTGCTGCCGTCGTTCTTAACGATCGCCTTAATTGCCATGTTGCCGATCTCTCCGCAATAAGGGTTGTCCGCACGGAACTTGGTGATATCCCACCAGTTATGGGCGTTGTCCTGCAGGTAGCTCTGTCCCGGCAGAATGCTGTAGTGCCGGCTGAGGGTTTCCTCTTCCACAGACTCCTCCAGCGCCAGATACAGCGGTGCGCCCTTGCCGTTGGCACGGTCGGTGAGCTGCAATGTCACGGAAAAGCGGTCGCCCTTTTTCAGTGCCACAGGCGTCACGGGCACACTTTTATAACCGCTGTAGGAGAGACTGCCGGTGTTTCTGGTCAGCAGCTGTCCGTCCGTGGGATCTTTCGCATCCTGCGACAGACGATAGACACAGACGGTATAGTACGCAGTATCCGCATGCTCCATGTTGTCGCCGGCGTTGGGGAACATGACGGCGGTCAGTGTGCCGTCCTCCTGTGCGGTGAACACGTTGGCAGCGCAGGGCGTGCGCAGACCGCAGTAGGACACAGTGCCGTCGTACTGGTAGCACGTTTCATCCTCTGCCGCCCGCATGTGCACGCTGCCGAACTCGCACAGGGACGGCTCCTCGTAGGAGATCCAGAAGTAGCCGTCATAGGCATCGTCGCCCCAGCTGTTCCGCACCAGCCATGCTCCGTCCTTCTTGGGGCGGCTCTCCAGCGCAAAATTCATGCGGGAATAGCTGTCGTCCCAGCCCACGATGAGCACGGCGTGGTCAGCGTAGGTTCCGTCGTATTGATTCTGGTAATAGCAGCAGGATTCCCCGTTGTCGTGGTACAGCGTCTGGTCAGAGTGGAAGGACACGCTGACCGCACCGCTGTCCATGAGCCAGTTTTTGACGATGGATTCCGAGCCGGATTCCAGCTGCCAGATGGTGTCGGAGCTTTCAAAGCGGTAGTAGGACACGAAGCGCTGGTACTCCGAATAGCCGAACTCCCAGCGGGAGAGCGGCGCATAGCAGTCCCGCTGTGTGCCGCTGCCGGAGGCGAGGGCTGCCGATGCGATCTCGATGTTGCCGCCGCCCAGCCCTTTCTTATCGTTGGCAGCTATGAGGTAGTCGCCGCTGGTGAAGTCCCCCGGCTGGTTGTGGTCGGTAAAGGTGTACCAGCCCAGCGATGCCTCGGAGAAGTTCAGTTCGCCGTTTTCATCCAGCCACTCGTCCGGAATGTCCAGTCCCTGCTTCATGATGTTGGATTCGCAGGCACCCAGCGTGGAGAATGCCCAGCAAAGCCCTGTCGAGCCCTGATTCTTCGCCCTTGTGACATAGCTCGTCCCGTCCACATCCCGCAGGTCATAGCTGGACGGCAGATTCGCTGCACTCCGCAGCCCCTCGGCACCGGATACGGATGTTTTGGAAAGCGTCTGCTCCGTGCCGTCCGCAGATGTCACATGCGGTGCAAGCCGTGCGCCGTTCTGCGTCAGGCTGGTGCGGATGATGTCCAGCGGTTCCGGCGTTTCCTGTACAGCTGCCGCAGGGACAGCCGCAAAAGGAAGACATGCGCACGCCAGCAGCGCAGCCATTGTGCGTATCACTCCATTTTTCTTCATAAAGACCTCCTAAATCGCATCTGCATGCCGGAATTCCCCGTGCAGATTTTTTCCGATGCTTCGGATGATTGTATATATTATACCATAATTTGTTGCATAAGTCAACAATTGCATTTGCTTTTTCACAAGTAAGCCCCTTGATGCAGTCACGAGGAGGTGGTAAAATCAGGAAAAAGCGTGCTGTGACGTGGGAGGGTTATTGTGCGGCAAAAAGCAGCATGGAAAAGATGACACGAAAGAACCCCTCTGAGCGTCTGTTTTTGTGATACGAAACCAACGGACACGGCACGCCGTGTCCCTACAAGAACAAAAAGCATCGTGCAGAAACAGAGAGAAACGAAGTCGTTTGATTCGTCAGGCTGCTCCAGCTGAGCGCAGCTGGCGGGAGATTCTCAGGAGGCGAGGAGCCTCCTGAGTCGCTGTCCGCAGACAGCGAAATCCCCGTGCCCATGCTTCTGGGCACACGGAGAAAGTGGGTGAGAAAAGCGACAGCTTTTCGAGGGCGGAGCGAACAAGACCGCTCCGTCCTGTGTCCCGCTTACAGCTCCTTGATTTTGAAAATATTCCAGTGGAATGTTTTCAACGGATTTCACATAACAAAAATAGAGAAAATGTGCCTCCCCTGAAAGGGGTGACTCCCCACGGGGTGGGGAGATGCCCAAAGGGCAGAGGGGACCGCTCAGTACGAGGGGAACCGCCGTTAGGCGGTGGAGAGGTGTTCTAGTGAAATCTTTTATGTAATGTGTAAAGACGACCCCTCAGTCAGTGCTGCGCACTGCCAGCTCCCCTTTCAGGGGAGCCCTTACTTCCTCTTTTTCTTTGTTGTAGAGAACTCACGGACACGGCACGCCGTGTCCCTACAAGCACATTGAAGCATCATGAAAAGATTTCACCCCCTCTGTTTTCTGTTGAATCGCCGTGCCCCTAACCATATTTTACACCGGACACCCTGCGCCGGAATCTTCCTTTTTGAAAAAATGTTGCCGCCTGCGGATTTTTTTGAAAAAACACTTGCAATTTCTTTTTGGCTGTGTTATAATACAAGTATCTGATACGTGATGGTATTGGAAAACGGATTCCGGAATATAGGTGTGCGGGTCCTGTGCAACAAAGCACCGTGAACCATGTCAGGCGGGGAACCGAGCAGCATTAAGCGGATTGTTTTGTGTGCCGCAGTCAACCTGCACACCTATGTTCCGGAATTTTTTTCGGCATAGCGGGAGGTGCATCGATGTATCAGGCATTGTACCGAAAATGGCGGCCGCGCTCGTTTGACGACGTGATCTCACAGCCGCATATTACCACAGCACTGCGCAATCAGATTCGTGAGGGTCGGACTGCGCATGCCTATCTCTTCACCGGCTCCCGTGGAACCGGCAAGACCACCTGCGCACGAATTCTGGCAAAGGCGGTCAACTGCACCTGCAGCGCCGAGACGGGAAACCCCTGTCTTGCCTGCGACATCTGCCGGGATGCAGAGCTTGGCGCACTGGGCGACATCATCGAGATCGATGCCGCTTCCAACAGCAGCGTCGAGGATATCCGTGACCTGCGGGAGGGCACCGTCTATCTGCCGGAGCGCTGCCGTTATAAGGTATACATCATCGACGAGGTGCACATGCTGTCCCCCAGTGCGTGGGGCGCATTGCTGAAGGTCATGGAGGAACCGCCGGAATACGTCAAGTTCATTCTGGCGACCACCGAGGTGCACAAGGTGCCGGCAACCATTATTTCCCGCTGCCAGCGGTATGATTTTCACCGCATCCGCACCGCCGATATTGCCGCAAGGCTTCAGCACATCGCCGAGGCGGAACAGATCGCATTGGAGCCGGAGGCAGCGCAGCTGATCGCCCATCTTTCGGACGGCGGTATGCGTGATGCCCTCTCCCTGCTGGATCAGTGCGCCTCCTGCGGCGACCAGATCACGCCGGCGTTTGTCACTGCCACCGCAGGCGTTGCCGGACGGGACAGCATCTTCGCCATTCTGGAGGCCATCCAGGCACAGGATACCGCAAAGGCGCTCGCCCTCACCGGCGCACTCTACGACCAGTCCAAGGACATGGTGCGGCTGTGCGAGGAGCTGCTGGAACAGCTTCGCAACATGATGCTGCTTCGTGCCGGTTCGGGACAGCCGGAACTGCTGACCTGTCTGCCGGACGAACTGCCCAAACTCCAGCAGCTGGCGCAAAACGCAACGCTGGACACCATTCTGGGACAGATTTCCTGTCTTCAGGACTGCCGGGAGCGCATGCAGCGAAATCCTGCCAAGCGGGTGGAACTGGAGATGACGCTGATCCAGCTGGCATCCCCGCGCCCGGTGACGGCAGCGGTTCCCGCCGCTGCGGCAGCACCCCAGCCCGCTGTGCAGCAGCCTGCGCCGGCGGCACCGGAAACGGTGACAGCGCCCGCAGCCGGGGAAGCACCGGCGGAAAAAGCAAAGCCGCTGTCGGCGGCGGACTTCCGCCCCGTGGGAAACTGGGCGGACATTCTGGCGGAATACCAGAACGTCAATCCGGCGGTTTCCGGCAGTCTGGCGGAGTCCTGCGCCTATGTGGCGGGAAACACCATGCTGATTGTGGCAAAGAACCGCTTTTTTCTCACGCTGCTCAAAAACAAAGAGCACGCACTCTCCCTGCGAAAGACCGTCCAGCAGTTTCTGGGCGTGGAGTACAACATCCGTGCACGCTGTACGGAGGCGGAACAGCAGGGCTCCAGGGCGCAGGCTATCATTCAAAAAGCCATTGACAGCAAGTTAGATACTGCTGTTGAATAGAGTGGACAAAAACCAGGATAGAACCAAGAATATCAAAGGAGCGAATTTTCTCATGAGAGCAAGATTACCGAAACAGAACCAGGGCGGTGCGCAGAACATGAATGCGATGATCCGTCAGGCACAGAAGATGCAGGACGAGATCTCCGCACTGCAGGAGGACATCGAGGGCCGTGAATTTACAGCAACCGCAGGCGGCGGTGTTGTAACCGCTGTGGTATCCGGCAAGAAGACGCTGCTGTCTCTGGAGATCAAACCGGAGCTGGTAAACGGAGAGGACAGCGACATCGAAATGCTGCAGGATCTCATTGTCAGCGCAGTGAACGAGGCAGTCAACCAGGTTGAGGAAACCACAGAGAGCGAAATGAGCAAGATCACCGGCGGCGTTTCTCTTCCGGGTCTGTTCTAAGGTTCGATGCCATCTTATAATGCACTGCCGCTGGAGCTGCTGGCGGAGGAATTCGCCAAGCTTCCCAGCATCGGCATGAAAACCGCACAGCGTCTGGCATACTACATCATCTCCCAGCCGGAAGAGGATGTACAGGCGTTTGCCGATGCGCTGGTGTCGGCAAAGAAAAAGATTCACCCCTGCCCCTGCTGTCAGAATCTCACGGATTTAGAGCTATGCTCCATCTGTGCCGACGACACCAGAGATCACAGTATCATCTGCGTGGTAGAGGGACCGAAGGATGTTTCTGCCCTGGAGCGCACCGGAGAGTACACGGGCGTTTATCACGTTCTGCACGGACTGATCTCCCCCATTGACGGCATCATGCCGGACAAGCTGCGCATTCGGGAACTTCTGGCACGGCTGCAAAAGGGCGGTGTGCAGGAGGTCATCATGGCGACCAACCCCACCGCAGAGGGCGATGCCACTGCCATGTATCTGGCGCAGCTGCTGGAACCGCTGGGTGTCAAGGTAACACGTCTGGCGTTCGGGCTGCCGGTTGGCGGTATGCTGGAATACGCCGATGACGTAACGCTGTTTAAGGCACTGGAAAATCGAACGGCGATGTAATCGAAAACGAAAAGCGGAAGCGACTCGAATTGTCGGGGGCTTCCGCTTTTTTTGCGGCAATGGACACGGCGTGCCGTGTCCGCCGATTTCAGCAAGGGAAATTCCGTTGAAAACGTTCCACCGGAACGTTTTCAAAATCAAAGTATTACAAACGGGACACAGGGCGGAGCGGTCTTGTTCGCTCCGCCCTCGAAAAGCTGTCGCTTTTCTCACCCACCTTCCCCGTGCGCCAGAAGCATGGCGCAGGGAATTTCGCTGTCTGCGGACAGCGACTTAGAGGGCACGTGCCCTCTAAGAACACCTCGCCAGCTGCGCTCAGCTGGAGCAGCCTTATTGGGCAACTTGATGAGATGCATTCTGTTTTCTGCACGTACACGCTTTGTTTTCCGCACAACCACAATCTTTTTCTGCGCAGCAAAAAAGCTCCGCCACTTCCCGAATCTCTTCGGCTCGTGGCGGAGCTTCTTTATTTTCCCTCAGCTGTCCCGCTCAGGCACAGCGCTCAGGTCTTACTTCTTCTTGCGTCCGTTCTTCCGTCTGGTTGCGGCTGCAACTGCAAACGCTGCCAGTGCGGTGGGAACCAGAACAACTGCAAACGCATCCTTGGTTTTCGGCGTGCTGCTGATGTTCTGTGCACGATAGCTGCCGTTTCCGCTGCTGCGATTGGAATAAGAGGTGTTGCTGGAATTGCTGCGATTGCCGGTGGCGGTTGTACCGCCAGCAGCTGCTGTGGTCGTAGTTTCTCCTGCACTTGTGGTAGTGGAAACCGCCGGTGTCTGTTCGCCGTGATTTGAATCGGTATTGTGCGGTGTCGTCTCGGTCGCAACCTCAGTGGTCGTCTCAACCGGTGCGGTGGTCACTTCCGGCGTGGTCACAACGCCGATGTACTCATCGACCATGGTTACCACACGGTCTGTGCCGGCTGTCGCTGCGATCAGAACCGGTGCGTCGGCCTCGTCCCGAACCAGATTGCCCTCGCCGTCCAGCTCATAGGTGAGAATCGAAACGGTGCCGTTCTCTTCCAGCTGGAAGTAGATCGGTGCAGCGATGAGATAATCCACCGGTGCCAGCGTCTCGGTCAGGCAGTACGGTACGCCGACCTCCACATTCAGGATGACGTGGGATGCGCCCTCTTCGGATACCCAGGAATCGATGACGTTGCCGTCCAGATCGGAAACCTCCAGCGATGCGCCGGCGATCTCAACCCCTGCGGTGTCGCACTTGCGGATCACAACGCCCTCTTCCACAATCGGAGTGGTCGTAGTTTCCTCGGTGGTTGTTGTTTCTTCCGTGGTGACTTCCTCCGTGGTCGTCTCCTCGGTGGTAGTTTCCTCCGTGGTGCTCTCTTCGGTGGTTGTCACAACTTCTGTGGTGGTTCTCTCTTCGGTTGTGGTCTCCCCGGTGGTGATGACAGTTGACAAAGCCGTGGTGGTTGTCGTTGTCGTTGTTGTGGCAGTTGTTGCTTCAGTAGTCGTTCCGCTGGTCGTCGGTGTCGTCGGGCCGGCAGAAGTCGGGGTAGTCTGTGCGGTAGTCGTTGTGCTGCTGGTTGTGGTGGTCACGGTAGTCGTGGTCATCGTCGGGCCAGCCGAGGTGGGCGTGGTCTGTGCGGTGGTGGTTACCGTGGTGGAAACTGTGGTAACTGTCGTTGCAGCTGTGGTGGTTTCCGTGGTTGTGATTTCTGCGGTTGTGGTAGTCGTTGCTGCGGTAGTTGTTTCGGTGGTCGTTGCCTCAGTCGTGGTCTCCTCTGTGGTTGTCAGAGTCGGGCCTGCGGAGGTCGGTGTGGTTGCGGTAGTGGTGGTTTCTTCCGTAGTCGTTTCCGTGGTCGTGGTCTTCTCTGTGGTTGTCACAGTCGGGCCTGCGGAGGTCGGCGTGGTTGCGGTAGTGGTGGTTTCTTCCGTAGTCGTTTCCGTGGTCGTTGCCTCAGTCGTGGTCTCCTCTGTGGTTGTCACAGTCGGGCCTGCGGAGGTCGGCGTGGTTGCGGTAGTGGTG
>OOAM01000721.1_pt1 | contig 27885 bp, 30 predicted proteins | sample 1671131 | NCBI WGS metagenome assembly OOAM01 (sample SAMN06348125, study PRJEB24527) | human gut metagenome | biome: human gut; feature: ankylosing spondylitis patient; material: feces | host: Homo sapiens | place: China | collected 2015-10 | reverse complement strand
GCGCAAAGCGTGGCAGCGTATAAGGCGATACGCGAGGTGGCGTAAGCGCAAAGCGACTAAAACGAAAGAACGGGATTCGGATGGTTTCCGAATTCCGTTTAAAAGGTATTCAAATACCGGCGAAGCCGGTCGAATTTTTTAGAATATTGATAGGGTAGGGGAATACAGAACTGAACTGATTTGAGGGTAAACGACCTCAATTTAACTATGTAAAGATAGCACTTTTTGCTGATATTTGCAAGTGATTTTCTGTTATTTTTAGCCTATAAATGGCTTGTTGAAATGGAATAAGGAGTGCCTTAAATTATACGTTTCGTTTTGTGAAATGAACTTTTGGTTTTGAAATGCGCGAACATTTCGATTTGCGGATTATACATAATCATTATAATTTTATTCCGTTGTTTTTTCCTTTCTTTTCGTTTTCCCGCCATGCCTGCCTTTCGGCAAGCGTCTTTTGCAGATAGTCGTTCAGGTCCTTGCAGCCGCCGTACAGTCCGGAGCAGTCCGTCACCTTTCCGCCGTACCGTGTACGTAGGGCTTCCAGCGTCCTCCGTCCGGCTTCATCATTGTCAAAGTGACATTGCAGCTTCCCGTAACCGTCCAGATGCCTGTATGCCTTCGTTAGGTTCGACACCGAGTTCAGCACGAGGTGGTCTTCACCGTTTCCAATTCCAAGCACACGTGCCGACAGATAGTCCATGAAACCCTCGTACAGGTTGCAGCTTGCCGAACCGTAAGCCAGCAGTGTCACATCCTTGGGCGGCAGGCATCCCTTGAAGAAGCGGTTGCGTATCTCATAGCCGCCTCCTCCGTTACCGAATGCCACGGCAAAATACCGCTTCCCGTGTGTGGTGTAGTGTATCTCCCTGCATCCGCCGATGGCCACCCCCGACGATATGCCCCTTTCCTGCATGTAGCAGAGCAGCGCCCGGTTCTGGAGCGACATCAGCTCCACGTTCTCGAAGGACGGCTCTACCGGCCGCCTCACTTCGCATGGGTGGTACACCTTCTTTTCCGGCAGCGGCATACCCGCCACTTCCGCCACATACCTTACCTGCGAGAGGAAATCATCGCAATGGATGAACTCCCCGGCAAGGGCGAAGATATTGCCGCCCTTGCCCAGCCCGTAGTCATACCACAGGTTTCGCTCCATGTTCACCTTGAACGATGCCGTGCGTTCCTCCCTGTACGGAGCCTTGTACCACAGCGCGTTTGTCCTGCGCTGCACGGGCGAATGGCCCAGCCGTGCGAGAAAGTCCTCAATCGGTATCCTCTTCATTCTGTCTATTTCCGTTTCCATAAGTTCACACGTCAGTTGATGATGAACTTTATACCTATCCCGTACTCCGTGCGGCACACGCCCATACTGCCGCCCCATAGGAAACGCTCCCTGACCGAAGCCGTCAGTGAGATGAAGTCTGCAAGATACAACTCCATGTCCAGCGTGGCGGCGCAGCCATAGACGAAGCCGTCCCTGTTGTTCAGCCTTGCCCCGTCATACAGCGTCCTTTCTCCCCAGTTTACCGTCTCGTATCCGGCAAGGGCTGACGCACCTGCATAGAGGAACACCGTCTTTTTCACATCCGACAGGAAGTTGTAGTGGAAACCGCCCTCCGCCGTGAACTGAGCCACGGGAACATTCACGCTCCTGTACGGATGATTGGTCTGCAGGTATTCCGCCCCGTACACCCATTTGTTGCCGCCCCTCGCATAGCTCGACAGTGCGGCTCCCAGCCAGTAGCCGTCCGCCCCGGTCATTCCGGCTTTCATCTCAATGCCCCGCATCTTCGGCAGGCATCGCTGGGCTTCCACCCGTCCTGCAAGAAGGACGGACAGAAGCATTGCTAAAAACACAGCCTTCCCTTTCATCGTACACGCAGTTCGTTGATGGTTTCAGCCTGTACCAAATCTCCGTTCTCCACGACAAACGTCTGGTGACGCCCGCCGTTCTTCTCGTTCATCTCCACCACCAGCTGCTTGCCGTCGGGGATGGTGAACTTCTGCAGGCAGAACACCGTGCGCTCGGACTTTTTCCCGGCCACACGCACCGCATAGTTGTACGCACGGAGCGGAAACAGCACCTGTTCCTGGATGGCGGTTCGTTTCGCCACCTTCTTGTCCACAATCTTGAACGTGATGTAGTCCACGTCAAACGGCACGTTGCTCTGGTTCTTTATCTCCGTGTGCAGGTACAGCAGGTCGTTGTGGACATATATCCCTTTCAGCAGATACTGGATGCCGAAACGCTTGCAGCCGATGTGCTTCACCTTACGCTTGTTCTCTTTGTGCAGCGACTTCATGATGAGATGCACCAGCATGGGGCTTTCGCTTCCCAGTTCCTTCAGATAGATTTCCTGCGCGTTGTTCGGGCGGTTCACCGTGCTGCCGTCATGGATGAAATCCTTCATCTCCACATTGAGCAGCAGCGGTTCATCGGCGTATTTCACGTTAAACGAATAATAGGACCCGTCCTCCGTGATGACGCTCATGTTCGTCTCCATGCGGAAGTTCCTTACCGTCGCCTTCACGCGGATGACGTTCTCCGCGCCGTCCGCCTTGCCCGCTATGAGGTTGGGCGAACCCAAGTCCACATAGCGCACCGCCGAGGGAAACAGGATATGCACCGTCTTGTCATACGTGACCTCCAGACCGTGCGGCGGTATCATGCGGTCGAACATCAGCTTCTTCGTCAACCCGTGGTACAGGTCGCCGTCCTCCTCCGTCTGCGGATAGACGTCCTTTACCAGTTTCAGCTCCTCCGCCTTCGTGGTGGCGGTACTGTCATTGCTTACACCCTGTGCATAGGTTGCACAGGCTATGCCTATGAAAAAGGCAAACATTGTCATTACTTTCTTGATACTCATTTTACTTTGGATTTAGTGGATTAAAATTGTTTGGTTGTTTTTTCTTTTCGTCTTTATGTTTTTCGGTTGTCATTCCTTTTCCTGATACAGCAACACCCTGTATCCCGATTTCAGATGCACCCTTACCGTGCGCATCCTTTTCGATATGTATTGCGACACTCCCTGTATCACTCCCTTTCCCAGATCGGAGGCAAGCTGCGCCCCCGCATCTGTCGAGATGTTGATGCTGCTCCCCAGCGAACTGCCCATGTTCGCCCCGATTTCCTTTGCCGCGTCCGTTTCCATCGAGCCGGGCACAAAAATGCCCGCCTGTCCGTCGCTGTCGTACACCGCCAGTTCCACCGGAATGATGTTCCCCTGATGTTCCAGCGAGATGATGCCGATTTCCAGACGCTCACCCTGCAGGCGTGCCGTCCCCACAAGGGTCGTATTCCTTGGTATTGTCCGTCCAGACACCCGCATCGGCTCCAGCAGCCGCAGCTTCACCGTCTGACCGTCAGTTATCGTCTGATCGCCCTGCACGCAGGCGGCGATGGTGTTCTTTCCGGCAGCCTCTGCCGTGCCGATGGCAGTATGGAACCCGTAGTTCCTTTCGCCCCCGTAGTCCGCTATAAAGGCGGAATCTGTCAGGGGCTGCGGCAGGGCGGACACCGTTGACGGGCGCACGCCGCTCACTGGTTCAGCCTTCATTTCCTTTTCGCCGGCATTGCTTCCCGTCATTTCCGTCCCATCGGTCCGTGCGGTCTGTCCGGCATTGCTTCCCCCGTTCTGATACTTCGCAGCCAGCTCGTACGACTTCTCCAGCAGGGCGACCTGTTCCTCCATTCTTGCGGGCTGTTTCTCCTGTTCCATGACCATGCGCTCCAGTTCGTCGATGCGCTGCCTGAGTTCCTTCTTCTCGGCATCCTCCTTCGGAGGCTCGTAGAACGTGCCCAGCGAGGTGTTCAGCCGCTTGTTGGCAGTAACCGAAGAACGGATACCCGCATGCTGCCGGCTCTCCGTTTCCTTTCGGGGTGTTTCCGCCGGTGTCAGGCGGCAGTCTTCCGGTGCATCCGCCGCATCCGGTTTCACGTCCGTGCCGTCCCAGAACGAGGACAGGTCGCCCACCATGCCCCGGCGCTGCTTCTGCCTTTTCTCCAGCAACTGTTGCTCATAGGCTTTCGCCTTATCGCCGATGATTTTGGAATCTTCCGGCTGGGGCATGTCTGTATTGAATCCCTGCCCCTGCCGTTCCTTCTCCCTGTCCTCCTGCGAGGGGGAGAAGATGAGCCACATGCAGCCCAGAAAGGTCAGCCCCATCAGCGGAAAGACCAGCATCTTCCTTCTCAACAGGCGCTGTTCCTCCGTCAGCGGTCTCTTCTCTTTTGTTTCAATTTTCTTCTGTTCCTTTTCCATACACATTATTATATAATTTCATACTCTCCTGCACAGGCAGGTCCGGCTTCTCGATATGCCGCATCTTCATCGTGCCACCTCTTTCTCCGAAGCCGGCAATGGAGGCAACTGTCGTATGAAGGCACCCGGCGGCAAAGGGGACAAGCATCCCGGCAATGACCGCCAGCCTTGCCTTCGGCGGCAGCGTGTCCAGCTTTCTGCGCAGTTCCATCCGGAAACGGGTGGCGCACTTTTCAATGATTATTCTCACCTTTCCCATACGCCTATCTCTCCACGCTTCTGATGTCCCTGTTCTCCAGTATCGTGAATCCCTCTATGGTGAACCCGTTCGGGTTGTCGTCCGAGCGGCTCGCATTCAGCAGCCGGCACGATGTCACCAGCGTGCGTTCCGTCACGTTGCTCTCACGGATGATCATCTGCCTTGCGTATGTCCGCGCCTCATAGGGATAGCGGTCGAAGTTGCAGACCACGCTGTCCACCTGAAGCACCTGGTTGATGTTCCCCGCGATGATGCGGTTGTAGAATCCCTTTTCCGCAAAGTCGGCGTAGTAGTTGTACGCGCTTCTGTCCGCCAGCAGCAGGGCACGCTTCACGTTGTGTTCGATGGCGCTTTTCTCCGGCGAGAGGGTGAAGAACAGCTCGTGAAAGCGGCGCACGTGTTCCCTCGCTTCCGCCGGGCGGTTCTGCGACAGGTCCTGCGAGAGCGCGAGCATCAGGCTCTTGCCTCCGTCAAGGACGTATATCTTCTGCCTCTGCGCTTCAGCGAAGCGGAAGGCACACACCACCGAGCAGACCACCACGAGGGCGCACGCCGCCGTGTAGATGATTCCGAACAGGCGTATCTGCCGGAAACTCGTTTCAATATTCTTGAGTGATTTGAATTCCATTTTCTTCTTTTCGTCTTTTAGTTCATGAATTTCTTTGCCTTTTCACATCCCCTTTCCCTTGTCGCCGACTGGTGGATGCCAAGTTAGCGACAAGAGGGGCACAAGTCGGCGACTCGTGAAAGGCGGAACGCCTATCTCCTGAACAGCCTGCCCGCCGTTCCCTTGATGAATCTGCCCGTGCGTCCCGCCGCATTTCCTGCGGTTGCACCCGCCAGACTGCCGCCAAGGGCGCCCGCAGTACCGATGTTCTTGTTGTAGCTGCCCACTCCGCCACCGGCCTGGATTATCCATCCGGCTACCGTCGGGATGGTGAAGTATCCCACGATGCCGATAACGAGGAACACGATGTACACCCCGTTGCTCGCCTCTACCGAGAAGTTCGGGTCTGCCTGCATCGCCTCGATGTCGTTCTGGAGCATCAGTATCTGTATCTTCGCCAGTATCGTGCTGAACAGGTCGGAGACGGGCAGCCACAGGTAAATCTGTATGTAGCGGCTGAACCATGCCGAAAGCGTGGAGTGGAAGCCGTCCCATACCGAGAAGGCGAAGGCGACGGGTCCCAGTATCGACAGCACCACCAGGAAGAACGTCCTGAGCGTGTCGATGACAAGGGCGGCAGCTGCGAACATCAGCTCCAGCAGTTCGCGGAACCAGTCGCGCACGCTCTTCTTGATGTTGTACGCCGCACGGTCCATGTACATGCCCGTCATGGTGATCATGTCCGACGGCGACCAGCCCAGCTCGTCTATCTGGCGGTCGAACTCCTCGTCCGAGGCGAGATAGGCTGTTTCCGGGTTGCGCATCATCGCCTCGTATTCCAGCCTGTCTTTCTGTTCCCTGTACTTCTCCATGTCAAAGGTCTGTTCCTCCAGTATCGAGTGCGTCCCCTGTACGATTACTCCCAGTACGGAGTTCATCGTCCCCAGCACGATGGTCGGGAAGAAGAGGATGCACAGTCCGATGGCAAACGGCCGCAGCAGCGGGTACACGTCTATCGCCTCGGCACGGGCGAGCGACTGCCACACGCGCACCGCCACATAGAACAGGGCGCCCAGTCCGGCAAGCCCCTTTGCCACTCCTGCCATGTCCGAGCAGAGCGGCATCATCTCCTCATACAGCGAGAGGAGTATCTGGTGCAGGTTGTCAAACTCTCCCATAGGCTACCAGTATTTTTCGTTGGAGTTCCCGTAGAGTGCCATCACCCGGTCCATGTCGTTCTTCTTTCTCGCCCGCAGGTACGACACCGATATGGTCTTGTTCGTGTAGTAGCGCACGAGGTTGCGGTAGTTCATCAGGCTGCGGTAGGCATTGTCTATGATGGCGAGCCTTTCCGCATCCGTCAGTGACATGCCCGTCACGTTCACCACATTCTTCAGGTCCTGCAGCACGTCCGAGCTTTCGTCTATCAGCATCGCATAGCCCGACGAGATGGCGGCAAGCTCCTCCGGCGTGTAGTTCTCGTCCGAGAGCATCTTCTGGTAGTTGTCCACATAGATTTCCGATATTTCCATTACCAGAGAGATGCTCTTCGCCACCTTCGCGCCGCCCTTTACCACGTCGTGCACTGATTTCAGTGCGTCATAATACGCCTTTCCCTGCTCGAACACCTTCTTCGTTTCCAGAAAGCCGTTCAGGGTGTTTGCCTTCGTCCCGGCTGTCTCCACCATCTCCTTGGCGGAGTTGATGATGCTCTGCGCAAGATTTCCGGGGTCGGACACCACCCATTGGGCATTTGCCCTGCCTGTACCCATCAGGCACAGGCAGACCGCAATCAGCGGCATTTTCAGTTTTCGTTTCATTTTCATTTTCACGTTGGATTGAGTGGTACATCTTTATTGTTCTTCTTTCTTTTCGCCGTCCGAAGTGTCATCCGTGTTCACCCGGACATAGTCACCGCCCGGCGAAAATGTCAGCACATCCGTCTCCTCGTTGTATGCCACGTCAATGCGGAACCCCGTGTTCATATACAGGTTGCCGTTCTCCTCCCTCTGCAGCAGATAGGTCTCCGGTCTCAGTACGCGGCGTACGCCCTTGCGTCTGAACAGTGTCACCTTATATGATTCTCCCTCCCTGTACACCAGTATGTCGGGACCGGCTTCCGCGTTTTCCCAGTTTCCGCAGATTCTGTCGCGGGTGTCGCCGTCTTCTTTTGCCATTATATCACAGGCTTGCAGCATCAGCGATGCCATGCCTATCAGACCGCCGCACAGCAGCAGCCTTTCGGTCTTTGTCAGTTTGATGTTCATGATTCTTTAATTCTTGTTTTCTTAATCGGTCATACTTCTTTTATTTATGAGTCATTTTTCTTTTCACCTTTCCGGCATTTCAGCCTTCTTCCTTCCGTTTCTCTGCCACCTGACGGATGGCGGCTTCCATGTCGCCGTCCAGCTTCTCCGCCAGCTCACGCACTTCCATCTTCTCCGTTTCCTCCGTCGTGTAGGCAAGGTACTCGTGCATCGACACCTCCGTGGCATACACCGCCGAGTGCGTGCCGCCAAGTCCGATCCAGACTTCCTTGTACCGCCTTGCCGGGTCGTTGGACTGGTTGATGGAGAGTATCTGCGACTTCTCCTTTTCCGTCAGACCCAGGAGCGACTGTATCTGGTCAAAGCGGTTCATGTATTTTCTCTGGTCAAGCAGTATCTTGCAGTCCGAATTGTTGATGATGCTCTCCTTCACGATGGGCGATGAAATGATGTCGTCCACTTCCTGCGTCACCACGATTGCCTCCCCGAAATACTTTCTCACTGTCTTGTAGAGGTACTGGAGATAGGATGCCATGTTCGCCGATGACAGGGCTTTCCATGCCTCCTCGCATATCAGCTGCTTGCGCACGCCTTTCAGCCGCCGCATCTTGTTGATGAATGCCTCCATGATGATAATCGTCACCACCGGGAAAAGCTCGGCGTTGTCCTTCACCGCATCAATTTCGAAGACCACGAACCGCTTGTGCAGCAGGTCGATGTTCTCCGCCGAGTTGAGCAGGAAGTCGTAGCGTCCGCCCCGGTAATACTGCCGGAGCGTGGTCAGCAGGTTGTCGATGTTGAAGTCCGACTTCTCCACCTTGATGTAGCGCTCCTCCATCTCCTTGCGGTACACGTCCCGCAGGTACTCGTAGAACGTGTTGAACGACGGCACGATGTTACTGTCCTGCTGGATTTTCAGGATATAGGCATTTACCGCGCTTCCCAGTTCCGCCGATTCCGTTTTCGTGGCGGGCTCGTTCTCGCTTTTCCACAATGTCAGCAGCAGTGTCTTGATACTGTCCTTCTTCTCCACGTCAAACACCCCGTCGTCCGTGTAGAACGGGTTGAACGAGATGGGCTTCTCCTCCGTGTAGGTGAAGTAGATGCCGTCCTGCCCGTGCGTGCGGCGGTGTATCATCTCGCACAGTCCCTGATAGGAGTTTCCCGTGTCCACCAGTACCACGTGCGTGCCCTGTTCATAATATTGTCTGACCAGATGGTTCATGAAGAACGACTTCCCGCTGCCGCTCGGTCCCAGCACGAACTTGTTGCGGTTGGTGATGATGCCGCGCTTCATCGGCAGGTCGGAGATGTCGATGTGCAGCGGCTTGCCGCTGATGCGGTCCGCCATGCGGATGCCGAAAGCCGAGGGCGAGTCCCGGTAGTTGGTCTCGCCTGTAAAGAGGCATACCGCCTGCTCGATGAACGTGTGGAACGATTCTTCCGCCGGGAAGTCCGCCGCGTTGCCCGGTATGCCCGCCCAGAACAGCGTCGGGCAGTCTGTCGTGTTGTGGCGCGGCACGCATCCCATCGAGGCCAGCTGGCTACCCACGTCGTTCCTTATCCGTTTCAGCTCCTCCGTGTCGTCGCTCCACGCCATCACGTTGAAGTGGGCGCGGACGGACTTCAGCCCCTGTGAGTGGGCTTCGTTCAGGTATTCCTCGATCCACTCGCAGTTGATGGCGTTCTGGCGGCTGTACCGCGAGAGCGACTGCATATTCCTCGCCGACTTCTCGAAGCGGCGTAGTTCCTCGTCGCTGTTGCCGACAAACACGTACTGGTTGTAGATGTGGTTGCAGGGAAGCAGCAGTCCCAGCGGGGCGGCGAAGGACAGGCGGCAGTCCGAGCGGTCGGTGGAAAGACGCTCGTAGCGGTAATCCGTTTCCACCGCGGCCGGCAGGTCTTCCGTATCCGAGAGCGTGTGCAGGCACAGGCGGTTGCTGCCCACCCGCATCTCCTCCGCACTCATGGCGATGTCCTCCAGACAGTCCGTGTTGCCGAGTGACAGGGCGAGGTATCTTCCTATGATGCCCGTCTCCTTCTCCGTGCCTGTTAGTTCGTCATCGGAGAGCCGGCGCAGCCGGATGTGCCCCGAATCGTTCAGGATGCGGGCGAACTGTTCCACCGCCTCCATGAACTTCACCGCCGTCTCCCGGTCCTGTATCTCCTTCGGGATGATATGTCCGCGGCACAGCGTGCTCCAGTTGCTCTGCTGCCTCATGCGCTCCCTCGTCGTCTTGGTCAGGAACAGGTAGCACCGGTGATTGAGGAAGGGACGCTCGTTGAAGTGCATCCCGTTGCTCCGTGCCAGAAAGCCCGTGCCCGTCTTCTTCCAGTCGGGGCGGTATTCCTCCTTTACATACCAGTCCTGCTTGTGCAGCACCGAGTAGTCGGGCAGCACCTTTATTGCCTTGCACCACATGGCATGGATACCCTCGTATTCCTCCGCCGTCACGGTATAGACTTCCGGTAGCTCCACCTCGAAGGCGGCGGTGATGTCCGCGTCCTTCGAGATGATGCAGCCGTGTTCCACCGCCAGCAGCGGGAAACGGCTTTCCAGCGTGGTCGCTTTCATTACGTTTCTCATGCTTTTCCTCCTTTCTTTTTCCGTCTTAACAGATGGGACACCCGTCTGCGGTGGAGCAGGTAGCGGGGACGCATCCGTGCAGCGCCCAGCTTCATCAGCCCGTGCTGGCCGTACTTTGCGTTCAGCCGGAACGTGAGCCATACCACGGCGGAAGCCGCCGTGATGCCGAAGCCCATGCAGAGCCACTGGCCTGCGCCCGCCATGTACAGGATGACAAACAGGATGAAGGCGGCGAGCAGCCCGCCTGCGAACAGGAACAGGTATTGCGCCTTCAGCCCCTTGAACTCCACCGGACGACCGATGCCCTTGTTTACCGGGTATTTTTCGCGCTTAGCGCTCAACAATTCGTCAGTCATTGTCCTTATACCTTATATTATATATGTATGGGAAACGCCTGTTTAGAGGAAAAACGAGCGCAGGATGGTCGCACTTACTATCAGGAAGATGCAGGCTCCGAACCAGCTCGCAGCGGTCTTGCTCGTGTCCGGGTCGCCCGACGAGAACTTCCCGTACACCTTGATGCCCCCGATAAGACCCACCACCGCGCCGATGGCGTAGATGAGTTTCGTCGCCGGTTCAAAATACGAGGTCACCATGCTGGTTGCTTCGGTGATGCCCGCCATACCGTTGCCCTGAGCGAAGGCGGAGATGTTGGCAGCCAGCAGAAGGGCTGCGAGGATAATCTGTTTCTTTTTCGATGTCATTGTCATAATCTTTTTTCGTTTTTTGTGCCTTGGGGTCGGATATTCCCTTCGGCGATTGATACTTTTTAATTCTTGCGGCTTCGGATAAAGCCGGCTTCTGGATTTAGTGGATTCGGTGGCAAGCCGATGATTTAGCCGTAGTCGGTTTTCTTTTTTCGCATCTTAGTTACATCTTTTACATTGTTATACATAGTCGCGGATGTTGAAGTTCTCGTATTCCTTCCGTACAGCCGCTTTCATTCTTGTTTTCTTCTCTGCGGGCTGGATACTTGTGAGATAGGTTTCCACCATTTCCGACACCCTTGCCTCGTACCGGGCATTGTTGCGCCGGAACATGTCGTAGAACTCTGTCCCTTCCAGCTCGTGGAATACCTTGCCCGCTTGCAGGATGTCGGCTTTCCTTGCCTTCGGGTCCTTCACCGCCCTTGCCGCACGGTCAATTTCGTCAAAGGTACTTCCGCTTGCCTCTGGCGGTTCCCCGTCAAACTCCCCGTCCGTGTCGTGGACGCGGTTGTCCCTGAAAACCTCGTCCAGATCCTCGTCGGGCACTTGGCGCGACGGCTTTGTTTCCGCTGTGTGGCTGCCGGCGGTTTCCATTTCGTCAGCAAAGGTAACGTCCTTCTCGTCCACCGCCTCGCTTTGCATTTCCGTGGCAGCATTTGGCGTCGGAGTGGCAGCCTGTGGCTTCATTTCCGGCATTCTGAACCTGCTTTTTCCAATCACATCGGGCAACGGTTCCCGTGCCGGTTCAATGCCGTCCTTGCCGTCAGCTTTTCGTGACTCCTTGCGTTCCCATGTCAGGTAGAGCAGTACCCACAGGTTGCACGCCATCATCAGGATTAGCAGCAGCGTCACCATAGGCTTACCGCTATCTGTCCGACAACATCGTGGCTTTTCTCCCTGCATAGGTTTTCCTGCTCCGTACCGCGGCGTGCAAGGTGTCCGGTGCCTTCCGGCTTGCATCCGTTCAGGTACTTGCCCTTATAGGCTTCCTCTCTCTGCTTTCTTTTGAAAATTTGGATGTTCAGTTTCATTTCGTCTTTACTTTTTTATGTGATACAATGTTTTCCTCAAATCAGATTGTCCCTGTTGCGGCGGTACAGGTCGTTGATTTCGTCCTTGTTCTCCTCAAAGTGGCGCATCAGCACCGTGTCGATGTAGCCGCCGACGGTTATTTCCTTGTCGGCGATGGTGTTCACTATCTTGGAAACGATGCTGTGTGCCTCCTTGCTGATGTACACGCAGTGCCGGAGTTTCACCTCGTTCCGTCTGAGGAAGGTCGAGCCGTAGTCAGGCTTCTTTCTTTTCGCGGGTTCGCTCCGTGCTTTAGCTTCCGTGGGCTGTACCGCATCTTCCGGTACGTTGCCGGCATCGGGTTCGTCCGTTCCTTCCCTTGCCGGAGGTCCGCCCATCTGACGGGATTTTCCTATGGAGGCAAGCAGCAGGCTTTCGTCTATACCCTCCGTATTCAATTTTCGGCTTGCCATGAGGTTTATCCGTTGATGATGGAACATATCTCTTCCGACAGCTCGCGGATACGGCTTCCCTTCAGCATGGAGGCGTCCGGCGGCAGGATGGTCGAGCGGAACACCGACTTGCGGTCATCCGACGGCTCGCGGCGGAAACGCTTGCTGTCGGGCAGCCTCGTGTCAAGGACATGGAAGTCGTTTTCGGCGAACAGCTTCCCGTACAGGTCGTACAGCCCGGTCTTTTCCCGTCCGTCCACCATTGTCCAGAACAGGGATATGCCTTTCGTCTTGGCAAGCCCGGTGGTGACGAGGTTGTCGTTGAACATCATCACGAACTGCAATGCGCTTTCCACCACGAAGCGGTCAGCGCTGACGGGCGTGAAGATGTAGTCCATCTGCGACAGCGTCTTTATCACCCCGTCGCTTTTCAGCGTGCCCGGCAGGTCGAAGAACACGATTTCCGGCTGGTATCCTTTCTCTGACAGCAGGCTGTCCGCATCGTCCAGCGCTTGCACGGCGTTGCTTCGGACGATGGGAAATCCCTTGCGCCCCGACTTGCGGAAATGTTCACAGGCAACGGCTTTCAGGCTGTCGTTCTTTTCGATAAGTGCCGTTTCCTTGTCGCGCAGCCCGGCGATGCTGTGCTGCGGCTCGTCGCAGTCTATCACGGCGACATCTATCCCCATCACGTTGTGGATGTAGTTGGCTACGAGCGCGGTGACGGTCGATTTGCCGACACCGCCTTTCTGTGTTGCGAATGCAACGAATGTTTCCTTGTTCATTTTTCTGTATGTTTTAATCGTTGTGGGTTTATGACTGTGGCGGTATGCTTCCCCGCCTGTTCATTTCTCTGCCTCTGTATATATGCGTATGCGCACTTTCTTGCATACACGCATTTCTACGGAGGTCTTGGTTTGAGTCTCCGCTGGTGTGTTGTCATACGCCAATACGTCAGTACGTCAGCACGTATGTACGTCAGTGCATCAGTATGTATGTATGTCAGTACGCCAGCGGAGCTGTGTGTCTGTCCGTCCGTGCGGACCTGCCTTTTCAAATGTCTGTTTCCGTCCATGTCCATTTATTTGCCTTGTTGCTTCATCGTTTCTGTCCGCAAAGGAATATACAAATCCGCCGGTCTGTATCGTTTCCCCCTTGCGTGGCAGCATTTGGCTTCGTTCCGGTAGCTTGTGGCGTTTTTCAGCCACTTCCCGGTGTGTTTTTACCCCGTACCTTTGCCCCCAAGCGGCAGGGCAAGCTCCCGATGCGCACATCGTACCCCCGGCTCCGTCCTTCTTTTGGGCAGCCGAAGGGTATCGGGCGACCGATACCTTTATGGGTTGTTATAGCAGGTTTATCCCCAATCCGTCGTGTACGGATTCTTGTGTCCTTAAAGACACAGCAAGGTGTCCTTTGAGTAACTCAAAGGGTTTCCGGTTACTCCCGGAAACGACCTTGCCCCTTGTGGGGGAGGGCTTCCCCTCCGAAGTCGGGAAGCCTGTTTCCTACCTGCGGTATGCGTGCCGGAAGCTGCGCTTGTGCCGTGAAACGAACCACTAAATCCATAATAAAGATGAACAAGAAAAAGAACGTGGATGAAATGCCCAAATGGGGGCGGCATCCGAAAGAGAGCCGCAAGTCGCACTGCGTGATGGTGCGCTTCGACAATGAGGAATGGCAGAAGTTTCTTGCCATGTATGAGAAATCCGGCGTGTACGCGAGGGCGGTGTTCCTGAAAGCGCACTTCTTCGGACAGTCCTTCCGTGTGCTGGTCACGGACAGGACGCTGCTGGACTACTGCACGAAGCTCTCCGCTTTCCATGCGCAGTACCGCATGGTAGGCAACAACTACAACCAGGTGGTCAGGGAGCTGCGCTGTCATTTTTCGGAGAAGAAGGCGATGGCATTGCTCTACAAGCTGGAGCAATGTACGAAGGAACTGGCCGCTCTGACGCGGCAGGTCATGGAGCTGTCACGTGAGTTCCGGCAGAAGCTGTCGGAAAAGGAGGAAAAGTCATGATAGCGAAAATTACCGTAGGCACGTCACTGTACGGTGCGCTTGCCTACAACGGGCAGAAGGTGAACGAAGGCGAAGGCAGGCTCCTTGCCGTAAACCGGATTTTCGACGACGGCAGCGGACATGTGGACATAACCCGTGCCGAGCAGGACTTCAAGCGCTTCATGCCTGAGCAGGTGCGCACTCGGAATAAGGTCATCCACATTTCCCTCAATCCGCACCCCGAAGACCGTCTGACCGACACGGAACTGGAGCAGCTCGCACGCGAGTATCTCGACAGGCTGGGCTACGGCGACCAGCCTTATCTCGTGTTCAAGCACGAGGACATCAGCCGCCACCACCTGCACATCGTCTCCGTCAATGTGGACGGGCAGGGAAGGCGTCTCAACCGCGATTTCATCCACCGCCGCAGCAGGCGCATCACCTCCGAGCTGGAAAAGAAATACGGGCTGCACCCGGCAGACCGCCGCCGGCACCGTACCGACAATCCGCTCCGCCCGGTGGACACATCGCAGGGCGATGTCAGGCGGCAGGTATCGAATGTCGTCAAGGCGGTCATGGCAGGCTACAGGTTCCAGACGATGGGCGAATACCGTGCCCTTCTCTCGCTCTACAACGTCACCGTGGAGGAAGCCCACGGCATCGTGAACGGGCGCGAGTACCACGGACTGGTCTATTTTTCGCTATCGCCCAACAACTCGTCAGCCACTGATGATGCCGGCAACAAGACCGGTAACCCTTTCAAGGCTTCCCGTATCGGCAAGTCCGTCGGCTATGAAGCCGTGCAGCGCAGGTTTGAATACTCCAAAGGGCAAATCCGCGACAGGCATCTGGCGGAGATAACCCGCAAGACCGTCGCTGCCGCGCTTGCCCGGACGTACCGCCGGGAGGAGTTTGTTGCCCTGCTCAAAGCGAAAGGTGTGGATGTGGTGTTCCGTCATACCGAAGAAGGCCGCATCTACGGGGCAACCTTCATCGACCACCGCACAGGTTGTGTGCTCAACGGCTCGCGTTTGGGCAAGGAGTTCTCTGCCAATGCCTTGCAGGAGCATTTTACCCTGCCTTATGCCGGTACTCCGCCCATGCCTTTTACTGTTATGGTGGACGGGCAGCAGCCCGAAGACCGTCCCGTCGTGGAGCACGACGGGGGATATTCCTCCGGCTTGGGCTTGCTCGGTGGCGACACTTCGGGCGCACAGGCGGAGGAAGCCGCTTTCGAGCGTGACCTCAAACGCAGACGGAAGAAACGCCGCAAAGGGCTGGGGTTATGATTTATTTACCAACAACTTAAAAACAGAAACAGATTATGTCACAACAGGAAGACGATTTGAGGGCACTGGCGAAAATCATGGACTTTCTCCGTGCCGTGAGCATTATTCTGGTGGTCATCCACCTCTACTGGTATTGTTATGAAGCCGTAAGGCTGTGGGGCATCGACATCGGTGTCATGGACAGGGTGCTGATGAACTTCGACCGCACCGCAGGGCTGTTCCATCATATCCTCTACACAAAGTTCTTTGCCCTTCTGCTGCTCGCGCTCTCGTGCCTCGGCACGAAGGGCGTCAAGGAGGAAAAAATCACTTGGCGCAGGATTTGGACGGTGCTTGCCGCCGGGCTTGTGCTGTTCTTTCTTAACTGGTGGATATTGTCCCTGCCGCTCCCGGTGGAGGCGGTCGCCGGTTTCTACACCGCTTCGATGGCGGCGGGCTATGTCTGCCTGCTCATGGCGGGCACATGGATGAGCCGCCTCTTGCGTACCAACCTCATGGAAGACGTGTTCAATGTCGAGAACGAGAGTTTCATGCAGGAAACCCGCCTCATGGAGAACGAGTATTCAGTCAATCTGCCCACCCGCTTTTACTATAAGAAGAAGTGGAACGACGGATTTATCAACGTGGTAAACCCGTTCCGTGCTTCCATCGTGCTGGGTACGCCGGGCAGCGGCAAGTCGTATGCCGTGGTAAATTCCTTCATAAAGCAGCAGATTGAGAAAGGTTTTAGTCAATATATCTATGACTTTAAATATCCCGACCTTTCCACCATCGCCTACAACCATCTGTTGAACCACCCGGACGGGTACAGGGTCAAGCCGAAGTTCTATGTAATCAATTTCGATGACCCGCGCCGCTCGCACCGCTGCAATCCCATACACCCGGATTTCATGGAGGACATCACCGATGCCTACGAGAGTGCCTACACGATAATGCTCAATTTGAACAAGACTTGGGTGCAGAAACAAGGGGATTTCTTCGTGGAGTCGCCGATTATCCTGTTCGCCGCCGTGATATGGTTCCTCCGTATCTATCAGGACGGGAAATACTGCACCTTTCCCCATGCCATCGAGCTGCTCAACCGCCGCTACGAGGACGTGTTTCCCATTCTGACCAGCTACCCCGAACTGGAGAACTACCTTTCCCCGTTCATGGACGCATGGCAGGGCGGAGCGATGGAACAGCTCGCCGGACAGATAGCCTCGGCGAAGATTCCGCTCTCGCGCATGATTTCCCCGCAGCTCTACTGGGTCATGTCCGACAGCGAGTTCACGCTCGACATAAACAACCCCGACGAGCCGAAAATCCTTTGCGTGGGCAACAATCCCGACCGCCAGAACATCTACGGGGCGGCGTTGGGGCTGTACAACTCGCGCATCGTAAAGCTCGTGAACAAGAAGGGCAGGCTCAAATCCTCCATTATCATCGACGAGCTGCCCACGATTTACTTCAAGGGACTGGACAACCTGATTGCCACCGCCCGGAGCAACAAGGTTTCCACCCTGCTGGGTTTTCAGGACTTTTCCCAGCTCAAGCGTGACTACGGCGACAAGGAGGCCGCCGTGGTGATGAACACCGTCGGCAACGTCTTCTCCGGGCAGGTGGTCGGCGAGACCGCCAAGACCCTGTCCGAACGTTTCGGTAAAATCTTGCAGAAGCGGCAGAGCATCACCATTAACCGCGAGGACAAGTCCACCTCCATTAACACGCAGATGGAGAGCCTTATCCCGGCGAGCAAGATTTCCACGCTCACGCAGGGCATGTTCGTCGGGGCGGTCGCCGACAACTTCAGCGAGCGCATCGAGCAGAAGATTTTCCATTGCGAGATTGTGGTGGATGCCGAGAAGGTCAAGCGTGAGGAACAGGCTTACAAGCCTATTCCCGTCATCACGGACTTTACCGATGCTGACGGCAACGACCGCATGAAGGAGATGATTCAGGAGAACTACAACCGCATCCGTGCCGAAGTGCGGCAGATTGTCGCCGACGAGTTGCAGCGCATCCAGTCCGACCCGGAACTGCAATACCTTTTGCAGAACAAGTAACGCGTCGCAGGCGAAAAAAGGAAAATCCGTAGCACTGACTGTTACGGATTTTCTTTTTTGTCAATTATATTTTCTGCTTTATATAACAGATGGGGCATTTCCTTTCCATTATATACAATGGTGTGGCTGCCGCAGGGTATCATTCCGATGGCTTCTGCCACACGGAGGGAAGGCGAGTTTTCGGGACGGATGCTGCAACAGACTTCCTGTAATCCCAATTCCTCAAAAGCATGTTGCAGGCATCTTCGGGCGGCTTCCGTTGCATAACCATGATGCCAATACACATTGTCCAGCATGTAGCCGAGTTCCACGGTATTATTCCCGTCAATCACGCTTTTCATTAAGCCTGCCTGTCCGATAAACTTATTGTTTTCCTTTAATATGACGGCAAAATACCCATATCCGTCCTTACGGTAACGGGTAAGCTGGCGGTTCAGCCATTGGTGCACTTCCTTCTTTTCAAATCCGTGTTCCCATGCGTACATGACTTCCGGCTTGCTCATAAGGGCGAGTAATGCACCCATGTCCTTTCGGGTGATTTTTCTGATTATAAGCCGTTCGGTTTCCATGACCGTAAGCGATTCGGTATAGGTCTTTATTTCCATACCGTCGTCTTTCCATTCCCTGACCAGCTTCCGGACGGTATCGTCTATGAGCTTGCGGTATGCGTCATTAGGGACGACTTTCAGATAAAACGCAGCGTTGGTTTCTTTCAATACCCAATCCGCTATATCCTGCAAGTCCTTTCCTTCGGGGATATAGTCCTTGTGTATCATGAACTCGTTGATATTGTCCTCCAGCAGTTCTTCAACGGCAATACGGTTGTCTTCATCCAAATCCGAAAAGGGAGTTTCTTCGATTTCGTAGATTTTGCCAGACAATTCATCCGCCTCTTCATCATCCGCTTCCGGTGCATAATTGCCGCGTTTCATGTCAAGCATTTCCTGTGCGAACTGTCCGGACTCCCTGTCCTTGTATTTCTTGGCATATTTTTCCAGCAGTTCCCAATCCTGCCGCCTCATAGGGAAACGGAATGCGGCACGCTCCACTTCGTTACAGCGCATCATGTCCGCCTGCTCGTCTTTCGGAAGCGACTGGCATTCCTTACAGATATGCCGTGCGTGTCCTTTGCCCGTAAAGCTCTCGTTGGACTTGCGGCAGCCGCATATTTTACAATAGTGTCCGTTATGTCTTTTCTTTTTCTTTGCCATTTTCACGATATAGAAACTCCCATGCAAAATAGACCGCAAATTGCATGGGAGATACGTTCTTGTACTGTTTTACAGTTTCTTCTTATCGGGTACGCAGCAGTATCAGGTCAAAGTACATCAGCCGGGTGTGCATGGGCTGCATGGCTGATTGTTCTTCTGCCGTTCTCCTGCCATGCAGGAAAGTCCATTCCTCTTCCTCTGTGGAAAACAGGAACTTGAAGCCGTTCCGCTGATAAAAATCAAATATCTTCGGATTGTTCAGGGCATCCACCACTATATAGCGGCATCCGGTTTTGTTCAATGGTTCGATGAACCATGACTTGATGGCATCCAGTATCTCATCGCCGATATGCTGTCCCATATAGCCGTCACTGACGGCAAGCTGCCCCACCAGCACCGCAGGATATTGGGGACGGCGTTTCTCGTTGGGGATGTTACGGTTGAGCCTGTTGCGCCGGCTGTTCGGGAGCAGGTCTGCACGGATACTCGAATTGGCTACGGTGAAAGCTCCGACGATGCGGTGCTTGTCCTGCTCCACGAAGCAGTAGGACTTTCCCAAAAGCTGGTAGGCATAATCCGCATACTCTCTCGTGAAGAACTCGGTTATATCCCTGTCCTTGCACAAGAAGCCGCCGCATTCGCGCAGCACGTCTTCATTCAGCTCACAGAACTCACAATACTCCAGCATACCGTCCTATCCCTCCTTATCTATATTGTACAGTCTGGAGCGTTTCAGGATAGCACGCATCTTTTCCACCTGCTTCGTGAAGTCTATGGAACCGCGCCTTTCTCTGGCGTTCCTGTCCGCTTCTTCCACGAAACGCTCCGCCGCCTTGCCGCGAAGTACCGGAATAGGTTTAATTTCTAATGCCATAATCTATTGTATTATAATTGTTTCTGCAAAGGTAAGCAATTTTTCGCAGACTATGACGCCCATGCCTCATTTTCTCGTTATCTTTTCCGCATCCGTTCCCGTTCCTCGTCCTCCAGCATCCTGCGGTTCAGCTTCTCCGCCGCCTTGTCGAAGAAATAGGTGCGGCTATCGTTTTTCCGTCGCTTGATGTCCGCATAGGTGTTGTAGCACTGGCTTTCCTTTATTTCCATGCCGAACACCTTGCAGAAACCTTCCAGCAGTTCCTTGATGCCCGGTTCACCCGCGTTTACCAGCTTCATGGAATCCAGCCCGTAAATCAGTTCCACCAGCTCGGCCGTACTTCCCGTCCAGCGCATCGCTGCGGCTTCCTCCTGCCTTTGGTTTGTCTTTTCGCCTCCTTCAGAGGCTCCGCCCCGATGCAGCCCTACCTGATAATATTTCAGCATCTTGCGCACGAACGACAGCGCCTTTCTCACATACATGCTGCGGCTGGAATCCGTCTCCTGCATGGCATCGTGATATTGCAGTTCCGTTTCCGCATAGCTCAGTGCGAAAACAGTCCGGCAGGCACTTTCCCTTTCCTTGCACAGGGATACGACTGTGGTCGTGAACTCGTTGTATGCGGTTCCCAGTCCGGTAGAGCCGGGGTTGTCTATCAGACGGAAGAAGTCTGTTTCTGTCAATATGAGGTGTTCCATTTTCTTTCAGTTTTATGTTATTACACTTGGTTTGAAGTGTGCGCACATAAAACTATGGGACAAATAGCGGTCCTGCGGGAGTGTTTTTCTTTTCGCATGAATATATCACACTGATATTCAGTGAAATATTTACTGAAAATATTTTTTGGAGCTTTTCCCGACGCCTCATTTTTTGTTCAGAATCTGAACGTACGTTCACTTTTTGAACGTACCGGGCGTTCATTTTCCGAACGTCACCACCCGTTGGCGGAGTGTTTTCCATCAGCACATCCAAAACATGTTTGTATGTGCCGTTTTGTCCTATCTTCATGCAAATATAGTTTCTTTCATTGAGATAATTCTCATTTTTCGCTCTTTTTCTGCATGATACCGTATTCTTTCATCTTGTTGTACAATGTCGTGCGGCTGATGCCCAGCAGTCCGGCAGCCATTTCGCGATTCCCGTCCGCCTGTGCCAGTGCCCGCACGATGCGTTCCCTTTCCTCATTCCCGTCTTTCAGCAGCAGGGAGCTGCCTGCCTGTGCCGTGCTTTCCGCTTCCAGCCTGTCGGCGCCTATCAGCCTTCCTTCCGTCAGCAGGACGGCGGAACGCACCGTCTGTTTCAGTTCCCTCACATTTCCTGCCCACATCCGCCTCATGAGTTCCTTTTCCGCCTCCTTGTCGAATCCTTCCGTATGCCGTCCCAGTTCCTCGTTGGCAAGCTCCCGGAAAAACTCCGCAAGGGGCAGTATGTCCTCCCGGCACTCCCGCAGCGGCGGTATCTTGATGACAAACTCCTTCAGGCGGTGATACAGGTCCCGCCGGAAACATCCTTCCTCCACTGCCTTCTCCAGATTCTCGTTGGTAGCCGCCACAATACGCACGTCCGCTTTCCGTTCGCGGGTGCAGCCCGTCGGACGGTAGCATTTGGTCTGCAGCGCACGCAGCAGTTTCTGCTGTACCTCAGCGGGCAGGTTGCCCACCTCGTCCAGAAACAGCGTGCCGCCGTCAGCCTCCGCCATGCAGCCCTTCTTTCCGGTTGTGGCTCCCGTAAATGCGCCTTTCTCGTATCCGAACAGCTCGGATGCCGCCAGCTCCCGTGTCAGCATACCGCAGTCTATCGCGACAAACGGACCTTTCTGCCGGGTACTCTGCGCATGTATCTTTTCTGCTACGTGTTCCTTGCCCGTGCCGTTCTCTCCAAGTATCAGCACCCCTATGTCCGTCGGGGCTACCAGTGAGATACGCCGGTCGATGGTCCGGAATGCGGCACTTCTGCGCTCCAGTATGGGCATGGTATGCCTTCTTTCCGTTTTGCGTACCAGCTCACTTATCCTCGGAAGCAGCTTTTCCTGCAGCAGGGTCTTGGGGATATAGTCCTCGGCTCCCAGCCTCATGGAGCTGACCGCCGACGCGACCTGCGCATAGTCGGTCATGATGACAAACGGGTTTCTGATACCCGTTTCCCGCATCCGCTCCAGCACTTCCGTACATTCCCCGTCGGGCAGACGCAGGTCCGACACGATGATGTCCTCATCGTCCAGTTCCTCCAGCAGCCTTCGTGCCCCGGCACAGTCGTATGCCGTGCGGGTCTTGTAGCCTGCCTTCTCCAGCATTCCGCAGACATGGTCGCGGAATACCGGGTTGTCCTCTATCACTATTATTCTTCCCATACCGTTCTCTCCATTTCCTTTCGGACGAGCCGGATAATCGTTTCGCCCTGACTGGTTACCTTTCCGGCACACTCCCTGATTTCTTCTGCCGTCCCGTTTCCGTGGAGCACGTCATACAGCTCCTGCAGCGGTCCTTCGGCATGTATCAGCATCCACGAGCTGCGGATATGGTGTATCCAGTAGTCCAGCCTGTCCCTGTCACACCTTTCCGCTTCCTCCCGTATGGCGGCCATTTCCTTCTCCGTTTCCCTGACCAGACATTCCAGCCTCTGCCGCTTGTCGCCGTATGCGAACAGCGGGCCGAGGTCTATGCGTGGGGTACTGTCCTCACCGATGCATTCTTCTGCGGCTGCCAGCAGTTCGTCGATGGAGAACGGCTTGTACAGTACCGAGCCGAAGCCCGCACCTGCCAGCTCCTCTTTCGTGATGCTTTTCGAGCCGGTCACCACCATCACGGGGATGGTGCGTGAGTTGCCTATGTCCGACGTGCGGAGCAGTTCCAGTACCTCGTAGCCGCTTGCATCCTGCATCTTCAGGTCTGTGGTCAGCAGGTCATAGTGTCCCTCGCGCAGCTTCTCCGCCATTTCCCCCGTGCTCGTGCAGGTGTCGCAGTGCACCCCGTTCTGTACGAATATGTCGTGTATCATCCCCAGTATGATGCTGTCGTTGTCCAGCGACAACACCGAGCATCCGCCCAGTCTTGTCCGCTTCGCTGCTGCCTTGCGGCTTGTTTCTCCGGCTTTCTCCGCCTGGGGCAGCGGCAGCACCACGCTGAAGCGGCTGCCCGTGTTCCGTATGTTCTCCACCGATATGCTGCCCTCCATCAGTTCCGCAAGGCTTTTCACTATCGACAGTCCCAGCCCGAATCCGTCCTGCGTGGCGGCATTGCTCAGCCGCTCGAACGGCTTGAATATCTGTTCCCGTTTGTCCTTGTCTATTCCTCCTCCGGTATCTTCCACCGCAAGCGTGAATTTCCCTCCGGCATACAGGGCGGTCAGTGTCACGCCCCCGCGTTCCGTAAACTTCAGTGCGTTCGACAGCAGGTTGCTGCCGATACGCAGTATCAGGTTCCTGTCGCCCATGACCACCTCGTCAGCGGCGTTGTTCACTCTGAACTCCAGCCGTTTCTCTTCCATCCGTGCGGCAAACTCCGTTTCCAGTGTTTCCGCCACTCCCGCCAGTCTGAACGGCTTCACCCTGATGGTCTCCTTTCCGTTGTCTATGCGGTAGTAGTCCAGCAGGTTCTCCATCAGTGCCCCCATACGCTCCGCCGACTGCCGTATATGCTCCGCGTGCAGCGCCGTTGCCTCCCGGTTTCCGTCCTTCAGTATCAGTTCCGCATTGCCGCGTATGGCGGTCAGCGGTGAGCGCAGGTCGTGCGTCACCGTCTGCATGATGTTCTGTCTGCTTTTTATCAGCTCTTCATTCTCCCGGACCGACCGGCGCAGGCTCTCTATCAGTTCCTCTCGCTGTTTCCTGTCTCTGGTGCGGCGGCGGATGTCCCTCCGGACCACTGCATACAGCAGCACCGCACACAGGACACCTGCCGGCGATATGCCGCATATCAGTGCGAATGCCGTCTCTCTCAGTTCCGCCATTCGCATGTGTCTTTCTTCCATGCGTTCCGTCTCGTCCTGTCCGATTTCCCGTATCAGCCGCGAAAGGTTCCGGTTCAGTATGCTGTTGCGTATTTTCAGTGAGTCCGACAGATGGGAGAATGCCTGTTCCTGCTCTGCCAGTGCCGTACGCATCTCCTCCTCAAACCGCCGCATCTCCGCAATGTGCCGGGTGTTGGACCTCGTACTCACCCGTGTGGTCGTGCGTGCCGGTTCTTCTTTCTTTTTCTTGCGGAACAGGCCGAACAGCCCGCTCCGTTTCTTTTTCTCTTCCGGTTCGGTGCGTTCCGTCACTGTCGTTGTCCGTACCGATGCCGTCTGCTCCAGTCCGGGCAGGTGGCGTTCCAGCAGGCTGTCCATGCGGTACACCGTAGTCGGCATATCCACCATCCGCTCGATCAGCCTGCGCTTCTCGTGCAGCAGCCTTACTACCGTGTCTATCCTTGCCGTCTGCGCCGGTTCTCCGTAGTAGCCTTTCAGCCGGTCTATCACCTCCATCGTGTGCGATTCCCGCCGGTCGTATGTATCCATGTCCGAGTCGTCCCACAGCATCGCGCGGTCATTGTCCAGAAACAGTGTGATCAGTCCCCGGTATGCTTCGCTGGCGGCGGTACGCTGCATGAGCAGGCTGCGTTCTTCAGCCTCCGCCTGCTCAAATACCTGCTTTTCGTACCATACGGCCGTGATGATGCCCAGTACGAGCAGTCCCAGTATGAGATAGCCCGACAGGATTTTCAGGTGGAGGGATTCCTTCCATCTTGAAAATGTATTGTTGTTCATGTATTTTCGGATTGTTTTTTAGGCGGTAAGTTAGTGGAACCTTCCCGAAGGGATGTTCCAGATCCTGACAATAATCAGTGCACGTTTTTATCGGTTCCAGAAATCCATCCTGCGCTTCTCCCATTTCTCATATCCTATGGCTTTCAGTTCGCACGGACTCATTCCGGTCTGCTTCTGGCAGAAGTCCGCAAAATTGCTTGCCGAGCCGAAGGCGTTGCACTCGGCCACTTCCTTCAGCGGCAGTTCCACCCGGTATTCCATATCCTCCTCTATGCGCCTTATCCGCTCCCGGCGCAGCCACTCCGAGGGTCCCATGCCGTAGTATTTCCTGAACTTGCGCCGCATCAGCGAATAGCCCATGCCGCACAGTCCGGCAAGTTCTTCCGCCACAAATGTGCGGTGGCTGTAGTGGTTCACTGTCATGCGGAATACCGCCTTGTCCAGTTCCGGCAGCCTGCTCTCGGCGTATGCCATATCCTTTTCCTCTATGCGGAAAGTCTTGCCATACAGCTTGTTGCGTCTTTCCCTGAAGAAATAGTCGCATACCCTGTTTGTCATCTCGTTCGTACGTGCATGGCCTTTCAGTGTATGCAGCACGTCGCATAGCACCAGCATTTCCCGTGTCCGGTATTTCCGTTCCCATGTATCCGTCAGTTCATTGCACATGTAGCAGATCACTTCATGCTCGCGTGAGCGGCACAGCATGAGCATCCATGCCCTGAAATCCCTGTCCCTTGCCGACGGTGCTTCCTTATCCTTTCGCAGTGCGCTCACTGCCGTCAGCATCAGTTCCGTGTCATTGCCGTACTCCGCCAGCCGTATTCTCATCTTCGGCAGCGAGTGCCGTTCCTTCACCGACTTCCGTATGCTCTCCGCCAGTTCTTCCATCCGTTCCCTGCACACTTTTGCCCTGTATGCCTCCGCAAGCACCGCTTCTGTAATTCTCAGCTTCATCTTTCTCTGTTTTAATGGTTTATAATGGTTTTCCGGCAAAAGTAGCATGGAGTCCCTGGACTATTGTTCCAAATCCTGACAAAAATCAATGCACGGTTTCTATTCGGAACTCATATATCATATTGTCTTATGGGCAAGACTGAATATCGGATATTTAATTTGCCCAGTAATCCGCAGTTATCTGAACTGATAAAGTAACAGCATCAGAATCAGCCCTACTGTTGGTACTATATAACTGAGGCTTAACACCGCCTTGTCTGAATATTTGGTATTGTATCTATTGTTTTGATATTTTTCCAATAAAGCGTTTATTCTTTTTTTGTTGTAATGTAGATAGATGACAGGCCAGGGCAGAAAACAGCCGATTATCCCTATTATAATTCTTGTTCTCCCGGATGTATAGGGTAAAAAGAAATCTCCCGTTAAGAGAAACGACAATATCAGCACAGCAAACAAATAAACCATTGTCACAACTTCTGCCAATACGCATGTTGCCCCAAAACGTGGGGATTCTTCCTTCTTGATGGAAATCAGATAATACCTGTAAAACAGGTAGTCAATAATCTTTTTCATAAGCTATTGTTTCAAAATTTTGATTTATTTTTGTCAGTAATAATTTGGTGAGCAACAGTGTTCTGCTGTTGGTTTTACCATATTAGCGGATTATTATCTCTACATATATCTTGTCAGTTAAAAATCAATTTGCCTATTCCAACTCCAAGCAAGAGCAATAGTAGAGGAGAAATACATATTATCCATGTTGGGAGTATCTTGTTCCACTTGTTGCTTTTGTACTTCACAAGAATGGCAGCAGTCCTTTTACGGGTATATCGTAAAAACAACATGATAAAACACATTCCCCCCAATCCAAGACTTATATACTGCCCTTGAGAGACAGTGAAGTTTTTCAATGAAAACCAGTGATCTGTCAGTACGCAGTTGAAAATTATACTGAAAAAGAGAAATATTACAAGTAAATTCATAGTCAGTAAAATACAGGCACTGAAACGTGGCGTCTCATTATGTTTTCTATAAATTAAATATAACCTATAATACAAGTAATCAAAGAAATAGTATCTGTATTTCTTATCATCTCGTACCCAATTACTCCATCCGGTATTACTTATCGTTTCTTTTCTTTTTTTCATTTTCAATATATTCTAAAATCACCCTTATATCTAATATATTAATATGAAATATTCTGTATGATTGAATAACACATAAAAATATATCGCAAAAACAACTATTGTCAGTATTATGAATAATAAGTTTTTTTTCTGTTTACTTATCTCTCTATAAATGCTTCTTTCTAATCTGGCTTTTTTTTCTGACCAAAAAAGATATCCATTAAAAAAATAAATAACTGAAAACAAAATCAGATGGGAATATATGTGGCATAGATTTTTTGTTAAACTATAATTAAATATAAAATATAAAATACCATTGATTACTACGACTATCATGTATATGATTACGCTAAATAATTCAACTGCAAAGCTTTTGTTTGATTCTAAATTTTTACAAAAGGAATCGTAGATAAAGAAAATTGTGTAATACCAATTCATCGTTTTTTCTCATTTAATATTAATGGTTTGGTGAGCAACAGCGTTTAGCTGTTATCTCGACCTTGTTAACATTCTATTTTTATTCTCATCAAATTACGGTATTTCTAAATTCATCTTCTTCATATAGGCGGTATCAAGTTCCGCACCCTTCCAGTTTATGTCTGGAGGGAACTGTTTCCATCCGTCTTTGGGTGGTGCAAGTACCCATTTAGGAACAACCTCTACAAGTAGTTCTGAATGTTCAGTCCATCTTTTTGAATATTTGACAACCAATCTGAGATTATTCAAATCTTTATCATGCAGTCCAAACCTTGTATCAACAATAAAAATAGAATCACCTACTTTGTAATCAAACTTATAGATTGTACCACGATAATGTCCTATGCCAGAAAACGTACCTATTGTATATCTTCTATTATCCTCATTAAAAAAGAAGAAAAAATCAAGACAGCGAGTGGCAATTATCATAATCAGCAGAACGGTTGTTCCTGTATAAAGTATTATTTTCCTACTGCTTAATCGCATAATTTGAAGATTATAATGGTTTATATTAAGTTGTCTCTCGACTTATTATAAACTTATCTTATTCCTTTCAGCTCCTCTTTCATTTTCTCTTTTAGGTAGAAGAACAACAAAACATGCCAACACAAGTCAAAGGAGAATACGGCTTCTTCCTTTCTCCCTAATGTCTGATAAAACTTACATACATTCCGATAGACCATAAATACAAATACAAGATAGATAGGTGCCAGCATACAAAGACTTAATATCAAGACACAGACAGCTATCAGTGAATTTCTACAGTAAGCTTTGTATTGCATCAATGCTTCTTCGTAATTGGAATTTTCCCAGTAACCAAATGTCTTCAAATCTTCTATACTCCAGCCTCTTTCTTCCAATAGCTTAATAGCATAATCGCGAATTTCAGCATCATAACCGTATCGCTTATAATTTTTCACAACATCTATTAGCTTATCATTGTCAAGTCTCTTTAGGATACCTCAAATCCGCAACTAAGCTCTTCAGCGTCCTTCTTGCGTCTAAACGTCCTCT
>OOAM01000719.1_pt1 | contig 27950 bp, 28 predicted proteins | sample 1671131 | NCBI WGS metagenome assembly OOAM01 (sample SAMN06348125, study PRJEB24527) | human gut metagenome | biome: human gut; feature: ankylosing spondylitis patient; material: feces | host: Homo sapiens | place: China | collected 2015-10 | reverse complement strand
ACCACCTGATCTGCCGGTTCTGCTCCGTAATTCATACTTATCTCACCTCCTGACTTTTCTGCATTCTTTCTTTATCTTCCACACGTTTTTCATTCTGGCTCTGTTCTTCCGCTTCCTGAAGTCTCGCTTCGATTTCCAAGGAATGTTTCTCAATCTGAACGGTCATACGAACTTCCTTACGGAGTCGCTTCAATTCCTCATTGATTTCGGACAATCGTTCTTCCCCAGTCTCCCTGCCCCCATTCCGATACAATCTTCTGCGTTCTTTCATAAGTTCCGCAATCTGCTTTTGCAATGGCTCTCGGTATGCGGCAAGCTGCTCTCTGGTTATGATGTCATGTTTCATTAGAAATTCAATCTGTTCAATCCTGCGGTCCAGTTTCCGGATATCCTCTCTGACAGCGTATGGACTCCTTTTCGGTCTTTTTGGCAGTACCCCCATTTGATATAAATAGGAATAATACAGTGCCTGAATCCCGGTCAGTTTCTTTTTGGGATGAATCTGTACTGCCTTTTGATAGACTCGTTTCACCTTGGGCTGTAGTATCTGCCCACGTATTTCCTCTTCGGAATAGTTTTTTCCAAGGGAACGCAGACGGATATACCGTTCCATTCCCGGAGCTTTTAAAGAAATGTATTTCCTGTTCAGTTTCCATGTATAACCCCGCTTTTCCATCTCTTTTAGGAATTGTGACCAGGAGTAGCTTTCCTGTACCGATTCCCTGATATCTAAACGGATCGCCGTTCTCCATGTCGGCTTTCCTTCCTGTTCTGCTTTCCACTGTACATAAGGGATTGATTTTTTCTGATTGGATTCAATGATAGACAGACCATATTTTCTGCACAGGTCATCGGAAATCTTGCGGATCTCCGTATAATAACTCTTGGCATTACTATGGTACTTATGTCCGTCCACCATGCTTACAGAATTCCAGACAATATGATTATGATAGTATCTGGTATTAAGATGTGTTGTTATGACTACTTCAAACTGTCCTTTTAAGAGCCGGTCTGCCAGTTCCTGCCCGATGAGATGTGCCAGTTCCGGTGTCACCTCGCCTTCTGCAAAACTCTGTACCAGATGATATCCTTCTACACCGCCCATCTTATGGAATCTCCTTTTCGTTGCCACCATATCTTCATACGCATTTTCATTGGTACATCCGATGGTATCTTCAAAAACCGCCTGTTCCGTTTTGGTCCGGTTCATGGCATAATCGATGGCAGCCTCCAGAGAGTCTGCTTTCTGTGTGGTCTTTTCTTTGTCTTTCACATATTCGATAGAACGGTCCAGGCGGTGGACGGGGATAACACTTGTATAAGCCATCCGGCATTACCACTCTTCCTTTACCAGATGCCATGTTTCTTTGGTAAGACGCAGCATTTCCTGAATGCTCTGCTCACTTGCCATTCCAGAAGCATTGGCAACATGGGCAAGCTGATTGGCATTGTTGCATAAGCCTGCAATCTTTCGGAGCAATTCGGGGTGATGCTCACAGGGTTTTGCATGAACCTGCGCTCCTAAAATCAACGAACGCATAAACTCTTCCCGGCTCAGACCGCTTCTTTCGACCTGCTCATTCAGTTCCCTGACTTCCCTTGCATTAAGCCGTACCGGGATCACATGATTTCGTTTTCGCATTGCATCACCGTCCCTTCTTTTTTCTCTTCTTTCATCATACCGCCAAGTTCCTCATCGGATTTTTTCGCCGCAACCATGCAACAGGTCACTACCACTCCTATAAATCCTCCGCTCATCAATGCGATTACAATCATTACTCCGTTTCTTAACATGACTTGATCCTTCCTTTCCATTTCCGTCTGTGTCTGGGGGATTGGGGCTCTCCCCAAAGTGCGTTTGGATATCCAAACGCTATGCTTGCAATACGAGTACCACCAGTTTCTGTAGCACTGGATTGACTCGATTCTGATTTATTTTGATTCTTTTATCTGTACCAGTCCATCGAGTGTCGTACAAATGATATGGAGTCTATCTGCCATACTGATTTCGGTATTCATTGTTCCTGTCACTTCTTTTCCACATACGACTACCATCCGACATCTCCGCAAAAGGATATGTGACATTCTTCCATATCCCTGCATATCTTCTGCATCGGACTCTTCCAAGAATGGTGAGAATACAAATCTCGGACAGATTGGTACATACCCAAGTTCATAGATTTTTCTGCAATATTTCTGCACCTTTACCCGGCTTTCTTCTGCTGAACAGCACACATAAGCCAGAGCCTGTTCCATACGCTCCATCTCCTTCCTGCATCCAGTTGGATGCCACTGATTTTCTCTATAAAAAACAAGATGTCCAATTGGACATCCCGGCTACTTTTCATCCTCTTTCTGCTCTGCTTCTAATGCAATTTTCACTCTGTCACTTCCCAGTTCGTAGTAGGCATCTGTTACCTCAATTCCCACTGCACGATAACCTGTCATAACCGCTGCAAGGACAGTTGTTCCTGCTCCGGCAAACGGGTCCAGGATCAGCCCTCCCGGTTCACAAATCTGGATGACATCTTTCATAAGCTGCAACGGTTTCTCTGTCACATGAATCCGGTTCTGCGGATTTCCATATCGGAAGACGCCCGGCAGACAAGATACCGGACGGTTGATCGGCATCGGTCCGTTACTGCCCCACACAATGTATTCAGCCTGCTGGCGAAAACGACCTTTCTGTGGACGGGAGTTTCCCTTATCCCACACCGCTGTTCCTCTCCAGATCCATCCTGCCCACTGCAATGCATCAGTAATCGATGGATACTGACGCCAGTCAATGAATAGGCAGATCGGAGCACCTTTCTTGCAGGCTTTCCGCACATCATAGAGCCACTCAGCCATCCAGTGTGTCCAAGATCTCTGGTCTTTATTATCTCCATCGAAATCCGGAAGTGCATTCGCAGCACTCATACTGCTGTATTTCTGGTTTGTAGTACGATTTCTTTCATTCTGCTTTGTTCCACCGGACGCATACGGTGGATCGGTAATGACTGCATCAAAGATTCCCGGCTGGAATGCTTTGACCAGTTTTAATGTATCTCCATGTAATATTTTCCAGTTTTCCCCTTCAGCATATTCCTCTGGGTATGTTCCCTCTTTCATAAGTTCTTCCAAACTCAGGCCATTTGTCATAGGCATCATCCTTTCTTTTCTCAGCGTTCCAGCTGATTTTTCTTCTTTGTCTTTTTATTTTCTTTTGGTAGTGGACTCAACTCGGTTTCCACATATTCACTGATAATCAAAAGTGCTTTGTAATAGTCCCCACTTTCCAATACCCTTTTACACATTTCTTTTGCTTCTGCTGTCTGTTTATTCTTTTTCAAAAGAGTTGAGGCATCGCCCATAATGGAAAAAATATTCCCATTATGTCCAAGAAGCTGTAACTTGGGACGTTGTTTCTCAGGCTTTGTCGGAATCTGCTCTGTTTTCTTCTCATACATTTTCGGCTGTTCTATATCAGGATGCCAAAAATGCACATTCAGCGTTCCTCCATCTACCTTGATATCCCTCTGCTCAAATCCTTCACCCCAACCGTCACTGTACTGTCCTGTAATGTATTCAGTGAATTCCTGTAGTTCTTCCTGACTTAAAAGTTCATTTAATTCCAGTTTGGTACATCCGTACAGGATTCCGTCTTTGTTTTCTATCGTAACAACTGCACTTTGTATCTTTCCCTGAATAGACTCACTTCCATCAAAATACTGCATGAGATCATCTTCCCCATAGCGTTCCAGTTCTTCTCGGATGACTTCTTCATAATCGGCAAGTTCTGTTCCATCTAATGGCATTCCATATTCATCACTCTCCGACCACTCTTCTTCCCATTCGGATTCTTCTGAATAAAGATTTCCAGTCAGCTCCGTCAACAGATGTACGTGCATCGTTCCTTTTTCTTCCATTCTCTATCACCTTCTTTCTAATGGTCTGTCCCTGCATTTATTTGTCTGCTTTTTTTCTTTCGCAAGGTCTGCATAATCTGCCCCTTCTTTTTCCGGCAGATTGCAAATAATCTGATACGTTCCCTCGTAATGTTTTTTCATCTGTTCTTTCGCCCATCTCCCGGCAAAGTCATTATCGGTGCAGATTTCAATTTCTTTGATTTCCGGATGGTTCTTCAGAAACTCTTCCAGTGCATCCGGCAGCTTTTTAAAACGTTCACTCTGTATCTGTGTGTTTTCTTTCGGAGCAGCGATTCCTCCAAGGGAAAGACGATATTTATCCCTCTTTCCTTCTTCCAGTGTCATGTGGGCCAGTGCATCAATACACGCTTCATATACGGCAACTCGCTTTGTTTCTCTTTCAGGTGGAATGCAAAAGCTGTACTTTTTTTCACTCCCGGTCTGCTCCATCTTGAATCCTTTCCCGTTTTTTTCATAGATTCCTCGCAGGAATGCATATCTTGCTTTTCCGGATTCATCTTTTCCAACAAAAACAGCGTTATGGTACGGGACACTTTCATAAAGGATTTCATGCGAAATGCAATACGTGATCACTTCATCGCTGATTCCTCTGTGGTTTAAATAAGCCCTGATTCGTCTGCAATTACAATATCTCTCCGGCAGCTTAAAGGGTGGTTTTTCCTTTTTCGCAGACTGTGTCGGAATAAAAGACGGACTCTCTTCGCACAACAGTTTTACGGCATCTGTAAATTTCATTCCATCTACTTCAATCAGGAACCGCAGTGCGGACACGCCACCGATATCTCTGGATTTCCAATGCCATTTGCTGGACAGTTCATTGATTTTAAAACTGTCATGGTCCGTCAACTGCCATTCATTTCTGGTTCTTGTCTTTTGCAACCGCTGTGCCTGATGCGTCCGCAAATACTCATACGCAGTCATATTTTTTGCTGCCTGAATCTCTTCTTCCGTTACCCAGGGCATTACAGAATTGCATCCTGAAGATCCAGTACCTTATCCGTCCGCTCCCAAGGAAACTCCTTTCTTCCAAAATGACCAAAAACTGCCGTCTGCCGGAAAATCGGACGGTTCAGTCGAAGGGATTCCATGATCTGAACAGGTGTCACTCCAAACACCAGTGGGATTGCTGCCGCCAGACAATCATCCGCACACACTTTCCCTGTATCAAAGGTATCCACCTCAATCATAACCGGCTCTGCTACTCCGATTGCATAAGCCAGAGACACCTGACACTTGCTTGCAAACTCAGCAGCTACTATATTTTTTGCGATATACCTTGCCATATAAGCTGCCGAACGGTCTACTTTCGAACAGTCCTTTCCTGAAAATGCACCGCCGCCATGCGGAACCATACTTCCATAAGTATCCACCATCAGCTTTCTTCCGGTCAGTCCGGTATCTGCATCAAACCCTCCACACACAAATTTTCCTGACGGATTGATCAGAATCTTCGTATCCTCATCCGGCGGCAGTAATCTGAGTGCTGAGCGAAGCACTTTCTCTCTGATTTCGGCATCTAACTTCTTCAGGCTCTTTTCTGCACCATGCTGGCAGGAAACAACAACACTTTCCAGTCTCACTGGCTTTCCATCTTCATATTCTACGGTTACCTGTGCTTTTCCATCCGAAAAGATATCTTTGATATATCCGCTTCTTCTGCAAGCCGAAAGTTCACGTGTGATCCGGTGTGCCAGAACAGTCGGCATTGGCATAAGCTGCGGAGTATCATCACACGCATATCCGACCATAACACCCTGATCTCCAGCTCCCCTGCTTCTATCTCTTAATTTTGCGCCGATATTATCCCGAAATTCTTTCGACACACTCACTGCTTTCGCAATATCTGGACTCTGCTGGTGTACAAACGTATCCATTTCTATCCCATCTGTACAATATCCACACTCTTCTAAAACTTTTCGGATCACATCAAACACTGGTGGTTCATATCCGCTGGTGATTTCTCCTGCTACAAACACATTTCCTCTTGTAGCAAGGACTTCACACGCCACTCTCGAAGATGGATCGTAACGCAGACATTCATCTAAGATTGCATCTGCTATCTGATCGCATACTTTGTCTGGGTGTCCTTCTGTTACTGATTCTGCTGTATAAAAACGTCTCATCATTCTTCTCCTTATATACAGACAGGGCAGAAGCTGCTTTATGCACATCTCCTGCCCTGTCAGATTGGTTTATCCTGTAATTTTTATTTTATTTTTCTTCTGTTTCTTCTTTGTTGTCTGTCATTTTTGACTTCTTTCTGCGGTATACAGTCACTCCTGTAGCTGTTCCAGCAGATGCCAGTGCAAGCAGAACAAACGCCCATATTTTCTGGTTATCACCTGTTTTTGGTGCATTTGTTTTTTCTGTTGTTTTCTCCGGTGTTCTGGCATCTTTCATTTCTACTTTCTGGACTTCCATTGTATCTTTCAATGTAAATGTGACATCTTCCGCAATCTCGTAACCATCCGGTGCTGTGATCTCACGCAGAGTAAGTTCTTCATTGACTGGGAGTTTTTCAACGGAATGTGGTTTTCCATCTGTAATCCACTCTTCCAGAACAGTTCCGTCTTTGCGGATAATCTGAAGCTTTGCCCCTTCCAGTTCTTTTCCGGTTGTAAGGTCTGTTTTTGAAATTTCCACTTTGGAATATTCATCTTTCATCTCAACCTTTGTCACACTGCCATCTTCTTTGACTTCAAACATCACATCGCTGGCAGACACATAGCCATCTTCATAAGGAGCCAGTTCCTCATGTAAGGTATAACTTCCTTCCGGCAGTCCGTAAATGACATGTTCTTCCTTACTGCTTACCCATTCTTCCACAACATTTCCGTCTTTATCAATGACCTGCAGTTTGGCTCCTTCCAGCTCATTTCCGGTAGTTGCATCTGTTTTTGTAATGCGTGTTTCTGTCGGCTGATTCTCAACTTCTTTGTTCAGTTCAATCTTTGCAAGATTCTGATTTTCGTAAGTTGCATCTACATTCCATACTTCCTCATTTGGAAGATATCCAGCTTTTCTGACTTCCTCTTTGACATAGTATTTTCCATGTGGAAGATCACTGTCGAAAGTAAGTGTTCCCTTTGTATCTGTTGCTTTCTTTTCCAGCAGGGTATCTTTCTCTACGAGAACCTCTCCCTGATTAGAAAGAATATCTTCCGCAGCATACAGTCCAAAAATAACACCTTCCAGCTTTTCGCCTGTGACAGAATCTTTCTTTTCTACTGATACGAAAACTTTCTGTCTTTCATTTTTATAGGTAACGCCTTCATAAACAACTGCCTGTGTATCATCCTCTGCTGTCAGGGTAAATTCTTTCTGTTCTGTATTCAAGACAAAATTCTCTCCTGCTACAACTTCTTTCAGATAATACGTTCCCAGTGGCAGATTGTTGATAACTGCTGTTCCATTTTCATCTGTAGTCAGTTTGGCTACCAGGTCATCTTTCTCATATCGGACAACTGGATTTCCTGCTTCGTCCTTTGCTCCGTCCGGTGAATAGATGGTATCTTTGGCATATATTTCGAATTCAGCGCCTTCTACTCCGGTTTCTTCATATTTAAAGCCTTTATAAATACCTGTTTCTTCTTTTCCAGATACGGCATTTCTTACTTTTGAAACCAGTGCTTTTACTTTTGCCAGAACAGAATCTCCGGTTACTTCGGTAAGCTGTTCTCCCTTTTTCGTCAGGAGCAGGCTTCCTACCTGTTCATCGTTTTTCTGTTCTACCTCTACAATCGCAGCTCCTGTATCTGGATCAATCTGATGTGCAGTGTTTGAGGATACTGTAATTACAATACCACTCTGTGGATTTTCTTTATATGTTCCTTTTGTAGTCTGTTCTAATGGTGAAATAATCGTTGTTCCATCATACAGGGACTCCTCGCTTCCCTGTCTTACAAATCCTTCCGGTGCTTTCACTTCTTCGATTCGGTAGGTAGAGCACTTCAGTTCCTGCGGTGTGATCAGATATCCTTCCTCGTTTGTTTCGAATACACTGATCTTTTCTTTCTTCGGATACTGAACAACCTGTTCCACATATTTCTTATTTGTCACATCGTAAATCTTATAAGAAGCACCAGCCTTTAAAACAGTATTTCCAGTCTGTGCATCCTTCTTTACAATTTTCAGCAAAAATTCAAACGGGCGGTCATCAAATACTCTCCACTGCATTGGCTCTCTGCTGTCATTTTCCACATTTACAACAAATGGATCAATGGTTTTCAAATTCTCAGGGGTAGTACTTTCCACTACAACATAACTTCCATACGGCAGTTCCGGGCTGACTGCATATCCTTTTGTATCAGTGATCAGTTCTGGTACTGGTACGGCTGTTCCATTCTCGTAAGTAACTGCAACCTGCTCTTTGCTGAAGTCATAATTTTTGAAATCGCTTGCTGTATAGCTTTCTCCATTGGCTGGCTTCAGTTTTCCATTTTTTACCTGTGTCAGGTCGCTGATCAGATATACCTTAAATCCTGCTCCTGCAACCAGGTCTGTTTCTGTCTGCTCTCCATCTTCACTGATTTTGATTAACTGGAATGCCTGTTTCTTTACCTGCTCTTTTACCGTAAGGTCTCTTGTCACTTCGGCAACATCCTGACCTTCATAAGTTACTGATACCTCGTATTTGGTAGTATCCAGTGTATATCCTTCCGGTGGAGTGATCTCTTTTACATACATTTCTCCAAGGTATAATTCTGAAAATTCCAGTGTTCCGTCATCTCCGATGACTCCCTGTGCAATCAGGCTGTCCTGTTTATACAGAACCCCTGTTGTGCCATCCGGATGCACGATGTCCTCTTTTGCATACAGACCATACACAGCACCACGAAGAACACTGTCCCCCTGCGCTTTAAATGCAAGTGTTTCTTTATCGATCTTTGCGATTTTCACCTTTCCGGTGACTCTCTCATCTGTTGCTGTTACAGTCATTGTCTTTCCGGCAGTAACAGCCACTTTATATACTTCTGTATTCAGTTTGTATCCTGTCGGAGCAGTGATCTCTTTCACGTACACTGTTTTCAGTGCAGAATCAAAATAATCGCTGACTGCTTTTCCGTCTGTTCCGGTTGCTGACATTGTCATCAGCAGATTTTCACACTTCTTATCAGTATAAATACCATAAACTGCTCCTGACAGTGGATTCTGTGTATTGACATCTTTCTTCATAAGTTCAATGCGTGTCATATTCAGCCACTGTACACTGAAGCTTACCGGCGCTGCTGTTTCGCTTTCAAATACACCGATATCCTGCTTGGAATCTCCGGTTGTCAACACCAGTGTTCTCCATGTCTTTCCGACAGAACCATATAAGTTGCCGGAAGCATAACTGCCTGTCAGTAATAAATCTGCGGACAGATAGAATGTATCTCCACCATAAATCTGGATTTTTCCATTTGTAACACTTGTTCCTTTGGAAAGATTATGTGCTGTCACATTTTCTGGTACACTCAGTGTCACATAGTTTCTGTGATCTCCAGACAGTGTGATATTTGGTGTTTTCTGGATGTTTCCATCCCGTACTGCATTCAGCTTTGTGCTTGAAAGGCTCAGTTCACCTTTTGGCGGTTCTTCCTGTCCAAACAGATAATTGATATATGCGATAACCCCTGCATTTACAAGGTCATTATAATTACACCCTGTAAATCCGGCTTCTCCTGCATAAGCATAGCTGGCTGCAATGTGTGTATACACATACTTTTCATCTTCCGTTTTTCCAGACAGATAACTTCCTGTCAGATCTCCTGCCCCGCCATAACCATAATAAAGGACTTTCTGCAGATTTTTATTGCTGTCCAGTACCTGTGCTACATAACTTCCACTCGGTGGGGATGCTTTCTGGGACTGAAGGCAGTATGCAATTTTTCCATTGACTGTAAACAGGCAAGTAAGATAATTTCCAATATAACTTGGATAATAAATAGTTCTCCCCTTTGTCAATGTAACTGTGGAACCGCTGCTTGTAGCTCTTTCAGCCGCAGACAATACCATCACATTTCCCTCTTCGATGTCCTCTTTCAGTTCTTTGATTGCCTGTGCAGATGCATCTTCTTCGGATGTTTCAATTTCTACATCTGTGTAGTTCTGCACAGGCGAATCCGAATCATCTTCAGATTCTGTATCTGACTTCTGTTTCTCTCCACCATTTTCTTCGGAATGTGCCTGTCCTTCGGTATCCGTCAGAGTCACTTTACGGGTGATGGTATAGCTGTCACTCTTATCTTTTGGAACGACCATATAAGTGGCAATATATGTTCCTGCTTTGTCTGAATGATACTCTCCACCATTCTCATCTTTGATACTTACAAGCGTAACATCTTCTTTTTCTGCATCATAATGGATTCCTTCCATACTGGTTTCCACTGCAAATGTATCATCTGAAACTGCTTTTGTGATATCATCTGCTGTAACTGATGTATCTTTCTGGCTTGTTACCGCCTGTTCAGATGCCTGTACTTCCGTCTGCTGTTCCGAGCCTGTCTGTTCGGCCGCAAACGCATTCGCACTGCTCAAGGTACTGATGCCCATCAGGACAGCCAGTCCAAAAGCAGCAATTCTGGTCTTTAATTTTCTAACCTTCATGTGCTTTTCCTTCCTATTATAAATAGATTTTTTCAGTAAAATACCGCAGAAGATGTTTCCTCTGCGGTACGTTTTATCTTGCATATCGATTTTTTTCTTTTTTTACTTCCTGTCTGGTACGTTTTACCGCTTCCATGACAGACTCCGTTGGAATCTGGTTATCCTTACATCCTTCCAGAATTCCATCCAGATAAAATTTCGATGGCTTTGCCGGAACATCTTTGTGCGGAGCGTTCATCATATATACAAACACTTCTTTCTCCACACCATCCTGATTTTTTACCCGAATCGATTCTTTCCCATAAAAACTTGGGAATCCTTCATAAAAATCCAGACTCTTCTCACACGCTTCTGTGATTTTCCATAAGACTCCTTCGACATAGCTTCCTTTTTCCGGCAGAACCGTTGCTACCCCATTGCCCGGAGCCCTTCCCCGAAATGCCAGCCGATAATTTTCAAGCCGGACGTTTTCCACAACTTCCGCAGCCGGACACCTGTACTTCATCTGCTCCAGATTCATGTTGCTGCCATAAGCGAAGTAATATCTATCTTTCATTTTTTCTCACCTCTATCTGACTCCTTCTGTCCTTTGATTTTTCTTCAGACACTCATACGTGCTTTTATCATATCTCCACGCAAGATCACCATCCAGATTTGCCAGCAGATGTTTTCGAACATTTTTATATTCGTCTCCAATTAACCCAAGTCTCAATAAAAATGTACGAAATGTAAATGCCGGGTTTTCTGATATCAGTGTCTTTTTCATCTGTGTCGATCTCTGATTGATTGCCTGTGCGGAAATGGCTAATGCCAGTGTAATATTTGCTCTCACCTTTCCTGCATGTAGTGTGCTTTCAAAACAACGCCATTCCAAAGTTCCCTTGGAAAACACAGCATGAAGATTCAGAGCATAATAACGGGTATGATCATAATGGGTATGACTTCCATCCCTGCCTCCATACCAGACATTTCTTACTCGGTCCATTGTGATTGATTTATTTGGTATTTTTCGGATTTTCTCCAATACCTCCGGTCGCACCCTCTGACAATAACTATTTGCTCTTCTCTCCTGCACTTTCAGTGCTTTGAACAGGATATCTTCCTTTGCATACATAATTGTCAGTGCATTTTTCAGACTCTGCGGTGTATGATTCGATGCATCTACATGAACATGCTGACCACAGGACTCATTTACAAAACCTCCATGCTGTCGCAGACATCGTACTACTTCCTGTAACTTTCCCATTTCATCATAGGATAATTTCGGTGATACCATTTCTGTTGAATATTCTCCACCTGCGTCTACAATTCGACCGTATACTTTCCGTTGTGTATAAATGCTCCCATCAGACATAAATTTCCACTTTTTTCCTTCCAGATCTATCACTGACCAGACTCCATAAGTAGTGCCGTCATAATATGCTTCTGTTCCAAACATTTCAGCAACAACTTCTGCAGCACGTTGTCTGGTAATCCCTGTCATTTCGATTTCTGTGCCAAAGTATTGGTCTTTTATTCCGATCATGCCTAATGGATTCCTTTCTCAGACACTTTCTGTGTGTTAAGTTCGGAGTCTGCCTTTTGTAACAATCTGCCAATTGCCTCGATAACATTGACAGTTACTCCGTTTCCAGCCTGTTTATAAAGCTGTGCGTCAGAAGTGCTGTCTATGATCTTATCAATCTGCCAGTCGTAATAACCCTGCAGTCGCAGACATTCCCTCGGAACTAACCTTCTTATTCTGCCGTGATACAAGATGCCATGACGATCGGTTGCAGTAATTGTAAACATCGGTTCTTCGGGTTCTTTCATACGTCTGCCGTTCTGACGAACATTCTCTTTTGCTGGTGTTAAGACTGCTCTTGCTCCATCCTCTGCTAATACACCAGAACATTCTCCTTTGTATTTGTGGACACCGCATTGTCTGGTATTCAGGCTTCTGCATTCTTCCGTTACCACCGGCGGAGGTGAAAGATCGACAAAGTGCAGCGTTCCCTGTTGAACACCTGTTGTCAGGGTATGTGCGATCTGGTGTCCGACTCTTCCTCTCCTGCTGTTGAGATTCGCATAACCCAGATCGATGCTGTCCCCTTCTCTTGCAAGTTTGTAGCCGAGCTTTGTATTCTCTTTGATTGGAACACCTACATCATATAATCCTGTCTTGCCGCCCATTCCACCTGCCTGTGATGTCAGGGTACAGCTTAGTCCTTTGGGACTGTAGACTCTTTTCCCCTGACTTCCTGCCCGGACTTGAACAAGAGCTGCTCCATTTGTTTCTGGTTCAGGTAATACTTTTCCGGCACATCGGAAATCAAAATATCCGACAATATACACCCGTTTTCTTGCTTGGGGGACTCCGAAATCCTTGCTGTTAAGCACTTTCCATTCGACATGGTACCCCAGTTCAGAAAGCGTACTGAGGATGGTGCAAAACGTCCGGCCTTTGTCATGCGATAACAAACCGGGAACATTTTCAAGGATAAAATACGAGGGTCTTTTAGCTTCAAGAATCCGGGCAATTTCAAAAAAGAGAGTTCCTCTTGCATCTGCAAATCCTTCTCGCTTTCCGGCGATAGAGAATGCCTGGCAAGGAAATCCTGCACAGAGTAAATCAAAATCTGGCATTCGTTCTGGTTCGATTGTTCTTGCGTCATTACAATACCACTCCCCTTCCGTATCAAACAGCAATCGGTAGTTCTTATCCGCATAAGTATCCACCTCGCAATGTCCGACACAGACAAAGTTTCCTGCCCGTCTTAAGCCTTCACGAAATCCCCCGATTCCGCTAAAGAGATCAAAAAATTGAATGGTTGCGGCTATCAACCTCCTTTTTGCTGATAAAAACAGGCGGCATGATCTCTCATACCGCCCTTCGTTATTCTGTATCAATTGGTTACCATTCTGTTGGTTCTTCTGCTTTGGATTCTTCCGGATCAGTCTCTCCTTCTGGTTCAGTTTCCTCTTCCGGTTCACTTTCCCCTTCTGGTTTGTTTTCCTCTTTCGGTTCACTTTCTCCATCCGGTTCGGCTTCCTCTTCTGGTTCACTTTCCCTTTCCGGCTCAGTTCTTTCTTCCGGTTGAGTTTCTTCTGTTCCCAATTCTCCAGTTGTCTGTTCGGATTCTTCAGGCTGCTCTTTGCTTTGCCATTCGACCTCTACCTTTTCCAGTGCTTCTTCTATAATCTGAATTAAGAAGTCTTTCTGTTTCATGTGTTTCTTTCCGATGACTACTTTTAATCTCTGGAATAATTCCTCTGATACCTGTACTGCTACTGTTCTTACTGCTCCCATGCTTATTTCTCCTTTTCCTTCCACTCTGTTGAAATGTTCTTCAATGACCTGTTGTAAAAATTTTTGTGTGCTGCTTTCTGTGAGTTCAATCTCTTCTCTTACTTTCTCATGTAAGTCCATCGGGATCTTTCCGCAGATATTTTTCATCTCTGCCATAACCTTTCTCCTTTCACTTTTGCTACACACAACATACTCCAAAGCCGCATGGAAAGCTATTCACAATACCCACCAAAGATATCGATGCATTTCTTGCCTTACCCCTAGCAGATCCAACAATGTATGTATCGTGCAATCATAGGCCTCACCCCCTTTACAAATTTTCCATTTGAGATAGAAAATCCATCATCTGATCTGGTATTTCTTCCGATGATGGTTTCGTTTTCAATTGTTCCGTAGTGCCACATATTCCTAATTCCCGAACACTTTCTTTTATCGTCTTTTGAATGACTTCTTCCATCCATTTCCGATCCTCTTTTTCCAGAATTGCCTGAACCAGATACTGGCTTTTCTGCCCTTCTGGAACACTTTGAAATTTCTCCCATGCCCTCTGGTGTTCTGGATTTTTCAGGTTCGGGCGGAACGAATATACCGGGCGTGTCATCTCGTCCACATCTGCTCTACAATCCGTTCATACCCTGTTGCGTTGGCATGGACGTCCTCTATAAAAACGGGGCGGCAAATCGCGTCCTGTGCGGTCACGTGGCGTTTTAAAATTGCGGAGCCTCCCCCCATAAATACGGTGGGTACTGCCCGGAGATCAAACCCGGATTCTGTCACCGCAGACAGTATTCTTTCTATATATTTCCGTCCGTTTTCCTGTATGATCCGTCTGGCCTCCTCTGCCATACTGCAAGATTCCCTCCGAAGCACACGCTCAATTTGAGTTTCTGTCACAGACAGTCCGGTATTTCTACGCACTTGTTCTGCTGTCTCATCAATACATCGGATTACTCCAAGTTCCAGACTTCTGCACGTTGCTGCATTCGGAACAGCATTGTCCAGCCTCATAAGGTCAACGGTCCAGCCACCAATATCAACAAGCAGAACAGACGGTTCATTCTTCAGATACTCTGGATGCAGAGCAAGCGCAGAGTATCCCTGTGGGAACAGTTTCACATCTTTTATTGTTATCTCATATAACTCACTTTCATATAAAAATCGCACTGGCTGCTCTTTCCGCAACAGATACTCCCTGAATCCCTGTTTCTCTCTTCCAAAACTTGAAAGCGGAAGTCCAACAGCCAGAATTACCTCTGTCTTTCGTTCCGCTTTCCGATGCTTGATTTCTTCTGCAATGGCTGCCAACGTCAGCAGATAATAATTATCATTGGACGTTTTATTTTTTACCAGCGTCTGTCTTCCCGTACCGCAGACATAATACTTTCCTTGATATTGCAGAACATTCTGCATGGTATACGGCTCGTAATCATACCCAATAATTCCACTTGGGAAAGACACTTGTCTTGTTTTAATGGCATAATAGCCATGATCAATTCCTATGATTATCGCAATCACATCCTTTCATTTTTTCTGTTTAACGTAAGGTCAAAAATGTTGTCACTGCTGCAACGGATCGTTGCAAAAGTGCCATTCGTGAACACTTTTCTATGTTCCAGCGTCCCAAAACCTGCGGAAAATCTGGTTTTTTTATACCACTATCGCCAGAGGAACACTACTGTTCCTTCCCAGCCGGTTATAAAAGATCCCTCTCCCGGCGGCGGTCCAGCCTGTCCGGGGGAGGGATATATCGCAAGTTTCCTTTTTGAACAATTGCCTGTCTTTTTATTTTTATGAGATGTTTTTCCTGCTTTTGTAAAATGGGAAGATACTCCGGTTCTGTCAAAAACTTCCGTATATAATTGCCCTTTTTTCCCAGCTTGTTATCATTTTTCAGCAGTTCTATTTCTACCATGTAATGGGTATCTGGATGAAATCTCTTCTCACACAAAATGCTGTCCCCTTTTATATAATCAGATTTAGCCGATTCTCTTGCTGCCGCCAAGAGTTCATAAATACTTACTTCCACCTCTTATCACCTCCCAAAAGACCAGAAAAAAGCAGACCTCTTAATCGAAGTCTGCTCCTGTCGGATATGGTAATCCTCTTTCTTCATATTTTTTATCGATATAATTTCGAATCCATTCCCTGTATTCTTCCGTTAATGCCAGTTCCTGAAATTCTAACAACCACTTTTCCCCTTTTGCTTCGTCATCAAGCCATCGATCTTCTATGCACTCCGGCTCATCTAACATTTTCATCATCGCTTCAAATGGCTCTTTTACATCATCACCAAATTCTTTCCATAAGGCGATTCCATAGTTCTCCAGTTCAAAAAATTCTGTCAGATATGTCAATCGTTCCATATCCCCCAATGTCATTCTTTTTTCACCTGACAATAATGCTCGATCTCTTTTGCCACATAGATTTAAAAATTTTCTCTTTTCCATCTCCACATCCATTATACTTTTACCTCTTCCTGTTAAAAATAATTCCTTATTACGAAACATTATAAAATTTAAATTCTTTAGAATCAATATATATATTTCTGTATTACGAATCTTTTTATTTTATAAGGGGAGTTCATCATTATGCAAAAGATTAGACCAGATATGGATATTGGTAAAAATATCCAAGCAATTCGATATAAAAACAATATGACTCAAGACCAAGTAGTTGCAAAATTAAATCTTATGGGTATCTCCATCACCAAAAGTACCTATGCCAAACTGGAAACAAATCGCATGAACATTAAGGCATCTGAATTAGTTGCACTTGCAAAACTCTTTCATACCGATATCAATGCTTTCTTTTCCGGCTTGCTATAGTTCGACATTCCCCGACTCCCTGTGTATATAATAGCATATTAAAAATAAGAACCAGTCTATATTCTTATCGGATATAAACCAGTTCTTTTTTCTTATCAAATAATATAAAAGTGACAGGGAATTCAGATTCTTATCTTCTGTCACTCATGTAATTATTATTCTATTTTAAATTTAATGAATTTACCCATTCTTGAATTTCTTTTTCAATGTTATTTTCTATATAAACGTCATACACATTTTTCCACATTATCTGTGTATACTGTTATTTTCAACCCCATAATTATAACTTGGTACACGCTATACACTACTATAAACTGTACTCCATTTTAGGGTATCCTGCATCTGTCAAGACTGGGACAAAAAAAATTTTATTTTTTTCTGTACATATTCTATCAAACCCTTACTGATTTTTAAAGTACAGAATAGTTTATTACTCTTAACCTTTTCGTTACTACCCATAGAAGAAGCCAGCAGCTTTTTCACTACTGGCTTTCTGTATTACTCATTTTGTTTACTACACTGCATTTCGGATAAAGTTCTCACCCTTAAACACAACCTCTATGTCTTTGTCGTTGTAAATGAGCACCTTATCAATTATGTTAGAAAGTACATCTCCGTCATACTGCTCCAGCATACTATACTGGGTTAGCTGTTCTATCTTCTCCTCTGCGTCAGGCTCCTGATTTGCAACTTTCTCCTGCAAATCTGATATCTGATTCTCCAGATCAGCTAACAGCTCTTGGTTTGTTTTTCTTAGCTGCACATATTCTTCTTTTGTGTACTTTCCCTCTCTGTATGACTGATAACAAGAAACTGTGCTGTTTGATATTCTGTCATACTCCGCTTTAAGCTCACTAATCAAATACTCATCGCTTGTCACCTTCCTTTTATCCTTTGATGCCTTTTTAAGTTCTTCTTCCTGTATAAGTGTTCTACAGATTTCCTTTGTGATTTCCAGCACCTTGTCCTGTGCTTCTGACTTCAGCATAAAAATCTGCTGACATTCGCCAGTCCTTACCATCCTGCGTTTTGGACAGAGGAGCTTCGGTGTACATACTGCACTGGAATTCATCAGCTTTCTTCCACAATAGGGACAGATAAAAAGATTTTTCTTACGTTTCTTTGTACTCTTTTCAATCCCTCTGGCTTCAACCCGTAGCATTTTATTGACTTCATCAAACATTTCATCGCTTACTATTCTTGGTATTGCACCTTCTACAACAGACCAGTCCTCTTTATTTCGTTTGCGAACCTTCTTATTATCTCCAAAACCAACAGTTTCACATTTATTCTGGATCATTATTCCTTTGTACTGCTCATTCTGGACAATCGCTATAACTTCTGAATTATCCCACATATAATCCCCTTTATTATGAACCGGAACATAATTGATTCCATTCTTCCACTGGTTTTGAACTCTTGTCGGGATTTTTCTCTCATTTAATATGCGGGCAACCTCACTTGCATTATATCCTGCAATGATCAGTGAAAATATCTCCACAACAACCTTTGCAGCTTCTTCATCTATTATCAGCTTATGCTTATCGTCTGGATCTTTCTTGTATCCATAGCAGACAAATGATGCCGTGTATTCGCCGCTCAGATTTCTTGTCCTTCTGGCACTCTTTACCTTTCTTGATAAATCCATACTGTAAAGCTGGTAAATCAGATTCTTATAAGCTACATCCATTCCTCCGGTAACACCAAAGTTTCTGTCACTGTCATAATTATCGTTGACAGAAATAAACCTCATTCCCATTGCAGGGAATACAAACTCCAGATAGTTGCCTACTTCAAGGTAATCCCTTCCAAATCGTGAAAAGTCTTTTACTATGATACATTCAAATCTTCCAAGCTCTGCGTCCTGTATGAGCCTTTGGAATTCTGCTCTGTTATTGAACATTGTTCCCGAATATCCGTCATCAAAGTATTCCAGTACCTCAAAACCTGCAAATTCCTCTGTTTTCTTGATATACGCATACAAGAGTTTTCTCTGTCCTGTAATACTGTTACTTTCGTCTTTTGTTCCTTCTTTTACCTCCTCATCCGCATCCGAGAGACGGATATAAAAGGCTAATTTTCTTTTCTCAGCCATTATCCTGCCTCTCTTTCCATATTCAGTTCTGCGAATTTTTTCAGTTCATCTTCATAGTTCAAAACGATCTCAAGATTCTTGTTTTCGTATATGCGTACCTGTGCAACAAACAAATCGACCATTTCCTGCGTCAACTTGCGTTTTCCTTTAAAACGGAGCATTTCAGCTTTTAACTGGGCAACGGTCTTTTCAGCACTTTCATACTGACTTGCCGCCTGCCTGTATTCATCAGCCTGTATCTTCAATTTCTCAATACGCTGTGAATACTCCCTGTTCAGTTGCAGATATTCCTTTTCATCAAGCAAATCTTCCGTGTAATCAGCATACAGACCGCTCTTTAATTCCATAAGTCTGTCCATTTCCTTGACACACTTATTCACAGCTTCCGTATATACCTGTTCCTGTCTGATTACACTGCTGTCATTGTGATGTTCCTTTAATATTTTTTCCCTGTCAATAAAGACCTGTATCTGCTCCTTTATAACAGCAAGCACCGCTGCATATATATCGTCTACCTTTACAGGCAGGCAGTTGCAACAGTCCTTTCCATATCTTTTTCTATGCGTACACATATAAACCTTTCCATATTTCTCAGGGTGGATATGGATACTGCTTCCACAACAGCCGCAGGTGATTTTGCCTTTCAGCATATTCACGGTCTGCTTTTTTGCTGGCTTTATTACCTTTCTTTTGTTCTTCTGCACCGCATAGAACTGTTCCTTTGTGATAAGTGCAATATGATGATTTTCAAAAACATACCACTCATCTTTATTGGTAGTATGCCTCTTTTCGTGTCTGTACAAGCATACCCTGTCTTTACCTGTCACATATCTTCCAATATAGACTTCATTCTTTAAAATCTGTGACAATGTATCAACAGTCCACTTAACTCCACTCAGCTTTTCAAGTTTCTCTATATTATGCCTTACTTTGTACTGGGCAGGTGTAAGGATATGCTTCGCATTCAGTTCTGCCGCTATCACAGAATGCAGTGTACCTTTTTCTGCCTCATTAAAAATCCACCTTACAACATCTGCGGCTTCCTTATCCTCAACCATTACCCTGACTTTGTTTTCATCAAGAACCACCTTATACCCATAAGTCACTCTGCCAACTGGAATACCTTTTTCCATCGCTTCCTGCTTACTGGAAGATATTTTCTTTGAAATATCCTTAGCATACAGATCATTGGCTATATTCGTGACCGCAACCATAAGGTCTGCGTCTTTCTTTGAGGAATCATAATTATCCGTAATCGCTACAAAGCGGATATTCATCATCGGGAATACACGCTCTACCAGATTGCCCGTTTCAATGTAATCTCTACCCAAGCGGGACAAATCCTTTACGACAATGCAGTTGATCCTTCCTGCCCTCATATCTGACATCATACGCTCAAATTCCGGTCTGTCGAATGTTGTACCGGAAATTTCATCATCCATATAGATGTCATGGATTTCCATATCCATCTGCTGATCCACAAAGTTCTTAATGAGATTTCTCTGATTGATCAGGGTTTTTCTGTCTCTCGTTTCATCTTTTTCCGCAGACAATCTCACATATATGGCAGTTTTATACACTTTGGATAATACATTCAGTGTATCCGGTGATTGTTTCGGCTGTGTTCTTGACTTCCTTGCCATTTAGACCACCAGCCTTTCCGTATCCTGCTGTTTTTCCAGCTCCCCGGCTCTTGCAACGATTTTCCTGTATTCATCGTCACAATCCAGTACGATTTCTATATCACCGCCCTCATATACCTTTACGGACTGTATAAGGCTCACTACCACATTACGGGTAAGAGAAGGCATTGTTTTCCATTTCCTGTGTTCTTCCAGCCACTCGGTATCTCTTTCAATCCCGGCAGCAATGTTTTCCGCTTCCTTCTGCAACCTGTCGATTGCCTTTTCCGCCTCTGCTCTTTTTACCTCAAAACTCTCCTTGATAATCGCAAAATCTGATTTATCAACAATTCCATCTCGGTAATCCTCATAAAGCGAAACAAGCATCTGGTTGTATTTGGTTATCTCTTTCTCTTTTGCACTGATCCTCTCTTTTGTCTTTTTCTGGTCTATTCTGAAATTGGCACTATTGCCAGCTTCCTTTATTACCTCATCTGCATCCAGAAGTATTGCTGTCATATCCCTCAAGGTATCAAATACACGGCTTTCCAAGTCTGCCTCTTTTATCCTATGGGAGCTGCACTTCTTATTCTTCTTGTTATTGGAACACATATAGTAAACATACTTTTTTCCATTTACCGTAGACACCTTTCGTGTCATAAGTGCCCCACAGTCGGCACATACTGCTATTCCGGATAAAAGATAGATAGAGTCTTTCCCCGGTGCCATTCTCATATCCACTGACAACAGACGCTGTACAATCTGGAATGTTCTTAAAGATACCAGTGCCTCGTGATTGTTGTGGCATACTGCCCATTTCTCCTGTGGCTTTAATATCCTTGTTTTAACCTTATGGTTAGGTGTTGTGATTTTGCCCTGTACAAGCGTTCCTGTATAAATAATATTCGTTGCAATACGCCTTACAGCAACAGGAGTCCACAACAGCTCGTCTTTCTTCTGAAATGCTGTCTTATAATTCTCTCCCTTGCTGAGCTTATATGCCATAGGTGAGAGAATACCAAGAGCATTCAGCTTGTCACTTATGGCATCAAGGCTCATTCCGTTCTTTATCCAGCGGAAAATGTCCTGTACCACATGACCTGCATATTCGTCCGGGACAATCACATTATGGTCAATCTCAGATTTCTTGTAGCCATAGACACAGTAATTTCCTACAAATTCTCCGTTCTGTCTCTTTGTTTCAAGGTGGCTTCGGATTTTTATGGAAATATCCCTGCAATAAGCGTCATTGATAAGATTCTTAAACGGAATGATTATCTCGTTTCCCTGTGCCTGTGTATCTGCACTGTCATAGGCATCATTGATCGCTATAAATCGTATCCCCATTGCAGGAAACATCCGCTCAATGTATCTCCCTGCGTCGATATACTCTCTTGCAAACCTCGAAAGATCTTTTACAACGATACAGTCTATAATACCGTCTTTCACATCCTGCATCATAAGTTTAAATGCCGGACGGTCAAAAGTTGCCCCTGAATAGCCGTCATCCTCACGGATTGATACTATTTCAATATCTTCTTTGTCTTTTAAATAATTAAGTATCAGGGATTTCTGATTTGAGATACTGTTACTTTCAGCTTTTCTCACATCATCAAGATCGCCATCTTCCTTAGATAATCTAACATAGATGGCTGCTCTGTAAATTCTTTTAGAATTGTTCATGTCCACCACTCCTTCGATTTTCTAAGTTAGAAGTCCCAAATCAAGAGGAATGGAAACATAAATATGAAATTGATACCCTTTCGGGTTAGATGTCCTTATTTGTCTGTAATGATATCACAAATCCATCTGAATTTCCACCCCTAATTTTGGCTGACTGCTCTATACATTGGCAAGCATAGCAATATAATTGTCTTTCAGGCTTTCCCCGTTATCAGAAAATGAAATCTTAATTTTGCTCTTTCCTGATCTGCGGAAATACGGATTACCTGTCTTTGCAATCATTCCCGCAACCTTCTTTTCCACAGGCATTCCGTCAGCGTACTTTATGCTGTTTACTTCCACCAATGTATCAATATCCACATCTTCTAATCTCTGTGCCGATATTTTGTCCAACTGTTCAACTGTCATCCTATCCCTCCAATCAAATTAAGCCACCAGATATGCTGACGGCTATGTAACACCGGAGCTTTCGCCCCGGCTGGAATTTATGCGATTGGATTATTATGTTTTGTACTCATACCCAACTGGATCTGCATACCTTTTGTTATCTGTCTTAACTGGTTTTTGCTTACTTTCCCGATTTTTTCTATCAGGTCCGTATCTTTCACATCACATAACTGCTCACACTGAGCGATACTGTTCGTTCTTAATCCAACAGCCTTAAACGAACTGATAAAAATATGTGTTGGCAGATATGTCTTTTTATGAATCTTACTTGTAAGCGGTACTGCATGGAATACCGTGCTATGTCTGTTTGCACTGTCATTGCTCACAATCACTACTGGTCTGATACCGTGCAGCTTGTGGTCATTCTCATCTTCCGGTACTCCAAAATCAACCATCCAGATATCGCCCCGTCTTATTTCACTCATAATATTCACTTCCTTGTCTGTCAACTGGTATTTCCTGCCCACGGATATATTCGACAGCTTCCTGTTCCGTAGGGCAGGCAACAACTCTGTCTCCTTTCCCATCAAACACCACGGTTTCTGATGAAAATGTCACTATGCTTAATTCCTTTTTATCCGGCATTGTCCTCCTCAAATGAGATGAGAGCAGGTTCATAGCCCCTGCTCTCGTCGTTAATGCTGATCCCGTGCTCTGCTGCAAGTTCCATGATACCTTTCACCACATCTTTATCCGATGAGACATCATAGATACTGCTTACCAGAATACTGATAATGGAATCTCTTTCGATATAAAATTTAAGTCTTTCCACAGACTTCGTATCTTTAAAGATTGTTTCTACAATCTCAAAATCCGCTTTCTTCGCATATGCTTCTATCCTGTCTGCGGCTCTGTCGGCATTTCTGCCTACGCAGATAACACAACACTTACTCATAGAGCCTCCTATCTGTCGGCTCTGAGACGCTTGAAAAATACTGCCATAAAATCAGCAAGTGAAACAATACCGTTATCTTCCTTTTTCCCTGCCTGCTCCATCTTCTGATAATATCCAGCCATATCATCGTTTGCTGTCTCAACCGTAATGCCGTGCTCTCCGAGCATAATGATGTTATCCATAATTGTTTCTTCACAATCGCCCACCATATCACTCATAAGAGTAACAACCACATCAACATCTTCTACTTCTGCCATACCGACAAAGGCAAACTTCATAGGAAATGTCATTCCCTCCGGTCTTGCGTTCTCTGAAATGACTGCAACCACCTCATATCCATTCACAGTGCAATACTCCTCAAGAACCTGCATTACCATCTGATCCGCTGCCTCATTTCCTGTTGCTCCAAAATATATAACTGCTTTATTCATTTTAAAATCTCCATTCCTGTTTTTATTTTGATTTGATATCCTGTGCACACTTTATCTCCTCACATAAACTGACCTGCCAATGCTCTCTGCACTTATAAGCCCCGTTGTTGTCTGCTGGTTACTGCAAATCAGTTTGTGTGGGAAGATAAAATACTATCTTCCCGGTTTCTTAACCATCCCCGTATCGGGTAACATATCCTTTGCCAGCCACAAACACTTCGTAGTTTCCTGCCCATCCGGACTTACGAAAGTAGCCACTCTCTGAAAATGTATTTCGCTGAAATTCAGGTGCACTTATTATCTCATTACCTCCGGCTGCTAATCCGGTAGGCACAACCCTCTGCTCTTATCCTTAAAGGCTCCTGCTGTCACGTTTCTCATAAGCGGCTACAGCTCCGAGGATAGTCATCGCACGAAATGGGATTCTGCCACCCTGTCATAGACAAGGCGATATAAGCTCGTGTGATATGCGTGTCCTATTTAGTTTTCATAGTTCAAATATGCTGTATCTCAAGCACATATTAATGATACCTTGTATTACATTTTCAATCTCGACCGCCTAAGTCGTATTTCAGAAAAAAAGACGACTTTGTAAGTCGCCTTTTAAATAAATACTGCTTTTAATACATTTTTTGCTCTTTCTAACTCCATGGAAGACAATCCATTTAATAAGCTTGCGAGTTCGCTATCGCTGATAACATTGCTTGAATCTCCATAGAGTAAGAAATCTGTGCTAACCTTTAATTTCTTTGCTATTGAAAAAAGATATTCTGTTTTTATAAGCACCTTACCACTCTCAATTCTTCGATATTGTTCATATCCAAGTCCAACAAAATCCGCCATATCCTGCAAAGAAATCTTACAGCTTTTTCTCGCAGTTGCAATTCTATTGGCAATATCATGAATCTTATCTTCATTCAATACCTCTACAACGCTATCAGCGATATTTCCACCTCCTTCCCATTAGCATTTTAGGATTTAACTACTCTTCATCTTCGTTAATTAGCGAATATTCTGCTCCACATACCGGACATTCAACATCAAAATCACCATTGAACATCAGCCCAATGTGTCCACAATATTCACATTCCATTTCATCTTCATCAAATAATGACATATCAATCACCTCCTGTGTTTATACCTTACAGCAGAGAATTCTCATAATCTAGGGCGGAAAAAATCACAAAAAATAGATGCAATACAAAAATGTATTGCATCTATCTTAACTCAAAAGTCAGTAAAATCTTCTGTAAACCACGGAAGACCTAGTTCCATAGCTCGCCTAAACATACTATATTGAGTTCCCAACCTTAAATATCTCATATCAATCAGATATAGTTGCTTTTCTATTTTGTTTTGTCGAAATTTTATAGCCATATATTCCATATTTAAATGGAACTCAAATTCTTCTTCAAAATAATATTGTTCGTTAAAGGGAACCACTTCATTCATAATATGCATGAAATAATCTTTTACCCGCTCATGTTCAAATTCTCTTAGAACACGCATATCTTGTATCATAAGCTCATAGCCTGTTTTTAATTCAGAAAACTCTTCCTCTACAATTTGCTTAATCCCTGTCATCCGTGAATTCTCTGGTAAAGCTGTTTCTGCAAAAAGCCCCTCTACTAGTATGTCTATATCATCTATCGAATTTAATTTGACTACTCTACGCATTAACTCGGTAAACTTTAAATCTATATTGATTGAATGTCTCCAAAGGCTATATTTATTTTCATTATAATTACACCAGCGTTTTATAATCGCAGTCCATGCGTATTCAAACGACACAACATCCCCATTCTTTTCATCCATTCCATCTAAACTTGCATACAAAGAAACTTTTTTATTCCCTTTATATCCTTTACTTCTATTTTCATATTTTAGTTTGTTCTTTTGTACCTCATATACCGATTGTGCAGCCGAAATTACTATCGTAAACGGGTACGCATCAAACTCATATTTCCGATTGAATTTTTCCATTAATAAACAAGCTTTTGTTATAGCTTCACAGTGATCATTTATCCATCGCTTGGTACATCCGTTTGATATAGTATGTGCAAACCATTCCGCATTTTCTTTAATAAATACAGTTATATTTTCACGATGTATTTCTGCATATTTATATTTATTAGGTATAATATCAAAAAGCTTTGGCGTCTCAGGCTCTCCTAATTCAAAAGCATATTTTAAACTATTATATGAATCCTCTCTTTCACAATTGAGGATATATCCTTTGTATCTATGGTATGCCAATTCCCAAACAGAGTCCTCATAAGGATTTTCCCCTTCTATATCTTCCACTCTCTTTAATGCATCGAAACAGTTGTCCAACCTTATTTCAATATTACACAATTCCCTTTCTTCAATCACCATATCAATAGGAACATCTAATAGCTTACCAATATATTCAAATACCATAGTGTAACAGTATAGTAATTGTACATATATTCGATTTGCTCTCTTAATCTGCTTTAATGATAAATGCTTGATTATTTCATTTTTTAACAAATCGTTTTCCTCTGCAGAACTTGACACATATGTATGTTCAATATAATTTGGTATCATTTGTATACATGGCTTTGAAATATTATCCAATACCTTAATTTTCTTATATGACATTACATCTTTATCAGGAATTCCATGTTTATCGAGATAATAAAGCAAAAATACCAGCTTATAATAATCATACATCTCTTTCTCAGTAACCTTCTTTTCATCAATTGCAACGACATTTTTTAACTTTTGGGCAATTCCAGCTTTATCGGTGAAAAGTATTTTCTTAATTCTATTTTCTTCGCATTCATATTCTACATCTGTTATATTATTACTTTCTAATAAAGCTACATCTTTTATCATTTCCTTTTTTGTCAATTTGGCAGGTCGATTATGCTGATATATCATTTTAAAGTCAAAGTCATCATCATTGTATGCTGTATAACAATGATACTCATCAACTGCATTTTCTCTAACAAGAAAATAATCATACGACAATGTCATATTGTCATTTAACATAATGACCATATATCTTTTATCAGTTTTCATATCCCAATATGCAAAATCAGAGATATCTCCATAATTTAATTGCTTTTTTATTTCTTCCACTATTTGATTATAAACAGTAATAATCGTCCCCTGTAATTTAACAGCATTTCTCTGCTCATAAAACTTTATAATCTCTTGAACTTTTTCCTCTTCATTACCACCTTTTAATGTGATATTCGCCGATTTACTGTTTTCTATTTCCGTTACGTCAACATATATAATAGCCATTTTCACTCTCCAAATACTACTCTTGCAATCTCTACTAATTTCTTTATTTTATTAGAGTCATTTTCTACAATCCACAAAATATCATCTAACTCTTTCTTTACACCTGTTCCAAATATAAGATAATCTGTTGATATACATAAGGTACTTGCAATAGTATATACATACTCAATCTTACACGGAACCTTGCCATTTTCAATTCTCGATAGTTGATCTTTTCCTATACCTATTATATCGGCAAAATCAATTGCCTTGTACCCCTTTTTCTTTCTTTCCTCTTGAATTCTCTTTCCCATATTTCTCATTGCATCATCTGTAAAGTAATTATTTAAACTCATATTCTCATCCGTCCTTTCATTTCCGTCGTGGCTAGAAACGCCTAAGGACCGATAAATACTCCTCGATATGTAATTTTCAGCAAATAAAAAAGGACACATGAAAAACAGTTCCAGTCCTCAAACTGGTTTCTAATTTTTCATGCGTCCTTAGGATGGCACCTTTGCGTATCATCAGCTTACGCTTATTGCAGGTGTCTCCCATATCATGATGACCACTAATTTAATTGTCTTGTCCTGTTGCGACCAAATATCTGCCGCAGCATCTGATGTCTGACTGTATTAATCAGATATAATACTTATCCTGTTCTACTCTATCCAGTAGCTCGCCTTCCTTGAAATTCTTCAAGGTCATTACTCTGCCACAATGGTGACATTTCATCATTACTCTCGGCAGTACCAGATAATTTCTGTTACCTGTAACCATGTATGAAACTTTCATACTCTTCTTACACTTCTTACAATAAAAATCTATAACTTTTAACTCTTTGTTCAATTCAGTTCGCTCCTTATTCATACAAAATCATCAATCTACAATTCT
>OOAM01000712.1_pt1 | contig 28168 bp, 24 predicted proteins | sample 1671131 | NCBI WGS metagenome assembly OOAM01 (sample SAMN06348125, study PRJEB24527) | human gut metagenome | biome: human gut; feature: ankylosing spondylitis patient; material: feces | host: Homo sapiens | place: China | collected 2015-10 | reverse complement strand
TAGGGCCGGTCAGCAGCAGACTGGACTGGGTCAGGCTGCCGCCGCTCTTGTGCATCGAGACGGAGGCCATATCTGCGCCCGCCGCCATGGCAGAGACAGGCAGCCCGCCGCCAAAATAGAAGTGTGTTCCGTGGGCTTCGTCGGCCAGGCAGAGCATCCCGGCGTCGTGGGCCATCCGCACAATGGCGCGCAGGTCGCTGCAAATGCCGTAGTAGGTGGGGTTGTTCACCAGCACGGCCACGGCGTTGGGGTGCTCGGCAATGGCCTTGGCCACCTGCTCCCGCTTCATGCCCAGACTGATTCCGAGGCGGTTGTCCACCTCCGGGTTGACGTAGACCGGCACCGCACCGCAGAGCACCAGCGCGTTCAGCACGCTGCGGTGCACGTTGCGCGGCAGAATGATCTCATCCCCGCGCTTGCAGGCGGTCAGCACCATGCTTTGTACCGAGCTGGTCGTGCCGCCCACCATTAAAAAGGCGTGTGCCGCGCCGAACGCATCGGCGGCCAGCTCCTCGGCCTCGCGGATGACCGAAACCGGGTGGCAGAGATTGTCCAGCGGCTTCATGCTGTTGACATCCACACCAACGCACTGCTGGCCCAAAAAGGCGGTCAGTTCCGGGTTGCCGCGTCCCCGCTTATGACCGGGCACATCAAAGGGAACCACGCGCATCTGGCGGAAATTTTCCAGCGCTTCGTGGATGGGGGCGCGGCGCTGGTCCAACCGGGCGCGTTTTTTCTCACCGTTCATGTTTACCTCCGTTCGCGGTTCCTTTGGGAAGTGCCGTTTGGCAAAACAAAAAACGCAAGCCTTACACGGGTGTGCAGACTTGCGTTTGAAACCAGCTTTTTTAATTTTGCCACAGGCCAAATCCCCCCGGCGTGTTTACCGGGAGAGCGAATGCGGCATGATTCAAAAAGGTTGAGCGTGTCAGAGTCTATATAGCAATCTTACTTTTACTACTCTTTATTGACCGTTTCACAAGTCTGCGCAGCTGACTGCGCAATTTCATGGTTGTAAAGGAACCAACTTATAAAATTTGAGCTTTTAACTCAATCAATAAGGCAACCAAAGTTGCCGATCGGCAGTGGACCCGGCTGTCCGTATGGCCTTAGCCCCCGATGGGCGGTCCGTAGGTAAATTGCTTTGAAAAACTCTTACAAACTCGATTCGTCTTTCAAAATCGAAGAAAGTATAACATGACAAAATTGCTGTGTCAATATTTTGGTGAAAAATAATTTATAGGGTGGTTTTCCTGCAATTCTCAAAGATTGTCGCGCGGCTACGGAATCGTTTCCGCTAAATTTGTCACTATTTTTGGAACATTTCCACAAAAACAGGGGGTGCAAATTTGTGCATCAGGCCGATTTTGCAGTAAATCGCAAAAAACGATTGATTATTGCGCCGGAAAGGTGTATTATAAGATCAATCCGAAACGGAAACGTTTCCGACGAAACAAATCAACACCCTTGCAAATCATTGTTTTTCTTAAGAAGGAGGAAAAAACATGAACGCAAAAAAGACACTCTCGATGACTCTGGCAGCCGCTATGGCTGCGGGTCTGCTGGCAGGCTGCGGCGGCAGCTCCTCTACGGCTGCTTCCTCTACCAGTACCAGCACCGAATCCAAGGCTGAATCCACTGCCGCTTCTACCGAGGCGACCACTGATGCAGCCGGCAAGGTCTACTACCTGAACTTCAAGCCCGAGCAGGACGAAGCCTGGCAGAATCTGGCCAAGAAGTACACCGAGGAGACCGGTGTTCCCGTCACCGTCGTGACCGCCGCCTCCGGCCAGTATGAGACCACCCTGATGAGCGAGATGGCCAAGAGCGATGCGCCCACCCTGTTCCAGGTCAATGGCCCTGTCGGTCTGGCAAACTGGAAGGATTACTGCTATGATCTGACCGGTACCAAGATTCTCGGCGATCTGACGAGCGATTCCTACGCCCTGAAGGACGGCGACGCCACGCTGGGTGTTGGCTACGTTATCGAGAGCTACGGCCTGATCACCAACAAGACCCTGCTGGAGAAGGCTGGCTACACCGTTGACGACATCAAGAGCTTTGCCGACCTGAAGAAGGTTGCCGAGGACATCACCGCCCGCAAGGACGAGCTGGGCTTCTCTGCCTTCAGCTCCGCCGGTATGGACGGCTCCTCTGACTGGCGCTACAAGACCCATCTGGCCAACCTGCCCATCTACTTCGAGTATCAGGAGGACGGCATCGACAACACCGACGCCATCAAGGGCACCTATCTCGACAACTACAAGGATATTTTTGACCTGTACATCAACAACTCCACCTGCGACCCTGCCGAACTGGCTGGCAAGACCGGCGACGACAGCCGCAACGAGTTCCTGAACGAAGAGGCTGTCTTCTTCCAGAATGGTTCTTGGGAGTACAACAACCTCGTCGGCGATGGCAAGCCCTTCACCGATGATGATCTGACCATGATCCCCATCTACGTTGGCGCTGGCGACGAGGCCAATCAGGGTCTGTGCACCGGCACTGAGAACTACTGGTGCGTCAACAAGGAAGCCAGCGAGGACGACATCAACGCAACGCTCGACTTCATCTACTGGTGCGTTTCCTCTGACGAGGGCACCAAGGCCATGGCGGATGACATGGGCTTCGTTATCCCCTTCAAGAATGCTGCTGAGTCCCCGAACCTCTTCGTCAAGGTCGACAAGGAAATGACCGCCGCGGGCAAGACCCCTGTGGCTTGGAACTTCTCCACCATGCCTTCCGAGAACTGGAAGAACGGTGTTGGTTCTGCTCTGACCGCTTACGCCGCCGGTACCGGCAGCTGGGATGATGTCGTCACCGCCTTTGTCGATGGCTGGGCATCCGAGGCTGCTCTGAACGCTGCTGCATAACATAAGATCGTTTTCTTTACTCTGAAAGCTTTTTCTCCTTACCTAGTATTACCGGTTAGCGGGGCGGGGGGGTTCGCCCGCCCCGCTTCTTTTGCAGAAAAAAAAAATTACAACAAAGGGAGCATACTTATGGAAAAAGCCATTCGACGTTATTGGCCTGTTTTCGTACTGCCGACCCTCATCGCCTTTATTATCGGCTTTGTCTGGCCGTTTATCTGGGGTGCAGGGCTGTCGTTCTGCAAGTTCACCACCGTCAAAAATGTGCAGTTTGCGGGCTTAAGCAACTACGCAATGATTTGGTCGGATAACACCTTCACCCATGCGTTCTGGTTCACAGCGGCGTTCACCGTCGTGTCCACCCTGCTGATCAACGTGCTGGCCTTTGCCATCGCGCTGCTTCTCACCCGCGGTATGCACGGCACCAACGCTTTCCGCACCATCTTCTTCCTGCCGAACCTGATCGGCGGCATCGTGCTGGGCTATATCTGGCAGATCCTGCTCAACGGTCTGCTGTCCTCCTGGGGTAAGTCGCTGCTGGCGCTGAATGCCACTTACGGCTTCTGGGGTTTGATTATCCTGATGTGCTGGCAGCAGATCGGCTACATGATGATCATCTATATTGCCGGTTTGCAGAATGTGCCTGTGGATCTGGTGGAGGCCGCACGCATTGACGGTGCAACAAGCAGCCAGATTTTGTTCAAAATCAAAATCCCGATGGTCATGCCCAGCGTGACGATCTGCACCTTCCTGACGCTGACGAACTCCTTCAAGCTGTTCGACCAGAACCTCTCGCTGACAGCCGGTGAGCCTGCAAAGCAGTCCATGATGCTGGCCTACAACATCTACGACACGTTCTACGCACGCTCCGGACCCCAGTGGAAGGGCATCGGTCAGGCCAAGGCCGTCGTTTTCTTCCTGTTTGTGGTCGTTTTTTCGCTGCTCCAGCTGCATTTTACCCGCTCTAAGGAGGTGCAGGCATAATGGGTGCTACTAAAAAAGACCGCCGCATCAACGCGGTACTGTCCGTTCTGTTCACGATCCTGTGCATCGCCTGGCTGTACCCGGTGTTCATGATTTTGATGAACTCCCTCAAGACCGAGCGCGCCATCACGACGAGCCACGCCTTTGAGCTGCCGAACGCCGAGACCTTCGTCGGCCTGAAAAACTACATTTATGGCATTCAGGAAATGGACTTTTTGTCCTCTTTCTGGTATAGTTTAGTGATCACGGTTTCGTCTGTGGCACTGATTTTGCTGTGCTGCTCCATGTGCGCATGGTATATCACCCGTGTGCAGAACACCTTGTCCAAAGGTATGTACTATCTGTGCGTATTCAGCATGATTGTTCCCTTCCAGATGGTCATGTTCACACTGGCAAAAACCGCTGATACCTTAAAGCTGAATAACCCCTACAACATCTGCATCATCTATCTGGGCTTCGGCGCGGGACTTGCAGTGTTCATGTTCACCGGCTTTGTAAAATCCATGCCGATTGCTATTGAAGAAGCCGCTATGATCGACGGCTGCAATCCCATCCAGATTTTCTTCAAGGTCGTCTGCCCGATTTTGAAGCCGACGATGATCTCTACCGCCATTTTGGAAACCATGTGGGTCTGGAACGACTATCTGCTGCCCACGCTGGTGCTGGACATCAAGACCTACCGCACGATTCCTATGGCTATCCAGTATTTCCGCGGCAGCTACGGCAAGGTGGAGATGGCACCCATGATGGCCTGCATCATGATTACGGTGTTGCCTGTTATCGTGCTGTACCTGATCTGCCAGAAATATATTATTGATGGCGTGGTCGCCGGTGCTGTCAAGGGGTAAATTTGACACTTCTTCAAGAAAGAGGATTGGCAAATGACCATCAAAGACATCGCGCGGGAGTCCGGCTATGCGGTCGGGACCGTCTCACGAGCCTTAAATAACGCCCCCGGCGTCAGTGCAGAAACCCGTCAAAAAATATTGGAAATCGTAAACCGCCACAATTATGAACCGAACGCCAACGCCAAGCATCTGAAGCAGCAGGCCAACGATGGGATCGCACTGATTGTGAAAGGCACCCAGAATATGCTGTTTGCCGGCATTTTGGAACCGCTGCAGCAGATCATTGAGGAAAGCGGCTACGTTGCGACGGTCTACTATATTGACGAGGAGGCCAACGAGGTTGCGCAGGCCCGGCGCATCTGCACAGAGCGCAAACCCCATGGTATATTGTTTCTCGGCTCAAATCCGGAATACTTCACGCCGGAGTTGGAGGCACTGGGTATCCCCTGCCTGCTGCTGACAAACAGCGCGGCATCCCTGCGCATCCGCAATTTGTCCAGTGTGTCCGTAGACGATATGGCTGCATCGGACACGATGATCGAATATCTGTACAAAAAGGGGCACCGCCGCATCGGAATCATCGGCGGCAAGCCCAATCTTTCCCGTCCAAGTCTCGCCCGTCTGGCCGGCTGTCAGGGTGCTATGCTGCGCCTTGGTCTGCCGTTTGACATGGAAAAGCAGTATGCGTATGCGCGGTTCTCGCTTTCCAGCGGGTATGAGGCAATGGAGTATCTCTTAAAGCACAGTCCCGACATTACGGCAGTGTTTGCCATGTCCGACCTGATGGCGCTCGGCGCAATTCGTGCGCTGCGGGATCACGGGCTGTGTGTGCCGCAGGATATTTCCGTCACAGGTTTTGACGGCATTGCGCTGGGACAGTACAGTGTGCCCCGGCTGACGACCATCCGGCAGAATATGGGGCAATTGGCGCAGCGTTCGGCGCGGATCCTGCTCCACAACATCCAAAAACCCGGCAATGCCGTGCACGAGATCGTCTCCTTCGATCTGACCGAAGGAGAAAGCGTGCGCGAACTGTGAACGAAAGACATCCCGGCTGCTTACTATCAAAAGAAAGAGGGGTTCTCTGATGAGAGCAAGCGGCATTCTAATGCCCATTTCAAGTCTGCCCTCGCCTTACGGTATTGGTACCATGGGTGCAGCCGCGCGCAGCTTTGTGGACTTTTTGGTCAAGTCCGGGCAGGCATACTGGCAGATTCTGCCCGTCTGCCCCACAAGCTACGGCGACAGTCCCTATCAGTCGTTCTCGACCTTTGCGGGCAACCCGTATTTTATCGATCTGGACGATCTGGCAAAGCAGGGACTGCTGCTGCCGGAGGAATATGCGTCCATCGACTGGGAATGCACCGCCGACTGCATCAACTATGGCGTCATGTACGAAAAGCGCTACGCAGTGCTGCGCTGTGCTGCCAAACGTCTGCTGGCAAAGCCCGGTGCCGACTACCGCCGCTTTGTGAAGGAAAACGACTTTTGGCTGCCCGACTACGCGCTGTTCATGGCGCTGAAGGACGCCCACAACGGAGTCTGCTGGCTGGAATGGGAAGAACCGCTGCGGCGCCGTGAGCCCGCTGCCCTGGCAGCAGCCAGGCAGCAGTACGCCGACGATGTGGCGTTCTGGCAGGCTGTACAGTTTATGTTCTACAGTCAGTGGCAGGCGCTGAAGCACTACGCCAACCAGCAGGAAATCCGCATCATCGGCGACCTTCCCATCTATGTGGCGCTGGACAGCGTCGATGTGTGGAGCTGCCCGCAGGAGTTCCAGCTCGACGAGAACCTGCTGCCCACCGAGGTGGCAGGCTGCCCGCCGGACGGCTTCTCCGCCACAGGCCAGCTGTGGGGCAACCCGCTGTTCGACTGGGACTCCATGGCCAAGACCGGCTACGCATGGTGGGTGCGGCGCATCAAACACATGTGCAGCATCTATGATGTGGTTCGCATTGACCACTTCCGCGGATTTGCGGGCTATTATGCTATCCCCTACGGGGAAGCAACCGCCCGGAACGGCCGCTGGCGCGAAGGTCCCGGCTATGCGCTGTTTGCTGCCATAAAGAAAAAGCTGGGCAGCCCGCGCATCATCGCCGAGGATTTGGGATTCCTTACGGAAGATGTCACTGCCCTGCTGAAGCAATGCGGCTATCCCGGCATGAAAGTGCTGGAATTTGCCTTTGACAGCCGTGACGGCGGCGATTACCGCCCCCACAGCTACCCCAAGAACTGCATTGCCTATGTAGGCACCCACGACAACGAGCCTGTGAACGGCTGGATGGAAACCGCCGCCCCTGAGGACGTGGCGTGCGCCGTGCGCTACCTGAATCTGACGAAGAAAGAGGGCTATCACTGGGGCATGATGCGCGGCATCTGGTCCAGTGCTGCCGATCTGGCTGTCGTGCAGGCACAGGATCTGCTGGGCCTTGGGCATGAATCCCGCATGAACACGCCGTCCACTCTGGGCGGCAACTGGTGCTGGCGTGCCGAACCCGGTGTCTTTAACACGAGGCTGGCCAAAAAGCTGCACAGTGAAATGGAACTGTACGGACGTTTGCCGGAATGAAAACAGCCTTCGTGCTATGGTGTCGGCTCGTCCTCCGTGCGGGATCCGCTGCCTAAACACATAAAGGCTGCATTCAAATTATTCAACCGTTGTATCACACGATACAACGGTATTTTTATTGACAAAAAGTTCCTGCCGCTTAGCGCTGCTTTACCTTCTTCCGATAGGTTCATTCCCCATCTTGCTTTCTGCCTACAATCAAAATGCTGCAACTGCTGTCCCTGCGGCAAGGAGGGCGGCGGAGATTTTTTGCACGAAGGCGAGGGCTTTGGGGCCGTCACCGTGGACGCAGACGGAATCGGCCTGCAGGGTTACGGTGCTGCCGTCGTCGGCCTGTACGGTACCCTGCGCCGCCATCTGCAAGACCCGCGCAATGGCGGTATCCTCGTCCTCGATCATTGCGCCGGGAGCGCCGCGTGGCACAAGGCTGCCGTCGGCCTGGTAGCCGCGGTCTGCAAATACCTCGCTGGCAACGGGCAGTCCGATGGCGTTTGCGGCCTTGACCATCTCGCTGCCGGAGAGCGCCAGCAGCACAGCACCGGGAGCTGCAGCCTGCACAGCGCGGCAGATGGCCGCCGCCAGCACCGGATCCCTGGCGGCCATGTTGTACAGCGCGCCGTGGGGTTTGACGTGGTGCAGCGGTACGCCCGCCGTGTCGCAGAATGCCTTCAGCGCACCGATCTGGTACATCACGTCGGCCTCGGCTTCGGCGGGGGAAATTGCCATTCTGCGGCGGCCAAAGCCCTGCAAATCCGGCAGTCCCGGGTGTGCACCCACCTGCACGCCGTACTTTTTGCACAGCAGAACGCTCTTTTGCATCACGGACGGATCGCCCGCGTGGAACCCGCAGGCGATGTTCGCGCTGGTCACATAGGGCAAAATTTCGGCATCCATGCCGATGGTGTACGCGCCGAAGCTCTCGCCCAGGTCGCAGTTTAAATCAATGGACGGCATTGCAACATCCCCCTTAGTATTTCAGCAGTGTGTTTTTTACGTCGGTCACAAACATATACCCCGGCGCATGCGTGATGCAGAACTCCGGCTTCGAGTGCATGACCACGGCCTGGGGCGTGACCCCGCAGGGCCAGAAAACCGGTGTTTCGCCCGGACGAATCGTCACGGCATCGCCGTAATCAGGGTGGGCCAGATCGGTGATGCCGATGGCCTCCGGCGTGCCGATCTGCACCGGCGCACCGTGCACGCGGGGCATGCCCGCCGTGATGGCCACCGCCGCAGGCACCTGCGCGTGGGGAATCGGACGCATACTGACGACCATATTTCCGCTGAACATCCCCGCGGGCGTGCAGGGGATGTTGGTGTTGTACATCGGCACATTGACGCCTTCCTCGATCTGGCGCACCGGGATGTCCGCGTCCAGCAGCGCCGACTCAAAGGAGAAGCTACACCCGATGAGGAAGCTGACCAAATCGGACCGTTCCTCAAAATAGCGCACCACATCGGTGGTTTCCTCGGTCAATTCTCCGTTTCGGTAGATGCGGTAGCGCGGGATGTCCTGCGCAATATCGCTGCCCGGGGCAAATTGGGAGAAGCTGCGCTCCCCGGCATCGGCCACTTCCAGCAGCGGGCAGGCCTTGGGGTTGCGCTGGCAGAACAGCAGGAAATCCCACGCCAGCGCCTTTGGCAGGACCACCAGATTGCCCTGGGCGTAGCCGTCGCAGCAGCCTGTGGTCGGGGCATCCAGCTTGCCCGCGCGGATCAGCGCCCGAATCTCAGCCGGGGGAAATGCGGAATAGTTCATAACGTGCACCTTCTTTTACAAGCGATCTCTTACCCGGTGCCACAGGGCCGCCTGCTGCCGGGCAGCCTGCACGGCCCGGGACGGCGTCACAAAGGTAAAGCATACCCGCTGCCCGGGGCGGAGCTGCGCCAGCGCGGGTAAGTCGGCAGAAATCACCGTGGCAATTTTGGCATAGCCGCCCGTGGTCTGGTGGTCGGCCAGCATGACAATGGGCTGCCCGTCGGCGGAGACCTGCACCGACCCGGGCACAATACCGTCGGAGAGAATATCCGCGCCGCGGCGCATTTGCAGCGGCGTGCCCGCCAGCTTGCAGGCCATACGGTCACAGTCCGGCGTCAGGGTATAGATACCGTGGATAAAATCCTGCCGGCCCTGCACGGTAAAGGCGGCGTCCTGCGGGCCTGGCACGGCGCGCAGCAGCGGCAGCATCTGCGTCCCCTGCACGCGCATGGGGTGCAGCCCGCCGCACACAGTCTTGTCCCGCAAGGGACGGTCCAGCCGTTTGGCAGTGATGGCCTGCCACAGCGCGTCGGTATCACATGAGCCTATGGGCAGGGTATCGCCCGCGGTCAGCTTGCGGCCCTCCAGGCCGCCGATGCCGCATTTTACATCGGTGGCGCGGCTGCCCAGCACGGGCGGGGTGGCAATGCCGCCGCCCACGGCCAGATAGCTGCGCAGTCCTGTTTTTGCCGCCCCCATCTGCAGCACACTGCCTGCTTTGGCAAGCAGCGGCGCATAATAGGGTACGGGCGTACTGTCCAGCGCAGCAGGGCTTTCGGCCCCCGTCAGAGCAAAGACGGTGTCCGTTTCAAACCGCAGGGCCGCGCCGCGCAGGGTGCATTCCAGCACGGCTGCACCCGGGTCGTTGCCGACCAGCACATTGCCAAGACGGTAAGCGTATCCGTCCGCTGCGCCGCAGCTGCGGTAGCCCTGGGCAGCATAGCCCACGCGGCCCGCATCCTGCACAGTTGTAAGCGGGCCGGGGTCCAGTACGGTGATGCTCATGCCGTGCCCTCCTTTACCGCCAGGGCTGCAAATTCCGCCGCGGTGATGGGTTCAAATTTTATGCGGTCCCCCGCCGTGTAGGGCAGTGCGCCCGATTCCGGGTCAAACAGTTTGCGCGGCGTGCGGCCGATGAGCTGCCAGCCGCCCGGGCTGGCAATGGGGTAAATGCCGGTCTGTTCGCCGCCGATGCCCACCGCCCCGGCCGGGATGGCCGTGCGCGGTGTATTCAGCCGCGGGGTAAACAATCGTTCGTCCAGCCCGCCCAGGTACGGGAACCCCGGCAGGAACCCCAGCATATAAATGCGGTATTCCCGCCCGGTGTGCAGCGCGATGACTTCTGCTTCGGTCAGCCCCGCGTGCTTTGCCACAAAGGGCAGGTCGGGGCCGAAATCGCCGCCGTAGCATACGGGGATCGTGACCAGCCTCCCCTCCCCCGCCGCGGTGTCCGCGCCGTCAGCGTCACTCAGCCCTTGCAGGGCTGCCGCCAGCGTGTCATAGTCGGTCACAAGCGGATCATACACCACCAGCAGCGACGCAAAAGCGGGCACTGTCTCGGTCACGCCGGGCAGCTTGGCCGCCAAAACGCGGCTGTTCAGTGCCGCCACCGCCGCGCCGATCTCCGGTGCAATGCGCTGGGTGAATCCCGCCAGCAGGGCGCAGTCCCCAACCGGGTGTACCGTAAACGGCAGCATGACCGCTGCCCCCTTCCTTCTATAATAGTCAGTCAAAGAAGTGCTTTGCCAACACAGGGCCGAACCAGTGATCAGACTTGTGGGAGTACCGTACCGCGTAGGCCGTGCACTGGCGCATCAGACTGACGATGCTGACGTTCATGCGCGTGCTGAATCCGTCAATGCCCGGCAGCAGTGAGCCCGTCATATCAATAAACCCGTTGCGTGCCGCCACCCGCATGACCTCGGACTCCATGTCCTCGTGGTGCAGGATCTCCATATCTTTTTTGAGATACGCCAGCGCGGCCATCAAGCCGTAGCAGCCCCAGTCGGAGCAGGTGGCCGTGATAATGTTGTCAGTTCTGGTGGCGCTTAATATGCCCCCGCCGCAGCCGCATTGGCACTCGTCCCTGTCGGTGAACGGCACATATTTTTTGATGTGGTCGGCAATCGTGCCCATGCCGATCTCATTGCCCAAGTCACCGATGGCGATATTCGGCACACCGTTGGCGCGCAGCTTTTCCCACAGCACATCGCTGCGGGCCTGCAAGGCGGTCACGTCCAGCCCGACGGCATTGTGACAGACCCCTAGGGCGTTCGCGCCGCAGGCTTCGACAGAGACGACTGCCGCGGGCTTGCGGGCAGCCAACTCGGCAGCCTGGGCCGGGGCGTCGGCCAGGCTTTTGGTAAAGGCCGCGACCCCCATGCTTAAAGGCAGCGTCTGCACGATGTCGAGGTCTTCATAGATATGCAGACCAACGACGGCGGCGCACTTTTCTATGGCCTGAACGCTGTCGGCAGGGCATACGATGACCGGCTTTGCACCGAACGCCATCACCAACGCGCGGGCCAGCAGCATGGAACTGACCGTGCCGTCCATCTCGGGCACTTTATGCGGCAGCAGGACGAATCCGGTAATAATGTACACCAGATCGTTCTCTTTTACCGCATCGCACAGCACCTGCGCCGCGTGCATCGTCAGAGGTTCACCGGTATAGGCGCGGCTGCCCGCGTACAAAATGCGGCAGACACCGTAGCCGCGAGGGTCAAGATTCATCAAAGCATCGAGATTTTCGCCTACGTTGCGCTTTTCCAGTTCGTCACGGGTCATCCTTCCCACCCCCGTTTCAGTCTACAACGGTTGCTTTGCCGGTGTAGGCGTAGTATTCGCGCAGGACCTCGCTCTGAATCGCTTTCAGCGTGGCGGGGTCTTTGCCGCCCGCGGGCTTGCCGTCCACTTCGCAGGCGTGCAGGCAGAAGTTGGAGGACGACGTCACGATGATCTCATCGGCGCTGCGCAGGTCATCCAGCGTAAAGCATTTTTCCATGACTGTAATGCCCAGGCGATAGCACGCTTGGATCATGTGGGTCTTGGCGATACCGCGCAGGATAAATTCATCGTTGGGATGCGAATAAAATACGCCATTCTTCAGAATCGACACATTGGAGTGGGCGCACTCGGTCACGATGTCACCGCGGTGGAACACCGTCTCCTGCACGCCGATGCGCTTTGCGTGCTGGGCAGCCACGACGCTGGGCAGCAAGTTCAGCGTCTTGATGTTGCAGTGATAAAAGCGTGTGTCTTCCTCGGTGTTGAGCTTGATGGGCACATCCGGGTCGTTCAAATGGTTCTGGCGGATGGACACCCACAGCTTGCCGGGCAGGTCCTCGGCGTAGACGTGGTTGCGGGTCTCGACGCCGCGGGTGACCTGCCAGTAAACAAAATGCGTTGTACCGTCCACCTTGGCCAGCAGGTCGGTCAGCAGTCTGCCAAGCTCGTCTTTCGGCATCGGGATGTGGATATCCAATGCCCTGGCGCTGGTGTAAAAGCGGTCAAGGTGGTCCTGCAGCAGGTAGACCTTGCCGTTTGCGCCGACAGTGGCGTCGTATACACCGTCACCGAAGAAATGCACACGATCATTGAAGGGAACTGTCAGTTCCTCCGGTGTGCCGATTTTTCCGTCATAATAGGCCAGTGCTTCCATAAGTCTTTCCTCCCCTGTTGCTTTTTACCGCGGGCACTTTGCCCCAAATTTCAGTTCAATAACTTTCTTGATGACCTCCACGCAGTTATCCAGCCCAACCGCGGCGCTGTCCAGGCAGAGGTCGTAATTTTCCACACGCTTCCACTGGCGGCCCGTATGATACTTATAGTAACTTTCCCGATAGTGGTCGAGCTTATCAATGTAGTGGATGGCCTGGCTGCGTCCGATGCCCTGACGCTTCATCTCCCGCTCAATGCGGTCCTCGTAGGGCGCGTCGATGTAGACGGTCAGCACGTTGGGTTTGTCTTTCAGCACAAAATCCGCCGCGCGGCCCACGCAGATGTAGCTTTCCTCGTTCAGCAGCTCCCGCAGGACCTTGGCCTGATAGTTGAAAAGGTTCTGGTCGCTGATGAAATTGCCGCTCTCCGGCGGGATGATGCTGCCGTCGTAGATATGCCGCGAAACACGGTATAGCAGCGTTTTTTTGGTGTTTTCATCGGCGGCGGCAAAGATTTTTTCATTGATGCCGCTGTCCTCGGCTGCCAGGCGCAGCAGTTTGCGGTCATACAGATCAATATCAAAATCCTGCGCCAGCTTTTTGCCGATGTAACTGCCGCCGCCCGACCCGCAGGTGCGGGTAATGGCCACGGCAAAGTAGGGATAGTTCGGATACATAGCACTTCCTCCTTACTGCCCCAAATAGGCTTTTTTGACGCGAGTGTCGTTCAGCAGCTCCTGCGCATCGCCGGAAAGCGTGATGGTGCCGGTTTCCAGCACGTAGGCACGGTCAGAGATAGCCAGCGCCATCTTGGCGTTCTGCTCCACCAGCAGAATCGTAATGCCCTGCTTGTTCACCTCCCGGATGATGGCAAAAATTTCCTTTACCAACAGCGGGGACAGACCCATGGACGGCTCATCCATCAAAATCATCTTCGGCTTTCCCATCAGGGCGCGGCCCACGGCCAGCATCTGCTGCTCGCCGCCGGAGAGCGTGCCAGCCAGCTGGCGCTTGCGCTCTTTTAAGCGGGGAAAACGCTCATAGACATCGGCCATCGTTCTGGCCATGTCGGTTTGGTCGGTAAAAGCTCCCATCTCGAGGTTTTCTTCCACCGTCATCTGGGGGAAGATGTGCCGCCCTTCCGGCACATGGGCCAGTTTCAGCGTGATAATTTTGCTGGGTTCGATCTTGCGCAGGTCGTGCCCGTCGAAGGTGATGGAGCCGCTTGCCGCCTTTTCCAGACCGGTTATCGTGCGCAGGGTCGTTGTTTTTCCCGCGCCGTTCGCCCCAATCAGCGAGACGATCTCGCCATCCTTCACGGTCATGGATACGCCGTTCAGCGCGTGGACGGCACCGTAGTTGACGTACAGGTCTTTGATCTCAAGCATTGGCGGCCTCCCCCGGTTCATCCTTGCCCAGATATGCCTCGATGACATGCGGGTCGTTGGCAATCTGCTCCGGCGTGCCGGAAGCAATCGTGGTGCCGAAATCCAGCACCTGAATGCGCTCGCAGATCTTCATGACAAGGCTCATATCATGCTCGATGAGCAGGACGGACACTTTAAATTCCTTGCGGATGTAGTTGATGATTTCCAGCAGCTCCTCGGTCTCGGTGGGGTTCATGCCCGCAGCCGGTTCGTCAAGCAGCAGCAGTTTCATATCGGTGGCCAGGGCGCGGGCGATCTCCAGGCGGCGCTGCTCGCCGTAAGGCAGATTGTCGGCCTCCAGATCCTCCTTGCCGGAGAGGTGCACGACGGCCAGCAGCTCCTTGGCGCGGGCGGTGATTTCCGCCTCCTGCTGCCAGTACTTTTTGGTACGGAAGATGGCGTCCGCCATGCCGTAGGTCGTGTGGCCCTGCATGGCCGTCTTGACGTTCTCGATAACAGCCATCTTTTTGAACAGGCGGATGTTCTGGAACGTGCGGGCAATGCCCGCATGGACGATCTGATGCGTTTTTTTGCCGTTCATCCGCTCACCGCAGAGGTAGAACGAACCCTCGGTGGGTTTGTAGACGCCGGTAATGAGGTTGAAAACCGTCGTCTTGCCCGCGCCGTTGGGGCCGATAAGCCCGACCAGCTCGGACTCGCCAATTTCCATGTTGAAGTCATCCACAGCCTTCAGGCCGCCGAACTGGATGCCGAGATGCTGTGCTTTCAATACGGGTGCTGCCATAACGGGTTCACGCTCCTTTCGCGGCTTTTGCCTTGGGGTGCCGAATGCCGTCCAACAGGCGGGTCAGGCTGAACTCCCAGCGTCCGAAGATACCACCCGGGCGGAACAGCATGACCAGCACCAGCACGACCGAGTAGGCCAGCATACGGTAGGTGGAGAAATCACGCATCAGCTCCGGCAGGCTGGACAAGAATGCCGCACCGATGATGGAGCCGGTCAGCGAGCCTGTGCCGCCGATGATGACTTCAGAGAGCAGCTCTGCCGAATAGTTGAAGTTGAAGTTTGTGGGGATCATCGCGGTCATGTAGTGGGCGTAGACGCTGCCGCCGACGCCCGCAAAGAACGCCGAGACCGCAAAGGTCAGTACCTTGTAGTAGGTCACGTTGATGCCCGAGGCCGACGCCGCAATGTAATCCTCACGGATGGCCTGCACCGTGCGGCCAAAGCGGCTGCGCACAAACAGAAACATAACCGTCACGCAGACGACCATGATCCAGAATGCGCGGTCAAACGTGGAAAGCTTGAGAATACCGCTCATCGTCTTGCCGCCGCCCGTGATGGAAAAGTTGCAGAAGCAGACGCGGATAATCTCGGCAAAAGCCATCGTAACGATAGCCAGGTAGTCGCCGCGCAGCCGCAGTGCCGGAATGCCGACTGCAATGCCCATAAGGCCCGCGGCCAGGCCGCCAGCCAGAATCGCAACGAGCAGCAGCGCCAGATCCGAAAGCCCGTGCCCGGCCAGCGCGCCGGACACGATGGCGGACACATACGCCCCCACCGAGACAAAGCCCGCATGACCCATCGAGAACTCACCCATAAAGCCCACGACGAGGTTGAGCGACGTGACCATGATGATCGTGTAGCAGGCTGTCGTGCAGATGCCCTGGATGTAAGTCGTGCTTTTGCCGAAGGCGTTGAAGGTAAAAGCCAGCGTGATGGCCGCGTACAGCAGCGCGACACCAACCAGATTCAGGCCGTAGGAGGCCAGCCGTCGTTTCGTCATTTTGTTCACGCTCCCTTACACTTTTTCACCGACATTCTTGCCCAGAATACCGGAAGGCTTCACCAGCAGAATCACGATCAGCGTACCGTAGGTCACGGCCTCGTACCAGCCGGGGGCAAACAGCTTGACAAAAATTTCAATCAGGCCAATCAGGATACCTCCCAGCATCGCGCCGGGGATGATTCCGATGCCGCCCAGCACGGCGGCGATAAACGCCTTCATGCCCATCATGCTGCCCATATCGTTCGTGACGCGGGGATAGGTGGCGCAGTACATCAGCGCCGCCACCGCCGCCAGGCCCGAGCCGATGGCAAATGTCGTTGTGATGATTCTGTTGACGTTGATGCCGACGAGGGTGGACGCATCCTTATCCTGCGGCACGGCACGCATCGCCTTGCCGAGCTTCGTCTTTTTTACGAAAAGCTGCAAGGCGATCATAATGCCCAGGCCAATGGCAATCGTCAGCAGCACGTTCAGCGGCAGGGCCACGCTGCCCACGGTGATGGTGGGCAGGCTGAAGATGGCCTGCACGTTGTGGGGCTTGGCACCAAACAGTACCATGGCCAGATTCTCCAAAAAGATGCTCATAGCCAGCGCCGTGATCAGTGCGGACATCGGCCCTGCCTTGCGCACGGGGCGGTAGGCAAAGGTTTCGACCAGTACGCCCACCAACGCGCATACCGCAATAGCAACGATAACCGAAAGCCATGCGGGCATCCCGGCGTTGACCATCAGCGGGATGGTGTAGAACAGAGTGTATGCGCCGATCATAATAAAGTCACCGTGGGCGAAGTTGATCATGCGGATAATGCCGTAGACCATTGTGTAGCCCAAGGCAATCAGCGCATAAATTGCGCCCTGGTTTAAGCCGTTTATCAGGCTTTGAAAAAACAGTGAGAAAGTCATCTGGTCCATTCCCCTTTCCTAAACGCAAAGGGCGGGGCCTTTTCCCCCGCCCCAATGCGATTGTATCTTACTCTGCCTTGGAAACGACCGTGCCGTCGGACCCCAGTGTCTCGGTCCACTTGACTTCGCCGTCAATGTAGGTATTGACTGCAATGCTCTTGATTGCGTCGCCCTTCTCGTCCAGCGTAATGTCGCCGCCAACGCCGGTAAAGCTCATGCCGGTCATACCCTTGACAAGGCTTGCCGTGTCGGTACCGCCTGCGTTCTCGGCGGCCTGCACCAGCATATACATAGCGTCGTAATACAGGGCTGCGCAGGCGTTCAGGCTTTCGGTGCCGTACTTTTCTGTGTACTTGGCAACAAAGTTCTGGACAGCCGGGGCGGTATCCTCGCTGGAATAGTGGTTCGTGAAGTAGCAGTCATCGAACTGTTCGGCAAGGCCGGTGGTATCGGAGCCGTCCCAGCCGTCACCGCCCATGATTGCACCGGTAAATCCGGCATTGCGGGCTGCACCAACAAGAAGCGGAACGGTGTCGAGGAAGCAGGGATAATACAGCAGATCTGCGCCGCTTGCAACGGCCTGTGCCGCCTGCGAAGAGTAGTCTGTATCGGTGGTCATGCACTCGCCGACGTAGGCGACCTCAATGCCGTTAGCCTCGCAGTTTTCAACAAAGGCGTCCTTCAGACCGTTGGAGTAGTCATCATCTTTTGCATAGATGACGGCCACCTTGGCAAAGCCCTTGTCTTTTGCGAACAATGCCGCCATCTTGCCCTGGTACGGGTCAATGAAGCAGTTGCGGAAAATCGAATCGCCTTTTAAAGTTACATCGGCGTTTGTCGCACCTGTTGCCAGCAGCAGCATGCCGTCTTTGGAGGCCTGTTCTGCCATGGGCAGTGTGACCGACGAGAAGAAGCTGCCCACGATGGCCTCCGGCGAGTCGGCCATGACCTTGTTGTAGGCGTTCATGGCCTGCTTGGCGTCCTTAGCATCGTCTGCGACCTTGCCGCCGTTGACGATTTCTATTTTGTAGCCGGAATCACCCGCGTTGATCTCCTCGACTGCCATGTCGACGGCGTTCTGTGCGCCCTCGCCATAGATAGCGGATCCGCCGGTCATGGAACAGACAACACCGACGCGAATGATGTTATCCTCACCGCCGTCCGACACAGATGCGGCGGTGTCGGTGGAAGCAGCTTCACTTGATGCGGCCCCGCCCTGCTGTGCGCTGGAGCCGCAGCCTGCCAGCAGACTGGCGGACATTGCAGCTGCTACGGTAAGTGCCAGAACTCGATTACGCTTTTTCATTGTGTGACCCCTCTTTCTGATATTCATACAAAACAAAAGGCGCACAGCACGGTGATGTGCTGCACGCCTTTGTGCGTAACGGAAAGGGGCCGCTGTACTTTTACAAGTACGCGACCCCTTTGTCCCGTTCGTGTTCTGTGATGCTGTTATTATAGCAGACTGTACAAAAAGTGCAAGGCCTTTTTGGCAATTCCTGCAAAATCGTTGTTCATCACGCTTTTTTACCGAAGATTGTAAAGCTGCTTTGCCGTTCGGCAGATGATTATTAATTCTTCCATTCGGCCAATGCCGATTGAGGATACAGTACCACACCTGTTTATGCTGCGTCAACGGCCTTCGGAATTGGCACATAAGGCCGAAGGCCATTACCTATAAACCGATAAAAAGCGCTGCATCGGTTGTTTTGGCTGACGCGGCGTTTCGCTTTGCATTCCGGCAGGATTGCTGGTATAATAAATATATCCCATCGGGCCGCCTGTGCGGCCAGGAAAGGTCCCCGCTATGGAAACACCTCACCAGGGCACGGCCCTGTTTCATCTGCCCGGTCTGTTTGAATTTTATGACCTGTATGCGGCGTTTTTGCCGCTTTATCGTGCGCACCGGGAGTATTTTTACGACTGGTGCGCCATCGGCTCGATCTACGGCGCACCCTCTGACTGCTTATGGGCGGGCGGACGGGTCGAGTACAGTGACCGCACCCCACGCGAGGTGCTGGCGTTGACGCGTGAATACGGCATCTCGGCGCGGCTGACACTCAGCAATTCATTACTGCGCCCGGAGCATCTCACAGACCCGGACTGCAATGCGCTCTGCCGACTGTTTCAGGAACAAAATGACCCGCAAAACGGCGCCATCGTTCATGCTGAGCTGCTGACGCAGTATCTGAAAAAGAACTATCCATCGCTGTATCTTGTATCCTCAACCACAAAAGTGCTGACAGACTTCAACGATTTGCAGCGGGAGCTGGCACGGCCCGAGTTTCGCTATGTCGTGCCGGATTTCCGGCTGAACCGGGCATTTGACCGACTTGCAGCGCTGCCCCAGTCCCAGAAGGACAAGGTGGAGTTCCTCTGCAATGAGTGCTGCTGGTTCGGATGCACGGAACGCAGAGCCTGCTATGAGGCCGTCAGCCGCAAAAATCTGGGTCTGCCCGGCCCGGAGCATTACTGCAGCGCCCCCGGCGCAGCGGATGGGTATCGCTTCTCCCGAGCGATGGCGAACCCCGGCTTTATCGGCATCAAGGCCATCCGGGATACCTACCTGCCGAGGGGCTTCACCCAATTCAAGATCGAGGGGCGCGGCCTTGGCAGTGCGCTGATCCTTGAATTTTTGCTTCACTACCTGACCAAGCCGGAATATCAGCTGGCTGTCCGCGAGGAGTTGTATCTGGATACCATGCTGGACCTTTTCTGACTGACTTTGTGTCGGGCCGGGTGAAGCTGTTTGCATTTTCTGCGTTGTAAGGCTCCTGTTACCCCAGTGCCACATCCAGCACCATCATCACACTGAAACCGGCAGCAAAGAATACTGTGCCAAGGTTAGAGTGCCGTCCCTGTGACATTTCGGGAATCAGCTCTTCCACCACGACATAGAGCATCGCGCCCGCAGCAAAGCTCAAAAGGTAAGGCAATGCCGGTATCACAAGCTGCGCGGCCAAAATCGTCACCACTGCGCCGATTGGCTCAACCACGCCCGAAAGCACACCGCCTGCAAAGGCCCTGCCCTTGCTCTCCCCTTCGGCGCGCAGGGGCATCGAGATGATGGCGCCCTCCGGGAAATTCTGGATGGCTATGCCGATGGACAGGGCCAGCGCGCTCGCCGCGGTGATCTGTGCGCTGCCTGCGAGAAAGCCGGCGTACATCACACCGACTGCCATGCCCTCCGGGATGTTGTGCAGGGTCACTGCCAGCACCATCATCGTAGTGCGGCCCAGCCTGCTTTTTGGCCCCTCAGCCTCCTCACTGCCGACATGCAGGTGGGGTATCAGATGATCCAGGGCAAGCAAAAACAGCACGCCGAACCAAAATCCGGCAAACGCCGGGAAAAAGGCGAACCGTCCCAACTTCTCCGACTGTTCGATTGCCGGGATCAGCAAGCTCCAGACCGATGCCGCCACCATCACACCGGCGGCAAAGCCTGCAAGTGAGCGCTGCACCAGATCTCCCAGAGCGCGCCGCATAAAAAATACGCATGCTGCACCCAGCGATGTACCCAAAAAGGGGATCAGAATCCCCCAAAAAGTTTCTGTCAATGAAGTCGCCTCCTTTTATGGTATATACACAAAAACACAGGTACTTTATACCCCCTGTTCAATGATGATTTTGACAAGCTGCGCCCATTTGTAAGGGTAACAGACCAGCAGCTCCTCATGCTGCAGATCCTGCTCATGAATTACGGGGTGCGCAAAATGCTGCTGATAACGTGCGCGATACTTCGCTCCCATTTTCAGCGCATTGGTCAAGGTCGGAGCTGCCCAGAATACCGTAGTCCATATGTATGCTTTTCCGTGCTGCCAGCAGTCCCACGAAAGAGCCGCCCAGAGAGCAGCCGTAGGCGGCCCGTATATGCCCGCCGCAGTTTTTCAGGATGTAGGCTTCGATTTTTTCGGTTTCTGCAAGCATTGTCGGAAATTCGGTACTTTCTGTTTCGTCAAAGCCATCATAGCTGACGCAAAGTACGCGAAAATCCCGCTGCAACAGAGGGATCACTTGGCCAAAGTTGCTTTTCCAGTGGCAGCAGGTGCCGGGCAGCAGCAAAATGACCGGAGCGGTATCCGCCCCAAATTCATAAACCCTCATTCTCCTGCCTCCCGCAGCCACAGTCACTTCGCTTTACGGCGGTCAAACACAGCCAGCCTGTTTTGCTTTTGTGTACCGCAATGTCACAAAAGCCCGCTTGCTCAAGATATGCTTTCAGCTCAGTATCCTTGTAGATGGTCATGCCATCAATGATTTCTGTCCATTTTTTGTCTTTGTCCGTGTCGCCGTTGACTTCATTGCAGATGAGGAAGGTGCCGCCCGGCTTCAAAACCCGCCAAACCTCCCGGAAGCATTTTGCAAGGTCCGGCCAGAAATAGACGGTTTCAAACGCTGTGACTGCATCGAACCAATCGCTGGCAAAAATGATGCGCTGCACGCTGCCCTGCCAGATGACACAGCGATCCCTTTGAATCGCCTCTGCATTGAGACGGCGGGATTTTTCGACGCTGACAGCAGAGTAATCCACGCCCTTTACGATGCCGCGCGGACACCTTTTCAGCAGCCGTTTGATATTCGCTCCGCCGCCGCAGCCGCAGTCAAGCACCTTTGCGTCCGGCGCAAGATGCAGAAAGTGAAGCCCCCACAGCGCCACGGGGGTGTGGGCAAGGTTCATCATGGTGACCATCAGCCTGCCGCCGAAGCCTTTGGGGTCTCTCGTATTTTCAAAAAATGACATCGTTTATCTCCTTTCAACTTTTTTACACTCTGCGTAGGTAAGTGGAATGGAATTCTGCAAAACAACACTTTTGCAAACGGTCCAGCCGTTTTGCTGCAAAAATGCCAGATACGCAGCACTCGTCCATCTGCTGTGCAGCGGAAAGCCTGCAATTTTCAGCGCAAGGGCCTGAAGATTTCCCCAAGGGGAATTCTCTGCATGGGTAAAGGTAGGAGCAATCAGCGTGCCATCGTTTTTAAGCACACGGCGAAACTCGATAAGGGCTTTCTCAGGGTGCGGCACAATGTGCAGTGCATTGGAGACAATGACAACATCAAAGGACTGGTCAGCATAAGGCAGATGGAACATATCCTGCACGGAAAAATACAGCTTGGAGGAAAAATCACCCCGCTTTGCCTGCGCAATCATCGCTGCGGAGGCGTCGGTAGCCTCAATGTGGTCGGCAGAACACAGGAGATGTTTTGCCACCTGCCCTGTGCCGGTGGCTACCTCCAAAACGGCTTTGTGCCACACAGCAGGGCGAAGCAATGCATATAATTGATCGTAGGCTATTGCGTTCTTGCGCATAAAGCGGTCATACCTTGCTGCATTTCTGTCCCAAAAATTCTTTTTCGTAATGCTCAGCTCCTTGGTTTGCATCAACTAACTGCTGCTTATTTGAAAAGCTGCCCGGCGGCAGCATGGCAGCTTGTATATGCGCGTTAGTATAATCTAACCGTTGGATCGTAAAAAAGCTGCCTGCAGCCAAAACGGCGCACCAGCAACGATTCTACGATAGTTCGGTCATATAATAGCAGTCTGGCACCCAAATGTCAATAGGGTGCTAAAGGTGCTTTTGTGCGATTTCAACAAAAAATCTATAGCGGGCAGTGCGTTTTACACTGCCCGCTATAGGGATGCTTATTTTAACCGTTTTCGTCCTTTGGAATGGCCAGATTCAAGAGGATGGCAACGAGTGCGGCGGGCACAATGCCGGAGCCGCCGAATACCAGAGAGAGCATCTGCGGTGCGTGTGCAAGGATGCCGTTGTTGGCACCGATGCCGTAGCCAAGACCGAGCGCTACAGAGACGATGCTCAGGCTGCGCGGGGTCAGCGGCTCGCGGGTGATGAGCTGAATACCGCTCACCACGATGGAAGAGAACATCATGACCGCTGCGCCGCCCAGCACCGACTGCGGCATGATCGAGACGAGCGCACCCAGCTTGGGCACCAGACCGCAGAGAATCAGGAAGATGCCGCCGGTGGCCAGCGCAAAGCGGTTGACGACCTTGGTCATGCTGACAAGGCCGACATTCTGGCTGAAGGAGGTGTTGGGCAGTACGCCGAACAGTGCGGCAAAGCTGGAACCGATACCATCGCAGATGACGCCGCCGGACAGCTCAGTGTCGGTGGCCTCGCGGTCCATGCCGCCCATGATAACGCCGGAAATATCGCCCACGGTTTCGACCGCCGTGACGATGAACATAATCATGACCGGTGCGATCGCGCGCATATCAAACACTGGCTTGACCGGCATCAGCTCGGGCAATGCAAACCATTTGGCCTCGGCCACCTTATTCCAGTTCAGCACCCATGCCTTGGTGTAGGCAACGCCCTCGGCGTTCAGCGCCGTGGTGGGCAGAACAAGGCCCATGAGAAACGCTGCAATGTAGCCGCAGATGATGCCCACCAAAATCGAGGAGGAATTCAAAAAGGTGCTGCCGGAGTGCTTGCAGATCAGGATGACGACCAGCACAAAGATGGCGAGCAGCAGGTTTTCGACCGAGCCGAAATCCTGCGCGGTGTTGCCGCCGCCGAAGGAGTTTACACCGACCGAGATCAAGCTCAGACCGATGGAAAGCACCACCGTGCCGGTAACGACAGAGGGCAGCAGCTTGCGCAGCGGCTTCAGAAAAAAGCCGAGCACGGTCTCAAACAGGCCGCCGATCAGGGACGCGCCCATGATTGCGCCGTAGGCCAGTACGCCGCCGCCCATCGAGGCTGCGACCGAGCTGAACCCCCCGATGAAGCCGGAGGAGGTGCCCATGATGATAGGCACCTTGCCGCCGATGGGGCCGATGGAATACAGCTGAACCAGTGTGACGATGCCCGCCACAAGCATGGCATTCTGCAGCAGCGTGACGCGCAGGTCGGCAAATTCGCCGCCGGCCAGGCCGCAGGCGCCCGTGATGATAAGCAGCGGCGTAAGGTTGCCGACAAACATCGCCAACACATGCTGCATGCCCAGCGGCAGTGCCTGCTTCAGGGACATCTTGCCTTCAAAGCGGAAGGCTTCAGGGGAAAGATCGTTTTTCTTCATTCCACAACTCCTCAGATAAAACCTATTACAATATAACATGTACCGCCAAAGCGGAAGGGCATACCGCCCTATTTACACATTATACCATCCCCCACCCTGTGATTGCAATTCCATCAGCCGCCGCAGCAAAAATTTTGTGTGTTTTTGAAGAAGGCTGAACGGTCAAAAAACCTTGATCGCCTGCTGCTTGCCGTACAAAGTGTAGTGTACGGTCAGACCGTCGTCTGCATCCACGGTGCAATTTTCGGCGTGGTCGGTCAATTCCCGCAGGGCGTTGTATTGGCGGCGCATCTCATCCGTATAGCGACTTGGCATATCGGAGGTGAGCAGGATGCCGCTGAACAGCGCATTGACCCGGGCCAGGGTCTGCTTTTGCTGTAGGGTCAGCTTGCAGTTTTCCTCGCGCAGGAAGAATACATCGGGGTCGCTGCCGTAAGCACGCCCGTTGAGCTGGCGGCGGAAAATCGTGTTGCCGATGGACTGCCTTGTGGAGACCCGCTCGCGGTGGAAAAGCCGCATATACCACACATCGTCCCAGTCCAGCCCTACATCACACCCAATGCGGCAGTAGTCAACGATGCCAAAGGCAGGCATGACCGGCACACCGCAGCCGAGGATCAGCTTGTCGCCGCACCATGAGCGCAGCAGTGCCATGGCGCGCTGCATCCGTCCTGCGCGGGATTCCCGTGCGTTGCCGAACGGTGCTGCGCCGTAGAGAAAGTCCAGCTTGACAAGGTCAAAGCCCCAATCCTGCAGGACGCGGTCAAAGACCTGCTTGAGGTAGGCCTGTACCTCCGGGTGGTCGATGTCCAGCGCATAAAAGCTGCTCCAGTTGCAGCCGCAGCACCAGGGCTGACCGTCCGCCTGCAGCAGCCAGTCCGGGTGATCTTTGCAGAGCAGGGATTCCTTTTCGCAGACGAACGGTGCCAGCCACAGTCCTGCCAGAAAGCCGCTTTCATGGGCTGCATCTGCCAGCGAGCGCAGCCCGTTGGGGAATTTGGCAGGGTCAGGCTCCAGCCAGTCTCCTACCTTGCGCTCCCATCCATCGTCGATCTGAAAGAGATCCCCTGCGCGGAAAAGCGTTTTGCAGCCGTTGAGGTCTTCCTGGATCGAGGCCGCATCAATGTTCTGGTAACGGTTATACCAGCTGGAATACCCGGCCAGCCTGCGCGTGGTGCGGGGGCGGCAGCCCAGCGCCGCAAACCATGCGTCAAATACCTCGTCCTCGGTGCCCTCGGCAAAAAAGAGGGAAAACGCAGGAAAGCTGCCGCCGGTATGCTGTACCCCGGCGCAGTCGCGCTCAATGCGCAGCTGTGCGGCGCGGCTGTCATAGGAAAAAATCGTATAGCCCGGTGCCTCGTCCAGGCTGGCCAAAAGGCGGTAGGTCTTTCCGCGCCGGAAATAGCAGTAGGAGAAGCCGTGGCTCTCTCCCCTCTTACCGCTGTAGGGAACAAAATGATAATCGCCGTAACGGTCAAAGCTGTATTTCTCCAAAAGAAATTTCGGGACACGCTCAACACCGTGCTGCCGGTCCCATTTGCCCAGCTCCGGGCAGGCGGTCCAGGTTTGGTAGCCGTTCATGAAGATCTTTTCTTCGCGCGCCATCGTCCACGGAAGCGCAGCAACCGCATTTTGCAGCACTCCGGCGGGCAGCTCTGCCCTCAGGCAGACGGCACCGCTGCGCGGGGTGATGGCTGCCGTGCCGTCAAACCGGCCGCTGTCTGTTGCGGCATACCACTGCATCTCAGCCATTTTGAGTTTCCTCCCTGTGAAGCGCGGCGCTGATTTCGGCTGCGCGGTCATCCGTCAGGGTGAACCTTCGGCGGAACAGTACAAGCGCCGCCGCAAGGACGGCCATGGGCAGAACGGTCATCATGAGCCGCAGCCCGAGCAATGTACCGGCGCTCTGGGCAGCGATGGGGCCGGTTTCCTCGGCATTGCCGGCCAGCCCGATCAGATCCAGGCCGATGCCGGTCAGAAAAACCGCCACGCCGGACGCAGCCTTTACAACAAAGGTCTGCATCGAGAAGATAACGCTTTCCTCACGGCGCCCGGTCTTGAGCTGGCCGTAGTCCACACTGTTGGAGAGGAAAAGGGTCGTCAGTACGCTGAGCATGCCGTTGCAGGCAAACACCACCACGCCCGGCACGCAGAGCAGTGCCAGATTGCCGGAAAAGCCCGTCAGGCAGAGCAGGAGCAGCACAGCATAGCCGCCCAGCGCCAACCCCAGGCTTACCGTAAATACGGCAGTGTTGCTGAGCTTTTTGCGCAGCACCGGATAGAGGACCATCATGCCGAGGATCTGCGCCGCGCCGCCGATGGTTGAGAACAGCGTGTAGCTGGCCTTCCAGCCTGTACCGCCGAAATCGTACTTGAAGAAATAGATGATAAAGTTGGAGGTCAGATACAGCGCCGAGTTGATCAAAACGATGCTGCCTACGACCACAAGCGCCTGATCGTTGGAGAACAGCGCCTTGAACATCTCGCCGACGGTGGCAGTCTTTATCTCGGCGCTGCCGGTCTCCTTGACGCTGGCGCAGCAGATCGCCTCGGTAACCACAAAGATGACAGCCACGAGCAGTGCTACCCAGCGGAAGCCGGTGCGCTCGCTGTCGCCGCCCAAAGCACCAACCAGCAGCATGGTAAACATCGCAATGAGCGCCGAGCCGACGCCCGCACAGGTGCGGCCCACGACTGACAGGTTTTCTCGGTCAGCAGGGGTGCGGGTCACGGCGGGGATCATCGACCAGTAAGGAATGTCCATCATCGTGTAGGTGACGCCCCACAGGATGTAGATGACGCTGAAGTAGACCATCATGTCGGCACCCTCCAGCACCGGCGCGGCAAACAGCGCGTAGAGAACCACCGCATTCAGGACGGTGCCGCTGAGGATCCACGGACGGAACCGTCCCCAGCGGGTGCGGGTCTTGGCCACCAGCACACCCATAAAGGGATCGTTGAAGGCGTCAAACACACGCGCGATCATCAGGATCAGGCCGACAAAGGTGGCCGGCAGGCCCAGCACATCCTGATAATAGTACATGACATAGGAGGCAGACAGCGCGTAGACCATATCCTTGCCCACTGCGCCGATGCCGAAGGCGGCTTTTTGCTTTGTTGTCAGTTCCATACTGCACACTCCTTCTTTGTGACGGTAAATTCTACGGTGACAGGCGCACACTGCGGGGCCGAGACGGTCAGCGCGGCTGTACCTATCTGCCCGACTGTGCGCAGATAAGTCCCGCCCATGCCGCCCTCGGCGGTTGCCGCCGCAGGGCCGACCAGCGCGGCGGCACCGATCACGGCAAAGGTCAGCGGCAGCTGTGCATAGACGGCGGGGCTGCCGTTTTCATCAAGGATCCGCACCCGAACTCCGGCCATATCGTAGGTGTCACCCTCCTGCAGGACGGTGGCGGAGGGCGTTACCTCAAGATGCAGCCGGTGGCTGGGGCAGAGCGTGACGCTCTTTACCACGGTATCCCCGTTTTTGGCATCGAACCGCCAACGCGTAGCCGCGCCGCCCCAGTTGCCGATATACTTGCCGTACAGTGCCACACCGTCCGCAAAGCTCATCTTATAGCGCACCATGCACCACGCCAGCTTCAGCTTGTAGCGCAGCGGCAGCCCGGCCAAGCCGTAGCGCCCGGCTGCAAGCAGACAGTCGCGCAGCGTATCGGCCTTGGCCTTGTCAAAATGTTCCTGCGTTTCAAGCAGGACACCGATTGTGTCATCCACGGCCAGCGGCGGGTGCGGCAGCGCCGTCCAGCCGCTTTTGTGCAGGGTCGTCACAAACACATCGTTTTTGTAAAGATCCACCCGTTCGGCGTTGGTAAACACATAGACCGTGCCGATTTGCCCGGCAGGATAGTCACCGATGTCCATCGCGGAGCTGACCGTCAGCACCGGCTCCTCCCCGCCCTGCGATGCGTAGACGGACGCCGCCATCTTGGGATTGCGGAAGCTGTCCAGCACGCCGTGATAGCAGATGCGGTCCCCGGAGCCGAAATCCTTGTGGGTGGCATAATCAAACATACACCAGCCAAAGCAGCCCGCATGCTCTCCATCTGCGTAGGCGGCGTCCAACACCCGCGCATGGCGCAGGGCATGCTCCTGCCGGTGCGGGGCATCGTCACAGGGCTTGGTGGGGTACATGTGCCCGTTGCATTCGGAAATCAGCAGTGCCTTGCTCAAATCGGGCGTTACATCCTTTTTTCGCTTGGCCCCGGCGTTTGAGCCATTATGGGAGAAATCGTTGTAGGCGTAAACATCTTCCAGGAGATGGCTCTTTTCCAGATACCGCACGCCTGAGGTCGCCCGGCTCGGGTCCAGTGCGTGTGCGATTTTATTGGTGCGCGTA
>OOAM01000709.1_pt1 | contig 28186 bp, 41 predicted proteins | sample 1671131 | NCBI WGS metagenome assembly OOAM01 (sample SAMN06348125, study PRJEB24527) | human gut metagenome | biome: human gut; feature: ankylosing spondylitis patient; material: feces | host: Homo sapiens | place: China | collected 2015-10 | reverse complement strand
CCCTCTAAGAACACCTCGCCAGCTGCGCTCAGCTGGAGCAGCCTGACGAGTCCAATGACTCCATTTCTCTTTGCTTCCGCACGATGGTATTTGTTGAACGGAACAACCGGTTTCGTTGTGAAGTATATCTCACTCCGACGTTTCCTCCACCTTTTCAATTCTTCCGATCAGAACGGTGGCGGACTCCGACCAGTCGCCGGAGACATCGCAGGATGCCAGTGCGATGAGGCAGTCATCCTCCGCTAGCTCCACGTCACGCCACTGTTCCGCCGTATCCTTCAGCGCCTCGGCGAACTGCCGGACATCGGACTGCTGTGCCAACTCGTCCCGCAGGAGATTCTGCACGGTATCGTTTAGCACAGCGCAGCAGAAAAACGTCACCCGATGCACACCGTCCGACATGACCAGAATGCCCTGCGGAATCTCGCTGAACTGCTTCTCCTCCCGAAACGACCGCAGCGACCCGAACATGGTGCCGTTGTTCATATTGATGGCGTGCACCAGCGAGAACGCATCGGAGAAGTCCGGCGCATTGTCCGGATCCAGAAACGGCGTGCCGTAGACATCCACCTGCTGATCCATATTGTGCTCCAGATAATAGGAGCGGTCCTGCGCATGCATCACCGGATAGTCAATGCCTGTCTTGGGGATGGTCAGCCACGCAGCAATGTCCCTGCCGTCCGCCTGCTTCGTCTGGAACAGCTTCTCCCGCTCGGAGATCTGCTCGCTGTTATCCACGGCGGACACCAGATTATTTCCGCTGAGCTGCCGCACGACCTCCACAGCGTGAAGTTCTCCGGAGCCGAAGTACTTGGACTGATGCAGCGCAATGGTCGCACCGGCAACCAGCAGCGCCAGCACCAGACATAGAATAAAGATCCACCGGCTCCGCCACTTTTGCTCTTTCTCTTCCTGCCCCATGACTCCGCACTCCTCTCGACAGCAGTCTAGCTTACATGATTTATACATCAATTATATCACAATCATCTAAAAAAGTCAACAGTTTTTTCGAAGTTGTAGAAAAAAATACCGCATTGTAAAATCCGGAAAAAAGAACGGGAATCCTGCGCTGCTGCGGGATTCCCGTTTGTATTGGTTACTGATGTTCGATGAGATGTTCCGCCAGAATCTTCACGCCGATGAGAATCAGCACCAGTCCGCCGGCAATCTCCGCCTTTTTCTGAAAGCGGTTGCCAAACCGGTTGCCGATCCACACGCCGGCAAAGGAGATGACCAGTGTCGTCACGCCGATGATGGAGATGGAGCTCCAGATGTTGACGTCCAGACAGGCAAAGGCAATTCCCACCGCCAGCGCATCAATGGACGTGGCGATTGCCAGCATGAAGAGTTCCCGATGATCCAGCCTGCGCTCCGCCGACTCCTGTTCCCCGTCCTCTTTTTCGTGAAAGACATCCCACAGCATCTTGCCGCCGAGAAACGCCAGCAGCACAAATGCGATCCAGTGGTCAAACTCCTGAATGTAACGGGAGAATGACGTTCCCAGCAGCCAGCCGATCAGCGGCATCAATGCCTGAAACACGCCGAAGTATAGGCTGATGACAAGTGCCTGGTCATAGCGCATCCGGCGCATGCCAAGCCCCTTACAGACAGACACCGCAAAGGCATCCATGGACAGCGCAATCGCCGTCAGAAGCAGTTCCACAATTCCCATATTCCAAAGTTTCCTTTCTCCCGGCGCCAATAGGCACATGCAAAAGCAGGCTGCGACAGTCGTTTCACAGCCTGCTTTTATTCTATGCATCCAGTATATCATGCCATTCCGGAGTTTGTCAAGGCAAACTTTTTTCGGCAGAGAAAACAAAAACCGGCACGGTGAACCTCACCGTACCGGTTTGCCGCTTATGCGGCGGATGTCACTTTAATTTTGTCGAATGCCCTTTGGCATGTGTTGCTTATTCAGCCCAGATGGAGCCCGGCAGGGTCTTCAGGGACGGAACAACTTCCGGCCAAGCCATGTTTCTGCCAGCAGCTCTGTAAGAATAGTACTGGAGGATGTTGAATGCATCGTCCATGGACAGGGTCTTGTTGCCCTCGTTCTTACCAGCAGTGGACTCAGTGTCGACATCAGACAGGAAGTAAGCCAGCTTCTCCAGGTTCTCATCCTTGCCGTCAGTCAGAGTCGGAGTTCTGCCTGCTGCATTGTAAGAATAGTACTGGAGCGTATCGAATGCGTCATCCATATCTACGTCGCCATCCAGCTGAGTATCACCCTTGATGCCGATGTAAACCTTCGGCTTCGGAGCGTCTGCCAGAGCCTCGCCGTTGTAGTACGGAGTCATCTCAACAACACAATATGCCTTGCCTTCCTTCTCGTACAGTTCAGCCGGAGTCTTGCACTCGAATGTGATGTCGTTTGTCACATCGGAGCCATCGCTCAGTGTAGCCTTCAGCAGGTCTGCATTGTTGAACGGTCTCTCGTCAACGGAGAAGTAGAAGCTTGCATCTGCTACCAGAGAAACGCTGACGGTCTTGTCCTCTTCAGTGCCCTTGGTAGTGGTTGTGGTTGCTTCGCCAGAGGTGGTTGTGGTTGCTTCGCTAGAGGTGGTAGTTGTTGCAGAAGTTGTAGTAGTAGTAACCTCTGCGGTTGTGGTAGTAACCTCTGCGGTGGTTGTAGTAACCTCAGCGGTTGTGGTAGTAACCTCTGCGGTTGTGGTAGTTGTAGCTGCGGTTGTTGTTGTGGTGGTAGCCTCAGTGGTAGAGGTTGTGGTTTCTGCATCCTTGCTTACGATAACACGAATCCAACCATCTTCCAGAGTTACATAGTCGGAGAATACGTTTCTGCCCTCCGGCTCAGTGCTGTCCAGATACTGGAAGCGCTTGCGGTATGCAGTCTGGCTGCCAGACGGAGCCGGATCGGTACCATCTTCGCTCCACTTTACAGGGAACTCATAGTAGTAAACGTTCTTTTCTGCGTCATACTGGAGTGTCAGACCGTTTTCAGCTGCAACGGACTTTACAGTAGCCTCGTCCGGAATTGCAATGCTTACGTTCACTGCAGTACCCTCAGAAGCATTCGGCTCAGCAGCTGCCAAACCAGCCTGGAGTACATAGAAGAACTTACCATCGGTCTTGAAGGAACCAAGGTTCGACAGGAAGGTGGAGAAGTTATACAGGTCGCCTCTAGAAGCGGATGCATCGCCCCAAGCCAGCTCAACCAGTTCTCTGGTTGCCTTGTCGAAGACAACAGTACCCTGGAGACCATAGGACTTGATCGGGTTGCTGATGTTGAACGGCAGGTTCAGTTCATCTACTTCGCTGTCTTCATAGCCATCGCCCGGGTTTGCCCAGATCTTACCGATGGACCATACAGACTTGCCAGCCGGCAGAGGAGCTTCGGTGGTAGTTGTGGTTGCAGCAGTAGTAGCTGCGGTAGAAGCGGTGGTCTTTTCTGCAGTGGTAGTAGTAGCTGCAGTTGTGGTGGTTGCCTCAGCAGTAGTTGTGGTTGCCTTCGTAGTAGTTGTGGTTGCCTTAGTAGTAGTTGTGGTTGCCTCAGTAGTAGTTGTGGTTGCCTTAGTAGTAGTTGTGGTTGCCTTCGTAGTAGTTGTGGTTGCCTCAGTGGTAGTTGTGGTTACATCGTCAACGTAGATGTTGATAGAACCATCTTCCAGAGTCAGAGCAGTCTTATAAACATCCTGGCTCTCTTCATCCAGATACTTATAACGTGCACGGTCTACGACCTTGTCGCCGGACATACCCGGATCGGTGCCATCCTCTTCCCACTTCAACGGGAAGATGTAATAAGTTCTGCCGTTCTCATCCGTGCCGGTCTTTACGCCGTACTGCTGAGCAACGCTCTTAACGGTTGCCATGTCTGCAACGCTCCAAGTCATAGTAACGATATTCTCGCCATCCTTCGGAGTGCTGTAGGTGGTGCTTGCTGCGAAGCCCCAGTACAGACGACCAGTGGTGTTCCACTCGTTCATGTTGAACTGGCCGCCGTTGATGTTGTATGCAAAGCCTGCGCTCATGGAACCTGCGATGCCGTAGCCAGACTCAAGCAGAATCTTCTGAGTTTCTTCCGGCAGGATCATGGTACCCTGGAGACCGGTGGAGTTGATACCGTTCTTCAGGATAACGCCCATCTCGAAGTCTTCTTCACCAGCGTCTACGAATACATCATCGATCTTCCAAGTGGTCTTGTCAGTCGGAGTTTCATCCAGATAAACGTTGATGGAGCCGTCTTCCAGAGTCAGAGCAGTCTTATAAACATCCTGGCTCTCTTCGTCCAGATACTTATAACGTGCACGGTCTACGACCTTGTCACCGGACATACCCGGATCGGTGCCGTCCTCTTCCCACTTCACCGGGAAGCTGTAGTAGGTCTTGCCGTTTGCGTCGGTGCCCTTCTTGACATCGTTCGGATACTCAGCAATTACCTTTTCGATGGTTGCCTTGTCTGCCAGACTCCAAGTCATAGTAACGATATTCTCGCCATCCTTCGGAGTGCTGTAAGTGGTGCTTGCTGCGAAGCCCCAGTACAGACGGCCGGTGGTGTTCCACTCGTTCATGTTGAACTGGCCGCCGTTGATGCTGTATGCAAAGCCAGCGCTCATGGAACCTGCGATACCGTAACCAGACTCAAGCAGAATCTTCTGGGTTGCTTCCGGCAGAATCATGGTACCCTGGAGACCGGTGGAGTTGATACCGTTCTGGAGGTTAACGCCCATTTCGAAGTCTTCCTCACCCGGCTCTACGAATACGTCTTCGATCTTCCAGGTCGGCTTGCCATCTTCCTCACCAGCGGTAGTGGTCGTACCCCATGCGGTGGTGGTGGTTGCACCAGTGGTGGTAGTGGTTTCTTCGCCGCCCTCACCAACAACGATCTTGACATAAGCGGTGTCTGCGCTCTGCGGCAGGCAGTAAGAAGCGGTCTGAGAGCTGCTTCCGATAAAGGTCGAACGGTCTTCCAGCTTGGTGCCCATTGCCTGCTGTCTGTCCTTCAGAGAGTTGAAGTCAGCAGCGGTAGACAGCGGTTCAAGAGAACCATCTTCCGGAGATCTGCTGCACAGCTGTACATAATAAGTACCATCCGGTGTGCCCTGCGGGATAACAACGTCAAATTCCGTGAATGTTTCGCTCATAGAATCGCCATTCAGGAATGTCGTACCGGAGGTATCGCCCTGGATACCTCTGTACTGCCACAGATAGAAGTTGTTTGCATCCGGAACAGCCTTACCAGCCTGTGTCTCTACAAAGTGGTTGACAGAGTAGTACGGCAGCTCAACGGTAGCAGTCTTGGTGGAGAAGTCGTCCTGAGAAACATAGTCATAGGTGATGTACGGAACGCCGTTTTCGTTGGTCTGAACATCACATTCCTGTGTCTTGCTGGAACGCTTCTTGGCATCCTTGTCTGCCTGAGAAGCATAGTAAGCATAGGTGAACTTGACCTTGTTGTCACCGTTGTCCATGATCGCAGCGCCGAAAACCTTATCGACAGCAACCTCTCTGGTTGTAACCAGAGCGAACGGATCGTCATACTTGAGCTTCTTTTTACCCAGGAGCTTTGCCAGACAATACATCGGATAAGCCGTCTTAAACGAACGGCCATCGTTTGTTGTGTACTCGTAAACAGAGCCAGCCTCAGATACATCCTTGATGTTCTCGAAGTACAGGCTGGTGTTCTCCTTACCGCCATCCTTCAGGGTTGCGCCAGTGGTTGCAGTCCAGTTCAGGGATACCATCTGGATGAAGGCATCTCTTGCCCACTCTTCCGAATCGATGTAAACACCGATTGTGCGAGTTACGTTGCCAGCTGCAACATCATCGCTAGAAACTTCGACAGTGTTGGAATCTGTTGCCATATCCTTCAGCACGAAGTTGTAGCTTGTGCCGCCATTTGCGGTCTGATTCGCACCAATGGCAGCAGTTGCGGTCAAAATGCTTGCAGGCAGTGACGACAGCGCCATCAATGCAGCAACGCCGAAGGCAAGAACCTTCTTTGATCGTTTCTTCATGTTTTCCTTTCCTTTCCTTGCCGGCATCCGCCGGCAAATACGCTTTAATAGAGTTGCCTATAATCAGGGCACAGGCTCCCCCTCGGATCCGATGCCCCAAATATACAAAATCAATTTTGCCATGCCATCTGCACGGCATCTGCGGTCAGCCGCTTACTGCTGCGGCAGTTCGTTCACCAGGTGTACCAGGAACTTCAGCAGTGTCATGGAGTCGTCGCTGCCGATCACGCCGTCTGCAAAGCAGTCTGCGTTTGCCTTTGCGGTATCGTTCAGCTCAACCACGCCAGCCACGCTCTTGTTCAGCAGAACTGCGTCCGCCAGATCGATGTCGCCATCCAGGTTTACGTCACCATACAGCAGGCTCGGGTCTACCTGAATCGTAGACTTGGTCGTGGTGGTTTCGTTTTCCTTGGCGGTTGTCTCTGCGGTGGTCTCGTTGGTAACCGGTGCAGCAGTCGTGGTGGTCTCCACAGCTGTGGTGGTCACCGGTGCTTCTGTGGTGGTCTGCTTGCTTCCGATGGTCACAGAGCCGGCTTCCGTAACGATTCCATAAGAAGCGGAATCCGTGCCGGAAATGTAGCCGATGACCATGCTGGAATTCTTCGTGCCGGAGCCCTCGTAGGTGTCACGGGAAACCGGTGCGAAATCGATGGGGGTTACCGTACTGTCAGCCACGCCGTCCTTTACCGTACCGGTAATGGTCAAAATGACACCGTCGGACTTGATCCAGTTGGCAGTCGGAGCAGCTGTTGTCCAGCTGACTGCGATCTCGCCGTCCTTGATGTTGGTTGCAAAGACCGGAGCGTCCTTAGAAGTAGAATCTGCGGCATCTGCGCCGGTATCAGCGGCTGCGCCGACTGTTACCTGATCTACACTCAGAATCGTCTGGTCAAATGTTACCGCAAAATCAAGCACATTGATTCCGGTGGACGGCACACCGCTCAGGGAGACGTCCACGGAAAATTCGCCGCCGCTCTCTGCGGTTGCCTTGCTTCCCGCCAAAGTCACACTGCTGCCTGCTGCAGAAGCGCCCAGTGAAGTTGCGGTTGCTGCGAGCATTGACAGGGCAAGCGCACATGCAATTGTTCTTTTTGCTTTCATTTGTTATCCTCCTCTAGTTTCCTTACGACGTCGGCGGTGTTCCGGGCCGCCGGGCCGTAACTCATGAAGTTTAGTCGAAATCTCTGCACAGAAGCACTTCCCGAGTCCATGCGGTTCCAATTACTTATTATTATAGGATATCCAGACAGAAATGTCAATAGATAACCAAAGTTTTTGTGTAATATGGCCGAATCCAAGATTGCAGAATTGTATAATATCCCGATACCGGAATTTATTTTCTTTTCTGCACTGCAAACCTTTGGAAAACCTCATTGATTTTCCGTGCAAAATGCATTCTTCCCACAACAAATTTCAGCACATGCTGCGCTGCTGCCATGCGGTCAGCAGACCCGTGCGATGGGCTTTTTCATCTCACCCCTTAACGACAAGTTTCGAAAAAGCAGTCCGAATGCAGCCCATGCGAGAGGGGGGAACGATTCTGAAAAAAGTTCCCCATGGCGCACCCGGCTTTTCGGCGTTTCGATGGACAAATGCCATCGGAGCGCTTATTGAAATTATACCGCATAATTTCAAAATTGTAAAGAGTGATACGCATTATTTAGTAGATATCCCCAAAAAAAATTCATTTGGTTCGTCACTTTGCACAAGAAAAAAGGACGTATCGCAGAAGATTTTCTGCACAGCCGCTTCGAAAACGCACATTTCACAAAAAACAGGGCATCCGCCGGAGCGAAGCCCTGTTTCGGCAGCGAACCGGCGATGCATTTGTACATGCATTCTGCGGTTTTTTGCCATATTCGGTCACAAAGATTTCTGCCCGTGCGCCGGCTGCACATGGGGAAGCAGCGGGGGCGCTTTGCGGACAAAGTTTCTCTGATTCTTATACCAGCTTAATGATTGCCATTTCAGCAGCATCGCCGCGGCGAGGGCCGATCTTTACGATCTGGGTGTAGCCGCCCTTGCGGTCTGCATAACGGGGGCCGATCTCGTCAACGAGCTTCTTAGCCACGTCTTCCTTGGTCACATATGCCATGATCTGACGCATTGCGAGAACACGGTCGTTCTTTTCCTTTGCGATGGTGATCATCTTTTCTGCAGCGGCACGAACTTCCTTGGCACGGGTCACGGTCGTTTCGATCTGGCCGTTCTCCAGCAGGTAAGTTACCATGCCCCGCAGCATTGCCATTCTGTGGTCAGACGGTCTGCCCAGCTTTCTGGTCCCTGACATTGTGTATTCACTCCTTTTCCTAACTGCGGCAGCCCACAGTGCACGGGGCACTGTCTGCGCCGTTGTTTTCTCTCAGTTCTTATTCTTCCTCACTGGCGAGGTCAAAGCCCAGCGACTGGAGCTTTTCCCGCACTTCATCGAAGGACTTCTTGCCGAGGTTTCGAACCTTCAGCATCTCCTCCTCCGACTTGTTGATCAAATCGTCCACGGTATTGATTCCGGCACGCTTCAAGCAGTTGAACGACCGTACGGATAAGTCAAGTTCCTCAATGGTCATCTCAAGGATTTTTTCTTTTCCCTTATCGTCCTTTTCGACAAGAACTTCCGCCAATGTTGTATCCTCAGAGAGGTCAATAAACAGCTTCAGATGCTCGTTGAGGAGATTGGCTGCCTGTGAGATTGCTTCCTTTGCGGAGATGGTACCATCGGTCCATACTTCCAGGATCAGCTTATCATAGTCTGTCACCTGGCCCAGACGGGTATCCTCCACCTGGTAGTTCACCTTCAGCACAGGGGTATAGATACTATCAACTGCAATCACATCGATTGGAGAATTCATTATCTGCTTGTTGCGCTCTGCGGAAACATAGCCTCTGCCACGATCGATCACGACTTCCATGTAGAGTCTTGCGTCCTTGCCCAGCGTTGCGATGTGCATGCCGGGATCGAGGATGCAGACCTCCGAGTCGTTCTTGAAGTCGGCTGCGGTAACTTCGCATTCGCCCTCTTTTTCGATGTAGATGGTCTTCGGACCCTCTCCATAGAGCTTTGCGGTAAGTCCCTTGAGATTCAGAATAATTTCGCTTACATCCTCTTTGACACCGGGGATTGTACTCAATTCATGGTGTACACCATCAATCTTCACAGAATTCACAGCCACACCGGGCAATGAGGAGAGCAGTACACGCCGCAGGCTATTGCCCAGGGTGATACCATACCCGCGTTCCAGCGGTGCTAAAACAAATTTACCGTATTTCCCGTCGCTACGCAGTTCCACTGTATCGAGTTCCGGCTTTTCAATATTCTCCAGCATAAAAATACCCTCCTATGCGTGGTAACTTTGTCTGTGGTTTTGTTCCAATGTTCCGCGTAATGCAAGTGATTACTTGGAGTACAATTCGACGATCAGATGTGCTGCGACTTCGTAATCCAGATCTTCCGGCTTTGCCAGACGAACGATCTTTGCGGAGAAGTTTTCCTTATCTGTTTCCAGCCATGCCGGAACGGTACGGTCTGCAGTCTGCTCTACAACTTCCTTGAACTTTGCGCTGTCACGGCTGCCCTCATACAGAGCGACAACGTCGCCCTCCTTGACACGGTAAGACGGAATGTCTACCCGCTGGCCGTTTACGGTAAAGTGCTTGTGGGTTACCAGCTGTCTTGCTTCCCGGCGGGTCAGAGCCAGACCCATGCGGAAAACAACGCTGTCCAGACGGGATTCCAGGCAAGCGATCAGGTTGTCACCAGCCTTGCCCTCCATCTTGGATGCGATCTCGAACAGGTGGTAGAACTGCTTTTCACCTACACCGTAGATGAACTTCAGCTTCTGCTTTTCCTTCAGCTGCATGCCATATTCAGAAACCTTCTTCCGGTTGTTTGCGCCCGGATTCCGGTTGGACTGTTTTGCGATACCCATAACCATCGGGCTGATACCCAGATAGCGGCATCTCTTGAGAATCGGTTCTCTACTTACTGCCATGATACATTACACCTCCTGCAAATGCAATTAGACACGACGTCTCTTCGGCGGACGGCAACCATTGTGAGGGATCGGGGTAACATCCTTGATCATCTTTACCTCCAGACCAACGGTCTGCAGTGCGCGGATTGCTGCCTCACGGCCGGATCCCGGACCCTTTACATATACTTCTACAGACTTCAGGCCGTGTTCCATTGCTGCCTTTGCCGCAGTTTCTGCTGCTGTCTGTGCAGCGAACGGCGTAGACTTTCTGGAGCCGCGGAAACCCAGTCCGCCAGAGCTTGCCCAAGAAATGGCATTGCCCTGTGTATCGGTAATGGTTACGATGGTGTTGTTAAATGTGGACTGAATGTGTACTGCACCGTTTTCGATGTTCTTACGCTCTCTGCGGCGGCGTACAACAACCTTTTTGCCTTTCTGCTGTGCCAAAACGAAACACCCTCCCTTACTTCTTCTTGTTTGCGATGGTCTTTACCGGACCCTTGCGGGTTCTTGCGTTTGTCTTTGTCCGCTGGCCTCTTACCGGCAGACCCTTGCGGTGACGAACGCCACGGTAGCAACCGATTTCCACGAGTCTTTTGATATTCAGAGCCACTTCACGGCGGAGGTCACCCTCAACCACGCAGTGCTTGTCGATATAGTCACGCAGCTTTGCAACGTCCTCTTCGGACAGGTCCTTGACACGGATATCCGGGTTTACGCCGGTACCTGCCAGAATTTCGTCTGCTGTGCTGCGGCCGATTCCGTAGATATAAGTCAGACCGATCTCGATCCGCTTATTTTTCGGAAGGTCTACACCTGCTATTCTTGCCATTATTCTCGCACCTCCATGTTAAAAAATCCCGAGCTTAGCCCTGACGCTGCTTATGCTTCGGATTTTCGCAGATTACCATTACTTTGCCTTTACGCTTAATTACCTTGCATTTTTCGCAAATCGGCTTTACGGAAGGTCTTACTTTCATTGCAACTGTCCTCCTTCTCGGAACAACTGTGCAGCCGGCCGGTTGCCGTCTGCTGGTTTCTTTACTTTGCTCTCCAGGTGATTCTGCCCTTTGTCAGGTCATAGGGCGACATCTCGATTTTCACCTTATCGCCCGGCACGATACGAATGTAGTTCATCCGCAGTTTGCCAGACACATGTGCCAGGATGACATGCTTGTTTTGCAGTTCCACCTTGAACATGGCGTTCGGCAAAGATTCCAGCACGATTCCCTCGACCTCAATTACATCTTGCTTTGACAAATTGATAACCTCCCCGATCGGGTGTTTTAACCATATTGTTTCAACATATTTCTGAGCTTCTTGTCCGTCACATCCTCCATGGGCACCGTTTGGCGGGTGCTCTGGAGATGCCGTATCTTTTTCCGTTTCGGTGCAGCGAGCTTGCGTCGTTTGCCGTCTGCGATCCAGGCAAAGCCCTCCGCAGCGTCCACTACAACAAAATAACCGCCCCGATCCCGACCGGCCATTGCACGAACTACCAGGCCTTTTGAAGGTTCCACGTGAAGTTTCCCTCCATTACGGTCTGGTCAGAATCACCGGACCATCCTGCGTCACTGCAATTTCGTGTTCAAAATGTGCCGCAAGTGAGCCGCTGCGGGTCACGACTGTCCAGCCATCGCTGAGGACACGAACCGCATCGCCTTTGACGTTAATCATTGGCTCGATGCAGAACGTCATACCGGACACCAGCCGAACGCCATGGCCGGCCTTGCCGTAATTCGGCACCTCCGGATCCTCATGCATTTCGTGTCCGATTCCGTGACCGCAGTATTCCCGCACAATACCGTATCCGCGGGAACCGCAATATTCTTCCACTGTATGAGATACGTCACCCAGGCGGGCGCCCACTCTTGCAGCATCGATCGCCGCATAAAGGCTTGCCTCGGTTACGCGGAGGAGGTCGGCTGCCTCCTCTGAAATATCACCCACGGCGAATGTGTAAGCATTGTCGCCCACAAATCCGTCGAAAGTTGCGCCCACGTCCACGCTGACGATATCGCCCTCACGGATGATGCGCTTCTTGCTGGGAATGCCGTGAATAATCTCGTCATTGATCGAAATACAGGCACTTGCAGGAAAGCCGCCGTATCCCAGGAATGTCGGGACTGCACCGCAGCTGACGATGAAATCGTGAATGGATTTATCCAGCTGTTTGGTGGTCATTCCGGGATGGATCACTTTTCCGGCATGTTCCAAGGCACGGGCAGCGATGCGCCCTGCCTCCCGCATTTTAAGCAAATCCGATTTTGACTTGATGGTAATACTCATTGTACACCCACTGCCTTCAAGGTCAGAGCGGTGGTATCTGCCACCTCTTCCTGACCGATTACAGTTTCAAGCTTCCCCTGCTTCTCGTAATATGCCTTCAGGGGTTCCGTGGTCTTGTGGTATACGGCCAGACGATCCAGAACCGTTTCCGGCTGGTCATCCTTGCGGATGATGGTCTTGCCGCCGCACTTATCGCAAACCCCCTCGACCTTGGTGGGCTTGAACTGAATGTGATAGGTTGCGCCGCACTTCTCGCAGACTCTTCTGCCAGAAACACGGGTCTGAATGGTTTCATCCGGAACGTAGATCTCCAGAACCTTGTCGATCTTCACGCCCATCTCGTCCAGCGCCTCTGCCTGAGGAACGCTGCGGGGAAAGCCATCCAGAATGAAGCCGGCCTTGCAGTCATCCTGTGCGATGCGCTCTTTCAGGATGCCGATGACGATATCATCGGAAACCAGAGCGCCGCTGTCCATGGCTGCCTTGGCTTTTACGCCGTATTCCGTACCGGTGCGAACTGCCTCACGCAGCATGTTGCCGGTCGAAATCTGGGGAATGTTCAGTGCCTGTGAAATCACTTCTGCCTGAGTGCCCTTGCCGGCACCCGGTGCGCCTAAGAGAATCAGATTCATAGGGTAAATCTCCTTATCTTATTCGAGGAAGCCCTTGTGATGACGCATCATCATCTCAGACTCCAAGGTACGAACGGTTTCCAGAGCCACACTAACAACGATCAGTACGGTCGTACCGCCCATTGCCAGAGAGCCCAGGTTCTGGTCTGCCATAACCAGGAAAATCGGCATAATGGCGATGACACCGAGGAAGAATGCGCCCACCAGAGTGATCTTGGACAGAACACGCTGAATGTAATCCGAAGTCGGCTTGCCGGGACGGATACCCGGAATGCCGCCGTTGCTCTGGCGCAGGTTGTTTGCGATTTCAATGGGATTGTACTGCATCGACACATAGAAGTAGTTGAATGCAATAATCAGGATGAAGTAGATCACCGCATAAGACAGCGATCTGGTATTGAAGAAGTTGATGAATCCGTTATAGAACTTCTGCCAGAAGCCGTCCGGGTCGGTATAAACCGGCTTGAACAGGCTGATGGTGCTGGGCAGAGACATGAAAGACATGGCGAAGATGATCGGCATAACACCGCTCATGCACACCTTAACCGGAATGTGCGTGGACTGTCCGCCATACTGCTTTCTGCCAACAACACGCTTTGCATACTGAATCGGGATCCGGCGCTCCGAAGCGTTCATGAACACGATGAATGCGATCATTACCACAAAGAGTACCAGGACTGCCAGAGATTCGAAGAAATACCGCTGCGGTTCGTTCAGGGTCAGATCCCACAGTCTTCCCACATAAACGGGGAAGCGTGCCAGGATGCCGGCGAACAGGAGCATCGAGATGCCGTTGCCGATTCCCTTGTCGTTGATCCGGTTTCCCATCCAGACAACGATGGAAGTACCGGCGATAAAGGACATGACGATAACGAAGCCGATGAAAACATTGGCTGCGGTAGAACCGCCGTCCGTCACTGCGTTCATCTGATTCTTCAGCGTCAGATAATATGCGAAGGACATGAACGCAGCCAGTGCCATTGCAACAGCGGCTGTAATTCGGTTGAGTTTCTTCTGTCCCTCTTCTCCCTCATCCCGCATGCGTTCCAGCGGCGGGAGGGCGTAGGTCAACAGCTGCATAATAATGGAGGCGTTGATATACGGTGTGATGGACAGAGAGAAAACGGTTGCATTGGACAGCGCACCACCGGTCAGGATATCCAGGTATTCCAGGAAGTTACCATCGCTTGCGTTGCTGGCCATCCAGGTTTTTACGACGTCGGTATCCAGAAACGGAACCACGACTGCGCAGCCCATGCGGAAGATCAAAAGCATGAGTAAAGTGTACAACATCTTTTTCCGGATTTCCGGAATGCTGAAAGCATTTCGCAATGTCTTAAACACGTTACATCACCTCTGCTTTTCCGCCAGCCTTTTCGATTTTTTCAGCTGCGCTCTTGGTGAACTTTGCAGCCTTTACAGTCAGCTTAGTTGTCAGCTCGCCGTCGCCGAGCACCTTGACACCATCGCATGCCTTCTTGATCAGACCAGCAGCGATGAGCAGTTCTGCATCAACAACGGTACCTTCTGTGAACTGATTCAGGTCAGAAACGTTTACAATGGCATATTCCTTTGCGAAAATGTTGTTGAAACCTCTCTTCGGAATACGTCGAGTCAGGGGCATCTGGCCGCCTTCGAAACCGATTCTTACGCCGCCGCCGCTACGTGCCTTCTGGCCCTTATGGCCCTTGCCTGCGGTCTTGCCGTTACCGGAACCGTGGCCACGGCCAATTCTCTTAACTTCCTTGGTGGAGCCTTCTGCCGGGGACAATTCGTGAAGCTTCATAATGTGCACCTCCTTAGATGATAACTTATGCTTCTGTAACCTCTACGAGGTGAGAAATTTTCTGGATTTTGCCGAGGGTTGCCTCATTTTCCGGCTGTACGCTAACATCGCCGACCTTCTTCAGACCCAGCGAATTTGCGGTAGCGATCTGGTCCTTCTTGCGACCGATCAGGCTTTTTACGAGCTTGATATTCTTTGCCATTTCGCACCCTCCTTACTTCAAGATTTCCTTGACAGACTTGCCGCGCTTTTCTGCAACTTCAGCTGCAGTGGTGCAGGATGCCAGTCCGTTGATGGTTGCACGAACGACGTTGCACGGATTGTTGGAGCGCAGCGACTTCGTACGGATATCCTTGATGCCTGCTACTTCGATGACAGCACGAACCGGGCCGCCGGCGATCACACCGGTACCGGGAGCAGCCGGCTTCATCAGAACTTCGCCTGCGCCGAACTTTCCTACGATTTCGTGCGGGATGGTTGTGCCGCGCAGCGGGATCTGAATCAGGTTCTTCTTTGCGTCCTCAATGCCCTTGCGGATCGCATCCGGAACTTCACCGGACTTACCCAGACCGAAGCCTACGATGCCATTGCCGTCGCCGACAACAACCAGTGCTGCGAACTTCATGATACGACCGCCCTTTACGGTCTTGGATACGCGGTTAATGGAAACCACCTTTTCTGCAAGTTCGAGTCCCTGCGGATCAATTTTAGCCAAAGTAATACCTCCCTTGTTTAGAACTTCAGTCCGTTCTCACGTGCGCTGTCTGCCAATTCCTTGACTCTGCCGTGATACAGATAACCGCCTCTGTCGAATACAACATCGGTGATGTCCTTCTCCAGTGCACGCTTTGCGATCATCTCGCCAACCTTGCGTGCGCCCTCTGCGTTTCCGCCGACACCCTCGAATGCCTTATCCATGCTGGATGCGGATGCCAGAGTTACGCCGTTTACATCGTCGATCAGCTGTGCATAAATATGCTTGGTCGAACGGTATACGCACAGACGCGGGCGCTCAGGAGTGCCGGAAATCTTTGCACGAACTCTTGCGTGTCTTTTTGCTCTGGCTTTCTTGCTATCAATCTTTTTAATCATAGCGATTTACTCCTTTCTCGAATTACTTCTTGCCCTTGCCGGCCTTACCTTCCTTGCGGATGATATGCTCGTCAACGTAGCGGATGCCCTTGCCCTTATAAGGCTCCGGCGGACGCTTTTCACGGACTTCCGCTGCAAACTGGCCAACTTCCTGCTTGTCGATGCCGCTTACCACGATGGTGTTCGGCTGCGGAACGTCCAGCTTGATGCTATCGGTCTCTGCAACGATAACCTGATGAGAATAACCCAGGTTCATGACAACTTCCTTGCCCTTCTTTGCAGCACGATAGCCAACGCCCTCGATGATCAGGGTCTTGGAGTAACCGTTGGTTACGCCCTCCACCATATTTTCGATGAGTGTTCTAGTCAGTCCGTGCAGGGATCTGTGCTCCTTGTCATCGGTCGGACGGGTAACGGTTACCACGCCGTCTGCGACCTCGATGCCCAGCTCCTTGGAAAACTGTCTGGAGAGAGTGCCCTTCGGTCCCTTGACGGTAACCAGGTTCTCTTCGCACTTTACTTCTACGCCGGCAGGAACACTAATCGGTTTTTTTCCTATTCTTGACATAATCCCGTGTCCTCCTTACCAAACGAATGCTAAAACTTCGCCGCCGACATTCAGCTCGCGAGCCTTCTTATCTGTCATAATACCCTTTGAGGTAGAAACGATTGCAATGCCCAGTCCCTTGCGAACCTTCGGCATATCCTCACAGCTGGAATAGATCCGCAGACCCGGCTTCGATACCCGGCGCAGACCGGTGATAACCGGGCTGCGGTTTTCGCTGTACTTCAGCGTGATGCGGATTACGCCCTGCTTTCCGTCTTCAATCACCTGAAAGCCCTTGATGTAGCCTTCGTCCAGCAGAATCTGGGTGATTGCCTTCTTGACATTGGAAGCGGGAACGTCAACTGTGGCGTGCCGTGCGGAACTTGCATTGCGGATTCTTGTCAGAATATCTGCGATTGTATCTGTAATCTGCATGCCAATGACCTCCTTTTCGTAGAACTCCTTTTTACCAGCTTGCTTTTTTTACGCCCGGAATCTTGCCCTCATGTGCCAGCTCACGGAAGCATACACGGCAAACGCCGAACTTTCTCAGATAGGAATGAGGTCTTCCGCAGATCTTACAACGGGTATAAGCTCTGGTGGAAAACTTGGGAGTTCTCTGCTGCTTTAATTTCATTGCCTTTTTTGCCATGACTTTGTTCCTCCCTGTTTACTTTGCGAACGGTGCGCCGAGGAGTGTCAGCAGTTCCTTTGCTTCCTCGTCTGTCTGTGCCGTTGTGATAAAGTTGATATCCATACCTCTAACCTTATCGATCTTATCGTACTCGATCTCCGGGAAGATCAGCTGTTCCTTGATACCGGTGGAGTAGTTACCCTTACCGTCGAAGGAATTGCCGTTGATGCCGCGGAAGTCACGTACACGCGGGAAGCTGACATTGAACAGCTTGTATACGAACTCATACATTCTCTCGCCACGCAGTGTTACCTTCACGCCGATGGGCATGCCCTCACGGAGCTTGAAGTTTGCGACGGACTTCTTTGCTCTGCAAACAACCGGTCTCTGACCTGTGATTGCTGCAAGATCAGTCATGATGGCATCGATGACCTTTGCATTGTCCTTTGCCTCGCCGGCTGCAACATTGACAACCACTTTCTCCAGCTTCGGGATCTGCATCACATTGGAGTAACCGAACTTCTTCATCATTGCAGGAGCAACGGTGCTATTGTAATAATCTTTCAATGTAGACATATCGTTTCTCCTTTACTCAAAAGATTTGCCGCACTTCTTGCAGACACGCAGCTTCTTACCGTCCTCGATCACATGACCAACTCTGGTGGGCTTGCCGCACTTCGGGCAAACCAGCTGTACCTTGCTTGCATACAGGGCAGCTTCTGTGGTGACGATTCCGCCAACCTGACCCATACGGGTGGGCTTTACGTGCTTGGTAACCACGTTGAAGCCTTCTACGATGACCTTGCCTTCCTTCGGGCTGACTGCTACGACCTTGCCGGTCTTTCTGCCCTTCGCCTTGTCATCTTTATCGTTGTACTGATACTCATCCTTACCAGTCAGCAGGATTACGGTGTCGCCTGTTTTTACATGAATCTTACTCATTTTGTTGGCACCTCCACCTTACAGAACTTCCGGTGCGAGGCTCAGGATCTTCATATAATCCTTTTCACGAAGCTCTCTTGCAACCGGCCCAAAAATACGAGTACCCTTGGGATTTTTGTCTTCACGGATAATGACAGCAGCGTTCTCATCGAAGCGGATGTAGGTTCCGTCTTCTCTGCGCAGGCCCTTCTTGGAACGAACGATAACAGCTTTCACTACGTCGCCCTTCTTTACCACGCCGCCGGGTGTTGCTTTCTTAACAGATGCGACTACGACATCGCCGATATTTGCATATCTTCTGCGAGTGCCGCCGAGAACTCTGATGCACATCAGTTCCTTCGCACCGGTGTTATCCGCAACCTTCATATAAGACTGCATCTGAATCACAGCGAGTTCCTCCTTTCAGAATCGCTTTTGGATAAGCGGGTTCTGTTTTCTCTATTGATGTGTTTACTTAGCCTTTTCGATGATTTCAACCACACGCCATCTCTTGTCCTTGGACAGCGGACGGGTTTCCATCACTTCAACACGGTCACCGACTCTGCACTCGTTGTTCTCATCGTGTGCCTTCAGGCGAACGGTTCTCTTCACGATCTTCTTGTACAGCGGATGTTTTACATTGTCGACGATTGCAACAACGACGGTCTTGTCCATCTTATCGCTGACAACCATGCCGACTCTGGTTTTTCTCAAATTTCTCTCAGCCACAGTAAAACCCTCCTCTTACTGCTGTGCAGACAGACGCAGTGCTGTCTTTACACGAGCAATGTCCTTTTTAACAGCCTTAATGCGAGCTGTATTTTCAAGCTGATTTGCTGCGAGCTGGAAACGGAGTGCAAAGAGCTCTTCCTTCAGGCTTCCCAGCTTTGCGTTCAGCTCTTCGGCCGACATGTTCTTTACTTCGGTTGCTTTCATTACTGCTCGCCTCCTTGTTCAGCTTTTACAAACTTACACTTAATCGGCAGCTTGTGCATTGCAAGACGCATTGCTTCTCTTGCAGTTTCTTCCGGTACGCCTGCGATTTCGAACAGGACTCTGCCCGGCTTTACGACTGCTACCCAATATTCCGGAGCACCCTTACCGGAACCCATACGAGTACCGAGGGGCTTCTTGGTAACAGGCTTATCCGGGAAGATCTTGATCCATACCTGACCGCCACGCTTGATATAACGTGTCATTGCGATACGGGCGGATTCGATCTGGTTGGAAGTGATCCAAGCCGGCTCCAGTGCCTGGATGCCGTATTCGCCGTTGCTTACAAAATTACCTCTGGTTGCCTTACCGGTCATACGTCCTCTGTGAACGCGGCGGTATTTTACTCTCTTCGGAAGCAGCATTATTGGTTACCTCCTTCTCTTCTTGCGTCACGGCGGAAGCTGCCGCCGTTTCTGCGGTCACCGCCACGGTTGTCACGACGACGTCTGTCATCACGGCCCCGAGGCTCACGAGTCTTTCTCTCTACCTTTTCTCTCTGGGAAGCAGCCTTTGCTGCATCGCCCTTGAGCACTTCGCCCTTATAGATCCAAACCTTTACGCCGATACGGCCGTAAGTGGTGTGTGCCTCTGCGAAGCCATAGTCGATATCTGCACGAATGGTCTGCAGCGGGATGGTACCCTCGTGGTAGCTCTCAGAACGTGCGATTTCTGCACCGCCCAGTCTGCCGGAAACCTTAGTCTTGATACCCTTTGCGCCCAGACGCATTGCACGGCCGATAGACTGCTTCATTGCACGGCGGAAGGAGATACGGTTCTCCAGATCCAGTGCGATCTTTTCAGCAACCAGCTGTGCATCCATATCCGGCTGCTTGACTTCTACGATGTTGACATAAACCTGCTTGTTCAGCATCTTTTCCAGCTGTGCACGCAGTTTTTCGATCTCTGCGCCGCCACGGCCGATTACGACACCCGGCTTAGCGCAGTGGATGTGGATTCTAACCTTGTCTGCGAAACGCTCGATCTCAATTCTCGGAACGCCTGCTGCATACAGGTTCTTCTTGATGAACTTACGAATGTTATAATCTTCTACCAGCGTATCGCCGAAGTCAGACTTATTCGCGAACCAACGAGAATCCCAATCCTTAATGACGCCGACACGAAGACCGTGCGGATTAACCTTCTGGCCCATAACTCAACCTCCTTGGGATTATTCTTCTTCTTTCAGAACAATGGTGATGTGTGAAGTTCTCTTAAAGATGCGGAAGGCTCTGCCCTGTGCTCTCGGCTGGATCCGCTTCATGATCGGACCCGGTGTTACGAAGCACTCCGCAACGTAGAGATTTTCCTTGTTCATGCTGTGATTATTTTCTGCATTTGCAATTGCGGACTTCAAGAGCTTTTCCAGCAGCGGGCTGGCAGCCTTCGGAGTGAGGTCCAGAGTCGCCAGTGCGATATCCACAGGCTTGTTACGGATCAGATCCAGAACGATCTGAACCTTGCGCGGAGAAATCCGTGCATTTCTCAGATATGCTTTTGCTTCCATGTGATCTCCTCCTTCCGCTTACTTCTTACCATTGTTGGATGTCTTAGAACCAGCGTGTCCCTTAAAGGTTCTGGTCGGTGCGAATTCACCCAACTTGTGTCCTACCATATCTTCTGTCACATATACCGGAACGTGCTTGCGACCGTCATGCACAGCGATGGTGTGGCCTACGAAATCCGGGAAAATGGTAGAAGAACGGCTCCATGTCTTGAGCACTTTCTTCTCGCCGGCTTCGTTCATAGCCTGTACACGCTTGAGGAGGACTTCCTGGACGTAAGGTCCCTTTTTGATACTTCTGCTCATGAGTGTGTTCCTCCTTTCCCTTATCTACCGTTGCGGCGTTTTACAATATACTTATCGGATGCCTTGTGCTTTGCACGAGTCTTGTAACCCAGAGCCGGCTTACCCCAAGGAGTAACAGGTCCCGGACGACCGATCGGCGACTTACCTTCACCACCACCGTGCGGGTGATCGTTCGGGTTCATAACAGAACCTCTGACGGTAGGTCTCCAGCCCTTGTTTCTCACGCGGCCAGCCTTACCGTAATGTACGTTTTCGTGGTCGATGTTAGAAACCTGGCCGATGGAAGCACGGCACTCGATCGGCACTTTTCTCATTTCGCCGGAGGGCAGACGAACCAGTGCGAAAGCACCTTCCTTGCCCATCAGCTGTGCCATGTTGCCTGCGCTGCGGACCAGCTGAGCGCCCTTACCCGGATACAGTTCAATTGCGTGGATAAAGGTACCAACCGGAATGTTTACCAGCGGCAGTGCGTTGCCCGGCTTGATGTCAGCATCTGCGCCAGAGCGGACAACAGCGCCAACCTTCAGACCTTCCGGTGCGAGGATGTAGCGCTTTTCGCCGTCTTCATACTGAACCAGTGCGATGAATGCGCTGCGGTTCGGATCGTACTCCAGCGTCAGAACAGTTGCGTTCATGCCGTCCTTTGCACGCTTGAAGTCGATGACACGATACTTTCTGCGGTTTCCGCCGCCTCTGTGGCGGACGGTAATTCTGCCGTAGCTGTTGCGGCCCGAGTTCTTCTTCAGCGGCTCGAGCAGGCTCTTCTCCGGCTTTACCTTCGACAGACCCGAATAGTCGGTCACAGTCATATTTCTGCGGGACGGGGTCGTCGGTTTATAGGTCTTAATGGCCATTCTTTTCACTCCTTATATAAATGCCAGATTTGCGGGAGCATCACTCCCATACTCGTTACAGACGATTCAGTCTCTGTAACTTAGAACATACCGTCGAAGAATTCGATGGTACCCTTGCGCTTGGTGCCGTCCTTGCCCTTTTCCGGATCCGGATTGATGGTGATAACAGCCTTCTTGAAATCCGGGCGCTTACCAACGTTGCGGCCCATGCGCTTGGTCTTTCCGGTGCAGTTTACGGTATTTACCTTCAGAACCTGTACCTGGAACAGAGCTTCAGCAGCCTGTGCGATCTCAACCTTATTGGCATCCTTTGCAACCTTGAAGGTGTACTTGCCGCTCTGCATGTCGTCGACACTGCGTTCCGTGATAACCGGGGTCAGAATGATATCCTGCGGTGCTTTCACTTTGCATACACCTCCTCGATTTTTGCAACAGCATCCTGTGCGATGATGAACTTGTCATAGTTCAGGATGTCATATACGTTCAGGGTGTTGACAGCAGCGGTCTTGACACCCGGAATATTTGCTGCACTCTTAACGACCTTCTGGTCTGCAACAGCAGTTACCAGCAGAGCCTTGCCCTCTACGTTCAGTGCCTTGAGCATTGCAACGATGGTCTTTGTCTTGAATTCGTCCATCTTCAGGCTGTCCAGAACGATCATATTCTGATCCAGAACCTTGGTGGAAAGTGCAGACTTCATAGCCAGTTTTCTGACTTTCTTGTTCAGTGCATAGCGGTAGCTTCTCGGCTTCGGTCCGAGTGCTACGCCGCCGTGTGTCCACTGGGGAGCACGGATGGAACCCTGTCTTGCATGGCCAGTACCTTTCTGTCTCCAGGGCTTTCTGCCGCCGCCTCTTACCTCAGTACGGGTCAGAGTGGACTGTGTGCCCTGACGCTGATTGGCGAGATAGTTGACTACCGATGCATGCATAACTGCCTCATTGGGCGTAATTGCGAAAACCGCATCTGAAAGCTCGGTTTCAGATACCTGCTGGCCTGCCATGTTAAATACTGCAATCTTTGCCATTGATGTTTCCTCCTTTCTTACGCCTTGACGCTGTCAGTGATTACGACAACCCCGCCCTTTGCGCCCGGGATTGCGCCCTTAACTGCGATGAGATTATTCTCACTATCGACCTTTACGATCTCCAGATTCTGAACGGTAACCTTCTCTGCGCCCATGTGGCCCGGCATGCCCTTGCCCTTGTAGATACGGGACGGAGAGGAGCATGCGCCCATGGAACCTGCCTGACGGTGAACCGGGCCGGTACCGTGGGTTTCCTTCAGTCTGTGCTGATTGTGGCGCTTGATGGCACCTGCAAAGCCCTTACCCTTGCTAGTACCGCTGACATCCACGCTGTCACCGACTTCGAAGGTATCTGCCTTGATGACGTCGCCGACATTCAGATCTGCGCTGCCAGCCAGACGGAATTCCTTCAGTGTTTTCTTTGCTGCCACATTGGCCTTGGTGAAGTGACCCTGCATCGGCTTGGTCAGGCGGGTTGCCTTCACATCGCCAAAGCCGAGCTGTACTGCCTCATAGCCGTCGTTTTCGGTTGTCTTCTTCTGGATGACAACGCACGGGCCGGCTTCAATGACAGTAACCGGAATTACCTTTCCGGATTCGTCGAAGATCTGCGTCATGCCGACCTTCTTGCCGATAATTGCCTTTTGCATTTTGCTTTCCTCCTGTTGGTTATTGGTTGACTTTCGTCAACATGACCGATGGTGTTTCCACCATCTGCGGCAAAATCGCTTTTGCCGCGCGGGCTTTTTTACTTGAGTTCCACGATAACAACGTCAACGCCTGCCGGAATCTCCAGCTTCTGCAGAGCTTCCTGGGTCTTCTGAGTCGGACGGATTACGTCGATCAGACGCTTGTGGGTGCGGCGCTCGAACTGCTCACGGCTGTCCTTGTACTTGTGAGTTGCACGCAGGATCGTAACGATCTCCTTGTCGGTCGGGAGCGGGATCGGACCCGATACCTGAGAACCGCTTCTCTTTGCAGCCTCTGCGATTTTTGCAGCAGCAGCATCTACTGTTGCGTGTTCATAGCCCTTGATCTTGATTCTGATCTTCTGATTGCTTGCCATTTTTTCGCCTCCTTTGCATTTTGGGGGCCGGAGCGGAAACCGCTCCGTCAGGATTTTCCACGGTGCCGGGTGTTTCCGGCACATAGGTACAAAAAAACTCGAAAAATGCAGAGATTTTCCGAGCCAGAGTCACAGCAGCACAAAACAGGCATAGCGAGAGCCATGCGCTTTTCTTGTACACAAACTGTGCCTATCCTGATTCGCCCGGTTTAAAATCGGACATACTCCATGAAAATTCCCCGGCATACCGCCGGCAACCTTTCACTTCAACGCATATCTATTGCAATCATGCTTATACATTCTAGCATATTCCGGCGGAAATTGCAAGGGGTTTTGCAAAGTTTCCGCATCCGTCTTTGTAAATTTTTTGTGTACGCCGGAATTTCGTGATTTCGTTCCTCATTTTTCCCGCCGCTTTGCGAAAAAAACAAAATCTTGAATCTTATCTTGTTTTTTTTTCAAAAGTATGCTATACTATTCTCACAAGAAGCAATACCGCAGTCTGTACTATACTATTTTATAATGGGGGAAAAAGAGAGAACAACTGTTTTTTAGGAAAGGAAAAAAGCATATGAATTACACAGAGGCGAAGCAGTACCTTGCCCGGCACGGGCAGGAGCATCTGCTGCATTTTTACGACACCCTGACCCCGCCCCAGCAGGAATCGCTGCTGGCGCAGATCGCCGGACTGGGGCTGGAGCGGCCGCAGTTTCGGGACAGAAACGCCCTGACCCAGAAGCGGGGAGAGTTTGCCCCGCTGGGTGCGCTCACCATAGAGGAGATCCGGAAAAACGAGGCAAAGTACCGGGAGATCGGGCTGCGTGCCATTCGGGAGGCAAAGGTGGGAGCTGTGCTGCTCGCCGGCGGACAGGGCTCACGGCTGGGCTTTGAGCACCCCAAGGGCATGTTCAACATGGGCAGGACACGGGAGCTGTACATTTTCCAGTGCCTCATCGAGAACCTGAAGCGTGTCACGGACGAGGCGCAGGCGTACGTGCCCCTGCTGATCATGACCAGCAAGCAGAACAACGAGGAGACGCAGGCGTTTTTCCGGGAGCACGGCTATTTTGGCTACAGTGCCGACAACATCGATTTCTTCACGCAGGAAACTGAGCCGGCAGTGGACGAGGACGGAAAGATTCTCATGACCGCCCCCGACCAGATCGCCCTGCTGCCCAACGGCAACGGCGGATGGTTCTCCTCCATGCAGCGTGCCGGACTGCTGGAAAAAGTGCACAGCATCGGCATCGAGTGGCTGAACGTCTTTGCAGTGGACAACGTGCTCCAGCAGATCGCCGACCCCGTCTTTCTGGGGGCGACCATCGACTCCGGCTGTGCCTCCGGCGGCAAGGTCGTCAGCAAGGCTGCGCCGGATGAGCGGGTAGGCGTGCTCTGTCTGGAGGACGGCAGGCCCTCCATCGTGGAGTACTTCGAGATGACCGACGAAATGCGCACTCTGCGCAATCCGGACGGCAGCCTTGCCTACCGGTTCGGCGTCATTCTGAACTACCTGTTCCGGGTAGATGCGCTCACCCACACGCTGAACTCCGACTTTCCCCTGTATGTGGCGCACAAGAAGATCGCCCACATCAACGCCGACGGCGTCCTCGTCAAGCCGGACAAGCCCAACGGCTACAAGTTCGAAACGCTGGTGCTGGACATGGTGCACATGCAGGACAGCTGCCTTGCCTTTGAGGTAGACCGCAGCAGGGAATTTGCACCGGTCAAGAACGCCACCGGCGTGGACTCGGTAGAAACGGCGCAGGCGCTGCTGGAGCAGAACGGCGTGACGCTCTAATTACACAGAAACAACAGGCGGAGGAAATTCCTGCGGCAGTATGCCGGGGAACTTCCTCCGCTTTTCACGTTATGCGTTTTTCCGCAGCTTCACGGCGCACTTCATTCCCTGCCGGAACAGAAAGCGCACCAGCGGGCCGGCAAAGAACAGCTGCCAGCACAGCGCCATGGGGAAATTGAGGGCAGTGGTCTGGAGCCATACGGCGATGATCTGTCTGCCGGCGTGCCGGAACAGAATGGTGGCTGCGAGGCTCATCAGCGGGCACATCCACAGCACGGACACCACCGAGATCGCCAGCACCAGATGGAACGGGTTCTCTTTCTCCGGATTCACCAGCTGCATCGCCTTGCGCTTGGCGAGCTTTCCCACCAGAAAAAAGTCCAGCACAAACGCCAGCACCGCCATAACAGGCAGTTCGCCCAGCGCCATGAGAAAGACACGGTTCTCCATACCGCCGGTGCTGAGGGCGATGTTGTAGCAGATCATGGCATAAACCATCACCAGAACCATCATTCCGGTGAAAACAACTTCCTGTACCTTGTTTTTGGGCATAAAAATATCCTCCTGTGATAACAAAACTTTGCACTGCGTGTTGTTCGTTATCATCCGGAGGATGTGCGTTTCCAATTCTGAGAGCCTGCCGGCTCCTGTACCATCATTTGTGCCTGATTATTGTACCACAATTTCGGGGCGTTGTCAAGCCCATGATTTCAGAACCTGTCTTCACAAGCGTATACACGTGTCTTTTCGGCAAATTTTGTTGCATACTGCGTGAAAAATACTTGCCGGGCGACAGCCCGCCTGCGTATTTTTGCCTTGTCTGCAACAAAATTATGCTCGAAAATCCACATATATTTCTTGTGAAGACAGGTTCTCACAAAATCCTGCATGATGTGCAGATTTCCTCGCCAAAGGTATCACTTTCCGGATAGCAGATTTCACAGCATCCGGCAACCTACGAAGCGTAGAGTGCAAAACGGCACCCCGTCAAACCTGACGGAGTGCCGCTGTTTTTATGATTTTGTGCGGTTTGCCTCTGGCTTACGCCTCCACGATCACCTTATGGAACACCTTCTTGCCCTTGCGGAGAATGGTCTCTGCCTCGGGGTAGATCACGCACTTGGGATCGGTGATCTTGGTGTCATTGATGGCAACGCCGCCCTGCTGCACCAGACGGCGGGCCTCGCCGTTGGACGGTGCCAGACCGCAGCGTACCATGAGGGTCAGAATGCCGATTCCGCCGTCCGTCAGCTCCTCTGCTTTCAGGATGGTGGTGGGCATGTTGTCGTTGTTTCCGCTTCCGCCGAACATTGCCTTGGCGGCTTCCTGCGCCTTGTCGGCTGCGTCCTTGCCGTGTACCAGCTCGGTCAGCTCGTGCGCCAGCAGTTCCTTTGCCTGATTCAGCTGCTGTCCCTCCAGCGTGCGCTCCATCTCCTCGATCTGCTCGATGGGCACGAAGGTCAAAAGCTTCAGGCACTTGATGACATCCTGATCGGACACATTCCGCCAGTACTGGTAGAACTCGTAGGGCGTGGTCTTTTCGGGATCCAGCCATACTGCGCCCTTTTCGGTCTTACCCATCTTCTTGCCCTCGGAGTTCAGCAGCAGAGTGATGGTCATAGCGTAGGCATCCTTGCCCAGCTTCCGGCGGATCAGCTCGGTACCGCCCAGCATGTTTGCCCACTGGTCATCTCCGCCGAACTGCATGTTGCAGCCGTAGTCCTGGAACAGCTTGTAGAAGTCGTAGCTCTGCATAATCATGTAGTTGAATTCCAGGAATGTCAGACCACGCTCCATGCGCTGCTTGTAGCACTCATGGGAGAGCATGCGATTGACGCTGAAGTGTGCGCCCACATCCCGCAGCACGTCCACATAGTTCAGGTTCAGCAGCCAGTCGCCGTTGTTGACGACAATTGCCTTGCCCTCGGAAAAATCGATGAACCGGCTCATCTGTTTCTTGAAGCAGTCTACGTTGTGCTGGATGGTCTCCTTCGTCATCATCTTGCGCATGTCGGTCTTGCCGGACGGGTCGCCGATCATTGCCGTACCGCCGCCAATGAGGACGATGGGCTTGTTGCCCGCCATCTGGAGGCGCTTCATCAGGCAGAGCGCCATAAAGTGTCCCACGTGCAGGCTGTCTGCGGTGGGGTCGAAGCCGATGTAGAAGGTTGCCTTGCCGGCATTCACCAGTTCTTCGATTTCCTTTTCGTCGGTCATCTGTGCGATGAGCCCACGCCGTTTGAGTTCTTCAAACACTGTCATTTTTTGCAATCTCCTTTGTTTTTCTGGCGGTCTGTCCGAGAAAAAAAGTCCCCAGACAGCTGCATCTTCGCTGCATCTGCCTGAGGACGCTGTGAAACGTGGTACCACCTCAGTTTGCCGGACTGCAAACGCACTGCACCCGGCCTCGTTGACGCTGTAACGGGCGCACCCGTATTCCCCTACTGTCCAGTCCGTTCAGGGAATCCGCTCCGAGGGGTATTCTCCGGGGTACCGCTGCTCCTCTCACCAGCCGGAGCCTCTCTGCGCCGGCACGAATCCGGATACTCTTCCTCTTCCACACGATTTTCAATGCATTTATCATAGCATATTGCGGTGGAATTGTCAAGGGGGTTGCGTGAAAACGCTCCATCGCCGGACATATCTGTAGGGGCACGGTGTGCCGTGTCCATCAGTTTTGCATTAAGACATATCCCGTTGGAAACGTTCCACCGGAACGTTTCCAAAATCAAGGCACAGCAAGCGGGACACAGGGCGGAGCGGTCTTGTTCGCTCCGCCCTCGAAAAGCTG
>OOAM01000706.1_pt1 | contig 28263 bp, 58 predicted proteins | sample 1671131 | NCBI WGS metagenome assembly OOAM01 (sample SAMN06348125, study PRJEB24527) | human gut metagenome | biome: human gut; feature: ankylosing spondylitis patient; material: feces | host: Homo sapiens | place: China | collected 2015-10 | reverse complement strand
CGTAAATTTTGCTTGTTTTCAGAATAAATCAATCATCTTAGAAATTATAAAAAATCAGATGAAAGTTTTCTGTCAACAAGCAATTTTCGTTTACATAATATCTCAATGTAACGTTACAATAACGTTACCAGTAACGCAATGTAACGCAATAGAATAAGAATAAGAAATAGAATAAGAATATAATTAATATATATACGAGATATATATTAATCGTCAAATAAGGCTTATTTGACCCTGACATTCTTAATTCATTTCAGCCCAAAATGAACCATTTTTATTATCTGCCGTGTATTTGACTCATACAACGATTTTACGTGCAATTCAATAAAATCCTCGAATGATATATTAAAATTGATTCTAAGGGTAGATACGGAGCTTACAAGGCATATTTAACAGAAAGGAGCAACGTGCATGAATAAATATGGCAGGAACATCCCAGAACCAGGAACAATCGTAAGGCATTTCAAACGGGAAACAATCAGGAATCCGGGAACAAATGACTATCTGTATGAAATTGTTGGATTGGCTGAACATACGGAAAGTAAAGAAAACATGATGATTTACAGGGCGTTGTATGGAAGCAGGAAATTATATGCCAGATCGCTTGATATGTTTATGAGCGAAGTTGATCACAATAAATATCCGAGCATTCAGCAAAAATACAGATTCGAAAAACAATGAAAGGAGCGAATTGTAATGACAAACGAGCAGAAAGTAGTTCTCAGAAAGATTATTTATGCGGTCGAAACCGGCGGACAGGTTTATTTACAGCAGGATTATTCGGACTTCACAGAAGCCTATACCAATTCTTCTGAAGAACACGCAATTACAATCGGGGCCGGGCAGTGGTACGCAACCGAAGCACAAACACTTTTGAAACGGATTCATGATGCTGACCTGGAAGCATGGGACCGGTTAGATAATATCGGATTATGGGAACAGGTGCAGAACGAAGATTGGAGTTGTTACAACATTTCTTCTAAAAGTCAGTTTGCCAAGCTTATAGTACGGCTTATATCGTCCAAAACGGGTATTAAATGCCAAGATAGCCTTATGGATGAACAATTAGCCGCCTATGCAGATGAAGCCCTTAAAAGGGGCGTTACGGACGCTAGAGCGCAAGCTATGTGTGTGAACTTCAGACACCAAGGTGGACTAGGAGCAGTAACCCGGATTTTGGCAAAGACTCAGAAGCCATACACACTTGACAATCTCTATGCAGCCTGCCAGACCGATACAGGGAACCAGGTCGGGGCATATAAGAGCCGGCAGAGATTTGTTTATAATGCACTAAAAACACATTTTCCAGAAAGCGAGGTACAACAAATGGCAACAGTAAAAATTAGTAATTGCGGGCATGACGAGAACGGCAGATATGCAGGTGGAAAAGCCGGCGATCAGACCGGAACAGAATATCAAATCATGAATTGGTACAGCAGACCATGGCTCTGCGTTCTGAGATTTGAAGATAAAACAATTGCCGATATGATTGCAGATATGGCAACGAAAGCGGCTCAAAACAACCATATTGGTTACGATATGGGAACCGTGGGAAATAATAATGATAGATACACATTTTGGCAACAGCTTAAAGTCAATGGATATGACCCTGCTAAAATAAAAAAAGACTGCGAGAGTGATTGTAGTGCCAGTACAGCAGCAATTATTAAAGGAGCAGGATACCGTCTGGACAATGCAAAGTTGAAAGCAGTTAGCATTTATTTGACTACTTACGATATGCGACAGGCGCTGAAAGATGTAGGTGCGAAAGTACTGACAGACTCAAAATATCTAAAGTCTGGCGATTATATTAAGGCAGGTGATGTTCTCCTGAATGACAATCATCATGTGGCAATTGCAATTACCAGTGGTTCATTATCTGGAGACACTGCGACACCAAACCAAAACTCAAAAATGAACACCAGAGCCTACATTGCGCAGATAAAAAAGGACACAAAATGTTATACAAAATCTAATAAAAAAAGCCCATCTAAACTGTTTCCAAAGCTGAAAAAAGGTGCAGTTGTGGAAGTTATGAAGTATGTAGAGACAGATAGTGCAGGGTTAAGATGGTACTTCATCCGCATCCCTTATCCGAATGATGAGGGATTTGTTTTTGAATTTATCCCAAAAGGAACATTCAAAAGAATCACAGAAATGGCCAAATGACGCTTGTAATATAACAGGTAAAATGATATAATAATTTTGTTCCATACATTCACCCTTTGTGAGCAGAAACCGCCAGTAAGCCCGGTTAATTCCCTCCGGACGCTGGCGGTTTTTATTTATCTCATTATGTAATTTTCATATTTTTCTTTGATTTCCCTTGCCCCATTTTTTCTTATCTGAACAACATCCCCGGAATCCATGACAAAATTATCACCTGCCGACTGAATGTGATCCATGTTCGCCAGATAGCTCTGATGGCAACGCAAAAATCGCTTATCAGACAGCTTTTCTTCCAGATCGTTCAGTTTGCAAGTGGTCACGAAACATCGGTTATCTGTCGCAAAAATATGACAGACCCTTGCCTGGCTTTCAATGTACTCGATTTCATCATATTTGAGCCGGTTAATCTGCCCGCGGAATTTGAACGTCAATGTTTCATCTTTCATCTGTGACAGAATCTCGTCAATAGCTCGGTATATTCTGCCGTATTCCTTGCCCTTGACCACATACTGCATAGCACCGACGTCAAATGCTTCTTGCAAATGAGAATCGTCGGCTGTCCAGAATATAATCTTTCCATCATATCCAACATCCCGGAGCTGGTTTGCAATTTCCAGACCGTTCTCCTTTTCCAGAATCATATCCAGTACAATTACATCGTACCATTTACCCTCTTTCACATCTTCAACAAGCGGATAGCCCGCCGAATATTCGCTAATTTCATACCGGTAATCTCCTTTGCGCCGCAAGAATCCCGATATGTGCTCTTTAAACAAGTCAACTTCAAGCTGATTATCGTCACATATGGCTATTCTCATATGCGCGCCCTCCTTTCATAGTCTCAATTTTGTCAAAATACGCAATGATTTTGACAGCACACACATTTTTCTTCCTGTTCGTGGTATTATTGTCCCACAAACAAAGTGTAGCACTTAAAATTGTTAGTGTAAAGCGTTAAAGTTTGACATAATTCGCAAAATATGGTTTCTGTGTCCGAGAGGATGTGTGGATAAAGAAACTACCTGTAAGAACGACAGGCAAAGAGAAAGAGGGGCGCTTGCCCCTCTTGTTTATTTCGCTAAATACAAAACTGAAACAGTATCTATTTTTACGCACATTCCATTCTCTAACGGTAGATTCCCAATTTCACTGGAATACAAAGAATTAATGCTTTCTAAGTCAGAACCAAGACTTTCTTTATATTTTTTTGAAGCAACATGGTATTCTTCTGAATGTTCGTAATCATCATTCTTATAATCATCGTAGCTGTCATATACGCTAATAATTCCTGCTCCGTCGGTTATTGAAAAGGTGTACTTTCCGGCAGGAATATCTTCGCCAATAATATAAACACCTGGATTTAGCCTGCCGGTATCATCAAGAGAATCATTTTCCTGAGAATTAGAATTTTCGCTTTCCACGTCTTTTAAAACAGCTTCTTTTAATTTAGTTCCGTCTGAAAGACGCGTGATTGATAGCGAATCATCCCAAATTGAGCAAGCCAGAGTATCATTTTTGAAATTCCAAACGTTTGTTAGAACTACTCCATCATAACCACTCTTATAGAAATCATCAGTAACATAATCATAATCATACCAATCCTGCTGAGATGCTTTTGACAATACACCGGAAACCTTTGAAGCAAATGTGCCAACTTCATCATCTGGCACGTTCTCACTTATAACGACGCTTAGATGCAAGGATTTAGTGTTTTTGTCAATCACACATTCAGATGCTTCGACAAACCCATCTTCACCATTGATCTTATTAAGCATTTCATTAATGTTGTCAAAGGAAGTAGCACTGGCATTGACAGGCGAAATGCATAAAAAAGCACACATCGTTATAATTCCGCAAACTCTCTTTTTCATAAAACCCTCTTTTCTGCTAAAGAAATCTCATATACTGCACTGCAATAAAAACTACTTCAATGATTCCGACAATAATTCCGAACCATGAGCCAATATGTCTATATTCCTCTTTCTTTGTGCCAATATCTACTAATCCTACAATTGCTCCTGCCAGAGCCAGAGGAAACGACAGGATAATTGGCAACGGAAGAATGAATGCCACACCTGCCAGAATGCAGGAAATGACACTCAGGGTTGAATCCTTTTTCTTTTCGCCCTTGCTCATACAATCCCCTCCCTTGTTAAAGTTTTACAATATTATACCACTTCATACAAACTGTGTATAGTAAAATATCAAAAAAGTAGATTATTTTTGCAGAAAAACTCCATGATTTTGCGCTTGCCAGAAAAACTACACAAATTCGTGCTATAATGCGTGATATATTTTTAGAAAAGAGCTGGTAGTAATGGAGAAGAACAGATACAGGATAGTCGTATTCATCCTGATATTTTACGAAATATTCTGTGCGGTGCATATACCGTCACATGATATAGCAGAACGTCACCGCAGAGATGCACAGATCACAAAGGAAGTTGCAAAGCAAATCTACCCTGTCCAGATGCAGGAGTTGAGCAAGAACAAGGAAGTTTGCAATATCGCATGTTATATTCGCAAAAGCACAATTTTCTTTGAGATTGCGAAGTTTGCTTGCGAAATAGCAAAAGTCCATGTGTATATTTGGCAGTTGCCAAGGGGAAATATCGGTGGTATAATGGGTAAAACGAACTGATGTTCGGTTCTATTTCCCACAAGCCGGGCATATACTGTTATCAGGAGACTGCTGATCGGAGGTATGATTGTATGGATTATAGGAAAGAAATCATAAAAATGTTAGGAGAGATTGAAAATCAAAAGATTTTACGCTATATTTATATTATTATAGCCGATATTTATAATGATTTGCGGAGGTGAGACACATGAGTAAAACTTTATTATATTCTGAAGAAGAACAAAAGAAAATAATCGCAAAAATGGAAGACCCATTAAATAAAACGGGTCTTCCACCGGCATCGCTTATATACGCATTAATCGACATGATTGGAGTTCAGACAAATATGATTCAATCGTTGCAGGAATCTATTCAGCGGTTGGAACAACAAAACCAATAGAATTTTTAGGACGGTCACTTTCTTTTGGGACTGATGTAAGTAGAAAATTTAATTGACCAATATGCTGAATGAGTGTTGACATTTTGCCGTTTACATAGCCTTTAAAAATCATAAGTACGGACTTTTCATATCCGATTTCAGTAACGTGCATAGTAACTGTTTGACCAAAATTAGTAAGCAGAAGTCCTACCTCATGTTCAGAATCAAGTTCTGCTTCAAATTCCTTAATGTATTTACAGAGAATTTCGAATTGCGTATCTGAATATGAATACGCTAAAGGTATCGGCTCTATGTCCATAGAGTTGACTCGCTCTACAGCATTCCTGCAGGCGTTTTCCATTGCCTCATTAATATAATTTAACATAATGTACACCTCACTCGCTCAAAAGATTAATTAATTCAATAACGTGTTTCTTTTTGACATCGGACAGCCCGAAGTATTTCTTTAATGCATCGGACAGTTCGGTGTCTTTTCTTATCTGCGCAATCAAATGAGCAGATTCATCGGAAAAATCTTGTTCCGGTTCTTCTCCAGTCAGAAGATAATCTACAGATACGTGGAAGAAATCTGCGATTTTTTGGAGCTTATCTTGCTTTGGAGTATACTTCCCCTTTTTCCAACTGGTTAATGTAGCAGTAGAAATCTCAGTTCCTCTGGAAACCTGACTGGGAGTTACTTCTCTTTCTTTACATAATCGTTCAAAGTTCTCGTAATACATGGATTTTCTCCTTTGTGAAAAGAACTAAGAAATCTTAATTTAATTATTGACATACTAAGAAAACTGTGTTATTCTTTAGAAAAATTAAGAAATCTATATAATTGTTTGTTGGTAGCTTCATTATATAAGAAATCTTAGTTACTGTCAAGAAAGGAGTGAGAATTTGTTTAACTATATGGTTTTCGAAAAACTTTGCAAGGATGCAGGAGAAACTACTTATCAGGTTTGCAAAGATACGGGGATTAAATCTTCTACAATCGCTAATTGGAAAAAGCATTCAGAAACAAATGGTAAAAATGGATATGTTCCAAAAGCAGATAAGATTTTATTAATCGCAAACCATTTTAATGTTCCGTTAGAAAGATTCATAGAAACATAGGTGTGATATGCAATATATTTACTTGATTAAAAACAATATAACAAAACGCGTTTATGTCGGACGCTCAAAATCTCCTCAAAGGAGATTTAAATTGCATATGAACGCATTAAAGCGGAATCAGCATCCGGTTGAAATTATGCAAAATGATTTTAACAGTTATGGAGAAAAATCATTTGGATTCAAAATAGTAGATTCCACAAGCAATTACACCCGAAAAGGAACAGAGGGAAAAATAATGGAATGTTTAAAAACGTATGACAAAAAATATGGATATAACTACAAAGACCCATATTTCATACGCAACGGAAAACATCCTACAAAAAATCTTCCTGCTGATTATTTAAAAACTTCGGTAGATGAAATTTTGAAATCCGATTAACAAGAAAAGGAGATATATGAACGAATTACAGATTTTTAATTCAGAAGAGTTCGGAGATATCCGAACAGTAACTATTGAAAACGAACCTTGGTTTGTTGGTAAGGATGTAGCAGAAGCACTGGGGTACGGAAATTCAAGAGATGCACTGGCAGCTCATATCGACGATGAAGATAAGACTATCATTCAAAAGTCGGATTTTCCGACATTAGAAATTCCTAATAGAGGAATAGTAGTTATTAACGAATCGGGTCTTTACAGCCTTATTCTTTCCAGTAAGCTTCCTAATGCCAAGAGATTCAAACACTGGGTAACAAGTGAAGTCCTTCCGACAATCCGAAAGACAGGTTCTTACCAGAAACCAATGACCTTGGAAGAACAACTTCAAATCGTCGCAAAAGGAACGCTCGAAGTAAAGGAAGAAATCCGAAAGGTAAACGAAGATTTACAGGAGTTCAAAAAAGATATGCCACTTCTGGCACTGGAATGCCAGAAAATCACAAAGGCAAAGAACCAGAAAGTTGTCCCACTACTGGGCGGCAAGGACTCTCCGGCATACAAGGATAATTCCATCCGTCAGCAAGTTTACAGCGACATTGATGCGCAGCTTCGAAGGGAATTTGGCGTGAACACTTACAAGGCAATCAAGAGAAATCAGTGCGATCTGGCGGTGAAAATCATCAATGAATATGAATTGCCAATGTATCTGAAAGACCAGATTGACAGTTCTAATGCGCAGGAAAGTTTCTTATAAGAAAGAGAGGTGGAAAAGTGACGGAATTAAAAGTTGTCAGAAATCTCGAATCAGGAAAACTGATGCGTGGAGATAACGAACTCGGAAACGCAAAGTATTTCTTGCGGAAAGAAAACGGCGAAGAAGTGTATTTGGAAGATATAATCGCAAGCCTGGCATTCAGCCTTGGAGAACAGGTGGAAGAAAATATTAAAAAGGGCATAGATGAACCATATCTTGCCTATGCCCTTGATGTTTTGTCTAACGCACGTAGATTAGGTATTTGAAACGTTGGATGAACATTTTATTTCTTTCCCAAATTTAAGAAAAAGTGTTCATCGTGTGTTTCCAGAAGTTCAGAGAACTCTTTGCGAATTTGAAAATACTTTTGGCAAATATGAGCATCGTCAAAATAAGCATGTTCCAATTCGCGACTTAACTTCAAAATAGCTAAATCATGAGCGATTTGTAACTTATCCATCGTTATCACCTCCTTTGAGGTGATTATAACACAAGAAAGGAAATACATGAGAAAAAGAATAGCAGCAATTTTGTTATCTGGAATTATAGCATTTGGATTAGCTGGTTGCACGACAGCGGACACAGTAAATCATAATTTATTAAAAGAAGCCAATGAGTTTAATGTGTACAGAAAAATCACTGTAACTAATGCCAGAACTGACACAATTATGTTACGGGCAGAAGGGTATATGTCACTTAGCAACAACAGTTCAAGCGAATTAGTGGTAACAATCAAAACCGGAGAGAACAGTTACTACAAGGATTACATATACTTGAACGATTGGACTTGCTATGTAATGGAACAGACGGAACCTAATAGCGCAGATAAATACCATTACGAATTAGTTTTCTACCCTGAAAGATTAATCCCAGATGTACAAATTAAATAGGTAAGGAGACACAGAATAAAACTCAATATCATATTGGAGGGACATAAAAATGGCAAAATCATTAATCCTGTCAACTCTGATCGGCGGTATGTCACCGTACCTGCCGTTCTGGAGATTTGACAGCGCATCACAGCCGGTTGCAGTAGCAATCGTAATATTCATTTTAACATTCGTAGTTATTTACCCGGATGAAATTAAAAGAATCGGAGGAAAAGAAAGATGATTGAGACAAAAATGGGAGAAATCACACTTAAAGGCAGTAAAGCAGAATTAATAGCTGACTTATCTGTTGCCGTTCGAGGAATCAAAGAAACCATTATGGAAGGTGGCAAAGAAACAGAGGAATCTGTGAAGCAGGAGATTGACGAAGCGGTCAAAATCGGACTGATGAACGAAGAAGAGTTTGAGACTGTTCGAAAAGAAAAAATCAAGGAAATTGCAAAAACATTGTTTGGTGAATTGTTTGGAGGGCTTTTCGATGAAGATAAATGAATTTGATAAGACCGTAGATGAACTGTACCAGTTATGTAGACGCGTCCAGAAAGAAACCGGCAGAACGGTAGCATTTCATTTTGCAAATTACAAGATCGGATGCAGCTTGCACATCAACATATATAAGAAAGAATCATTAAGAGAGTTTGATATGTATAGCATTGCAGAGGGCGGTTATCAGCAGGAAGAGAATGTAAAGAAAGTAACTGACCATTTAAACAAAATTTTGATGGATAACAAATGTCCGTATTGTGATGGAGAAAGAAAATAAGATGGATTTCAGAGCAGAGACCGTAGCCGAGGAATACGCTGAGCTTGTCGGTAGGATGAAAGCGTTTGAAGCGTATCTAAACACTACCGAAGCAGATACGTATTTAAAGAAAGAAGTTTGCGCAGCTATGCTCGGACTAAATTTGGAGGACAAGGAAAAATGAAATGCTATAAGGGATTTGACAAAGACTTAAAATGCCGTGATTTTCAGTATGAAATCGGCAAGGAGTACGAAGAAGAAAGAGCCAAGATTTGCGATACTGGATTTCATGCTTGTGAGAATCCGTTGGATGTATTTGGATATTATGCGCCGTCTGATTCCAGATATTGTGAAGTTGAGCTTGATGCAAACGATCAGAAATCTGACGACAGCAAGAGAGTAGGAAAGAAGATTTCTATTAAAGCAGAAATCGGAATTGCCGGAATTATTAAAGCCGGTGTGGAGTACATCAAAGATCAGGTTAACTGGGACGATGATAAAAAGTCCAACACCGGAGACTGGTCAGCAGCAACCAACACCGGAGACCGGTCAGCAGCAACCAACACCGGAAACTGGTCAGCGGCAACCAACACTGGATACCAGTCAGCAGCAACCAACACCGGAGACCGCTCAGCGGCAACCAACACTGGATACCAGTCAGCGGCAACCAACACCGGAAACTGGTCAGCGGCAACCAACACTGGAGACCGGTCAACAGCAACCAACACCGGAGACCGCTCAGCGGCAACCAACACCGGAAACTGGTCAGCGGCAACCAACACCGGAGACCGGTCAGCAGCAACCAACACCGGAAACCGGTCAGCAGCAACCGTAGAAGGAAAAGAGAGCGTTGCAATGGCAATTGGACGCAATTCTAAAGCTAAAGGTTCGCTTGGATGCTTTATTGTACTGGCAGAATACAAAAAGCTGGGACGTGAATACCACATCGTAGATGTGAAAAGTGCAAAAGTTGACGGTAAAAAGATTAAGCCAGATACATTCTACAAACTCATTAACGGCGAATTTGTAGAAGCAGATAAAGAGTAAGAAAGCCCTGCGGGTGCGACCACACCACGCAGAGCCGTGTATCTAACTTGATTAGGAAGTTAAATACAGGTTAAGTATATCACACCTTCCTGTATTTATCAAATAAATAATTAGGAGGGCATTTTTTATGTCAAAAACACACATCCAGAACACAGAAACATCAACACTTGCAAGCGAGATCATTTCCGACCTTGAGAAAGAAAGAAAGAAACTTAAAGCCGAAAACAAGAATCTCAGAGAAACAGTCGTAACACTCGGTTTGATGCTGACAAAGATTTTGAAAGAGGGTGATACACAACATGAAGATGCGAGATGAGAACCAGGTACTTTTATCTGGTGACATTCCGGCAGGGTTCGTGTTCTCACATGAAGAATACGGCGGAACCAAGATGTACGAGGGAAGAATGACAATATTCAGAAAGAGCACATCTTATGACATTCTTCCGATTATTGTGCCGGAATACATGATTTCAAGAGAAACAGAGCTAATTGCCAGCGTATATGGCGAAATGCGAAGTCGTACAGTCCGGGAAGATGGCAAGAAAAGCCTTACAGCGTATGTAAGGGCAACGAACATTCAGTACCTTGAAAGATTGGAAGAACACGATGCAAACGAAGTTTATCTGACGGGATATTTGATTAAAAAGCCAACAATAAAGATGATTGGAGCGAACAATGACAGGAAGTTGGCGAGAATACTTCTGGCAGTAAATAGAAAGAAGAAAGCCGGATATACCAGATCAGACGCAATCAGTTGTTTGTGTTGGGAAGAAAACGCAGATGCCGTAGAGAATCTAAAAAAGGGAACGAAAATCAAGCTCTGTGGAAGATTCCAGAGCCGGGAACTTTGGTCTGATCAGAGCCAAGAGTGGGTAACAGCGTTGGAAGTATCAGTAAAAAGATTAGAGGTTTTGTAATATGAAGAAAATCGAAGTAAGAGAAATTAGATTGACCGATTTTAAAGGACAGTCAGAAAAGAAAATAGGGTTCGGTCACAGAACAGTCGTTTCCGGGAAGAATGGATGTGGCAAGACCACACTGGCAGATGCGTTTATGTGGGTGTTCTGTGACAAGGACTACAGCTTAAAAAGCAACCCGGATATTAGACCGGATGATGGCAGAGAATGCCTGCCAAGAGTCGACATTGACCTTGTAATTGATGGAAAGCCGGTAAGCGTAGCGAAATTCCAGAAGCGCACAGAAAGTAAACCAAAGGACGGGAAGCCGGGCAAGATTGCATTATCCAACAAATACGAAATCAACGGCGTTCCGAAAGCTGAAAGAGATTTTAAAGCTGATTTAAAAGAGCGAGGATTTGACTTTGATAATTTTCTTATGCTGTCGCATATGGAAATCTTCACAGACTTAAAAGATGCAGACACCAGAAAGATTCTGTTCTCCATGTCAGATGGCGCCGGGAAATCAGATTTAGAGATTGCCAAGACGGTTCCAGATTGTGCCAAGTTAGTACCACTTCTGGAAACCTACAAAGCAGACGAAATTAAAGCCATGAACAGCGCGACACTGAAAAAAGCAGAGGAACAGTTGAAAGCCATTCCAAACCAGATTATCGGTATGGAACAGTCAAAGGTTGACGCTGATGTTTCCGAATTGGAATTGCAGAAGAACGCCTTGCAGGAACAGATTTCTGACCTCGAAAAGCAGATTGCACAGGCAGGGAACGAGAAAGCCGGAGAGATTAAAACGGAACTGGCAGGGTTAAGAACCAAACTGTTAGAGATAGACTCAAAGGCTAAAGCGGACTTGTTAGAGCAGAAATCATCGGTTTGCAATAAAGTTAGCACTCTTGAATTAGACAGGAATATCAAAACATCAGAGTTGAGCAGAAAGGCTTCTGCATTGGAGTACCTGAGAGCACAGAAAAAAGATCTTCTTGAAAAATTGCAGAACGCCAGAACGCAATATCCCAAAATCAAGGATACAGAATGGGACAACACAGTTCTGGAAAATATTGAATCTGAGACATTCAATGATGCAGAGGCCATTTGCCCGACTTGCGGTCAGAATCTTCCACCAGAGCAGATTGAGCAGTTAAAGAGCAGATTCGAGCAGAAGAAGCAGAAAAGAATCAATCAGCAGTTAAAAGCTAAGGAAGAATGGGAACAGGACAAGAAACGCAAACTTGATGAAGCTATTCAGTCTGGCAATAAAGCGTCTGCCGGAATGAAAGAAGCGCATAAGCAGGAAGAAGCTCTCACATCTGAGATTTCTAAACTAACAGATGAATTAGAGCAGATCAAAACTTCGTTGGATGCAGAAAACAAGAATATGGAAGCTGTACCAGAAGAACCAGACTTCTCAGGGAACGCCGAATATCAGCAGATTCTTGCATCAATCAAAGAGAAAGAGCAGGAACTTAATTCTCTGGACGATGGCGAAGAAGCAAAGAAACAGCTTTCAGAGCAGTTATACGGCAAGAAGCAGGAGCTGGCAGCAGTTAATCAGAAAATCGGAGAAGCAAATAATAACATCCGAATTGACGAGCAGATTGAGAAGCTTCAGGAAAGTCAGAAACAGTACGCACAGAATAAGGCTGACGCACAGATGATTCTGGACGAGTTAAAATCCCTGAGTATGGCGAAGAATACAGCCCTTGAAGATGCAGTAAATAAGTATTTTGACGGGGTTAAGGTGAAGTTGTTCGATACACAGAAGAACGGTGAGGTCGTAGATGCCTGCATCTGGCACGTGCAGGACAAGGACAGCAACTGGAAGAAACTAATCGGGAATGCCAATACAGCCCTCATGATGAAAGGGGAAATTGCCATTATGGATGGTTTGCAGAAGTTTTACGGCATGAGTTATCCGATATTCGTAGACTGCGCAGCAGAACTGGATAACAGCAGTCTGGCAGGAATTAAGGCAGATGCACAGTTGATTTTCTTGAAAGTTGCTGAGGGGGACATGACAGTAACGGAAGTTTAATAATTATCAGAAAAGGAGAATAAAAATGGCAGAAACTTATGACATTTCAAGAGCAACAAAAGCGCAGGAAAAATATTGTGCTGAAAAAGGTTATCCGCACTTTGCACCACATAGCGGAAAATGTTTCAGTTGCGGACAGAATATCTATTCTGAAAAAGGACGAACAAGAAGCGGAAAAGAATGGAACGGAATTTCTGTTGAGAGAGCATCAAAGGAATTAATTACAGGATGTCCATTTTGCAATAGAACTTATTGCGATTAATAGAAAAGGAGAATTGTTATGGCAAACAAAACACAGTTAGCAACAACAGGAGAACAGCAGGCGGCAATCGTAATCAATAATTCGTTCATTGATGGACTGACCAAACAGCTTGAAGAAAAATGCAAATACGGTCTTTCATTCCCAAAAGACTACAACCTCAGTAATGCACTCATGGGGGCATATCTAACTCTGAAAGAAACAAAAGATAGAAACAATAAACCAGTTTTGGAATCTTGCACATCTACTAGCATCGCAAACAGTCTTATGAATATGGCAACACTCGGACTTTCGGTGCAGAAAAAACAGGGCTATTTCATTAGTTATGGCAATCAGTGCCAGTTTCAGAGGTCTTACTTCGGAAACATTACAATCGCCAGAAGATATGGAATGAAAGATATCCATGCCGAGATCATCTACGATGGTGATAAGTTCAAATATCATATCGAAGATGGAAACAAGGTTCTGGATTCTCATGAACAGGATTTTATGAACATTGACAACGATAAGATTCTTGGGGCGTATGCAGTAGTTCTGATGGAAGATGGAACAAAGCATCTGGAAGTAATGAACATAAAACAGATCAAACAGGCTTGGTCACAGGGCTATGGTTACAAGGAAAACGGAAATGGAACACATCAGAAATTTACTGACCAGATGGCAAAGAAAACAGTTATCAATCGTGCATTAAAGCAGATTATCAATAGTCATGGTGATGTTTTCATTCAGGAAGTTGAGGAAGCCACAGAAGAAATTCCAAAGCAGGACATTATTGAACATGAAGTTGCTTATGAAATCGAGCAGAACGCAAACGCAGAAGAATTTATCCCAGATGAGCCGGCGGCAATTGAAGAACAGCCGAAGCAGCCAACAGTTGCAGAAGTCGTAAAGACTGCCGAGAAAGAACCAGTTCCGGCAGCAGGCAAACAGGAAACAGAGATCCCAGATTTTATGAAGCCAGAAGAGATGTAATCGCATATGATGTACTTCGACTGCATCAATTTCGACCGATGCGACTGCGGCAAGTTCGGTTACGGTATGACTCAGATCGGGCGGTGTGAGAACTGCCCGTACTATGAGTCAGTGAAAGACTATTTCGAGAAACGAGGTGAGAACTATGAGGATTATATCCCAGGATGGAACAATCAATCTTCCGTATGAAATGACAGCATTGATTGTTTCGGAAAATTACATACAGGCGGTATTTGCCGGAGGGATACAGCAAAGTCCATATGTGATGGCAATGTACTCGACACAGGATAAGTTACTGAGCGTATTGGATGCGCTTGACGAAAAATTCATTGTAAGCAGAGGTGATGGGATATTCAGCTTTCCAAAGGATGGTGAAGTATGAAGAGAGTAGACAGCAAGAAAGACTGGGAGCAGATAATAACCATTGAACTTCCGTTGAAGCAACTCAAATTAATACGAGACAGTATGTACAAAGTAAGCTATTCAGAGTTAGAGAGCATAAACGGAAATGATATCCCATATGCCTATTCCGATTTAGAGAAAACCATAGGCGAAGCTGATGCTATCTTAGAAGCATAAATGCAATGTACAGAAAGCGAGGTGATGAAAAATGTTCATGAGAGTGATAAATACAGGCAGTCAGCCTGGAAACTGCTACGCACTTAAATCCGAATCCGGCGAAATCTTACTTTTGGATTGTGGATGCAAGTATTCAGAGATTTTAAAAGGAATCTCTTACAGAATATCGGATGTTTCGGGGTGTTTAATAAGTCATGAACATGGTTGATTAAGGTGACCATAAGAAGTCGTACAAAGAAATATTGAACGCAGGCATTCAAATTTACACTAACGACGAGACAGTTGAGAGTGTAAACGCAATCTCTGGTGAGCTGATGATCGGATTGCCAGAAAAGAAACCAAAGGACATAGGTTCATTCCGGGTAACACCGTTCTATGTCCCACACGACCAAACACCAAACTTTGCATACATGATATCTCACGAAGAATGTGGACGACTGATATATGCGACAGACTTCTCATATTTGCCGTTCTCATTCAAGAACATGAGAATAAATCACTTCCTTATAGAATGCAATCATCTGGACGAATCGCCAGAACAGGATTCGTTTAAGTTTGAACACTCCGTCCGGGGGCACAGCAGCTTATCTACTGTAAAAGAGATTATCCGAGTGAACAAGACCGCTTCGCTCAGAACCATAACACTATGCCACCTGTCAGAGGGATGGGGAAATCCAGAAGTGATGAAGAAGGAGATACAGGACGTTGCCGGGGATGATGTTCTGGTGCAGATTGCAAGACCAGGACTGGATGTTGATTTGAATTTATGCCCGTTTTGAAAGGAGAGAATTATGGAAAAATTTGAAAATTGGAAAGAGAAAACATTAGGGATTTATGTATATCCAATTAGTCCGGGATGTGCATATGAAATCCACATCAACTATTGGGATAAAAAAACAGATATTATGACTGCGAATGCAAATCTGTACATTACTGAATGTTGGCAGTATAAAGGCGGAGTGAACACAGTGGAAAGAGAATGCTTGCTTGATTCTGCGCCAGTTATGGATTGTATTGGAAAAGCTATTGAGGATAACAAAGAAAATAACACAACTTCATAAGCAAGGGAGGAACAGCGCACACAACAGACAGGAAATGGAAATCCCGGATACATACAGGGAAAATTAAAAAGCACCGACTATTTATCGGCACTTTTTACAAAATCTTGGAGAATGGTAATGACCAGATTATTAAAACTTCTGTTCTCCTGCTTGGCAATCTGCTCAAGTTGTTCTTTAAGCTGTATCGGGAACGTGATGTTAGTTCTGGTTTTATCAGACTTGATAGTCATGTGAAATCCCTCCCTTGTTTTTAGAACATTGTAGCATTTTTGCCTGTCGGTGTCAATTAGATACCAAAGTGATACCATTTTTATATTGCAATATAGGTGTTGAAGTGGTATCATAATGGTATCAAAAGCACACCAAAGAATGAATCGAGGTGATAAGTTTTTGAATAGCAACTATAAAAATTTTGTAAAAGCCAAGGCGATTGAAGCTGAGAATAAAAAAAGGCTGTTGAAAATCAATCCGAGACTTGACAATAAAAGCGGAATCTATTTTCTGACTAGAATTGACGAAAACGGAATCCAGTATTTTTATATCGGGCAGGCAGTTCATATAATTCAAAGGATGTGCTCACACCTCACGGGTTATCAACATATTGATCTGTCGATAAAAAAACGAGGTTTTTTCAGCATAGATAACCCGTATGGATGGATGATTAACTTTATACATTATCCAGCGGATAAGTTGGATGAAATGGAGCAGTTTTGGATTCTGGAATATACCAAAAGAGGGTATCAATGCAGGTACAACAAAACATCTGGTAGCCAAGGCGAAGGAAAGGAGAAGATAAACGAATTTAAGCCCGCTAAAGGCTATAGGGACGGCATACAACAAGGCAAGAAAACTCTTGCCAGAGAGCTATCTCACATCATCAACACGCACTTGCAGGTTTCTCTGAAGCCAGAGAAGCAGGGCAATAAGGTTTCAATCCGGGCTTTTGAAAAGTTTCAGAACCTGATTGATGAGAAAACGTACGAAAAGGAATCGTAAAAATGGATAATTTTAGACATCGAAAACATATGGAATGGAAGCAGAACCGCCGGGATATTTATTATTTTATTTTGAAATACTCAAAATCGCATAAAGGCACACCGTCGACAAGAATTATATCTGATGAACTGGAAATTAGCATGACAGCCGTTCAAAGGCATCTGAGGCAGTTTGAGGACGATGGATTAATTGTATTTCACGGAACCGGTTCACACAGGACATACGAACTGATAGGAGTAAAGAAACATGAAACTGTATGACGTATATGACGGAACGAAATATGTTGGGGAAATGACCATTGATCAGATTTCAGATCTGACAGGAAAAACAAGAAGCCAGGTGTCAAGGGCGGTTTATTCAGCCTGCCTGCTCGATGAAAGATACGCGATTGTGTATGATGGACGGGACACAATCTGCAAGTCAAATAAAAACGATATGAGGATGCTGATGGAATTTGATGCTCTGGCAGGCAAAATAAGGAGGGCTGTCGGATGGGAAAGCTAAAAATCAAGCAGAAAAAGAAAGCATTCATTCCGTATACGAATCAGCAGGCTCATATGTTCGCACAGTCTATCCAGAACTGTCAGAAAGAGCTTAAGGAAATGGAAAAGAAAGCCTATGAAGATGGTTTTACCGTTGGTGAAGATTGGAGCAATACGATTAACACCGTCACAACTATAATGGCTCTGAGACGTTTATATGGCTTTTCTACGAAACGATTGCTGGATGTGGTAAGAACTGCCAATGGGTATGTTGAAATGGCAAACAGGGGCGAAATGAGCGTTCTGAGCATGATACAAGACATCGAAGAGAACACAGATGTAAGATTTGACGAGATGAATAAGAATCTGGTTAAGAAGATGGGAGTTTAAAATGAAATTTATAGATTTTTTCGCAGGAATCGGAGGATTTCGTAGGGGAATGGAATTGGCGGGGCATGAATGCGTTGGTTTTTGCGAATTTGATAAATTTGCTACTGCGAGTTACATCTCAATGCACTTGCTGACAGACGAGCAGCGAAAGGCATTGGAAGATATTCCTATCAAGAAAAGACAGAAAGAAATATTAAAGGAGAAATACAGAAATGGAGAATGGTACGCAAATGACATTAGAAGAGTGTATGCCGGAGACATTCCAAAAGCCGACTGCTGGTGCTTCGGATTCCCCTGTTTTGCCAAAGGAACTTATATTCTTACAGAAAAAGGATATATCCCAATTGAAGATGTATCTGTCGGAGATAAAGTCCTTACGCACAAAGGAAGATGGAGAAAAGTTACAGCAACAATGCACAGGGACGGAGCAAGACTCTGGGATGTCAATGGATTCGGAATATTGCCAACAAGAACCACGGCAGAGCATCCGTATTATGTCACTAAGCCAGATCAGCCAATGGAATTCAAAAAAGTGGAACAACTTGATGACAGTTGGTATTCCACAATGGTTTTGCCTGATGCAGAATCCGATGGATATAGCAAGGAAATGTGGTGGATTATCGGACGTTATCTTGCTGATGGGTGGAGAGTTGAACGAAAAGACAGACCAAGTGGAGGAAGAATCGTGTTCGCAATCAGCGATGATAAGAGGGAAGAATTCGAACAGCGATTGCGAGAAGCGAAACTACATGGAACTTACACAAAAGAACGGACTTGCGGAAAGTATCATGTGTGCAATAACCAATTATACAAATACCTTGAAAAGTTCGGAAAATACGCACATGGAAAACGAATTCCAAGAGAAGCATTGTGTTTGCCACGAGAGAAAGCAAAATACTTCTTCGATGGATATATGTCCGGGGATGGAAGAAACGATCGAGAAGAAGCAACATCAACCAGTGCAGCACTCATTCTTGGCATGTGCATTATTGCACAGCGACTTGGAAAATCTGTTCCAGCTGTTTACTACACTAGAAGAGATGAAAAATGTGTTATCCAAGGAAGGGAATGCCGGCAAAGAGATACATATACATTCCGAATCTCTAGTAAATCAGTTAAAGGACATTATCGTGCAAGATATGTTTGCAGAGAATTGTATCAGCCAACAGAATCTGATGATTTTGGAACAGTGTATAACATCAGTGTTGAAGAAGACAACTCATATGTTGCAAACGGAGCAATTGTCCACAATTGCCAAGATATCTCAGTCGCAGGAAAGCAAGCCGGATTTCAAGGAAACCGTTCAAGCCTGTTTTTCAGAGTTATGTACCTTGTCGGACAGCTCAAAGAAGAAGATAAACCCACTTACCTTTTCGTTGAGAACGTTAAAAATCTGCTTAGTGTTAATGGAGGATGGGATTTCGCCAGACTGCTCATTGAAATGGAGCAGTGGGGGTATGATGCAGAATGGCAGGTGCTCAATTCCAAAGATTTCGGAGTACCGCAAAACCGGGAAAGATGTTTTATTATCGGACATCTTAGAGGGAGAAGTACCTCAAAAATATTTCCTATCGAAGGAACAGACGGAAAAAATAGTGTTTCGTTAAATCTTTTTGGTTGTCTTAATGGTAGAAATTCACAGCGAGATAGAGTTTATAGCGATGATGGATTAGCTCCAACAATCAGTACGAAGCCGGGAGGAAACACAGAACCCAAAGTATCCATAAAAATTATCGGTGAAATAAGCTCGTCTCAGGACGGCAAAATTCTTTCGACTGATGGTATTGCAAAATGCCATTCGGCAGGACATAACAACAATCCGAAGATTGCAATTCCTGTTCTTACACCAGATCGTGCAGAAAAACGTCAGAATGGACGGAGATTCAAAGAAGATGGCGAACCAATGTTCACGCTTACAAGTCAAGACAGACATGGAGTTGCGATTGATCCACTTGGAGTTCTGCGCAATGTTCGCACAGAATATGGGAAAGAAATTCGTAAAGATTACGAAGATGGGAAAATAGATATTTCCAGACACGATTTCCTTGCTAGCGAAGTGAGGGAGGATGGAATTACAAATACATTATCTACTGTACAAAAAGATAATCAGCTTGCAGTAAAGGTTTCTGAAGCCACAAAACAAGGATATGCAGAGTGCAGAGTTGGTGTTGATACTGTGAATCTATCAGTCCCAGGTAGTAAGACAAGAAGAGGAAGAGTTGGGAAAGAGATTGCAAACACACTAGACACAAGCTGCAATCAAGGGATATTTGTGAAAGTTTCTGATGAGTTAATTGTGTATGCAGTCTGGTATGAAAAATATCAGTGTTACATAGCAATTAGAAAATTGACACCGAAAGAGTGTTTTAGATTACAAGGATGGACGGATGACTATTTTGAAAGAGCGGAGTTTGTTAATTCAGACAGTCAGTTATACAAACAGGCAGGAAACGGCGTAACAGTGACAGTTATAGAAGCTATAGCAAGAAAAATGAAGGTGGAGAGCGTAAAGCTGCACCGGTGATTTATATGCAGAATAATGGGCAGGTAGCATTTGGATAAATGAAAGTAGGACGAGAAATGAAAATTAAGTTAAAAGAAATCAGCAGAGACGATTTAAAGGTAGGAGATACCGTTGGAATTGCCAGAACGGTGAATTGCGGGTGGTTATCGACGTTCCGACATAGAAAAATTATTCCGGTTAAGATTACAAGAATCACTCCAAAAAGAACCAAGATCGAAACAGATATATATGAAGAACATGGAAAAGGCGAAAAGTTTTACGAATACGATGAAAATGCCAGAAAAGAAAATGAACTTGCGGAGAAGTTTGTTCTGGTAAAGGATATGGAGTTTGAACTTAATCAGTTTGAAAACAAATATGGGCTGAAATGGATGGACGACGAAGATATTCTTGAGATGGCTGATTACGTAGAAAAGATAATGAAAATTTTAGACAAATACAGAAAGGAATAACGAATCCTCGGTAAACCGAGGTTGTAATTTAAAGGTGTAAAAGAAATTACATAAAGGGAATAATAGTTGCGTTGGCGATTCGATAAGGTGGAATTTGAAGTAGCGCACATATAGCATATTTGACTTATGTGAGTTTCAGACCGTCAGCATGGGAAGCCTATGTTCCTTATCCACGATACAGGATTTGTAGCGTGGTGTTATGAAAGTATGTTGGTTTTCAACAGGAATAAGCAGTTTTGTAGCATGTTATCTGGCAAAGGATGTTGACGAGATTATATATACTCATGTGTCGAATCAGCATCCTGACAGCCTGAGATTCTTGCATGATTGCGAGAAACTATTAGGAAGAAAGATAACGATAATTCAGTCGGAGGAATATTCCAGTGTGGATGATGTGATTGAAAGAACCAGATGTATCAACACTCCATTCGGGGCACCTTGCACAGATAAATTAAAGAAAAGGGTTCGCATGAAATGGGAGCGTGAGCATCCAGACCATCACACTTATGTATGGGGATATGACATAAACGAAAAGAACCGTGCAAAGAGAGTATGCGAAGCACTGAGCGATTACGACCATGAATTTCCACTGATTGAAAACGGATTAACAAAAGAAGAAGCTCATGGAATAGCGAATAAGTTAGGGCTGAAACGTCCAATTATGTACGATTTAGGCTATCCGAATAATAATTGTATCGGCTGTCCAAAAGGCAGAATGGGTTACTGGAATAAAATCAGAGTCGATTTTCCAGAGGTATTTGAGCGCAGAGCCAGACAAGAGCGAGAAATTGGTCATAGCTGCATAAACGGAGTATTCCTTGATGAATTAGAACCAAATAGAGGAAACATAAATACAGAAATCATGGAGGACTGCACAATAGCACGTCAGTTGCTTACATGGGGAAAGTGAGGATGACAATGGAGAAATTAAAACCTTGTCCGTTTTGCGGAAAAGAGATAGATACAGAGAAAAATGTATACATTCCAGACAGAGACTGGGCACCGTCTTTTTACGATCCTGACAGCGGGGGAAATCCAATAGCCATTCACTGTGAATGCGGATTAACATTTTGCACAGACACATGGGATTGGAAGGAAGCTGTTGAAATATGGAATAAAAGAGTAAACAAGGAGGACGCAAAATGAAATTCAAAAGTAATGCAAAATACAACAAAGAACTTAAAACCGGAAGTATTTTCTCTTTAAAAAGCAATTCTCTGGGAATCGTTATTCACAAATATGTTGGTTGTGGAGATTCGCTGTTTCTTAGTAGCAGCACACTGAACATTGACAACTACGATCTTGAAACAGAAGATTTTGACGAAGCTGTCAGTAAAGCGAAAGAAATTATCATGAGTAAAGTTAAGAAAATCAGAGTGGATGCTTACAAATTCTATTCAGACAACAATATTGAATTTGGCAGATAAGAGGAGGACAAAAAATGAGCTACTGTGACGGAACTTGTAAGTATCTGAATGCAAGAAAACACAAATGCGAATTGACAGGAGAAAAACTCGCATACATGAAATACAGTAATGCTGTAATTAAGTGTTCAGTGCATGAACACAGGGGATTCTGTGAGAAAGACAAGGAGGACGCAAAATGTTAATCAGAAGTCAGGATAAAGAGATATTAGTTAATTTTAATGTATCAGCTGGTATCGAAATTGCAGAAGGGACTACAAAAACAGTTGTAACATCATATATCACTGGATGCAGTTATTTACTCGGAGAATATTCCACAAAGAAAAAAGCTATCAAGGTATTGGACATGCTTCAGGAAGCCTATGTAAAAGGACATATTGTTTATCAGATACCAGAGGATGGGAGCGTGGAAGAATGAAGTACAGAAAGAAACCAGTTGTAATTGACGCAGTACAGTGGACTGGTACAAATCATCGAGAAATGTTCGATTTTCTGACGGACTATCAGTGTACAGACCAGTACATGTCGGCAGAAGGTAAGAATTTCTATATTGACCATTGGAAGGTCCCGGGCGGATTGGTTATTAAGACACTAGAGGGCGAACATCTGGCAAATATTGGTGATTATATCATCCGCGGTGTACACGGTGAATTTTATCCGTGTAAGCCAGATATATTCAGAAAAACTTACGAGGAGGTGGAAGTATGAGCGATAAACGCAAAATATACGATTACATAAAAAAGACAATAAATCCTTACGGAAGACCTTTCGAGGGAACTGCATATGAGTTCGGGCTTAAGCTCATGGATTTCATCGAAAATATAGATGGTGAGAAAGCAAACGGATGGATTCCAGTCAGCGAGAGATTGCCGGAGAAAAATAAAGATGTAATTACAACTGTTAAATATAGTGGTTTTATGGGAATGTACGGAAGGTGGTTAAAGACAGCATTCATTGATGGCTATGGCGAATGGAATGGAGAATGTATAGGCGGTGAAGTTATTGCATGGATGTACTTGCCAGAACCATATAAGGAGGAAGAGACATGATTACATTCTTATTAGGATTCGCCATTGGAACCATATTTGGAATGGTTGGTCTTGCATGTATAGCGATCATGTACGATAAACACCACTCAAACGATTAGAAAGGAGAACGGTATGCTGACAAGGAATAAAAAGCTGAAAGACTACGGTATCCCGGCAGAAGACATTGAAAAACTGAACACGATGCTGAAAGACTTCCCGGCAGAGTACGGATACCTGCTTTCCAGTGCTGCATTGTCAGCTTGCCCGAAGAACACGGTGATAGCGGATATGGTTATTGAGAATATCCTACACCGGAAAAGCTACAGGAAAATCAGCAAAGAAAGATATATCCCGATGAACCCGAAAGACTTCTACGGATACAGACGCAAGACCGTCGCTGTACTGTATGAGAGAATGCGGTTATTGGGAGTGTGGGAGGATGAAAGATGAAAGAATATAGATGCCCAAAGTGCAATAGTAAAAACCTTTTTGTCAAGAAAGTTGGGAATAATACGGGATTGTATTGCGGGGATTGCGGTGCATGGATTAAATGGGTCGGGAAAAATGAGCTGAGAGCGTTTGAATATTTAAACAGACAGAAACACGTAGACGATGCTAATAGTAAACAAGACGATATTGCAAACATCATTTACGGCACTCTCGATCATATGTATTGCGATAATTGCAGATTCAATAGCGAAATTAAAGAAAGTGATAATGGTGAATGGAACTGTGATGAATGCCACAGAAAATATAATGGATGGGGAATTTCCATGCAGGAAAGTAATAAAATTGCAAAAGAAATTTTAAAACAGTTAGGAGAATAGAATATGAGCAGACTGATTGATGCAGACAAAATAATTGACTCTCTTGGAAATTCGGATATGGATTTTGCAATAGGTGCAGTTATTGACGAACAGCCGACAGTTTTTGATGTGGAGAAGGTTATTGAGCAATTAGAAGAATTAAAAATGAGATACTTCCTAACAATTGCAAATACAGGCGATGCAGATAAAGATTGTGCTTACAAAAATATTGCAAATACAATTGATAAAGCAATTGAAATTGTGAAAGGCGGTGGAGTTGAATGAGTAGTGCAAGCGTAAGATTTGGAACAAAAGCGTATGTATGCGCAAGGTACTTCCTCAGACCGGGAAAGTGCTTCAAATACATCGACCAGCGTGGCGAGGATACCACAGAACACATCTATGAGGTTATGACGTTATATCCATATTGCGTCCTGTTAAGAGATACCAGAAACGGAGTCAGAACTTGCCCGGGATATAATACTTTGAGCCTGATGCTGAGAGGAAGTGAAACGTATGAGTAAATCAGTATTAGTGATGGATACACCAGAGCATGGCTGCGTTTCCTGCTTAATTGGGAGAAATCACAGTAACTGTCTGGAAACCTGCATTTATTGCCCGATTGTAAAAAAGTCAGCATTAGACGAAGAAGCAGAAATAATTCCTGAGTGGTGCCCGCTGAAGCCATTGTCGGAGAAAACAACCGGAGTAGTTCTAACAGAGCATTGGAGTGGGGTAAAAAAAGGGTTGGAATGGTTGTATTGATGCAATCACAGGAGAAAATAAGTAATAATGAGAGGTGGAAAATATGATTGATTTAAGAAATACATGTGTTTTAGTCAAAACAAAAGAAGAAAACGAGAGATTACTTAAAGAAGCCGAAAAACAGGGGTTCCAATGGGATTCAAAAGACGATTGTAAACCATTGCCAGAACAATGTTTTCCAGACATCTTAAGGTTTTACGACAGCAAAGCTATTACCCATAGAGTATATGTTAACGAAAATTGCAATTGTTACGAGGCATCAGAACTCCTCGGGACGAAAGAAATGACAGCAAGAGAGTTTATTGAGTGGTATGCAGAGGTAAACGATTGCCGTGGACGTAATTGTGCAGAATGTGTGTTGGATGAAACGAACACTAAGTGCAACAAGAATTTGTGCAGCAAACGCAGCTGGGAAAATAATATAGATGAGTTTCTTGAAATTGCGAAATCAGGTAGAATTACAGTTCCTACGCCCATTGATACTCTTGAAAATTTTATCAAGAATCCAGACCGTGCAGCGTTAAATGATGAATTTGTAAATGCGTTGAAGATGGCGGTGGAGAAGTTGAAAGAGGTGGAATGATGGAGAGATTAACAGAGGATTATAATGATTCATATTGCTTAAAAAAATGCTACCCTAATAATGATAGCTTTTGCGATGGCGATGGCAGAGGTTGTCCAATAGATAATTGTGGAGTAGTTATTGAGGCATTAAATAAGCTTGGAGAATATGAAAAGGCAGAAGAACAGGGCTTGCTCGTGAGGCTGCCGTGTCCTATTGGTACAACTGTATATGACATATGCGGCATGGATATTCGGGAAAACGTGTTAAGTGAAGTTGAGAAAACAGAAGATGATCATGTTTGCAGAGAATTTATTATTCATCCAAATGGCACGATTTCAGGTAGTTGGAATAAAAATATGAAAGTGATTAAGAATTGAAATGTTGTTTTCGAAGGAGGATTAATATGAAACCAGAAGAAGCAATTGAAAACTTACGGGAACGCATTGACTTAGCTAAAAAGGTCAGGACAAATGTGCCAGGAATTGTTGAGTATCGTAAAGCATTAGAATTAGCAGTTAAAGCGTTAAAAAAGCAGATGCACAGAAAAGTGAGATACGAGGTTGTAGAATACGACGAATACTACGATGTTAGTTTATATGCTTGCATCTGTCCGTCATGCGGACTGCATATTATTGAGTTTTCGGATAATGATGTAGTCTTTAAATGCAATAGCGATAGCCCAGAAGATGTGTTTCATTCCAGTATGGTGCATCATGCGTATATTGGTATGAATAATTATTGTAACAGATGCGGGCAGAAATTAGATTGGAGTGAAAAAGATGGCAGATAAAACATGCAAAACTTGTATTGAAAATGACAACGGGCTATGCGACCGTAAAGGTATCCTGATAGAGGAAGATGATACCTGCGAAAAACACACAGAAAACTGGATAGACTCTTTAATGGAGAAATTTATCCGAAAATCAATGTGGTAAGGACAGAAATGTCCTTGCCAGACGGGAAGGTGGCTAAATGACAAAAGTGAGTTGGATTCGATTAGAAATAGATATGTTCGACAACAAGAAAATCCGGCATATCAGAAAACTTCCAGAGGGGAACAACATCGTTCTGATCTGGATGATGCTCCTGACGATGGCAGGGCGTTGTAATTCAAACGGGATTATTTTTCTGACAGAGAATATTCCATATACAAATAAAATGCTGGCTGACGAACTGGATTTTGATGAGAGTGTGATCGAGCTTGCACTCACAATTCTTGAAAAGTTCGGCATGATAACCAGAGACGGAACATTGCTTTCGATTCCCGGATGGGAAGAACATCAGAACATTGATGGCCTTGAAAAAATCAGAGAGCAGACAAGAAAACGAGTTGCCGAGCACAGAAAACGTCAGAAAGAATTGTCAGAAGAAGAATGCGTGCTGGAAATTCCAGAACAGATTTCTTGCGAAAAAGATTTAGTCAAGCCCGGTGATGTGCAGAAAGTAGTCGATGAATGGAATAAGCTTCAGCAGTTCGGTATTCAGCCAATCGCAAGAATGACAGCAAGGCGAACGCAAATGCTGAAAGCAAGAATCCGAGAATACGGCATGGACAAGGTAATGGAAGCATTAAACAATGTACAAAGCAGTGACTTCCTCATGGGAAAGAAAACTGATTTTATAATAAGTTTTGAATGGTTTGTGAAACCAAACAACTTCTTAAAAATACTCGAAAATAAATACCACAATAGGGAGGATATGCGAAATGGAACTGGCACAGCTCAAAGAAATGTCGAACCAATCATCCCACTTGGAGAATGGGACGGAGGAGAATCAGATACCCCGTTCGCTTGAATGCCCTGAATGTGGGAACAGCGGGTGGAGATGGGTAAGAGATGCAAGTGGTATTCCCTATTGTGAGGAATGCCCTTGCGGAATCAGAAAAAGAATAATCCTTGAAAATCAATTGAAATTTGCAGAGCTTCCAAACGTGTTTAAAGGCTCAAATTTCAACGATTTGAAGTCAAGTGTATATTTGAACACTGAGAGCCGAAAAATGTTTTCTCAGGCGGCTCAGGCAGTAAATTACTGGTTTAAAAACCTTCCTAATATGCAGAAGAAAGGGATAGGACTATATCTTTTTTCAAATGCAAAAGGTTCTGGCAAAACTAAAACGGTATGCAGCTTGGCAAATGAGATCATGAAAAAATACCAGAAGCCTGTCAAATTCACCACGTCTCTCAGAATTCTTGATGAGATCAAGAACACATGGGGAGCCAAAGAGAATGCAGAGGGAAAGTTAATAGAGGATTTATCCAGAACAGAAATCCTTATCATTGACGACTTCGGTGCCGATTCTGGTAAGGACTGGATTAACGAAAGATTCTATAGCATTATCAACGGGCGATATGTTGACAGGAAAGTTACTATATTCACAAGTAACTGCCAGATAGAAGAATTGAAATACGATGAGAGGATCACAAATAGGATTCTGGAACGTTCACTTGAAATTCCATTTCCGGAAGAATCTGTCCGAATGCATATGGCACAGCATATTAGAGCGGAAATGATACAGGGGATGCATAGATGAGAACAATAAGTGAAATGTACAGACGTTCCGGAGGAACTGCGTATCAGCATAAGTGCTCTGAATGTAGATTCTATAGGGATGGAAAGAAGGAGAAATGTCTGATGTACGGCAGTGATCGGGACTGGCATGGAAATTTCATTGCCTGTAAATTCTTCAATCTCGAAGATGATATGCCGGAAGGACAGATGAATATTTTCGATTATGTGTGAAAGAAAGGAGGAACGAGGAACCGCTGGCCAGCGAAAGGATATCCCGGTTCCTCCTTATTTTTTATGAATAATGACGACTTGAAATATGCAATTGAGAATGGTATCATCAATTTGTCTCACATACAAGAACAAATTGAAATGAATAAAAGGGAAGAAATTTTAAAAGAATACAGAGGCAG